>Ga0182742_1004493_pt1 | contig 12614 bp, 7 predicted proteins | sample eDN5th37CBELigMG_FD_128880 | JGI IMG/M metagenome (GOLD analysis project Ga0182742, IMG submission 128880) | Enriched Miracle-Growth compost microbial communities from Emeryville, California, USA - eDNA 5th pass 37_C BE-Lig MG (version 2)... ... | reverse complement strand
TTGGCCGATACGGCCGCGGAGAACAAATTGATTCGGGAGCTGGGGTTCCTCTTCCACTTCCTGCGCCATCCGATCGACGCGGTGCAGGAGCTGAAGGAGAACAAGCGGGCGACGATTCACTCCGCGACGATCCTGTATGTGTGGCTGTTGCTTCTGCAAGTGCTTCTTGTCTATGCGACAGGATATTTGTTTGCTGACGGGGATCCGGCCCGGATGAGTCTTCTCCCGATCCTTCTTACCACGGCAGTGCCGCTCTTGTTCTGGGTGGTCATGAACTATCTGGTCAGTACCGTTGGAGACGGGGAAGGGAGATTCTCGGAGGTGTATATCGGCACCATTTACGCCTTAGGCCCATACCTTGTGTTTGCGCTGCCGATTGCGCTCGTCACTAATGTGCTGACGTACAACGAATCTTTCCTTTACAACTATTCCATGGCCTTTATTGAAGGGTGGTCGGTGCTGCTGCTGTGCATCATGGTGAAGGAGCTTCATGACTTTACGTTTGCCCAGACGGTGCGCAACCTGCTGCTGACCATATTTGGTATGGTGCTGGCTGCGTTAGTGATTTTCATCCTCGTGTTCTTGTTCACACAGGAGATTGAATTTATCCGATCGATCATTCAGGAGTTGAGGAACCGTGTTTCATGACAAACAGCGATTGCCTGCCATCGTCTTGGCCCTCTTGCTGATCGCGCTGTCGATCTGCGCCGTCGCCTTTGCGGAGCAAGCCGCCCCATCTCCTGAAGCTCTGAACACAGGCAACGCCGCCGCGGCAGAAGCAGGAACGGCAGCGTCTTACGAGAAGATCGCGGAAAACCATCGGCTGGCGCTGTATGTGAATAAGGCGACCCTCGGCATGAAGGTGGAACATAAGGATACCGGCGATATCTGGAACGGGACGCTGGACGAGAAGGACGAGAAGCTGAACGCGATCTGGCAGTCGTTCTTTGAGTCCGGGGTCACCATTGAATACATGGATCCGAAGCGCAGCATCCGGATGGCATCGATCACCGGGGAACAGGCCAAGGTGAATGTTCAGAGCATCCAGGATGGATTTACGGCGGATGTGCATTACGAGAATTTGGGCATTGCGCTCCAGCTGATCGTCAGGCTGACGGAGGATGCCTTGGAGATCACCGTTCCGGATGCTTCCATTGAGGAGACGAAGGAGGATTATCGGCTGCAATCCTTGTTTATGTATCCATACTTTGGAGCAACGAAGGGCGTCCAGGAGGAGTCCGGTTACATGGTCATCCCGGACGGCTCCGGCGCGCTCATCGGTTTGAACGAGCCGACGTTGGCAACACAGCCGTATATCGGCAGGGTGTACGGCGAGGATCTCGGGTTGGGCGGCGGGTTCATGTCAGACAGCTTTGCGCGGGCTCCGGAGCCGATCTATCTTCCAGCCTTCGGCATTGCGCCGAAGGAAGGGGATACCGCCTTGGTCTCATTCATTACCGGCGGCGATGTCTATTCCGAAATTCGCGCCTACCCGAGCGGGGTGACTACGGAGTATAACTGGACCACGCCCAAATGGATCTACCGTGAGCAGTATTTTCAACCCATCGACCTGAAAGGTAATGGCATGACCTTGAATCAGGAGGAGAGGAATCGGTTCGATGCCTCACAGAAAATCATGCTCCTTACGGACGGGCAGGCGGATTACTCGGGGATGGCGAAGCGGCTGCGGCAAGAGCTGGACGCGCGGGGCATGCTGCCCGCCGAACGGACGGATGCGGAGGCTCCGCCGCTTAGAATCGAATTTGTCGCAGCGGAAACGAAGCGGCAGATGCTCGGCAGCGTTGTGCTGCCGATGACAACCGTCAAAGAGATGGAGCGGATTGTGGACGACTTGCGGGCGAGCGGTGTTGACCGCATGATGGTCGTCATTCGGGGCTGGACGAAGGGAGGCGCCACCGGTGCTTCGCCGGACCATTTCCCCTTCGAGCGGAAGGTCGGCACGGAAGAAGAGTGGAAAGCTTTTGTTGAAAAATATAAGGCGTTAGGGGTCCCGGTCTATTTCTTGACGGATTATGTGCTCGCCCATCAATCTGCGGGCGGCTACCAGAAATCAGATATCTTGAAGACGATCTCCGGGCAGTTCGCGAATCTCTACAATCAGATGTGGTTTCTGCAGCCGGAGTCGTCACGAACGTTGTTTCGCAACGAAATCCCAACGTTTGCGAAGTACGGCATGACGAACCTGGCGATGGAGTCCATTGGGGACGTATTGTTTTCTTCGTACGGGAAGGAAGTTTCCACACGCGGCGACTCTATGGAAATCTATCAAGCGATGCTGTCGGAGGAAGCGGTTGAGAGCTTCGCCGTCTACCGTCCGAAGCTGTATTTATGGAAGTACGCGGACCGGATCATGGATTTGCCGATGGGTTCTTCCAACTTCCTGCTGGAGACGGAAGAGATCCCGTTCCTTCAACTCGTATTAAAGGGGTACGCCGACTACGATTCGCCGGCTTCGAATTTCCATGCGAACCCGCAGGAAAAGCTGCTGCGCATGATTGACTACGCCAGCTACCCGTCGTTCTTCGTGACCGACGAGGATCCGGTGGAGCTGCTCGGGACGGGAATGGATTGGCTGTACACGTCCCAATATTCCGTGTGGAAGGAACAGATTGTTCTGGAATACGAGACCGTAGCGCAAGCCCTTGCCTCTGTCAAGGATGCCTCCTTCGAGAAGCGGGAGAAGCTGCGGGAGGGCGTATTCCGTAACAGCTTCTCGAACGGAACGGTGATCTATATCAACTACTCGCTGCAAGCGGTGACGGTCGACGGGAGCACCATACCGGCACAAGGCTACTTGGTTCGGGAAGGAGGCCGCTCATGAAGCTGCGACATCGCCAGAGGGAAGCGTTAACCGGCCTATCCTTTATCGGCATATGGATTATCGGTTTCCTCGTGCTGACATGCTACCCGCTGATTCGTACGTTGATGTTCAGCTTCAGCGACGTAAGGATCACAGCCGACGGCATTAAGACGGAATACGTCGGATGGCAGAACTATAATGAGGCATTGTTCTTGGACGTTCAGTTCGGAGATATTCTGGTCAACTATATGCTAGAAACGATGCTGATCGTGCCGGTGATCGTCGTCTTTGCGCTCATCGTCGCTTTGCTGTTAAACGTCAGTCTGCGGGGCAGAGGCGTATTCCGTACAATTTATTTCCTGCCTGTCATTATTACGAGCGGACCTGTCGTTAAGCAGTTGATGGATCAAGGCGCAACTACGCTTCCGGGAATTCAGGACGTCCTTGAAGCGAGCCGGCTGCAGGAACAGTTTCCGGGCGTGCTGGCAGATTTGATTACGTTCCTGTTAAGCTCGTTTATTACGATTTTATGGTTTTCCGGGGTGCAAATGCTGATCTTCCTGGCGGGGCTGCAGAAGCTTGATTCTTCCCTATACGAAGCAGCCAGCATCGATGGAGCATCCAAATGGGAATCGTTCTGGAAGCTGACGCTGCCGCTGCTGAACCCGATGATCGTCGTGAATATCGTGTACACCGTTATTATGCAGTCGATTTTCGCCTTAAATCCGGTGATCGAGTACATTCAGGACGCGATGTATGATCCCGCGCTTGGGATGGGGAATTCCGCCGCGATGGCGTGGCTGTATTTTGTCGCTATGCTGCTGATGCTTGCGGTGTTCGTGTTTCTAGTCAGACAACGGGAAAGAACGCGATAAGGGGGGAAGCCGATGAAATGGATCACAAGCGCATCGTATAAGCTGTTCGTGTACTTCTTACTGTCGTTGATCGGCTTCGTCTATCTATATCCGTTGTTTTACATGGTGACCTACAGCTTCATGAATACGCAGGACTTAATTGACCCGCTCGTCAGCTGGATCCCTTCCCAATGGTACACTAATAACTTTGTCAGGGCCGCCGCGGTGATGGATTTCTACAATACGCTGTGGCAGAACATGCTGGTTTCCTTCGCGCCGGCGGCCATTCAGACGGCGGCGGCGGCGCTCATCGGGTACGGTTTTGCGCGATTCCGCATTCCGGGGAAGCCGATCCTGTTCGCGCTCGTACTTGCGACCTTCATCATTCCGCCGCAGATTACGATGATCCCTCAGTTTCTCATGTTCCGAGATCTCGGGCTGATCGGCAGCGTGTTCTCGTATCTGATTCCAGCCGCGTTCGGTCAAGGCTTGAAGAGCGGTTTGTTCATCCTGATCTTCTACCAATTCTTCCGCATGATTCCGAAGGCGTTGGAAGAAGCGGCGCAGATCGACGGAGCCGGGCCCTATAAAATCTTCGCGTTCATCTGCGTACCGACGGCCGTGCCGGCTTTCATCATTTCGTTCCTGTTCTCTATGGTGTGGTACTGGAACGAAACGACGCTGGCGGCTTTATATCTCGGTGATCAGTTGACGACGCTGCCGCTCGAGCTGCAGAAGTTCGCAACAACCTATCAGCGGCTGTACCCGGTCGATCCGAATTCGCAAACCGGCCGGAGTTTGAACGAAGCGATCAATATGGCGGGGACGTTCTTGAATATCATCCCGCTGCTCATTGTTTATTTCTTCACGCAGCGCTGGTTTGTAGAGAGCATCGAACGCTCGGGGATTACCGGGGAATAGGAGGGAAGTATGTTTCGTACAAAATGGTTCCTCAGGACCGTACTGTCTGTACTTCTGATCGCGGCAGCGGCGGGATTGGTGCTTACCGATCGGGGCGGCACGTTATCTGTGCCAGTGCCGGATGAGCTGGAACTGGAGGCGAAGGCATCGTTTCACTACTTGTGGGAGCAGTCGAATCATACGGAAGGCTCCGAAGGGTACGGGCTCACAAGAGACCGCTATCCCGGCAATGCTTCGATTGCCAGCACTGCCGCAACAGGTTTTGCGCTCAGCGCGATTCCGATCGGCGTGGAGAACGGGTGGATCAGCGAGGAAGAAGGCCGGGAGCGCGCGGAACGCACACTCGATACGCTGCTCGGGATGGAGCATGAGCACGGCTTCTTCTATCACTTTGTAAACATCCATAACGGCAAGCGGGAATGGAACAGCGAAATTTCCAGCGTGGATACAGGCTTGCTCATGAACGGCGTGTTGACGGTCGGTCAGTATTTCGGCGGCGAAGTGCAGAAGAAGAGTGTGCAGCTCTATGAACGCGTCGATTGGGCATGGTTTGTGGACCTGTCGAACAATCGGTTTTACATGGCTTATTATCCGGAGAAGGGCTTCCAAGGCCATTGGGATTTCTATGCGGAGCAGCTGATGCTGTACGTGTTAGGAGCCGGTTCTCCCACCCATCCGATCGATCCGAAGGTGTACGACAGCTTTACAAAGCGGAAAGCCTCCTATAGGGATTCAGAACCGTTCATCCATTCTTGGTTCGGTTCGATCTTCACGTACCAGTTCTCCCATGCCTGGCTCGATTTCCGCGGATGGGTGGATAAGAACGGGATCGATTGGTTTGATAATTCGGTCATCGCCTCGCGCGCGAGCCGGCAGTATGCCATTGACCAGAGCGGTGTATTTCAAGGGCTGCACGAAAATTCTTGGGGGCTCAGCGCCACGGACACGCCGAATGGGTATAACGGCTTGCTTGGTTCACCGCCATCAGGCTTTGACAATCAGTCGCATCAGGTGGAAGGGACGATGGCGACGGCGGGAGCGCTTGGCTCCGTCGTATTTACGCCGGAGGAATCTATTACGGCGTTACAATATTACCTCGCCATCGAGGGGTTGAGCGGCGAATATGGGCTGAAGGCCGCCTTCAATCTCGACGAGCATTGGATCGATCCGGATTATATCGGCATCGATAAGGGCATTACGCTGCTGATGGCGGACAATTACCTGAACGGTACCGTCTGGAGCATCTATATGGAAATTCCATATGTGAAGAAAGGTCTTGAGGTTCTGCAATTTCAACCCAAAAACAATGCATGAGAGGAGCAGCTATGATTTCGACGACGAATGATTATAACAGCCTCCCTAGTAAGGTAAAGGCTTTCGTAGACCGCCAGCATGAAGATGCTTATGCGTTGATTGACGCTTGCCGTCATCCGCGTACAGGGTTGTATGGAGATGCTTATTTTACGTTTGGCCATAATCCGGAGGCGCGCTGCTCCGTGGCCGCGACCGGAGTAGGGCTGATCGGACTTTGCGTAGCGGATTACGAAGGTTGGGACGCGGAAGCGGCGGCAAAGGTGAAGCGGACCTTGAACACCGTATTGGGGAATACGGAGGGATGCCGCCCGGCACGAGACAAGGCGACAGGCTTCTTCGCCCACTTTATCGATATGGAGACAGGGGAGAATCTCGGCTCTGAAATATCGACGATTGACACGTCCTTGCTCGTCGCCGGAGCGCTGTTTGCCGGAGAGCATTTCAAGGAAAGCCATCCCGAAATTGCCGAGATGGCCCATGAACTGCTATGCCAGATAGACTGGAGCGTGATTGTAGCAGACAAGAATACTGGCGTCATCCATATGATCGTGAGGGACGGCGAAGGGACTGCGCCGCTTCCGGCCTACAATGAATATGTGCTGGCGGCGTATTTGGCGAAGCTGGCTCAGCCTGACCATCCGGACATCCGGGAGCTGTGGAACCGGACCTTCGCGGAGGAGCGGATGAACGAGCTCCCGCAAGCGTATTACCGCGATATCCCGGTATTGACCGATACGACCGTGACGGCGGAGAAAGCGTTCTTGTCCTCCTTCGTGCATCAGTTTCCCTTCTATCTAGTGCCCGATTACGCCAAGAGCGAGACGTACCGGAAATTTTATGCGAATGCTTGCATGGCGGATCGGTTGAAGTGGAAGGAGTTGCTAGATGTGCCTTCCTATGTGTGGGGCTATGGGGCAGGCGCCAATGACGGGCTATACAACACGTATCACGCCGACAAAATTAACGATTCGCCGGGGAACATCGCATCCGCCTATATCGTTGCCGGATTTCTGCCTGTGTACCCGGCCGGCATCTATGATTTGTACGCGCTGTACCGGCTGCACATTCCGTATGATCAAGCGGATGATGAGAAGTACAAGGCGGCGTACCGTTACGGCTTGCACCGGTATTCCTGGTGGCATCTTGAAGGGGACAATCGCTGGTATCCGGAAAAAGTGACGGTAATCGATTGGAGCTCCATGCTGTATGGCATGACGGCGTTTAAACGCGGGATGTCCTTCTTCACGGACCGGCTGGAGGTGAAGCTGTGATCGAGATCAAGAATAAGCAAATTTGGATCAACGGGAAGCCTGAAATCATCCTTTGCGGGGAGATCCATTATTTCCGGTTGAAGCCGGAGGATTGGCAGGACCGGATCGATAAGCTGAAGGCGGCGGGCTGCAGCGCGGTGGCGAGCTACGTGCCGTGGCTGTGCCATGAACCGGAGGAAGGGCAATTCGATTTCGACGGGCATACGCATCCCGAGCTAAACCTGATCCGGTTCATCGATCTGTGTAAGGAGAACGGATTGTATTTCTTCGTGCGGCCGGGCCCGTTCATCATGGCGGAGATGAAGAATGAAGGCCTGCCTTATTGGGTGCGCCAGAAGCATCCGGAGATTGTGCCCGTGAGCTGGGATGGCAAGCCGGTGTCGACGAAAACCGTCGATTATTTAGCTCCGAGCTTCCTGGAGACGTGCCGGAATTGGTACCGCGCGGTGATGGCGGTTATTGCGCCCCGGCTTTATACGAACGGCGGCAATATTATCGCCGTGCAGCTCGACAATGAGATCGGTATGCTGTCATGGGTAAGCAATAGCCCGGATTTGACGGAGCATGTGCTCGGAGATTTCGCGGATTGGCTGAAGCGAAGGTATTCCGGGTCTGAGCTGGCGGAGCGGTATCCGTTCCCCGCAGACGATGCGGAGGCGCGAAGGAACGGATTCCGCTCGCCCCGCGAGGAGTACGCGCCGCAGTTGATGCGGGATCTGGGGTACTACATGCGGCATCGCTTCGTCAGGTATGTGGCGGCTCTTCGCTCTTATGCGGAGGAATTCGGCGTAAGAGATGTTCCCTTCGTTGTGAATATCCACGGCACAAGCAACGGCCGCGGCTTTACATACCCGATCGGGATTAGCCAGCTCTATGAGGCTTACACGCAAGCGCCGGGTTACTTATCCGGCTCCGATATTTATTTCGGCGACCTGACGATGGAAACGTTCCAGGACTTATATCTCATTAACGGATTTATGGATGCGGTGCATATGCCGGAACATCCGCTCACTTCCGTGGAATTCAACTGCGGTGACGGAAACTTCGGTGAAACGTACGGCGGAAGAATGGATCCTTCGGCGGCGGATTTTAAGCTTCGGATGAGCATTGCACAAGGCTGCCGTCTGGTGAACTATTATTTAATGGCGGGAGGGTTTAACTACCGGATGGATACGCCGGCGGGCGACGGGAACGACCGGATTGCCTTCACCGGGGAGCGGCACGGCTTTGCGGCGCCGATCAGTCCGGAAGGCGAACTGAATTATACGTTTCCGAGAATGGCACGGGCGAACCAAGCGGTCATGGCAGCGGCCGACAAGCTCGCCCGAATGGATGAGGAACGTGACGGCGTTAGCTTTGCGTTTATTCCCGACTATTACATGACAGAGTCATACTATCCGGGCAGCGCCCGGATGAAAGAGATCATCCGCAACCTGGAGGAGCATCGCGCATACGGCGCGTGGGAGATTATGGGCCGCGCCATGCTGCTGGCGGGGTACCGGTTCGGTTCTGTGGATATCCAGAACAAGCCGCTCGATCCGAAGCTTACTCCGGTGCTCGCGGTGCCCTCCGCCCGGTACATGCAAGGCGATATCCAGCGGAAGCTGGTTGGCTACTTGCACGCAGGGGGCAGGCTGTTGATCTACGGAGAGCTGCCGAGCTTCGATATGGAAGGAAGACCATGTACCGTATTGGCGGACGCGTTGGGAATGCGGGCGATCGGGGAGCTTCGGGCCTCTTCCGGCTTCCACCTGTCGGTCTACGCCGAGAACTGGGCGGCTCCCCGCCCGGAGGTGTCGATCGGCAGGGCACAGATATTCGATCCCGGAAAGAGCCAACCGATCCTTCGTGTATATGGCACGGACGAAGTTTGTGCCTTTGACGCTTCTGTCGGAGCGGGACGTGTGATCGTGTTCGGCTGCTCTTACCGCTGCGACATCGATTTGTTTCGCACGGCGTTGGAACGGCTCGGCGTAAAGCCAAGCTTGACGCATGATTGCAAATACCACGGGATTTTCATGACAGCTACGGCTTCGGTCGAAGGGGAGCGTTTTCTCCATCTCTTGAATTTAGACGGGTTTGATAAAGAACTTCATGTGATGGATAACGGCGAGGCTCTCTTTGGCGGGCGCAAGCTGCTGCTGCAGAGCAAGGAGGGCGTGATGCTTCCTCTGAACGTTACGTTCGGGGATGTCACCATTGTGTACTCGACGGCGGAGCTGCTCGGGGTGCAAGCCGGCCGGTTGGAGCTTCGGCTTACGCAGCCGGAAGACGTGATTGTACTGGAAACGGAACGAACCGTTCGCCCCCATCCTTCCATCGCCATCCATAAGGAAGGGAAACGCACGACCGTCATCTCCCGTCAACACGCGAAAGTGAACGATCAATTGGTAATAGAACTTGTCCTATAGGAGGAAACGTCGATGAACGATACGGAAATTTCCATTGCCAACCGGGTGAAAGAGCTGCTCGCGCAGATGACTCTCGCGGAAAAAATCGGGCAAATGTTCCAAACGGACCCCGTCGTCTTCCTCCGTTCCGTTAACTCAGAGCTGCAGGTGTCAGCACCGGTGACGGGTCCGGAGCATGAGCGGGTCATTCATAAAGATATTATTTATCATTTGGGTTCGATATTAAGCTCGACCGACGCGGAAACAGCGTACAAGATTCAGCAGGAATACTTAAAGCACAACCGGCTGCAAATTCCGCTCCTGTTCATGTTCGATATAATTCACGGCTTCCGCACCATATTCCCGATCCCGCTCGGGCTCGCCTGCAGCTGGGAGCCAGAGCTTGTGGAAGCGACCTCGAAGGTGGCCGCAGCGGAAGGAGCGGCTTCGGGCATTCATGTGACCTTCGCTCCGATGGCGGATCTCGTGCGCGACGCCCGTTGGGGAAGAGTGATGGAGAGCCCGGGTGAGGATCCGTACTTGAACGGAATTATGGCAGCCGCGTATGTGAAGGGTTTTCAGGGGGATGATTTGGCTTCGCGGGATACCATTGCTTCGTGTGTGAAGCATTTTGCGGCGTACGGTGCGGCGGAGGGCGGACGCGAATACAATACCGTGGATATGTCCGAGGGGGCGCTCCGGAACTATTATTTGCCTGCCTATAAAGCAGGCATAGACGCAGGCGCGGAGCTGGTGATGACTTCATTTAATGTGTACGATGGGGTGCCTGCCACGACGAATGAATTCCTGTTAAGGGATGTGCTTCGGAAGGAATGGGGCTTTGAGGGGGTTATCATCTCGGACTACACATCGCTAGCCGAGACGATTCTGCATATGACGAGCAAGGACGGCGCGGATGCGGCGATGAAGGGCGTGCAGGCGGGTCTTGATATTGAGATGATTTCTACGGAATATATCAGCCACCTGGAGCAGCTCGTCCGAGAAGGAGCCGTCGATGAAGCGTTGATCGATGAAGCGGTCGGCAGAATCCTTACTTTGAAGTTCAAGCTGGGGCTCTTCGACGATCCTTATCGTTACATCAACCTCGAGCGGGAGAAAGAGGCGCACCTGAAGCCGGAATATCGTCAATTGGCAAGGGAAGCGGCGGCAAAATCCGTCGTTCTATTGAAAAATGAAGGTGTATTGCCTTTGAGCAAACATGTGCGGTCTGTCGCGGTGATCGGTCCCTATGCGGACAGCGGCCGAATACTAGGGGGCTGGAGCGGACAGGGCAAGCCGGAGGAGTCTGTGACATTACGAGCAGGCATCGCTCAGAAGCTAGGCGATACGGCGAATGTGAGGGCGGTGATGGGCTGTGACTGGACATCAGAGGATGACTCCGGGTTCGGAGCCGCGCTGGAGACGGCGGCGGCGGCTGATGTCGTCATTCTGGCGTTGGGCGAACGCGATGACATGAGCGGGGAGGGCGGCAGCCGCGCGTATTTAGACCTTCCGGGCGTCCAGCAGAAGCTGGCGGAGGAAGTGCTGAAGCTTGGCAAACCGACGGTGCTCGTCCTGTTTAACGGGCGGCCGCTGGACCTGAAGTGGTACGATGACCATGTTCCTGCCATCCTCGAAGCATGGTTCCCGGGCACGGAGGGCGGCAATGCGATCGCGGATGTATTGTTCGGGGACGTAAATCCTTCGGGGAAATTGACGATGAGCTTCCCATATACCGTCGGGCAGGTGCCGGTTTACTATAACAGCTTGAACACCGGAAGGCCGAAGGGGGACGCGCCTGACGATTTCCGGTTCGTTTCCAGATATATCGATATCCCGAATGAACCGCTGTATCCGTTCGGATACGGGTTAAGCTACACAGCGTTTGAATATACAGAGGCCTGCTTATCTAGTGAGCTGCTGGAATCTGGGGGGACGCTGACGGCGAGCGTTACTGTAAGGAACATCGGCAACTGCGCCGGCGAAGAAATCGTACAGCTGTATATCCGTGACATGTGGGGCAGCACTTCCCGTCCGATTCTTGAACTGAAAGGCTTTAAGAAGCTGCGGCTTGCCCCGGGCGAGTCGGCCGTGGTCAAGTTTGCCATTGACGCGAAGATGCTGAAGTTTTTCACCGCCCGGAAGCAATATGAAGCGGAACCCGGCGATTTTAAAGTGTTTGTCGGAAAGAACGCTCGGGATTTGCTCGAATGCGGTGTGTTCACTTATATGTAATTCGAATCGGGTGCGCGTGAAAACGTGCATCCGGTTTTGCTTTTCACACATTAGACTGCCGCCGGGAGGGTGGTGTGTGTTGCGCGCTCCCTTTGCACCGGATTTCGTTTGCTCAGAAGAGAAGGCGGCTTGACGCATAGTTGATATAAATCATCTCTAATAGACTGCCCCTCCGCAGCCGCATTCCAACGGAAGCAGTATTCGTCAAGGTAGGTTTGCAGGTACTTGGAGCTAATGCCGCGGAAAAGGCGATTTAACCATCGTTCCGCCTCATAATAGCATTGGTTAAGCGGATGGAAGCCAGGCATCTGCACTCGGTTCAGCATCGAAACATGCGCGAATGGATGTGTGTGTCGGTGAATGTAATCGTTTTTCCCTTCTCGAGTGAGGCTTCTGAAGTATAAATGTTGCGCTGGAGGGAGTGTCATTTTCAAATGGTGGGGTTGTCCGGTTGCAGAATCGATTGAGGCGCCGACGATAACTACGTGCTCTTGCGGATGGCGCTGGTACCCTCCGGGCGGGAGCCGAAACAGCCAACGTCTTGAGAATGCGGTACCGGCTTCGACGGTGCCGCACAGTAAGCGAGCGGACTCGACTGCATGAATTGCGCTTCGGATGCGGGTGAGCATTCGCCATGCGGTTGTATGGGATATGCCAATCACCTTGGAAAGCTGGAAAGCATTGATGCCGTTCGTGTACGAGAGCAGCTCAAGCGCGTCGGCCCATTTGTCCAATGGGGTTCTGCTTTTCTCCATCATCGTTCCGCAGGTCACCGTCGTCTGGTGCTTGCAATACTTGCATTGATATA
>Ga0182742_1004492_pt1 | contig 12621 bp, 12 predicted proteins | sample eDN5th37CBELigMG_FD_128880 | JGI IMG/M metagenome (GOLD analysis project Ga0182742, IMG submission 128880) | Enriched Miracle-Growth compost microbial communities from Emeryville, California, USA - eDNA 5th pass 37_C BE-Lig MG (version 2)... ... | reverse complement strand
GGGGGCGGAAAGAATCCCCGAGACGATCCCCATCTCTTGGATCCGCCGCCAACGCTCTTGGCGAATCGCGTCCCATCCCTCCTTGTAACGATCCTGATACCGCTCGATGTCCTCCGGAAGCGCCTGCAGGGGGAAATGGGGGGAGGTGAAGGCCAGATAAAGGAAAAAGGGCTCGCCCCGATGCTCTTGGTCGTGCTTGGCGAGCTGCTCGACGGCCCGCTCGGCGATGGCCCGGGTGGCGTAGTAGCCCTCGTCCGGGCCGGGCTGGGGCAAGGGCTGGTCGTCGAGTTGGTGGTTCTTGGGGGAGAAGAAGCGGTCGGTGTCCTCCAGGCGGTACGAACCGTCGAACCCTCCGGCCAAGACCGCGCCGTCGACGTGCCACTTGCCCGAATGATAGGATCGATAGCCGGCCTCCTTCAACAGCTCGGGCAAGAGCGCCGCCCATTTCGGCCGAGGGCCCTGCGGATCGCGGTTGACCTCCTGCGCGTAATAGCCGGTCAAAAGCGCGGCGCGCGACGGCCAGCATCGGCCCGTGTTGTAGAACTGGGTGAACCGAACGCCGTCGGCGGCCAAGGCGTCGAGGTTCGGCGTCTCGATCTCGCCGCCGTAACAACCCAGGTCCGAAAAACCGAGGTCGTCGGCCAGGACCACAACCACGTTCGGCTTCTTGCCCGGCTCGGCCGCCGACGTCGGAAAACCGACCCAAAGCATGGGCAATCCCAGGATGAGCGCCCAAAGGCGCGGGAGCGCGTTTTTCAGCATTCCACTTCCTTTTCCTTTTCTCACGGTGAAACCCCGATCGAGGCCGCCTCGCGCGCATGACCGGCCGTTCCGCCGAGTATCGCGGCGCGGGGCGATGGAGGCAACCGGCCACGCCCCGGCGACCGCCCGGGATTTCCAAAGGCGGGAATATTTGCAATATTTTTTGCGTAAAATGCAAAAAGATGGTGGTGGGGCATGGACGCGGGGGAGTCCTTTCCCTTAAGATATGATCTCTAGAGCGACGCCGGGAAGGCGGGCGGGGCTCACCCCTCCGCCCGGACCGACCCAAGCGGGAGGAGGCGGATGCGATGTCCGAATCGTCGGATCGAGCGTTGTTGGATCTAATTCGCCGCCGCGGTCCGCTGACCGTCGACGAACTGGCCGCGGCGACCGGCGTGACCGGCACGGCGGTTCGCAACCGGCTGACTCGGCTGCTGGGCGCGGGCTTGGTGGAGCGTCGGCCGCGTCGCGATGGTCGAGGCCGACCCAAACATTTGTACCAGGCCAGCGAGGAGACCCACAAGCGGCTGGGCCAGAATTACGCCGATTTGGCCGTGGCGCTTTGGGAGGAGCTGATGGGCTCGGTCGAGGACCGGAAGCTCAGGCGGCTCCTCTTCACCCGAATCACCGAGCGGCTGGCGGAAGTTTATCGCAATCAGGTCAATGGAGAGGAGTGGGAGGGCCGGTTGATTCAGCTCAGCGGCCTTCTGCAAGATCGGGGAGTCGAGGCCGAGGTGGCTCGGGGAGACGCGGGAGCCCAGCCGTTTTTGCGGCAAAACTCGTGTCCTTATTACGAGCTGGCGGAGATGGATCCGGCGATCTGCGCTCTCGAACGAAAGATGTTGGAAAAAATCCTGGGACGGGGGTTGCGGCTGAGTCAGTGTCGACTCGACGGCGATCGGTCATGCGACTTTCAGGCGAAGCCGCCGACCGGCCTGAAGGCGAGCGGAGCCCCCGGAGGTTCGGAAGTCGGTTTGTCCAAGACGATGTCTACAGGGTGCAAGCAATGAGCAAGGCGCTTCGGATCGAAAACCTGCGGGTGGCCATCGAGGGGAAGGAGATCCTCAAGGGGGTCAACCTGACCATCAACCAGGGAGAGGTCCACGCGCTGATGGGCCCCAACGGCTCGGGCAAAAGCACCCTGAGCTATGCTTTGATGGGCCACCCGAACTACGAGATCGTCGGCGGTTCGGCCACCCTGGATGGCAAGGACATCCTGGGGATGGAGCCCGACGAGCGAGCCAAGGCCGGGTTGTTTCTGGCCTTCCAGTACCCCACGGCGATCCCCGGCGTGACCGTCGCCAACTTCCTCCGGCACGCGGTGACCAACGTCCGCAACCCCGACCGCAAGGAGGGGGAGGACCTGATCCCGATGCGCGACTTCCGCAAGGAGCTGCGCGCCGAGATGAACGACCTGGGGATGGATCCGGAGTTCGCCCGCCGCTACCTCAACGAGGGGTTCTCCGGCGGCGAGAAGAAGCGGGCCGAGATTCTCCAGTTGGCGATGCTTCGCCCCGCCTTCGCGATCCTTGACGAGACCGACAGCGGCCTTGACATCGACGCCGTCCGGGTCGTCTCCGAAGGGGTCAACCGAATCGCCTCCAAGAACTCCACGGGCGTCCTGGTCATCACCCACTACGAGCGTATTTTGACCTACATCAAGCCCCAGTTCGTCCACATCCTCTTCGGCGGCCAGATCGTCGAGCAAGGGGGGCCCGAACTGGTTCAGCAACTGGAGCGCGAGGGCTACGAGTGGGTTCGCGCCAAGCACCCCGAGGCGGCCCGGGTCGAAGACGAGATGGAGGCCGCCCAGAAAAACCAGCAGGGGGTGGGGGTCTGAGCGCCCGATCCGCTCCGCGGCCGCTCCAGCCGACGCGTCTCGAACGAAATCAAATGTCCGATGGAAGGGGGCCTCGATGGCGACTGATTTGAATCCACAAGTGGCGGGCATCAAGGAAGAGTATAAGTACGGCTTCCACGACTCCGACGAGAACTACGCCTTCAAAAGCGGCCGGGGACTGACGCGGGAAGTCGTCGAGCAGATCTCGGAGATGAAAAGCGAGCCCGACTGGATGCGCCAGTTCCGCCTCAAGGCGCTTGAGGCGTACGAGGCGAAGCCGCTCCCCACGTGGGGAGGCGACCTGTCGGTGCTCGACTTCGACCAGATTCGCTACTTCCTGAGGGCGACCGACCGGCAGGGAAGGTCGTGGGACGACGTTCCCGCGGAGATCAAGCAGACCTTCGACCGGCTCGGCATCCCCGAGGCCGAGAAGAAGTTTTTGGCCGGCGTCGGCGCCCAGTACGACTCGGAGGTCGTCTACCACAGCCTCCGCGACGACCTTCAGAAAAAGGGGGTCATCTTCCTCGACACCGACACGGCGGTTCGCGAGCACCCCGACTTGGTCCGGGAATACATCGGCACGATCATCCCGATCCAGGACAACAAGTTCGCGGCCCTGAACTCGGCGGTGTGGAGCGGCGGCTCGTTCGTCTACGTTCCCGCCGGCGTGAAGGTCGACATCCCGCTTCAGGCCTATTTCCGGATCAACGCCGAGAACGCCGGCCAGTTCGAGCGGACCCTGATCGTCCTGGAGGAGGGGGCTCAGGTCCACTACGTCGAGGGCTGCACGGCGCCGACCTATTCGTCGGAGAGCCTCCACTCGGCCGTCGTCGAGATCGTCGTTAAGAAGGGCGCCCGTTGCCGCTACACGACGATCCAGAACTGGGCCGACAACGTCTACAACCTCGTCACCAAGCGCGCCGTCGCCCACGAGGACGCGGTGATGGAGTGGGTCGACGGCAACCTCGGCAGCAAGCTGACCATGAAGTACCCGGCCGTCATCATGGCCGGCAAGGGAGCCCACGGCGAGATCCTCTCGATCGCCTTCGCCGGCAAGGGTCAGCATCAGGACACCGGCGGGAAGGTCGTTCACGCGGCGCCCCACACCAGCTCGCGGATCATCTCCAAGAGCATCAGCAGAAACGGCGGCCGGTCCAGCTATCGCGGCCTCTTGAAGGTCATCGACGGCGCCAAGAACTCCAAGTCGAACGTCGTCTGCGACGCCCTGATCCTCGACCCGGCCAGCCGATCCGACACCTACCCCTACATCGAGATCGATGAGGACGACGTCAAGATCGGCCACGAGGCCAGCGTCTCGAAGATCGGCGAAGAGCAGCTCTTCTACCTGATGAGCCGCGGCCTCTCCGAAGCCGAGGCCTCCTCCCTGATCGTCAGCGGCTTCGTCGAGCCGCTCATCCGGGAGCTGCCCATGGAGTACGCCGTCGAAATGAACAAGCTGATCCAGCTCCAGATGGAAGGCTCGGTCGGCTAAGCAAACCGTAAGCTTGTGGGGGTCCGTCCCCTCTTGATTTTCTGGGGGGGGCGAGACTCCCGACGAGCCCCACGCATGATGTCGGCTCGGCGGGAGCCTCGCCCTCCCAACCGCCCGAGCCCGGCGCTCTGGAGTTGAAGCCATTTCACGGTGGTGATGATCCGGTACTGCGAAGATGATGCGTCGGTCCCCGGGATCTACAGCCACCTCGCCGGCTCGTTTGGTGGAGCACGTCGCGCGGGAACAGAAGAACTTGGAGGCGGGGACGCCTCGTTCCAACGATTCCTAAATTGAGACGAGTTCCTAATGACAACGGTGGAACTCGGTCGCGGATAGAAAATGCGTGACGGCGTCCGGAGGAAACATGAGCCACGACCTACAACTCGTCTTGGACTCGTTCGATCGACTTGCCGAGGAGGAGAAGCGCGAGGCTTTGGCCGCGCTTCTGTTCCGCGCCCGCTCTCTCGAATGGCCTCCGGTGGACGACGAGACCATCGACCGCATCGCCGAGGAATCATTCTTGGAGTACGATCGCGACGAGGCGAACGATGCCCACGGCTGAGCGGGGCGAGGTCTGGCTCGTCGATCTCGGGTACGCCGCCAAGACGCGCCCTTGCTTGATTCTGAACATCCCGACGGTTGACGCGGATCGCGCGTTGACGACGCTGATCCCTCACACCACAAGCGCTCGGGGAACCCGTTTCGAGGTGGAGGTCTCAACGCCGTTTCTCGACAAAAGCGGCGTGTTCGACAGGCAAAACCCAATTTCCATCACGCAGGCCAAATTGGTGAGGAGACTGGGCCGCCTCACCCCGGAGCAGCTTGGCTTGGTTGAAAACGCGGTTCGATACTGGCTCGGCCTTTGACTGGCGGCGCAACTACGAATGGTGACACAAACATCCATGAAAACCGATATAGCGACCGGCTTCACCGAAGAGACCTTCGAGGCGTTCCTCAAGCAGCGCGACGAGCCCGCCTGGCTGATTGATCGCCGGCGCGAGGCGTTCGCCCGATTCCAGGCGTTCGCCTGGCCCTCGAACCGCGACGAGGATTGGCGGCGAACCGACATCCGGGCGCTGAAGCTCGAAAACTTCGCCCCCGTCTCGGCCGCCGAAGCCACTCCCCGAGCCCGGTCTGCCTTCAACCCGCTTTGGGAGACCCTCAGCTCCCACTACGGAACCGGCATCGCGCACGTCGACGGCTCGCTGGTCCACCGGGCCGACCCGGCCAAGCTCGGCGGAGCGGTCTTCGTCGATATGGAGACGGCCGTCAAGGACCACCCCGAACTGCTCAAGCGGCATCTGCTCACCGATGTCGTCAAGCCCTCCGACGACATCTTCGCGGCGCTCCACGCGGCCTTCTGGAACGGCGGGACGCTGCTCTACGTCCCCAAGGGCGTCAGCGTCGAACTCCCCTTGTTCAGCATCGCCGGCCTGACCGAAGAGGGACGGGTTGATTTCAGCCACACCCTGATTGTCCTCGAAGAAGACGCCGAGGCCACGCTCGTTCGCGAGACCGCCAGCGCCGGCCGCGAGAAGGAGCCCGCCCTCCATGTCGGGGCCCTCGAGGTGATCCAGGAGAAAGCGTCGCGGCTCCGCCTGGTCAACATCCAGAACTGGGATTACGGCGCTTGGCACCTGACCAGCGAGCGAGCCCAAGTCGGCCAAGACGCCTCGCTCCAGTGGACCGTCGGCGCCCTGGGCTCGCGGCTCTCGAAGGTCAACCAAGAGGTCGTCCTGACCGGCAAGGGCTCCTCGGCCCAGGTCAACGGCGTCATGTTCACCACCGCCCGGCAACACCTGGCGTACTTCACCAGACAAGACCACCAGGCCCCCAACGCCACCAGCGACCTGCTCTACAAGGCGGGACTCAAGGACCACTCGCGGGTCGTTTGGAGGGGGATGATCCGAGTCGAAAAGGACGCCCAACGCACCGACGCCTACCAAAAGAACGACAATCTCATCCTCTCCGACTCCGCCCGCTCCGACTCGATCCCCGGCTTGGAGATCGAGGCCAACGACGTCCGTTGCACCCACGCGGCCACCGCCGGGCCGATCGACGAGGAGATGATCTTCCTGTGCCAGTCGCGTGGCATCCCCCGCGAGACGGCCATGCGGTTGATCGTCGAGGGCTTCTTCGCCAACGTCTACGATCGAATCACCCTGGAGCCCGTCCGGGAAACGCTCCGCGAGGCGGTCGCCGCCAAACTTGGGCACGGCTAAGTCGGTCGAACGATTCTTTGACTTTTCTTTGGGAGGGTTCCGTCCGATGGGGGAAGGTTACGCGCGTCCCGAGGTCCTCGTCTCGGCCGATTGGGTCCAGCAACATCTTGACGATCCCAAGGTCCGGATCGTTGAAAGCGACGAGGACCTGCTGCTCTACGACGTCGGCCACATCCCCGGCGCGGTTCGGATCGACTGGCAGGGAGACCTCCAAGATCAGCTCGTTCGCGACTACATCAACGAAGAGAAGTTCGCCGAACTCTGCTCCAAGAACGGCATCGCCAACGACACCACCGTGGTCTTCTACGGCGACAAGTCGAACTGGTGGGCCTGCTACGCCTTTTGGGCGTTCACCCTCTTCGGCCACAAGAACCTGAAGGTCATGAACGGCGGCCGAAAGCTCTGGATCGATCAGAAGCGCCCCCTCACCCGCGAAGTCCCCAACCACCCGAGGACCGACTACAAGGTGGCCGGCGGCGACGAGGCGGCCATCCGCGCCTTCCGCGACGAGGTGCTGGCCCACTCCAACGCCCGGAAACCCCTGCTCGACGTCCGAAGCCCCAAGGAGTTCACCGGGGAGATGCTCCACATGGAGGAGTACCCCCAGGAGGGCTCCCTGCGCGGCGGACACATCCCCGGCGCCAAAAGCGTCCCCTGGAACCGGGCGGTCAACGAGGACGGCACCTTCAAGTCGGCCTCGGAGCTGCGCGACATCTACCAGAAGGAACAGGGACTCAAGACGGACGACGACGTCATCGCCTATTGCCGAATCGGCGAGCGGTCGAGCCTCACTTGGTTCGTCCTCACCCACCTGCTCGGCTTCGAGACGGTTCGGAACTACGACGGCTCTTGGACCGAGTGGGGCAACCTCGTCCGCGTCCCCATCGAGCGGGGCGCGTGAAGGTGAAGGCGAGGGCCGCTTCGCCTCGCCGGCTTGGTAAAATGAAAATGGAGCCCAAATTCGTCGCGCCGCGAGACGCCGACGATTTGGGCCGCCTCGGCGCTCGCTCAAGCAGACGCCGGATGGAAAACGAGGGAACCCATGACCGCCGCGCTCGACGCGATCATCTCCGAGCTTCGCGAGTCCGACCGCCAAGAGCGGATCGACATGCTCATCGATTTCGCCGGGAGCCTGCCTCCGCTCCCTCCCGAACACGATGCCCGCAAGGACGCCGAGCATCGCGTCGAGGAATGCCAGTCTCCGGTCTTCCTCTTCGTCGAGCTGGTCGACGACCGGGTCGCCCTGTTCGCCGACGCGCCGATCGAGGCGCCGACCGTCCGGGGCTTCGTCTCGGTGCTCATGGAGGGGCTCGGCGGAGCGAAGCCGGAAGAGGTTCTGAAGGTTCCCGCCGACCTGGTCGATCGCTCCGGATTGACGGAGGTGCTGGGGATGCTTCGGGTTCGAGGCCTAACCGGCGTTCTCCGCCGGATTCAACGCGAGGTCGCCCGAGCGGTCGCCTTCCGCGACGCCCCGCCCGTTTCTTGAACTTGAAGAGGACCAAAGACCATGTCGGAAGCCGTCAAGGTCGCGACCGCCTCGGAACTGGCCACCGTCAATCGAAAGGTCGTTGACGTCGAGGGGGTCGCCATCGCCGTGTTTCGGGTCGGCGACGACTATTACGCGATTGAGGACGTTTGCACCCACGACGGCGGTCCCCTGGCCGAACAGGACCCGGAGGGGACCGAAATCGAATGCCAACGCCACGGCGCCCGATTCGACATCCGAACCGGCAAGGCCCTTCGGTTCCCCGCCGTCGAGCCGGTCGCCACCTATCCGGTCGAGCTTCGAGGCGAGGACGTTTACATTCTGTTTGACGGCTAACGACCAATCCCCCGGTCTCCCGCTTCTCCGCGCCAACGCTTCTCTCTTTCCCCCACCGGAGTTTTCAAGCGATGATCGAACACGAGGCCCTGCTCTCCGCGCTTCGCACCGTTCTGGACCCCGAACTCCACGTCAACATCCTGGATCTCGGCCTGATCTACAAGATTGAGGCGGGCGAGGACCAAGTCGACGTCGAGATGACCTTCACCTCGCCGGGCTGCCCCGCCGGTCCCGAGATCCTTCGCAACACCGTCAACGCCTTGGAGGGCGTCGACGGCGTCACGAAGGCCAACGTCCGACTCGTCATGAGCCCCCCTTGGTCTCCCGACCGCATGACCGACGAGGCCCGCGACGAACTCGGCATCTATTAAAGGCGCGGGCCCGCCGCGCCCGGGCCGATTTCGGACCTCGGAACAACAAGGCTTCCCCGACGATCCCGCGACCCGTTTCGGGATCGGTTCGGGGAATTTTTGCGCGCCCCGGTCCGATTTAAAATAACAGACGGCCTCCTCTCCAAACGTCATCGAGGCGAACCACCGCGTTGTTAATTTGCGACGCGAAGCATGGATTATGTGCGGAATTAGACTGTTTACTGATGACGAGACCGGCGGCGTGTGTTAGATTGGACCTGAACTCAGTGGAGGAGAAGGATCACCGATCATCCGTAACCCTCGACCGCACATGGGTTGTCCACGCCAACTCGATCCCTCCCCCGCCCCTTTTCATTACTTACGGCAAGGGCGGAGCCCTGGGCTCCCCATAAGACGGGAACGAGCGTTATGGCTCGAAAGAAAACACCAACGGTTCGCGTGCACGTCAAGGCCTCGCTGTCGCGGCGGCTTCGGGAGATCCGCCAGGAACTCTTTGGGGACCACGGCGGCCCGGAATTGGCGCGACGGCTCGAGCTTCCCGCCCGCACATGGTACAATTACGAAACCGGCGTAACTGTTCCGGCGGAGGTCCTGCTCGCCTTCATCGACCACACCGGCGCCAGTCCAACGTATTTGCTCACCGGCGAGGGCCCTCGCTACACCCAGGCCGAGGACGCCCGCTTGGTGGCCGACCTGACGCCGGTTGAGCTGATCCGTCGCGGTTTGGAGAAGTTGGAGCGGACGCCTCCGGCCCACTCCTCGGGCGACCCTGAAAACCACGACGATCGCAATGGCGCGGCGGCCGAGGATTTCGAGACGGTGAAGGTCGTGCCGATCGCGGAACTCTGTGATCCCTCGCGCGATCCTTCGCTTGTGGAGGAGCGCGTCCTGATGTATCCTCAGTGGCTGCCCAACCCCTCGCGGACGATCGCGACGCGGCTGGACGACGACTCCATGGCGCCGATCCTTCCCGCGGGCTCGATCGTGGCCATCGATCGCTCGAGCGTCCACCCGCCGGACCTCCAGGGGAAGATCGTGGCGGCCTGCGTCGAGGGCCGACCGCTGATTCGATGGCTGGACGTGAGCGGACACCACCTGATCCTGCGGCCGAACCAGCCGGGGGGAGCGTTCCCCCTGGTTCCGATCGACTTGGATCGCGTCGACTCCTCGGTCCTGCTGGGCCGGGTCGTCTGGTCTTGGAGCCGGTTCGGCGAGGAGTAATCCGCCGCGCGGCGAATCGATCGGCGCGGCTCGTTACCTCGTCCCCACGCCGTTTGGAAGTCGCGCTCCGCCATGTCATCACCCCGCCCCCCGATGTTTCGACCGGAACGAGTTTGGCGGTCGGCGCGCGAACCGTTGATCTGGCTCGACGCCGAACTCCGCGTCGTCTGGGTCAATTCGGCCTGGGAGGCGTTGACCGGTCGCTCGGCCGAGTCGATCGTGGGGACCATCTGCTCGGCGTCCGACGCCTCGCGAGGCGATGACGCGGAGAGCCTCGCGGCGAGCTTCGCGCCTCCTCCCGAAGTATTGGGGGGCGCCGCCGCGGCGACCTCGACGCTGATCGTCCGTCCCGACGGCGAGCGGCTCTTGCGCGGGCTGTCGTTCTGGCCCTTCGCCGCGCGGGACGGTTCGTTGCTGGGAATGCTCGGCCGGATTCGCGACGCCGACGAGCCGGCCGAGGAGGCCGAATCGCGCGGGTATCGCCTCCGAGTCCGCTTGCTGGCCCTTCGAAACAGCCTGTTTCAGCGGTATGGCGTCGACTCGTTGATTGGCGAGGGGGCCGCCCATCGCCGGCTGCTCGAACAGGCGAGGATGGCCGCCTCCAGCCGCGTCCCGCTCCTGATCGTCGGCGAACCGGGGACGGGAAAGCGGCATTTGGCCCGAGTCATTCATCAACTGGGAGGCGGGGCGGGGTCGGCCTTCGCTTTTTTTGATTGCCGGGCCATCCCCGCCGAATTGCTCGAGCGCGAACTGTTCGCCGCGGTCGAAGACGACGACGCTTCAGACGACCGGCCGCCGACCGACCGACCAAGGCTGGCGGCGCCCGAGGGCTCGACCCTGGCGCTCGACGACATTCTGGAACTGCCCCGCGACCTCCAAGCCCAATTGGCCGCCGCCCTCGACGCCGAAGCCGGCGAGGGCCGCCGGACGCGAGTCGTGGCCGTCACCTCGGGCGACCTGGACGCGGCCCTCCGCGCCGAGCGGCTTCGGGCCGACCTGTACCACGCCCTGTCGGTCTTCACCATCCGGTTGTCTCCGCTTCGGTCGCGCCGGGAGGATATTCCGCTGCTGGCCCAGTATTTCCTGGATCGGGCCAATGGCCGGGGAGGACGACAACGCCTGGGGTTCACCCCGGCCGCCGAACGGGCCCTCGCGAGTTACGACTGGCCGGGCAACCTGCGCGAGTTGGCCCGCGTCATCGAACGGGCTCGCGAAGGGAGAGCCAACCCGGACGACCGGGGGCCCATCGGTGGGCCGATCGACGAGAGCGACCTTCCCCCGGAGATCCTGGGCGACCTGGGAGCCGCGTATCTCCCGCCTCGCGAGACGCCTCCCAAGCCGCTTGACGAGTTGTTGGCCGATGTCGAGCGCCGATTGATCGAAAACGCGATGGCCAGAGCCAGACGCAACAAGTCCCGAGCCGCCGAAATCCTGGGAGTCTCCCGCCCCCGCCTCTATCGCCGAATCAAGGAACTGGGCCTCCCCGACGAGCCCGACAACGAGGCTTGAAACCCCTCGAGCCCCCGCGCGAGACGCTTCGTTGCGAGGAGTCTTGCCCTTTTCGGATCGGGCGGTTTTTGTTAAGGGATCTCCATCGCGCGCCTTTGCCTTGGATGGATCGAGGAATCGGAACACCCCGCCGGGGACGGTCGCCGTCGCGGCCGAGCCTCCGCCCTTGGATTTAAGCACGGAAGCGAGCAACACCCATGCGAATCTTCGTCTCGGCGGGAGAGCCAAGCGGCGACCTGCACGCCGCCAACCTGATCCGAGCCTTGCGCGGACGCTTTCCCGACGCCGAATTCGTCGGCTATGGCGGCCCTCGGATGACCGAGGCCGGCGCGACGCTGCTCTATCCGCTGGTCAACCTCGCGGTGATGTGGTTCCTAAGCGTCCTGACGAACATCGTCACCTTCCTCCGCTTGATCGTCCAAGCCGACCGTTACTTCCGCGACAAGCGCCCCGACGCCGTGATTTTGGTCGACTATCCGGGGCTGCACTGGTGGATCGCCCGACGCGCCCGAGCCCGCGGCGTTCCGGTCTTCTACTTCGTCCCTCCCCAGCTTTGGGCCTGGGCCGGTTGGCGCGTCAAGAAGGTTCGCAAGCACGTGGACCTGATGCTTTGCAGCCTGCCGTTCGAGCCCGACTGGTATCGGAAGCGGGGCGTCCCCCACGCCGTCCACGTGGGCCACCCGTATTTCGACGAGTTGTGCGAGCGGGAACTCGACGAAACGTTCCTGGCCGAACAAAAGGGCGACCCCCGACCGCTCCTGGCCATCCTTCCCGGCTCGCGAACCCTGGAGTTGAAGCGAAACCTGCCGATCCTTGTCAGGGCCGCGGCGAAGCTCTCCCAAAATCGCCCCGACGTCCGCTTCGTGGTCTCCTGCCTCCGGGAGAAGCACAAGGCGATGGCCGAGGAAATTATCGGCCAAACCCTCGCGACCCTCGGCGACCTTCCGGCCCCGAGGATGGAGCTTTTTTCGGGGCGGACCCCCGAGTTGATCCGGCTCGCCGAGGTTGCCTGGACGGTCTCCGGCTCGGTCAGCCTCGAACTCATGATGGAAGCGCTGCCGACGGTGGTCCTGTACAAGGTCCGCCGGATCGACCTCTGGATCGCCCGGCCGTTCATCAAGGCCAAGTACATCACCCTCGTCAACCTTCTGGCCGACGAGGAATTGATGCCCGAGTACCTGACCCATCGCGACGTCTCCGACGACCTGGTTCGCCACGCCGAGACCTGGCTCGGCGACCCGATCGCCCGGGCCCGCGCGACGGCCAACCTCGCCGCCCTCCGGTACACGGTCGCCCGCCCCGGCGCGGCCTCCCGCGCGGCCGAGCGGATCGCCGAATGGTTGGAGAATTCGAAATCCGGACGACGAGCCTCGTCCTCCTCC
>Ga0182742_1004491_pt1 | contig 12626 bp, 8 predicted proteins | sample eDN5th37CBELigMG_FD_128880 | JGI IMG/M metagenome (GOLD analysis project Ga0182742, IMG submission 128880) | Enriched Miracle-Growth compost microbial communities from Emeryville, California, USA - eDNA 5th pass 37_C BE-Lig MG (version 2)... ... | reverse complement strand
TGTAGACCGCGGCGACGCCGGCCTCGGCGCTGCTGACCCAAGTGTTGGTCGCATCATCGACGCGCGAGTAGGTCTGATTGCGCGATGGGCCCATGATCAGCCTGCCGCCGTGGCAGACGAGGCCGAAAGGCCGGTTGGAGGTGTCCGCCCCTTCCTTTGCGCCGGGGCTGCTCCTGCTGCCGAAGCCTTGCGCTTCATGCAGGAAGATCAAGCCGGTCGCGGGATCGGGTACGAAGTTGATCGAGTAGCCGTTCGCCGCCGAAGGATCGGCCTCGGCAATCTGGCGGGCCTTCCAGGCACTGGCCAGCGGAGCCTTGCGAGAGGTGCCCGCATTCTCGTCGGAGCCGTTAAAGGCCACCCAGTACTGCGGCCCATTCCAGATGCCGGGTGCGACTTTGCTTCGCGGGTCGAAATCCGTCTTGTAGCGGCGGTTGCCACCGTCCAAGATCGTAACCGGATAGGTTGCAAAATCCCACTCGAACGCCTTGGGAGGTGAAACGCGGCGGGGTGAAGCGCCGATTGCGCCGGAGGCCCGGATCATGTCAGGCCTCCGCGATCAAGTCGGTGGCGGTTGTGCCGCTCGCCCGCACATAGCTCGCGCGGACCGCGATATAGCTGGCGTCCGGCAAGTTCCGGTAGGTGACGTCTTCATTGCCGTCGACGCCACGCAGCCTGACATCGCCACCGGTTCCGACGAAAATCCCCTTGGGGACCGTCGGCAGCGGCTCACTGTCATGTGGCACGATGGAAAACGGCGAGCGCGAGGGCGACGCCAGCGAATCGCTCATGGTGCTGAAGCGGTCTCTCAGAGACAAAGGGGCTCTCCTGATTCGGGCCGAGAATGTCTCTCCGTCCCAGATCAGACTGGTGTAGGACACCCGTAAGGTTCTGTAGGGATATATCAAATTATCCAGATCGGTTTCCAGATGCCGAGGAGCTGATCGCAAAGCCGGGCCGACGCTTTCCGTCTCGCGGCACACAGGTTCAAAGAACGAGAACAAGCCATGGGCGCTCCGCCCGGTGCCTGATCGTAGACCATCTGCGAATCCCTTGTCATACCAGCGGCTCGACAGCCGCCGACGGACGAGGCGCGGCGGCGTCACTGCTGGGAGGGGATATTGGGCGCCGATCGGTCACAGCTTGAGCAACTTGCAGATCTTTACCTTGAAGCGCTCGCTGCGCGCGATCCCGGCCGGCTGCCGCTGCTTGCCAGCTTCCGATCTACGGAGAACGGCCAAACGCTGGAAATCGGCGATGGCCTCTGGGGCACGGTGAACAGGCTTGGCACTTACCGGCACGTAGTGGTGGATGAAGAGGCGCAGTCGATCGGCCTGACCGCAGTCGTCCATGAGAATGATCGACCGGTCATCGTCGGCATCCGCCTCCACGCGCCAGAAGGTGGGATTGCCGCAGCCGAAACAATCGTCAATCGGACCGACATCCTCTTCTACAAGGATGGGCCTCAGAAGCTGGAGGCGATGGGGCGCCCAGCGCCGGTCTGGGATGAGCCGGCTTCCGCACAGGAGTGGATGACTCGCGATGAATTGGCAGCCCTCGCGGGAAGCTACTTCGACACGCTGGAGCGGAATGACGGGCGCCATGTCGCGCCTTTCGAGGAAGGGTGCCGTCGTCTGGACAACGGCGTATTCGCAACCCAGGCGCCCGAGTTCGACAAGGAAGGCGAGCCTCCCTTCTACGCGCTAGGCCCCGCAGCCCAGTTCGGCCTCGGCTACTTCGCCTTCGTCACGCGCGTTCGCGAACGCCGCTTGCCGGTGATCGATGTGGCCAGGGGCGTGGTAGTCAGCATGCCCTTCCTTGATCATGCAGGAACCGTGCACGAGGTGCGGCTGACCGACGGGCGAACGGTGCCGATCGGCGTGCGCCAGCCCTTCACCTGGCAATGCCTGGAATTCTTCAAGATGCGCGCCGGCAGGATCGCCCAGATCGAGGTGGTCCTGAACCAGGTCCCCTATGGCATGCCTTCCGGCTGGTGAAAGGAGGGCGGCCCGGTGACGTTTCCTTAACCATAAGATTGTCATGGCCGAAAAGTCAGGAATCTCTCCAGGAGCAACGCGTGGTTCTTTCGTCAGTCGCCGGAAGGCGCGTGCTGTTCGTCATGGCGACGGACCATGAATATGGCCATCACCTCCGCGCGCGGATCACGCCCCTGATCACGGGTGTTGGCCCTATCGAAGCGGCCATCGGCACCAGCGTGTGTCTTCAACAGCTTTCAGCTGCGGGCGAGCTGCCGGAACTGGTCGTGTCCCTCGGTTCCGCCGGGTCGCGGCGTTGCCAGCTCGGATGTGTGTATCAGGTCGGCAGCGTGTCGTGGCGAGACATGGATGCTTCGCGGATCGGGTTCCCCAAAGGCGTGACGCCATTCACCGGTCATCCGGCCACGATGCCATTGCCCACGCCCCTCAAAGGGGTTCCCTCCGCGTCCCTCTCCACGGGCAGCGACATCGTTGGGGGCGCCCGGTATGCACAGATCGACGCTGATCTGGTGGACATGGAGACGTTCGCCGTCCTGCGCGCGTGCCAGAGGTTCGACGTGCCGATGATTGGCTTGCGCGGCGTTTCTGACGGCCCAGGCGACCTCGATGCGCTGGCGGGATGGACCGAACTGCTCGCCCTGCTGGACGAGCGGCTCGCGGAGGCCGTGGACCAGTTGCCGGACAGCTTGTCCTTCGTCGCCGCCTAGGAGCGTATCCGAGCCCAGCTCTTGAGGTCTCAGCGGAGAAACGGCCGGGTCGACATGATCGAACCGGCCGCTCGTTCTCCAGGTTGCGCTTGCCTTGGTGAACCGCGGCGCTGGCGCCTAGATGCCGTCCCGAAAGTGACCGGCAGGGCGGAAAAGAAGATGCTTCTACAGCCCGGTCGGCGAAAGCAGCTGCCTTCCCTCAGCCGCCTTCAGCCGGCATGGTCCCGACCGGGACCGTCAAGGTCACCACGGTGCCCGGGTTATTGGGCGTGATCTCCAGCTCGCCAGAGATCTGCGTAACCAATCGTCTGATAAGTTGCGAACCAAAGCTACCGGCCCGCTGCCCGCCGTCGGTACCCACTCCGTTGTCGGCAACGATCACAGCGATGCGGCTTGTCCCGGCATCCTTTGCTCGAACCGAGACACGACCCACTTCTCCGCCATAAGCGTGCTTGAAGGCGTTCGTCAGCAGTTCAGTCACGATCAATCCCAGCAGAAGGGCCGTTTGCCCGGGCACCTTCGTAGCGGCAATGTCGACCGTGATCTGCTTGCGCCATTCCGGCCCCCAGGCATTCGCCAGGTCCTCCACCAGCTCGGACATGAACGTCTCTACGTTCACAAGTTGAAGATCGTCTGATCGCCACAAGCGGCGGTGCAGGACGGAGATCGACTTGACCCGGTCGCGCGCCAGTTCGAGCTGCCGCCGAGCGGCGACATCTTCAATCTCGCGCTCCTGCAGGCGCAGCATGGAGGTGACGAGCTGGAGGTTGTTCTGCACGCGGTGGTGGACCTCGCGCATCAGCAACTCGTTCTGCGCGAGCGCGGCGTCTCTCGCGTCCAGCGTTTCACCAAGGTCGCTGTTCATTCGGATGAGCGCCTTGGTCCGGGCGATTTCGCTCAACCGCTCGCCCAAGCGACGCACGGCGTCCTGCTCGTTCGTGCGCCAGGGTTTTGACCGACCGCGGACCTGCTCCACCCAAAGCTCGAAGGATCGGCGAGGGGACAGCGTCCCGGGGGGGGCGCTTGGATCGAGCGGCTCGTGAGGGTTGCCCGCCCAGTTCACCGTCTCGACCTCCTCGGCACGAAACCACAGGAGGACGATGCTCGGCTTGCGGGAAACGATGAGGGACAGCAGCCCGCTCGCTTGCGCCGCCCATGCGTGAGCAGGCGGATAGATCGGGCCGAGCCGGCTGGTCACGCAGGTGGCCGGGGCCGAGGGGCGCAGCAGCCATTCGCTCAGCTCTTCGATCGCTCGCTCCGGTGGAGTGACGCCGATCGTCATGACCTCACCCTCGAACACGAGGGCGAAGCCGTGGGCCGGCAACAGGTCCAGCAGCTCCTCGACGTTTTGGACCAGGCCTTCGCGCAGGGTTCCCGCTGCGGCGACCTCCGGCAACAATTCCTCGCGCTTGCGCGTCAGCCGAAGCGCCTCACGCTGGGATCGTCCTTCTTCCAGGCGGTGAATGGCGGCCTCGAGGACGAGCGCGACCTGTCGGGCCATCTCGCGCCGCTCGTGACCGATCGGTCGGGCGGATCGATGGTGGCAGGCAATCAGGCCCCAGAGCTGCCCTTCATGCACGATGGAGACGGATGCCGAGGCGCCGACCGCCATGTTCTTGAGATACTGGATGTGAACAGGCGAAACGCTGCGGAAAAGCGCGCCGCTCAGGTCGACAGGCTCGCCCGCGCCGCGCAGCGGGACCGGCGTGTAGCCGACATCGGGGATCACCCGGATGGGGTTTGCGAGGTATAGGGATCGAGCTTGGCGGGGGATGTCGGTGGCCGGGTAGCGGTGGTTCAGCAGCGGATCGATGTCATCAGCGCGAGCTTCCGCGACCACTATGCCGGATGCGTCCTCCAGGAACTGATAGACCATGACCCGGTCGTATCCGGTGACACTCCGCACCGCCTCGGCCGCCCCTTGCGTCGCCGAGGACAGGTCCTGCGCCTCTCCGATGCGGAGTGAGCTGTCCACCATCTGCCGGAGCACCTCGATCCCGCTCGGCCGTGGAAGGGCGACCTTCTCCAATTCGACAATGCGGCCTTGGTGCGTGCGATGAATAAAGACGTCAAAGGCATCGGCGGCCCGCTGAAACTGACCGACATAGGTCGCGTTCGGAGTGTCCAGCTCTAGCGCCTCCGAAAGCGTGTTCTCGCCGAGCAGCTCGCTGACGGGAATGCCTATGGCAGATCCCCAAAGCTGCGCCGCATTGGCGGAGGCCGCGACAACCCGGCCATCATTGTCGATCGCGAGCAGGATGCCGTGCGGCTGGATGGACCCGGGAATATGGATCGGTTCGCGCTCGCATGCTGCGAGGTCGCCTGCCGGCAGGTCTGCCTCAGACATCGGCCAACTCCATCTCGGCGATTGCACATTCGAAAGCGCTGAACGCATCGCGCGCGCCTTCGATCATCTCGTCGATGGCACCGGCGGCGGCGCCCGCATCGTCCAGCTCGGAACACAAATCCTGCCAATGGCGGGTACCTGTCGCCGTTCCGCGAAAGAAGCTGCGGCCCGCTTCTTCGTCACCAAACAGGGAGTCGAGCTGGCGATAAATCACGCGTCCTCCGAAAATGGAACCTTCGACAACGTAGCGCCAACCCAAGCTCCGCGTCTCACCTTCGACAGGCGGAAGGTCAACTCGCGGCGGAGTTGGGGAACCAAGGTCTGCGAGGTCCTGCCTGAGGGATTGCAGGCGAGTGGGTTCAATGGCGACTCGCTCAGACACGGCGAAATAATACCCGGCCATCCGGCTGAGCAGCGTGACATAATCTGCCAGCGGCAGGCGATCTTGGGTGAGGGCGAGGAAGGGCGGAGCAACGTGCAGCCGTTCATGAACACTACGGGTTGCCACGCGAAGCGCAACTCGCGCGCTCACTCCAACGGGTTGTGCGGCCATCGCCCCCACCTCGCACACATGGGTGCGATTAGCAAAGGCTAACGCGTTGTTGCCGCGCGGGAAGCGCTCGAGCGGTATCGAAATCGGACGGTTGCCAGAAACGCCGCCGCCCGCGCCTCGGGGCAACAACGCTCCGCTTGATTCTGACGAGATTCCCGCAGGTCGCCTGCGCCCGAACGATCAAGGTCGGGCGCCAGCTGTTAACGGCTGATCGCGTCTAGAAGCTCTTCTTCACGCTGACGGCCCATTCGCGCGGACGGCCAGGCTGGGCCATGGCATATCCCTGCGAGCCTATCGTCTGGTCGTTCAGGGTCAGAAGGTAATATTCGTCGAACAGGTTGGTGACTTCGAGCGCAATCTGGAGGTCGTCATCTTCATTCCGCCAGGTGAGGCGAGCATTCGCGACCGTGTAATCCTCAATGAGGTTCGATGAGCGATTGGCGGAATCGGTGTAGACATCGCTCTGGTACGCGGCATCGAAGCGCGGGGTGAGCGAACCCAATTCTCCGAGCAGGATCTCGTACTGCACGCCAAGGCTCCACTTCCACTTGGGCGTGTAAGGCGCGTAGTCGCCGAATTGCGGACCGTTGATATTGGTGGGGCCGCCGACGCTTACCGTTGTGGTTGCGCCCGTGGTCGGGTTGGTTGTCGTGAACGTGCCGAAGCTCTGATAGTCGAAGTCCAGATAGCTGATAGCTCCGTCGATCATCAGCCCCTCGATCGGGCGAAGCTGGCCCTCCACCTCCACGCCCTTGATGTCAGCATCGCCCGCATTCACGGGAGCCTGGCACGGCGTGCCGGCAGCGGGGCCGGTGATGGCGCTGCAATTGCCAAGCCGCAGCTGTATGTCCTTGTACTTGCTATAGAAGGCCGCGATGTTCAGCCGCAGGCGCCGATCGAAAAGGTCGCTTTTGAGACCGGCTTCAAAAGAGTCCAGCGTCTCCGGCTGGAACGAGAAGGCTTGCTCAACGAAGAACGGGCGAGGGTTGACGCCGCCGCCTTTGAAGCCCGTCGAAAACTGGAAGTACGTCATCACGTCATCCGTCCAGGCATATTGGACGTTGGCGCGATAATCGACGCGATTGCCGCTGAACTCCCCGACCGTGCCGTTGAGCGGCAGCACCCCGTTGGCGGTAATGGAGGTCGGATCGTTATACGGACGCTGGCGGATATAAAGGTAGGTCTTCGCCTCTTCCGTGTAGCGGATACCGCCATTGAGGGTCAGCCGCTCGAATGGCGTCCACGCGACATGCGCGAACACGGCCTTGCTGTCCGCGTCCACCCGGTCATTCTGCTGGAACTGCAGTGCTGACGAGCGCAGGTCCTGGAACGTGGCGGAGATCGAGCGCTGATCGCTGTAATAGCCGCCCAGCGTGTACTGGATCTCCTCATCGGCGCCCAGCGAGCCGTTGAGCCGCAGCTCCTGGCTGAAGAACTCGAACTCGATCGGGCTGATACCAAGGCTGTGCGCCAGCGGCGAAGCATCGTTGTCGTTCGTGAAGACGGAGTCGTAGGCGCGGTAGGCGGTGATGGATACGATCTGCAATTGATCCGTCACCTCCAGTTCCGCCTGACCAGAGACGCCCCATCCTTCGAAGCGGATGCGCCCGTTGGCGGAGGCGGCACGGTAAGGGCCATCCGCCGGCATGTTGAAGGTACCGAAGTTGCAATAGGGGCCGCAGACGAAGCGCGTGTCGTATGGCACCACGGTGGGGAACGGCTGGATGTCGCGCGGTACCGCGCCCGAGGGCGGCGTACCGGTCGTGTAAGGTGGGTTGGGCGCCAGCGGGAAGATCGGGCTCGCGGGGCCGCCGTTCGGGTATTCCCTCTCGAGCAGGACAGTGCCGGCGGCGGTGCGATCGTCTTCGCTGTAATCGGCGGCGATGTTGATATCCAGGCGGTCGGCCGGGCGATAGCGCAGCTGGCCCCGCACAGCGACGAAGCCGACCTCACCTTCCTTCGCCAGCACGCAATCGCTGGAGTTCGTCAGCGGCGTTACGCCGCCCGCCGGGTTGATCGGGACTGTCGCGCCGCTGCGGTCCACGAAGGTCGCGGGGCCGCCTCCCGGATAGAGGCAGCCGAAATCCAATCGCTTGACGTAACCCTCCTGCTGCTTGGCCACGCCGGCAATGCGCGCATCGAGCCCCTCGGCCAGGTTGAAGTCGGCGCTGCCGCGAAGGTCCAGCCGGTTTCGGCTGCCGTAAGCGGCGGCGATGTAGCCACTGTTGTCGCCCCGGGGCCGCTGGGAATAAAGCTTGATGGCGCCGCCGATGGAGTTGCGGCCGGCAAGCGTACCTTGCGGGCCGCGCAGGACCTCCACGCGATCAAGGTCCAGAAGGTCGAGGATCGAGCCGGTGAGAGTGGCGAAGTAGACATCGTCCACATAAAGCCCGACGCCGGGCTCCAGCGCGGGGTTGAAGTCGAACTGGCCCACGCCGCGGATCGAGGCGCCGAGCGAGGGGCCGAAGGTCGCGCCTTGCGGCTTCAGCGTGACCGAGGGCGCCTGGTTCGCCACGTCCTGCACGCTGGTCTGGCTGCGCGCCTCCAGCATGGCCGACGACACTGCGGTGATTGCGAGGGGCGTATCCTGCAGGCTCTGTTCGCGGAACTGTGCGGTGACGATGATCTGGTCCACCTCGCCCGCACCGCTCGGCTGCGGGGAGTTGCCTGGGCCCGGGCTGTTGGCCTCTCCCGCTCGTGCAGCCGCCTGGTCTTCGGCCGGGGCTGGATTCGTTGAGCTTTGATTCTCGTTCGCCACTTGGGCGATTGCTGCCGAACCACCTGCTGCCAAGCTGATTGCAAGCGCAATTCGGCTCGCCAGCAACGCCGTTGCAAAACGCGGAGCACGCATCCCTCATCCCCCAAAAAGCGATGCCCCTGACCACCTTCCATGAGGCCTCGTCACTCCCCGAAGAAGTCGGGCGAGGCGAGCAGAAGCAATCGTTCTGTCCGATAGTTGAAGGCGTTTCTGCTGCCTCGTCAAGCAGGAGGCGAGGTGTACTGCCGCCACATGCAGTCATTTCCTGGCGGGCTGGTGCGATATTGCACCTGTTGTCCCGCCTTTGCGTTGGGGCTGAAAGCATTGAGCTACTGGGGCCGGCGCTGTGAACAGGATGCGCGCCTCCGATAGGGAAGGGCCACTTCAAAACCTTCCTCCGCCGGACTATGGGCCTACGCTTGTCATCGGGATCTCGGACGAGTTGGCGGCGAATGTTCCCAGCACTGGGCTCGAGGCTGTGTTCCTCGAAAGCCGTGAGCGTCTGCGGCGCTTCCTTGTCGCGCGTGGTGCAGGTGACGCGGCGGAAGACCTGCTGCAGGAGGTCTGGCTGAAGATCGCCACTCGCGAGTCAGGTGGCGGCACCGGCCCGGTTGCCTCGCCCTTGTCCTATCTGTTCCGCACGGCCGACCTGCTGATGATCGACCGCTATCGTTCGGCCCGGCAAACGGAGCGGCGGGAGCGTGACTGGAGCGCGGCGCAGGACGGCTCCGTTCCCGGCGTCAGCGATGCGCCCTCTGCGGAGCGGTACCTGATAGGGCGGGAACACACGCGGCTGGTTGCGGAGACGCTCGCCACTCTCGGACCGCGGGTGGAGGCGATCTTCCGCCGCCATCGGATCGACGGGGTTCCGCAGCGCCATCTTGCGCAGGAATTCGGCGTCAGCCTCAGCACCGTCGAAAGCGATCTCCGCCGCGCCTACGCCGCGCTCGCAAAGCTCAAGGAGCGGTTGGATGAGGCTTGAGGCGAAGGTCTCCGTCTTCCTTGCAGGAGGCACCATGCATGGCGCTTGACGACAGGATACGCGAGGAAGCTGCCGCCTGGGCGGTGCGGACCGGCGACCCCGGTTTCGAGGATTGGGACGCCTTCACCACCTGGCTGGAGGAAGACCCGTCCCACGCGGTCGCTTATGACCGCGTGATGGCAGCGGTCGATGCGGCGGCGGTGGAGATGGCCAGTGCGCCACAGGCTGGCAACGACAATATTCCGGCTGACCATGAACCGGTCGCCTCGCCTCCTCGCCGCCGGTTTCTGGCCGGGGCGGTGGCTGCAGCACTGGTCGGCGTCGCGGTCCTCAGCGTGTGGGATTTGCGCAGCAGCAACTACGTCGTCGAAACGGCGCCGGGTGAGACGCAGCTTGTTGAGCTGGAGGGCGGCGCACACATCGCGTTGTCCGGCGACACGCGCATCGTGCTGGACCGCAGCGATCAGCGCTTCGCCTCGCTGGAGCGTGGCCAGGCACTGTTTACCGTGGATCACGATCCCGGCTCTCCCTTCCGGGTCGCTGTGGGGGAGAACATGCTGTTGGACGTCGGCACCGTGTTCGACGTGCGGCATACGGAAGACGCCATGACCGTTGCGGTGTCCGAGGGCGAGGTGTTGTTCAACCCCGGCCGGCAGGAGGTGCGAATCTTGCCAGGCCAGCAACTGACCAGCGCCGCAGGCTCTGACCAATATCAGTTGGCGCAGATCCCGCTGGCCGAAGTGGGCGAGTGGCGGGAAGGGCGGCTCACCTTCCGCGACGCGACGCTGCTGCAAGTGGCCGCGGACCTGTCTCGTGCAACCGGCACTGCCTTCACCGCATCTCCCGGCGCCGCGCCCCGCACCGTCTCGGGCAGCCTCATCATCCAGTCGGTCGAGGCGGATCCGCGCTCGGTCGGGCCGCTGCTCGATGTAACAGTGAGCTACCGGGCCGGAGCTTGGGAGCTTGGGGTGCCGTAACCATGCGGTTGGGTTGGGGGATCAGCATCGCGGCCTTGTGCCTCAGCGCGCCCGCTCTGGCAGAGGACGCGGCTGTGAACGCGCCTGCCGGCCGGATGGGCGATGTGGCCATCGCGATCGCGCGCCAGACGGGATCCAGCATCGTCATCGCGGATCGCGATCTCGCAAACCGGACGGTCCCCGCCATCCGGGGCAGGCTGTCCGCGGCCAAGGCGGTCGAGCGCCTCGCCCGCTCCGCCAACGCTCGCGCCATCCCGGCGGGCGCGAACAGCTGGCGGCTTGTCGCTGTTCAGCAAGCGCGCGCGACGCCGCAGCGGCAGACGGCGCCAGTCCCACGGTCCGCTCCACGCGCGGCACTCCTGCCGGCGGAGGCACCTTCCGTCCCAATCGTGGTGGTTGCCAGCAAGCGGGAGACGGAGCTGGCGGAGTTCCCCGGACAGGTTACGATGGTCGATGGGGAGGATCTGACCTTCGGCGGCGTTGGCGGCACCGACAAGATCATCCAGCGCGTGCCCACCGTCTCCTCCACGTATCTCGGCAGCGGGCGCAATAAGCTGTTCATTCGCGGAATTGCCGATTCCAGCTTCACGGGGCCGACCCAATCCACGGTCGGCCAGTATCTTGGCGATCTGCGCCTCAGCTACAATGCGCCCGACCCGGACCTGCGCCTGTCGGATCTTGCCCGGGTGGAGGTGCTGGAGGGGCCGCAGGGCACGCTGTACGGCGCGGGGGCGCTCGGCGGCATCGTGCGGCTGGTCCCGAACGATCCGGTAAACGGCCTCGTCGCCGCATCGGGCATGATCGGCGGCAGCGCGACACAGCACGGTGCGCTTGGGGCGGATGCAAGCCTCACCGCCAATGTGCCGCTGATCGGCGAAAGCGCCTCCCTACGTTTTACGGTCAATGCGGAGAGGCAGGGGGGCTACGTCGACAAGCCGCTGCTTGATCGAAAGGATGTGAACCGTACGAACATCCTCAGCGGCCGCGCTGCCGCCCGCTTTGACCTCTCGGCCGACTGGACGCTGGACCTGGTGGCGGTCGGCCAGCGCACCGACGGCCGCGACAGCCAATATGCCGACCGCGATTGTCCGCCATTGAGCCGTAGCGCCCGTGTCACTGAAGGGCACGATGCGAGCTACGCTCAGGGCCAACTGGTGCTGACTGGCCGGCTCGGGGCGGTGCGCGTCAAATCCTCCACCGGGCTCACCTTCCATGACCTCGAGGAACGGTACGACGCCACGTTGCCGGGCGGCGCGCCGCGCCTGTTCCTGCAGCAGAACGACACGGAGATGAACGCCAACGAGACACGCCTCTGGCGTCCGTTGGAGGAGCGCTTTGGCTGGCTCGTCGGGGTGAGCTACACGCACAACCGGACCGAACTGAGCCGCACGCTCGGCTCGCCGGAAGCGTTAGATGCGGTAACCGGCGTCACGAACGTCGTGGATGAGATCACTCTGTTCGGGGAGGGCAGCTTTCGCCTCACCCCCGGGCTGATCGCAACGGCGGGCGGGCGCTTCAACCGGACGCGTCTGAGCGGCCGGGGCGAGGATGTGGCGCCATCGCTCGCCATGCGTTTCGGCGACGTGACGGCGAAGCGGGTGGAGAAGGAACTGCTGCCCTCCGCGTCCCTCACGGCTGAGGTTCTGCCGGAGACGACACTGTACCTTCGCTATCAGGAGGGTTTTCGTCCCGGTGGACTGGCGATCGCCGGCGACTTCGTCAGCCGCTTCCGGAACGACCGGATCGCGACCTTCGAGTTTGGCGGGCGCCACGGGCAGCCCGGGCACGGCCCCTTCGACCTTGCCGCGAGCATCGCCTTTACGCGTTGGAGCGACATCCAGGCCGATTACATTGACGGCGATGGTTTCCCCAGCACCGCCAATATCGGCGACGGACGGATCTGGACGGCAACGCTGATCGCAGGTGTGGCCGTCAGTCCCCAGCTTCGGCTGGATGGCGGCTTCACCTACAATGACAGCACGATCACCCAGCCTTCGGAGGTGCTGTTGCGAAGCGCGGCCGCCACGCTGGGGGTGCCGGTCTTCGCGGGCACCTTCGCGGACCTGCCGCTGGCCGTGCTGGAGCGGATCACACAGGTGCCGAACGTCGCCATTTTCGCGGGTCGAATCGGCTTCGAATATGAGCGCCCGATCGGACATCGGCTGGAGCTGACGGCACAAGGCTGGGCCTCTTACGTCGGGAAGTCGCGGCTCGGTGTCGGGCCGGAGCTGGGAGAGGCGCAGGGCGACTATCTGGATACCGGCCTCACCGTGCGCGTCGGGCGGGAGGAGATCGGACTCACGATCGG
>Ga0182742_1004490_pt1 | contig 12627 bp, 11 predicted proteins | sample eDN5th37CBELigMG_FD_128880 | JGI IMG/M metagenome (GOLD analysis project Ga0182742, IMG submission 128880) | Enriched Miracle-Growth compost microbial communities from Emeryville, California, USA - eDNA 5th pass 37_C BE-Lig MG (version 2)... ... | reverse complement strand
ATCGTACCGGAAGTGCCGCGCGCATTTGAACGGATTCTGCCCGGACGCGCGCCTGTGTCCCGCATTGGCTGGGGCGTGGTACGGCCGCAGGCGACAACGGCGTTGCCGCGGTAACGCATTGTGGCGGCGGAAACGGGAGCACCTGGTCCCCGAGCACTCGCTGCTTTTCGCGGGGGACAAGGGTCGCGGCGCCGGCGCTCGGCTCTGACTCAATGATAAGTCTCGCCTTCCCTGACCTTGCCGCGGAACAGCCAGTAGATGAAGACGATGTAGCCGAGGATGATCGGCAGGAGGCAGATCGTACCGATCAGCATGAAAAGCTGGCTCGACGGCGCGGCTGCGGTGTCCCAGACCGTCAGCGTCGGCGGCACAAGATATGGATAGCTGGAAATCACCAGCCCCAGATACCCGAGCAGGAACAGCACGATGGTCGCGATGAAGGGCAGCGAATCGCGGTGGCTTTCGAGCCAGCGCCACAGCAGAAAGGACACCAGCGCGGTCACCAGCGGCACCGGCCACAGATAGTAGAAGTTCGGCAGCGAGAACCAGCGGTCGGCAATCCGCTGAAACGCATAGGGCGTATAGAGTGAGACCAGCGCCATGAAGCCGAGCACGATGAACAGCAGGATCCTGGCCTGATCCCGCGCGCGCTCCGCAACCTCGCCTTCGGTTTTCATGATTAGCCATGTGGCGCCAAGCAGCGCATAGCCTGCGACCAGCGCCAGTCCGCACATCAGGGCGAACGGCGTCGCCCAGTCGAAATGCCCGCCGGCGAATTCTCCGTTCTCGACCGTGATACCCTGGATCAGGCCGCCGAGGATGACACCCTGCGAAAATGTCGCGATCGTCGAGCCGACCGTGAAGGCCGTGTTCCACCCGACCTTGCTGTACGACACGATGCGGAATTCGAATGCCACCCCGCGAAACACCAGTGCCAGCAGCATCACGATGACCGGCAGATACAATGCCGGCATGATGACGGCATAGGCAGCCGGGAAGACCGCCAGCAACCCCGCGCCGCCCAGCACCAGCCAGGTCTCGTTGCCGTCCCAGAACGGCGCGATCGAACGCATCATCTGGTCGCGCTGCATCTCGTTGCGCGCGAACGGGAACAGGATGCCGATGCCGAGGTCGAATCCGTCGAGGATCACATACATCGCGACTGCGGCGCCGATCACGCCGGCCGATATCACGGGGAGCCACCATTCCATGACTACCTCCCGCTGCCGATCGCTTCGCGCGCTGCTTCTTCGGCGGCGGTCAGCGGCCGGCTCGGCAGCCCTTCCGGCTCTTCCAGCGCACGGCCTTCCGGTCCCCTGTTGATCAGCCGGTTGATGTAATAGATGCCCATCCAGAACACGATGCCGTAGCAGATGACGAACAGCGTGATGGTGCCGAGAAGGCTCGCCGCCGGTACCGGCGAAATGCCGTCGGCGGTGCGCAGGATGTCCTGAACCAGCCAGGGCTGACGCCCGCTTTCGGTCACCACCCAGCCCGCGATCACGGCAACGAAGCCGGTCCACCATGTGGAAGCGACAACGCGCAGATACCATCGCGTTTCGAACAACTGGCCGCGCCACCATAGGAACGCGCCGAAAAGGGCCGCCGCGATCATGTAAAATCCGACCGCGAGCATGATCCGGAAACTGAAGAATACATTGAGCACCGGCGGGCGCTGGTCCGGCGGCACCGATGTCAGGCCCGGAAACAGGCCGTTCCAGCTATGGGTGAGGACCAGGGACGCGGCATTCGGGATCGCAATTTCGAACCTGTTGCGTTCGTTCTCTTCGTCCGGCCATCCGAAGATCGTGAAATCGCCGGGTTTCGATCCGTCCCAGTGCCCCTCCATCGCCGCGATCTTGATCGGCTGATGCTCGAGCGTGTTGAGGCCGTGCAGATCGCCGATGAGAAGCTGCAGCGGGGCGAGAATTGCCATCAGCCCGATCGACATGCGCAGCATGATGCGCCCATCTTCGACATGCTTGCCGGCCAGCAGATAGCGCGCCCCGACCGCAAGCACCACGAAGCCGGTGGTGAGATAAGCGGCATTCAGCATATGCGCGAAGCGGTAGGGGAAACTCGGGTTAAAGATGATGGCGAGCCAATCCACCGGATGGGCGATGCCGTCGCGCATCTCATGGCCGGTTGGCGTCTGCATCCAGCTGTTGGCAGCCAGAATCCAGAATGCCGAGATAGCGGTCCCAAGCGCGACGATGGCGGCCGACAGCACGTACAGCCACGGCGGCACGCGGTTGAAGCCGAACAGCAGGACGCCGAGAAACGTCGCCTCGAGAAAAAAGGCAGTCAGCACCTCGTAGCCGATCAGCGGACCGACGATATTGCCGGCGACAACCGAGAACCGGCTCCAGTTGGTGCCCAGCTGGTAGCTGAGCACGATACCCGAGACCACGCCCATCGCGAACGAGACCGCGAAAATCTTGGTCCAGAACCGCATCAGCCGGTGGTAGCGCTCGTCATCGGTGCGTAGCCACATCACGCCGAGCGTCGTGATGTAGGCGGACAGGCCAATGGTGAAGCTCGGGAAAATAATGTGGAAGGCGATCGTGAATGCGAACTGGATACGGGCGAGAAGGACGGGATCGAGATCCATGGGTCTGCTTCCGTGATCCGCTTCCGAAGACGGCCGCGCCGGCCTCGGCCCGATCCGCCGGCTTCGGCGGGCACTGCGGAACAATAAACAGGCTCCGCATTCGGTTCCACACCCTCCCTCCGGACGGTTGAACGGTTGCCAGCCTGTGCCCGTTTGGCACGGAATTGGCCTTCGGCGGTGGACAACGTCACAATCCTGCGCGAACCGCGACCCTGACGCGCTAATCTCGAAGGCTGCTACGGGGCTTGCAGGGGGCAACCATGGACGCGAACAACCAGCCTGCCGGAAAGGCAGGGCCGGACGGCTTTCTCGACAGCTATTTCGGCCTGACGGCCAACGGAACGAACGTCAAGACCGAGGCGCTGGCCGGCGTCACCACCTTCCTGACGATGGCCTACATCATCTTCGTCAATCCGAGCATCCTCGCCAAAGCGGGCATGGACCAGGGCGCGGTGTTCGTCGCCACCTGCATTGCCGCCGCGGTGTGCAGCATCGTGATGGGCCTCTACGCCAATTATCCGATCGCGCTTGCGCCGGGCATGGGGCTGAACGCCTTCTTCGCCTTCACCGTGGTGCTGACCTACAAATATTCGTGGCAGCAGGCGCTGGGTGCGGTGTTCCTATCGGGCGTGCTGTTCTTCCTGCTGTCGGTGACCGGCCTTCGCGAATACATCATCAACCAGATCCCGCGTAACCTGAAATATGCGATCGGCGCCGGCGTCGGGCTGTTCCTCGGCATCATCGCCCTCGAGAACGCAAAGATCATCGTCGCCCATCCCGCAACGCTGGTCACCCTCGGCCCACTCAACGTCCCTGGTGCCCTGCTCTGTCTGCTCGGCTTCGTCCTGATCGTGGCGCTTCATGCGCGCAGGATCCACGGCGCAACGCTGATCGGCATTCTGGTCGTCGGCATCATCGGGCTTCCGCTTGGGCTCTCGGAGTTCAGGGGCATCGTCTCGATGCCGCCGTCGATCGCTCCGACATTCCTGGCACTGGATTTCTCGCGCACATTCGAGCTGTCCTTCCTGATCGTCGTATTCTCGATCCTGATGATCGATGTGTTCGACAATGCCGGCACCCTCATCGCCGTGACCGAGAAGGCGGGCTTTGTCGACAAGGACGGCAATGTGCCGCGCATGAAGCAGGCGCTGATCTCCGACAGCTTCGCGGCGATGTTCGGCGCCTCGATCGGCACCTCCACTACGACAAGCTATATCGAGAGCGCGGCCGGCGTCGAAGCCGGCGGACGGACCGGACTGACGGCGGTTTTCGTCGGCATCCTGTTCCTGTTCGCCCTGTTCTTCTCGCCGCTTGCGGGCCTGATCCCGGCCTATGCCTCGGCTGCGGCGCTCCTGTTCGTCGCCGTGGTGATGGCGGGCCTGATGGCGAATATGGACTGGGACGACATCACGGAGTCGGCGCCCGCGGTGATTGCCGCGATCACGATGCCGCTGACCTATTCCATCGCCACCGGAATCGGGCTTGGCTTCATCACCTACGCTCTGATCAAGCTGATCGCCGGGCGCTACAAGGATGTCACCATCGCGGTGGCAGGACTGGCGATCATCTTCGCGGTGAAACTGATCCTGGTGCCCGGCGGATGAGGCGGCGGACCGGCTTTCGCAACATGCTCGCGCTCGTCGCGGGCATGTACGCCCTTTTCTCAAGCTGCTCCGGCATGACGTGATCGCCGGGTCAAGCCCCGCCATGTCAGTGAACGGGCTTACTCCGCCAGCGCTCGCTTGATCGCGAGGAAGTCACGCCAGGCGAAGCGCTTGTCGATCGGATTTCGCAGCAGATAGGCCGGATGGAACATCGGCATGGCGCGGATGTCCCTGGTTTCGGCCTTGTAGGTGACCCAGCGGCCGCGCACGCGCTTGATGCCGTCCAGCCCGAGCAGCGTCGCGGTCGACGGCTTACCGAGACAGACCAGGATTTGCGGATCCACCAGCTCGATCTGGCGCCGGATGAAGGGCAGACAGATCTGCGTCTCGTGGACCGAGGGTTCGCGGTTTCCCGGCGGCCGCCATGGCACGATGTTGGCGATATAGGCCTCGGACCGCGCGATCCCGATCGCTGCCAGCATCTTGTCGAGCAACTGCCCGGACTTTCCGACGAACGGTATGCCGACCTGATCCTCCTCGAATCCGGGTGCCTCGCCGACCAGCATCAGGCGCGCCTGCGGATTGCCGTCGCCGAACACAAGCTGTCTTGCGGTGGTACGGAGCGCGCAGCCGTCGAACGCGCTCATGATCTCGCGCAGCGCTTCCAGCGATTCGGCGGACCGCGCCGCGGCCCGCGCTGCCATAATCGCCTCCTCCGGCAATGGTGGAGCCGCGTGAGCTGCGATGGGCGGTGCCTGACGGGGCTCCGGCCGCGGTCTTGGCGCCTCGGCCGGCGCCGGCCCGGCGGGATCCGCCTGCGGCGCCAGCGTGACCGGATCGGCGAAGCGGTCGGCCGGAACCTCGTCCAGCGCGATGTCGACGCCAGCTTCAATGTAAAACGACAGCAGATCGCGGACGGATTTGGCCTGATCAGGGGTCATGCGCGGGACCTTAGCACGCGGATATTGCGACGCTGATTGTCGGAATGCCCCAAACATGAAAAAACCGGGGCCCGATGAGAGGAGGTCTAATGTCCGAGCTGCCGCCCCGCGAAAGTATGGAATTCGACGTCGTCATCGTGGGCGCCGGGCCTGCCGGGCTGGCGGCGGCGATCCGGCTCAAGCAGCTCGCCCCTGATGTCAGTGTCGTCGTGGTGGAGAAGGGCTCCGAGGTCGGCGCTCATATCCTGTCCGGCGCGGTGATTGATCCCTCCGGCCTCGACCGGCTGCTGCCCGAATGGCGCGAGGACCCGGAGCGTCCGCTGAAGACCGAGGTCACGGACGACCGCTTCTACTGGATGACGCAGAGTGCGGCGATCAAGGTGCCGCTGTTCATGGCGCCGCCGCTGATGAGCAACCATGGATGCTTCATCGGCTCGCTCGGGCTCGTCACCAAATTCCTGGCGGCCAAAGCAGAAGCGCTCGGAGTGGAAATCTATCCCGGCTTCGCGGCCGCCGAGCTGATCATCGGCGAGGATGGCGCGGTGCGCGGCATCGCCACCGGCGATATGGGCATCGGCAAGGAAGGTGAGCCGACCGCTGGCTTCACCCGCGGCATGGAATTACTGGGCAAATACACCCTGTTCGCCGAAGGCGCGCGCGGCTCCCTGAGCAAGATCCTGATTGCGAAATTCGGCCTCGCGAACGATCGCGAGCCGCCGAAATTCGGCATCGGCCTGAAGGAGCTCTGGCAGGTGGATCCGGCCAAGCATAAACCGGGCCTGGTGCAGCATTCCTTCGGCTGGCCGCTCGACAATGCGACCGGCGGCGGCTCGTTTCTCTATCACTATGATGAGAACCTGATCTCGGTCGGCTTCGTCGTCCATTTGAATTATCAGAACCCGTATCTGTCGCCATTTGAGGAATTTCAGCGCTTCAAGACCCATCCGGCGGTGCGCGATATATTCGAAGGTGCCAAGCGCATCGCCTACGGCTCACGCGCGATCACCGAGGGCGGCTACCAGTCGGTGCCCAAACTCGTCTTCCCGGGCGGCGCCCTGATCGGTTGCGCCGCGGGCTTTGTCAACGTGCCGCGCATCAAGGGCACGCACAACGCGATCTCCTCGGGAATGCTGGCGGCCGAGCATGTGGTCGAAGCGCTTGCGGCCGGCCGCGCCAATGACGAACTGTCCGGTTACGAGGCCGCATGGCGGACCTCGCCAGTCGGCAGGGACCTCTGGCCGGTGCGCAACGTCAAGCCGCTGTGGTCCAGGTTCGGCACCGTGGTCGGGGTCGCTCTGGGCGGCCTCGACATGTGGACCAATACGCTCGGCTTCTCGCTGTTCGGCACGCGACCGCACGGCAAGGCGGATTGGGAGACCCTGAAGCCGGCGCGCGACTGCACCCCGATCGCCTATCCAAAGCCGGACGGCAAGATCACCTTCGACCGGCTGTCATCGGTGTTCCTGTCGAACACCAACCACGAGGAGAACCAGCCGCCGCATCTCAAGGTGGCCGACATGGCCCTGCAGAAATCCTCGGAGCACGACATCTATGCCGGCCCCTCCACCCGTTATTGCCCGGCCGGCGTTTACGAATGGGTCGGCGAAGGGGCCGACCTACGATTCGTGATCAACGCGCAGAACTGTGTTCACTGCAAGACCTGTGACATCAAGGATCCGAACCGCAACATCACCTGGGTTCCGCCGGAGGGCGCCGGCGGCCCGAATTACCCGAATATGTGAGCCACCGCTGCGGAAAACCGCGGTGGACCTTCAACCCGGCGCGCAACCGAGACGGAATGTCACGATAAAGCCCCCATTGAAGCGGAAACGCGTGTACGGGCCCGCATGGCGGCCGTTCTTGCGAGGCAGGCCCAAAAAGGCCATCCTGAATTCGAGCCGATAGGGCGGCCTTCGCGTTGCCCATAATGGAGATTTTCGACGTGAAGATGTCGACCCTGTTCAAGCCCGCAGCCGTCGCGGCCGCCGCCTTCGGCATTCTCATGCTGCCCGGGCTGCTCGCGGCGCAGGCGCCCACCAAGCGCGATCACTCGCGGACATCGGCGTCCGGAAACTATCTTGCCGCGCGCCACGCGCTCCAGCAGCGCGATGCCGCGTCCGCATCGGCGTATTTCCGCGCGGCGCTGCGCTCGGATCCCAAGAATCCCGATCTGCTGCAGCGCGCCTTCGGCGCGGCGCTGACCGAAGGCGACATGGAAGAGACCTTCCGGCTCGCAGAACGCATCATCCAGATCAACAAGAACGATCGCGATGCCCGGCTCGTCCTCGGCGTGCGCGCGCTCAAGAACAAGCAGTGGCAGAGCGCCCGCAGCAACCTCACGCAATCCGTGCGCGGGCCTGTCACCGATCTGACCGCCGCGCTGCTGACCGCATGGACGCAATTCGGGGCAGGCGATTCGAAGGCGGCTGTCGAAACCATCGACCGCCTGCAAGGGCCGGACTGGTACAATATCTTCAAGGATGAGCATGCCGGTCTGATCCTTGACCTCGCGAACAGGAAAAAGGATGCGGCGCGCCGCTTCGAGAGGGTGCACAAGCTTGATGCCTCCAATCTGCGGGTGGCCGAATCCTATGGCAGCTTCCTGTCGCGGCAGGGCAGCAAGCAGCAGGCGCTCGAGGTGTTCAGCGCCTTCGACAAGGCGCTCCCCCGCCATCCGCTGGTGACGCACGCTGTCAAGCAGGTCGAAGCCGGCCAGAAGCTGCCGCCGATGGTGCAGAATGCCCAGGCCGGCGCCGCCGAAGTGCTCTACGGCATCGGCGCGGTGGTCGGACGCCGCGGCGGCGAGGAACTCGGCCTCGCCTATCTTCAGCTGGCTCTTTATCTCGAGCCGCGCCATCCGCTGGCACTGCTGTCGCTCGCCGATCTCTACGAGACGATGAAGAAGCCGCAGCTTGCCATCGACATGTACCGGCGCGTTCCGGCGGATTCGCCGCTGCACCGCAATTCGGAAATTCAGCTCGCCGCCAATCTGGACTCGCTCGAAAAGACCGAGGAAGCCAAGGAGCATCTGCGCAAGCTGATCGCGGAAAATCCCGCCGATATCGAAGCCATCATGATGCTCGGGCATATTGAGCGATCCCGCAAGCAATATGCCGACTGTGCGCAGACCTATTCGCGGGTGATCGAGCAGATATCCGAGCCGACGCGCACGAACTGGAACGTGTTCTATTCCCGCGGCATCTGCCACGAGCGCAACAAGGCCTGGCCGTTGGCGGAAGCCGATTTCAAGAAGGCGCTCGAACTGTTTCCGGACCGCGCCGACGTGCTGAACTATCTCGGCTATTCCTGGGTCGATCAGGGCGTCAATCTCGACGAAGGCATGGCGATGATCCGCCGCGCCGTCGAGCAGAAGCCGGATGACGGCTATATCGTTGACTCGCTCGGCTGGGCCTATTACCGCCTCGGCAATTACGAGGAGGCGGTCAAGCATCTGGAGCGCGCCGTCGAAATCAGGCCCGAGGATCCGACCATCAACGACCATCTCGGCGATGCCTATTGGAAGGTCGGACGTCATCTCGAAGCCGAATTCCAGTGGTCGCACGCGGCCGCGCTCAAGCCCGAGCCTGACGAACTGGTAAAGATTCAGAACAAGCTGAAGAACGGCCTGCCCGATGACGGCCCGGGCGCGACGGCCGAACAGAAGACCGAGCAGAAACCGAAGCCGGACAACGGCGGCTGATCCGCGCGTGACAAGCCGTGCTGCGGAGCAATTCGCTCCGGCGAAGATCAATCTGACGCTCCGGATCGGGCGCAAGCGCCCGGACGGCTACCACGATCTCGAAAGCCTCGTGGTCTTTGCCGATATCGGCGACACGTTACGGATTGCGCCCGGCGAGGCGCTTGGTCTGAGCGTCGAGGGTCCGACCGCAACCGATTCGGGGCCGCCTGAGAGCAATCTCGTGCTGAAGGTCGCGCGCGCGACGCAGGCGCGGATCCCCGGTCTGCAGATGGGACATTTCTATCTGACGAAAGCCGTTCCGGTCGCGGCCGGCCTTGGTGGCGGGTCCTCGGATGCAGCGGCGGCGCTGCGGCTGCTCGCAAGGCTCAACAATCTGCCGACGAAAGATGCCCGGCTGATGGATGCGGCGCGCACCACTGGGGCCGACATACCCGTTTGTCTCGATCCCTCCCCCCGCATCATGCGGGGCATCGGCGAGGTCCTGTCCGCGCCACTGCGACTGCCCGCGCTGCACGCGGTCCTCGTCAATCCGCGAATTCCGGTGCCGACGGCGCAAGTCTTCGCCGCGCTCGCGAAACGGCGGGCCGATGCCGCGCCGCTCGCGATTGACCGCGACGAGGCTTCGCGGCTGGTGGAAGCCGGCGGCAACCCTGCATTCGATGCGCTAGTCGATGCGCTTACGTCATCGTCGAACGATCTCGAAGCACCCGCGACTGAACTGTTTCCGGGGATCGCCGAAGCCATCGGCGCGCTGCATGCGACCAGACGATGCCGCCTCGCCCGCATGAGCGGCTCCGGCGCGACCTGCTTTGGACTTTTTGCAACAGCGGACGACGCGACGGAAGCGGCCGCGCGCCTCAAGCGCGAACATTCCGGCTGGTGGGTTTGCGCAACGATTCTGGGTTCAGCGAAGACGGTGGCAGCCGATGTGCCCTCTCCCCTTGAGGGAGAGGGTGTGTAGGTGGTTCCGCATATTTGGATGGGTGAAGGGTGACAAACGATACTGTAACCCCTCACCCATCCGAGCGGACTGTGAGATCCGAGCAACCCTCTCCCTCAAGGGGAGAGGGTACTGCGACGCACGCCGAATGCTTGGCTCAACTCGCAACAGCTCATCAAGCAGTTCAGTAAGCCCGTGCCAGGCAGAATGCGACGGCTTCTTCGAGCGCCGCCTTCATCGGCGATGCAGGGAACAGCGCAAGCGCATCGATCGCCATCGCGCCGTAATGCTGCGCCCGGCCGATGGTGTCTTCGAGCGCGCGATGCTTCGTCATCAAGGCGATCGCGCGGTCGAGATCGGCATCGGTTGCGGCGCCCTGTTCGAGGCAGCGGGTCCAGAATGCGCGCTCTTCTTCGGTGCCGCGCCGGAACGACAGCACCACCGGCAGCGTGATCTTGCCCTCGCGGAAATCGTCGCCGACATTCTTGCCGAGCTTGGCGGATTTTCCGCCGTAATCGAGCGCATCGTCGACGAGCTGGAATGCGATGCCGAGATTCATGCCGTAGGAACGACAGGCCGCGAGATCGCCCTTGCCACGTCCGGCGAGCACCGGGCCGACCTCGCAGGCCGCCGCGAACAGTTCGGCGGTCTTGCCGCGAATGACAAAGAGATACTCGTCCTCGGTCGTCTGGGTGTTCTTGGCGGCGGCAAGCTGCATCACCTCGCCTTCGGCGATCACCGTTGCGGCCTGCGACAGGATGTCCAAAGCGCGCAGGTTGCCGACATCCACCATCATCCGGAACGCCTGGCCGAGCAGGAAATCGCCGACCAGAACGCTTGCTTCGTTGCCCCAGAGCATGCGAGCCGCGAGCTTGCCGCGCCGCATCTCACTCTCGTCCACCACATCGTCGTGCAAAAGCGTCGCGGTGTGCATGAATTCAACCGCCGCCGCGAGCTTGATATGGCCCTCGCCGTCGTAGCCCGACAGCTGCGCCATCGCGAGCGTCAGCATCGGCCGCAGCCGCTTGCCCCCGGAATTGATCAGGTGGTTCGCCACTTCCGGTATCATGGTCACTTGCGACCCGGTGCGCGCCAGGATCGCGGCATTGACCTTTTCCATATCGGGCGCGACCAGTTCGACCAGCGGGTTGATCGAAGCCGATGGCTGCGATTCAAAGGGGATAACGACAGCCAATCGAGGCACTCCAGGAACGGACAAATCCAGAATAGAAACGCTATGGTAGGCGGGCAAGTGCGCCGCTTTGCCGCGAATACGCTATTTCCGGCGATTGCGGAAGCCAGGCGAGAATTTTGCGGCCTGATCGCGGCGGACAGTCCGCCGCGACCGTGCCGGACCCGCAGGATACGAACCTTTGCGTGAAATCGTCCGCACCAATGATCCCGTCCTGATCAGCGCCATCGAGGCGCTGTTCTCAGGAGCCCATATTCCCTACATGGTTCTGGATCAGAATATGAGCGTGATGGAAGGATCGATCGGCATGCTACCCCGTCGCATTCTGGTCGGGGACGAGGCTGAGGAGGAAGCGCGCAGGCTCCTCACAGATGCCGGGCTCGGCAAGGAATTGCGGCCCCAGACACCATGACTGAACGTGCCACAAACGCGCCCGAGATCACCGATGACGCCATCATGAACGGGCGATTGCGGGTGTTTCAGCCCAGGCGGGGCCACCGGTTCGGACATGACGCCATCCTGCTCGCAGCGGCGGTTCCCGCGAAAACCGGCGACCGTGTCGCGGAATTCGGTGCAGGCGTCGGGGCTGCCGGTCTTGCACTGCTGTCGCGCGTGCCGGGCCTCGATGCGACCCTGTACGAACGTGACCCGGCGCTGAGCGGTCTGGCACAGCAGAACATCGCGCGGAACGGCTTTGCCGCTGTGGCGCGCGCGGTGACGCATGACATTACCGCGATATCGCCGGAGCGGAACCTCGATCACGTTTTCATGAATCCGCCCTTCAACAATGCGAACCTGCAGCCATCGCCCGATCCGGCACGCCGCAGCGCGCATCAGGCATCGCAAGATCTTCTCGCAGGCTGGGTCCGGAGCGCACACGGCGCCTTGCATGACGGTGGAACGGTGACGCTGATCTGGCGTGCGGAGGGTCTGGCGGAGGTGACTGCGGCCCTGACGGAAGGATTCGGCGCCGTCACGGTGCTGCCGATCTATCCGGCGCCGCGGCGGGTGGCGAACCGTGTGATCGCGAATGCCCGCAAGGGCGCGAATGCACCGCTGCGCATGCTGCCCCCGCTCGTTCTCAATGGCAGTGACCTGCGCCCGACCGCTGATGCCGAGGCTATCCTGCGACAAGGCGCGGCCTTGCCGATCGCTCAATCGTAGATGAACTCGTGACCTTGGAATCCGAAACCCGCTCTCCAGCAGATCGCAGCATGAAGCGGGGTTCGTCGGCGTCACGAACCGAGACGTTCGGGTTTTGCGTTGCGTCCGGCTACAGAGGACATGTGCGCAAATGCGGCGATCGTTCCGAGCAGGACGATCAACATATAGATTTTCATGGGCATGCGTCCTGATCGAGACCAGGCTCACTCGCGCCGACGCGGCAGCCTGCTCCCTCGGGGACATTCACACCGCGTTTGGGTTAATCTCCCGTAACCGCGTGCCGCGATCAAGGAAAGTTGAGGGACGTTTCGATGGCAGAGATTTCGGGCGAACAGGTCCGCAAGTTTTTTGGCTCGCTCATTCCCGCGCGTTTCCGGAGCGGCACACCGGTGGTCCCAGTCGTGAGGCTGACCGGCGTGGTCGGATTTTCGACGCCGCTGCGTCCTGGCATCACCCTCGCCGGTGTCGCACGCCT
>Ga0182742_1004488_pt1 | contig 12629 bp, 7 predicted proteins | sample eDN5th37CBELigMG_FD_128880 | JGI IMG/M metagenome (GOLD analysis project Ga0182742, IMG submission 128880) | Enriched Miracle-Growth compost microbial communities from Emeryville, California, USA - eDNA 5th pass 37_C BE-Lig MG (version 2)... ... | reverse complement strand
GATCATCGCCCATCCCGACCAAAGCGCCGTGCTGCAGCGGGTCCGGTTCACGGCCCTCAAGGGTTCGCCGGAGGACTACCATGTTTACGCGGTGCTCGACCCACTTTTGGGACTGCGCGAGGGGTTGAGCGGGACGGCCTGGATCCACCGCCACAAGGGGCGGACCATGCCGATGGTTTCCCGGGGCGAGACCGCGCTGGCGTTAGCCTGCTCGTCGGATTGGGTCGGCTGCTCGGTGGGCTATGTCGACAGCGTCAGCGACGGCCGGCGCGACGTCATGCGCCACGGCCGAATGACCCGCCATTACCAGCGCGCCCCGCGCGGCAACGTGATCCTGACCGGCGAGGTGAACCCGAGCGACTCCGGGGGCGGGTTCGTCCTGAGCCTGGGCTTTGGAGCCGACCCGGAGGGGGCCGCCCATCGCGCGCTGACCGGGGTTCGGGACAACTTCGACCAACTCGTCGAGCGTTGCGTTCGCGGCTGGCAAGACTGGCAACGGACGCTGCTTCCCTTGGAGGAGGTTGAGCCTGGAGAACGGAACCTTTACCGGACCAGCGCGATGGTCCTCCGCGCCCACGAGGGCAAATTGACCCGGGGAGCGATCGTCGCGAGCCTGTCGATCCCCTGGGGAGAGGCCTTCGCCGACAAGCCGAGGGGATACGGCCAGGGAGGCTATCACATGGTCTGGCCGCGCGACCTGGCCCAGATCGCCGGCGGGCTCCTCGCGACCGGCGCCCGCGACGAGGCCCGCCGCGCCCTCGACTTCCTGCGCGACTCCCAGGAAGCCGACGGCCACTGGGCCCAAAACATGTGGACCAGCGGCGAGACCTTTTGGTCGGGCATCCAACTCGGCGAGACGGCCCAGCCGCCGCTTCTCCTCGACCTGCTTTATCGCGAAGGCGCGCTGGACGACGCCCAGCGCGCCGCGTACTGGCCGATGGTCAGAAGGGCGGCGGCCTACCTCGTTCGCCGAGGCCCCTCCAGCCAGGAGGATCGCTGGGAAAACGAGCGGGGCTTCAACGCCTACACGATCAGCGTCCTCGTCGCCGCCCTGTTGGTCGCCGCCGAAATGGCCGGGGCCCACGGCGAAACCCGCGAAGCCGAATACCTGCGCGAGACGGCCGATGCTTGGCGTTCGAGCATCGACTATTGGACGTATGTTACGAATTTTAAACTCGCCCGGCGATTCGGAGTTCCCGGCTATTATCTCCGGATCGCGCCGCCCGGCGATCACGGTCAGCCGGTCAAGCACGACAGTCATCTTGAGTTCTGGTATCTGAAGTCCCGCGCCCGGGGAAAGATCCCACCGGCGGCCATCGTCTGTTCCGACTCTTTGGCCTATGTCCGGTTCGGTCTGCGAGAGCCGGACGATCCCCGGATCCTCGACACGGTGAAGGTCATTGATGGGACAACAAAGGTTGAAACGCCCTTCGGCCCGGCCTGGCACCGCTACAACCACGACGGCTATGGAGAAAAGGTCGACGGCTCGCCCTTCGACGGCGAGCACGGGCACGGCCGCGCCTGGCCGCTTTTGGTCGGGGAGCGAGCCCACTACGAGCTGGCCGCCGGCCGGCGCGACGAGGCGATCCGGCTGCTGCGAGCCATGGAGAGCTTCGCGGGCTCCGGCGGCCTAATCCCCGAGCAGGTTTGGGACACTTACGACATCCCGGAGCATGGGCTTTACTTCGGCCGGCCGTCGGGTTCGGCCATGCCCCTTGCCTGGGCGCACGCCGAGTACGTTAAGCTCCGCCGCTCTCTCCGCGACGGCCGCGTCTTTGATCTCCCGCCCCAGACCGTTCAGCGCTATCTGGAGGAGGGCGTGGAATCGCCCCGCGTGGTCTGGCGGATCGACCATCCCCGCCGGTCGATCCCCGCGGGCAAGGCGCTGCGCGTCGAACTGCTCGCGCCGGCGGTCATTCATTGCGGAGGCGAAACTTTTCCGACGCGCGACACGGGCTTGGGGGTCCATTACGCCGACCTGCCGACCGAGAACCTCGCCCCCGGGGAGACGGCTCGGTTCACGATCGCCTGGTCCGAGCCGTGGCGGCAACGGCGGCAAATCATGTACGAAGTCGCCCCCTCGGTCGTCCGGATCGAGAGCGCCGGCGATCATCACGAACCCCAAGGAGGACGGTCTCCCGTCGCGGCCGGCGCCGGGATGGAGAAGGCCGCGAGAGCCCAATGAGCCGAACACAAAAGTCCCAAGTTGTTGTCGTCACCGGAGCCTCGGGCGGAGTCGGCCGCGCCGCCGCCATCGCTTTCGCGCGCCGGGGGGCCGGCGTTGGTCTTCTGGCTCGGGGAGAGGGGGGATTGGAGGGCGCGCGCGCCGACGTGGAGGCGGCCGGCGGTCGAGCCCTCGCCGTTCCCACCGACGTGGCCGACTTCGACCAGGTTGAAGCCGCCGCCGAGGCCGTCGAGCGGGAACTCGGGCCGATCGACGTTTGGGTCAACTCGGCGATGGCCACCGTCTTCGCGCCGGTCAGCCTAATGAAGGCCGAGGAGTACCGGCGCGTCACCGAGGTCACCTATCTCGGTTATGTGCATGGGACGCTCGCGGCCCTTCGACGGATGAGGCCGCGCGACAAGGGGGTGATCGTCCAGGTCGGCTCGGCCTTGGCCTATCGGAGCATCCCCCTGCAATCGGCCTACTGCGCCTCGAAGGCCGCGATTCGAGGCTTCACCGACTCGCTTCGGTCGGAACTGATCCACGACCAAAGCCGCGTTCACGTGACGATGGTTCAGATGCCCGCGCTCAACACCCCGCAGTTCGAGTGGGGCCGCGCCAAAATGCCCGAGCGCGCCCGGCCGGTGGCCCCGGTCTATCAGCCCGAGGTCGCCGCCGAGGCGATCGTCTGGTCGGCGAACCATCGTCGCCGCGAGCTTTGGGTGGGACCGTCGACCGTCAAGACAATCCTGGCCCAGCGGATCGCCCCGGGCTTGGGCGATTGGCTCGCCGCGAAAATCGCCTACAAGGGCCAGCAAACCGGCGAGCCGGCCAACCCATCCAAACCGGACAACCTCTACGAACCCGTGGACGCCAGGGGCGACTTCGGCGCGCATGGCGATTTCGACGACGAAGCCCGCCCTCGAAGCCTTCAGCTCTGGGCCGACACGCACCGGGGCTGGGGTCTCGCGGCGGCGGCCGGACTGGCGGGCTTGGCCTGCGCGGCGTGGCTCGGCGGCAACGGCCGGAGAACGTGACGACCACCGACTTCTCCGTCTCGGACTCCCGTTGAACCGATCAAGGAGAACTCATGAAAATCGACTTCCCCTACAAGGGCTACGAGGCGTTCGAGCCGGTCGAGATCCCCGACGAGAATCTAATGGGCGTGTTCGAGCCCCGCGCCTTGGGCGAAGGCGAGGACTCGGAGGCCGTCGTCAAGCGCGGCTTCGCCAATCCGATCGGCGCCCTCCGGCTGCGCGAGGTGGCGGGGAAAGGCGACCGCGTTCTCATCCTGATCGACGACTACACCCGAGGCACGCCCGTTCCGAAGATCCTGCCCCACGTCGTGGAGGAACTCAAGGCCGCGGGCGTCGACGAGGGGAAGATCACGCTGCTGACGGCCCAGGGCTCGCATCGACGGATGACCGACGACGAATTGAAAACGAAACTCGGCCCGTTCTTCGGCCGGTTTCCCGTCCATCAGCACAACTGGCGTGACTCGGCGCGCTTGCATCGCTTCGGCGCCCTATCCGACGGCGCCCCCGTCACGGCCAACAAGCTTCTGGCCGAAAACGACCTGGTGATGGGGATCGTCTCGATCGCGCCCCACCGGATCAAAGGGTTCTCGGGCGGATCCAAAATCGCCTTCCCCGGCGTCGCGGGTCCGGAGATGCAGTCGAAAGTGCAGTGGGAGGGCGCCCAGAGGATGTCGGAGACGGTCATGGGCGTGGCCGAGAACCCGATGCGGTTCCAGATGGAGGAGGCGGCCCGAATCGCCGGCCTTCGATACGTCGTCAACGTCGTCTCCGACCCGAAGAAAAACATCGTCGGCTGCTTCGTCGGCGATCCGGTCGCCTCGCACCGCGAAGGCTGCCGCCTATCGCGCGAGGTCTTTTCCGCCCCCATGCCGTCCCGCGCGCCAATCGTTTTGATCGATTCCCACCCGGCAGATTACGACTTCTGGCAGTCGGCCAAGGGCTACTACGCGGGCGTGATGGCCGTCGAGAAGGGAGGGACGCTGATCCTCGTGGCTCCGAACCCCGAGGGCGTCGCCCACAACCATCCCAATGTCTTGAAAATCGGCTACCGGCCCTACGCGGAACTGAAGGCGATGGTCGAGGCCGGCCAGGTGGACGACATCGTCGGCGCGTCGGTCCTGGCCGACAACTGCCAGATCATCGAATCGCACGACTGCGTCATGGTCTCTCCGGGAATCACGATCGAGGAAAAGAAGCGGCTGAACATCCGCCACGCCCAGACCGTTCAGGACGCGCTCGAAATGGCCCTGGAGAAGCAGGGGAAAAAGGCCAAGGTCGCCGTGCTCCGCCAGGGGGGCCACATCCTGCCCATAATCGCCGGAGAATCCGAGGCGGCCGAACGAGCCTGACGCCGACTCGGCGGCTCTCCGTCTCAGCTTTCGCGGAGGGAACGACCTCATGGCTCCCCACGACTTGGGCTTCCCGCTTTGGGTCCGCCTCACACATTGGTTCAACTTCCTGTTCGTCGCGCTCTTGGTTCGAAGCGGCATCGAGATCCTCGCGGCGCACCCGAAGCTCTACTGGACCGAGCACTGTCTTCCCTCGCGCGCCTGGCTCAAGCTCACCCGCAAGCGCATGCCCGCCGACGAATTGTGGACCTCGGCCGACGAGGAGGTCGAATGCCCCCCTTGGCTCGGCCTTCCCGGCAAGGAGAACCTCGGCCTCGGACGCTACTGGCACTTCGCGAGCGTCCTGGGCTGGCTGATCGTCGGCGCGATTTACGTCGTCTTGATGTTCGCCTCGCCCCAGTGGCGGCGGTTGGTTCCAGCCTCGTGGCGAATCTTCCCCGAAGCCTGGCGATCGTTCGTGACGTACCTCTCGTTCCAACTGCCCGAACCGCCCGGAGCGTACAACTACGACCTGAATCTCCCACTCAACGCGCTTCAGCAACTCTCCTACTTCGGACTCGTCTTCATCCTGAGCCCGCTCATGATCCTGACCGGGCTGGCGATGTCGCCGTCGCTGGGAGCCCGCTTCCCCTGGTACGCGCGCCTCTTCGGCGGCCGACAGTCGGCGCGAAGTTTGCACTTCCTCGGCATGGTGGGCTTCCTGCTCTTTTTCATCGTCCACCTGGCGATGGTCATCATCCACGGATTCCCGACCGAGATGGGCAAGATGGTTTTGGGCGAGCAGAAGACCGAGCGCAAGCTCCTGGCCGCGGCGCTCGGCTTGGCGATCATCGGCTTGGTCGTCGCCCTCAACGCCGCCGCCAACGTCGTTTCGCTCAAGTGGCCGAGGGCGACGCATCGGGCGCTGGCCTTCGTGGTCGCGCCGATCCGCAACGCGCTGTTTCACCGGAACGTGTCGGTCCAGAACTGGCCCGAGGAATGGACCTCCGCCTACTTCCGCGCCAACGGCTACCCGCCGATCACGGCCTACCCGAAGGCCAAGGGGGATGATGATGAATTCGAGCGTCTCCTCGCGACGGGTTTCGTCGACTACCGGCTGGAGGTCAAGGGCCTGGTCGAACACCCCTTAAGCCTCTCGATGAACGACCTGAGAGCGATGCCCAAGCGCGAGCAAACCACGCTTCAGAGCTGCATTCAGGGCTGGACCTCAATCGGCAAGTGGGGCGGGACGCCGCTCGGCGAAATTCTGGAGCGTTGCCGTCCCAAGCCCGAAGCGAGGTTTCTGGCGTTCCACTCCTTCGGCATGCACGAAAAGAGCGGCGAGCCGTATTACGAGTGCATCGAACTGGAATTGGCCAAGCAACCTCAAACCATCCTGGCCTACGAGTTGAATGACGAGCCGTTGCCGCTTCAGCACGGAGCCCCCCTGCGGTTGCGGGTCGAAACGAAGCTCGGCTTCAAGATGGTGAAGTTCCTCCGATCGATTGAGTTCGTGGAGGACTTTCGGACGCTCGGCGAGGGTCTGGGCGGGGTCCGGGAGGACCACCAGCAGTACGACATGGGAGCTCAAATCTAAACGGCGGCAAACTCCGGGAGCAATGATCTCATGCGCGAAATTCGATCTCAATCCTCGACGGGCGGCGGCTCGCCCTGGACCCGCCCGAATCCGATTCCCCTGGTTACTTCGTCCGACCTGGTCAATCCGATGGAGAAGGTCGGCGACGTCATGACCGCCTCGCCCCGGACGTGTCACCCGGCCAGCACAGTCATTGAGGCCGTCATGATCTTCCGAGACGCGGACTGCGGGGTCATCCCCATCACCGACGCCGGCAAGGTCCTGGGCGTGCTGACCGACCGGGACGTTGCCCTGGCCCTCGCGGGTCGCGAGACCACCCTGGCCGAAACCCCCGTCGAAGACCTCATGTCGAAGGACCTGGTCACCATCGGCTTCGACGACACGCTCGAGGTCGCGGTCGAACGGTTGGGCGAGCAGGGCGTGCGGCGGCTCATGGTGGTTGACAACGAGGGACTGCTGGTCGGAATCCTGAGCTGGGTCGATCTCATCCCCCACCTCTCCGAACGCGGGCTGGGCCGCGTGGTCGCCCAGATCGTCGAGCACCAGCGATGAGGGCGACCGGCGGGGCGGCGTGCCGCCGAGAACGGCGAACACTCGCATTGCGCGTAAGTTCCAAGGGGGTGTTGGGAAGGAATAAAATCCTGTAGGGGCGGTCCCCCGTGGCCGCCCTCCGGCGATCGGCGAAGGAGGGCGCGCCAGCCCCCATGTTCTCCGGCGTTCGATTGGCGCGGCCTCGCGCCATCCCACGAGGGCGGCCACGGGAGGCCGCCCCTACAACGGGTTGTCGTCGAATCCGGTCCCGCCGAGGCGTGCGCCACGCAACCGCTCGCCGCTCTAAACGTCGACCGGCTCGACGTCCAACCAGTTGGGTCCGGCGGCGAAGTCGACCTTCAGCGGGACCGAAAGGGGAAGGGCGCTGGTCATCTCCGCTTGCGCGAGCGCGGCGAGTTCGAAAACCTCCTCGTTCGGGGCTTCGAAGACGAGTTCGTCATGGATTTGGAGGATCATCCGGGCCCGAAGCCCGCGCTCGCGGATGCGCTCGTCGACGAGAATCATGGCCTTCTTGATCAGATCGGCTGCGGAGCCCTGAATGACCGTGTTGACGGCCGTTCGCTCGGCGAGGTTCCGGTTGTGCCCGGTCGTCATCCGGATGCCCGAGATCGGCCGACGCCGTCCCAAGATCGTCTCGACCCGTCCCGCCGCCTTGGCGGATTCGAGCGTCCGGGTGATGAAGCGGTCCACGCCTTCATATTCTTGAAAGTACGCTTCGATAAAGGCCGCCGCTTCGCTTTGGGGGATGCCCAGCCGAGAAGCCAAACCGAAGGGACTGAGCCCATAGATGACGCCGAAATTGACGGTCTTGGCGATCCGCCGCATGGTGGAGTCAACCTGAGACTCGTCGACGCCGTAAATCCGGGCCGCCACCGTTCGATGGATGTCGCGATCGGCCTCGAAGGCGCGCACAAGCTCGGGGTCCTCCGAGAAGTGGGCCAGGATTCGAAGCTCGATCTGCGAGTAGTCGGCCGTCATCAGGCTCCACCCGTCCCCCTCGGCGACGAACGCTTGGCGAATTTGCCGCCCCTCCTCGGTGCGAACGGGGATGTTCTGAAGGTTGGGATCGCTGGAGCTGAGCCGTCCCGTCGCCGCCACCCCTTGATTGAACGAGGCGTGGATTCGTCCATCTTCGGGATGCGCGAGGACCGGCAGGGCGTCGAGATACGTCCCCTTCAGCTTCGTGAGCTGGCGATGTTGCAAGAGCAGGGCGGGGAGGGGATGCTTGTTGGAGAGGGCTTCGAGAACCTCGGTCGCCGTGCTGAACTCGCCCCCGGGCGTCTTCTGAAGCGTCGGCAGCTTCAGTTCCTCGAAGAGAACCTGGCGAAGCTGGGGCACCGAGTTGATGTTGAACGGTCGTCCGGCGTGTTGGTAAATCTCCTCTTCGATCGCCGCGAGGCGGTCGGCGAAGTCTTGGGAAAGCTCCTTCAGCCGCCTCACGTCGACCTTCACGCCGGTCGCCTCCATCCGCGCGAGGATCGAGATAAGCGGGCGCTCCAAGTTCGCGTAGAGGTCCCACAGCCCCTCGGAACGGACCTGGGGCGCGAGGATTTCATGGATTCTCCAAGTGGCGTCGGCGTCCTCCGCGGCGTACCAGGCGACTCGGGGAACGTCGACCTGATCCATGCGAACCTGCTTCCTCCCTTTGCCGATCAGTTCGGTGATCGGAATCATCGCGTGATTCAGGAAGCGCATGGAGAGCTGATCAAGACTATGGTTGCGTTCACCGCTTTCGAGCAGGTAGCTCAAGACCATCGTGTCGGTGATTGGTCCCTCGATGGCGACCCCCGCGCGCCCCAAGGCGAGCATGTCGTACTTGATGTTCTGGCCGATCTTCTCGACGTTCGGGTCGGCCAAGATGGGCCGAAGCGCCTCCAAGACCATTTCGGGGTCGAGCAGTCGGTGGCCGATTGGCCCGCGAAGGGGCAGATAATATCCCTTGCCCGCCTCCCAGCAAAACGCGATCCCGACGAGGCCTGAGAGCAGGGGGCTGCGCGAGGTGGTCTCGACGTCGATGCAGAACCGAGGCTGCTCGCGCAGGTCGCTCATAAATTCTTGGAACTTTTCGGGCGTGTCGATCGTCAAATAGTCAGCCGTCCATTCGGGTTTCGGCTCTTCGCCGGGCTCGGCCGGAGCTTCGCCAAGCTCGGCCAAGAATCGATGGAAGCCGGACTCGACGCAGAGGGCTCGAAGGGCGGTGAGGTCGGGCGTCGTGGCGCGAAGGGCGTCCCAGTCCAAATCCATCGGCAGGTCGTCGCGCAGGGCCACGAGCCGACGGGCTCGGAGCGCGACCTCGGCGTTGTCGCGGAGGCTTTGTCGTTTTTTGGGGCCTTTGACCTGATCGACGTTGGCGAACAGATTTTCGAGGGTCTCGAATTGCCGGAGGTAGTTCGCGGCGAGCACCGGGCCGACCCCCGGGACGCCCGGAACGTTGTCCACCGAGTCTCCGGTCAGAGCGAGGAAGTCGACCACTTGATCGGGACGGATTCCCCACTCCTTGTGGAGGGCCTCAATGTCCATGAGCTTGTTTTTTCGAATGTTGAGGACCTTCACCCGGTCGCTCAAGAGCTGTCGGGCGTCCTTGTCGGAGGTGCAGATGAAGACGTCCAGCCCGCGCTCCTCTCCGCGCCTGGCGAGGGTGGCGATCACGTCGTCGGCCTCCATGCCGGGCTCGATCAGGACGGGAACGTGGAAGCCCTCGAACACCCGTCGGATGACGGGAATCTGAAGCGCCAGGTCGACGGGCATCTCGCTCCGGTTGGCCTTGTAGTCCTCAAAGATCTCGGAGCGGAAGACCGGTCCATCCCCGTCGAAGGCCGCCGCCAAGTAGTCTGGGCGGCGGTCGCGGAAGAGGTTCAACACGTCGCGGAAGATCCCGAAGACCGCCTGCGTGGGCTGGCCCGCCGGCCCGGTCATTTCGGGGATCGCGTGGAACACCTGGAAAATCAGAGAAAAAGCGTCCAGAATATAGAATGTGGGGCGATTCGCCATCGTGCTGGTCCCAAGGGTCTCTCGAGGCTCGCCCCGAGTCGTTCGTCGCGCTTAACCTCTTGTCGGTTCGATCGATTTGATTCTGTAGGTCGCGAGTTTTACAATTCCAGCGACCTTGGGGACTTTCGGGGATTCGCGGCCCGCGACGACTTCTTCGCATGCGTTTTCCCGGCCCATCCTTCGTATTTTCCCTTCCCGTGTGACATAGTATCAGCAAACCGACCGTCCGCCCGCGTGCGCCGGTCGCCACCGCTCCGCTCGGAGGGAGTAATGATTCATGGCCGCCGCTAACGAATCCCAGGGCCTCAAGATCGCCGTCGCGATATTCGTGACGTTGACGGTTATCTTGGCCGTCACCTCGTATTTCCTCTACTCGTCCTACGCGCGCGCCGAGGGGCTGCTTCAAGCGGAGGCCGAGAAGGCGTCCAAGGCCCAACGACAGGCCAGCGAGGCGCTCAACCAATACGATGAGTTCCGCAAGCTCGTCGGCTCTCGGGCCGAGGAGTTCGACCCCGCCAAGACCGAGGTCGCGACCCACTTCAAGAAGGTCGACGACCGTCTGGCCGGCGTCGCCAACATGGTCAACGCCGCGATCTCCAAGGCCCAGGCGGCCGGCGCCCAGGGCCCCGAATTGGAGGACGCGAAACAGAAGGTCCAGCAGATCGTCGCCTCGTACCAGAGGGAGCCGAATAAGAACTACATTTCGGCCCTCGATCGTCTGCTCGAGCTTCTGGAGAACACCGCGCTTCTCGACGCCGAGGTCAGCGCCCACTACGTCGCGCTGCGGCGCGACCTGGAGTCGACCACCAGCGTCTCCAAGCAACAAATCGACGTCCAGGCCAAGGCGGCGTCCGACAGCCGCGCCGATCTGGAGGCCGAACACGCCAAGCACGAAGACGAGCGGCAAGTTCTGCTCACCAAGGTCGACACGCTCACCACCGAGCTTGATCAGACTCGAACCGAACTGGCCAACGTCAACACGCAGCTCCGCCAGACGAAGGAGGACGACGAGCGCAGGCTCGAATTGGCCTACTCCATCATCAGGGAGCAGCGCGACCAGCTCGACAAGAGGGTCAACATCCTTGATCGGCCCGACGGCTACATCACCTACGTTGATTTCAAGCGCGGCGAGGTCCACGTGGACATCAACCGTCGCCAGGGCGCCAGGCCGCAGATGATGATGTCCGTCTTCGACGCCAACGCGCCGGGCATCCCGACCGAGACGCCCAAGGGAAGCATCGAGCTGATCCAGGTCGGCGATCAATACAGCATCGGCCGGATCGTCAACACCATCAGTCCCATCGAACCGATGCGGATCGGCGACATCATCTATTCGCCCGCCTGGTCGCCCAACGAGCCCATGCAGTTCGCCTTGATCGGCAAGATCGACGTGAACCGCGACGGCAAGGACGACCGGGACGACCTGAAGCGGATGATCCAGGAGGCCGGCGGCGAGGTCGTCTATGACCTGCCCCCGCCCGACATCGGCAATGAAACGGGCGAGCTGACCGCTCGGGTCGCCTGGTACGTCACCGACGACCGCATGCCGCTTCGCGAGGTCTACGGCAACAAGTCCGAAGCCACCCTCACCCAGCAGGCCAACTTCGACTCGAAGACCGGCGAGATGATCAAGGAGGCCCGAAGCTACGGCATCCGGCCCATCACGATCGGCCGACTCCTCGCCTACCTGGGTTACGAGATGGGCGCCCCCATCATCGGCCGGGCCGAAGCGGTCAACGAACCGGCCCTTCGCCGACTGACGGAGAAGCGGTCCAACGGGGAGAACCAACAGCAACAGCCCCAGTCCAACGCCCCGGCCGAGGACGACTTCATGAACCAGCCCAGCTTCCCCTGAGCGACTTCGCCCCGCCGAAGCGCTTTGGCTCCACTCCTCGATCCCGCGCGGCGGTCGCGTCGCGCGGGATCGTTTCGTTTCCAAGCTCAATCCGACGCCTCGCTCCGACGCGCGGCGTCGAAGTCGAGATCCGCGAGATTCAAAAGCCCGCCGAGTTCGGCCGCGTCGCGGGGATCGAGCGACGCCAGCTTCTCGGAGAGCGATTCGATCATCCGAAAAAATCGCCGGAGCGGTTCAACCCGCGTGCCGAGCGTTTGAAGCTCGGGCGCCCCCTCCGAGGCGCTGGCCAGTTCGTCAAGCGCTTCCAACGTGGGCTCCAACTCGCGACGCTTGCGCTCCGTCAGGATGCGTCGAAACAGGGTCCAGACGTCGGACTCGGCCCGGTAGAGCTCGCGGCGCTCGCCGGCGCGGTGGAGCTTGTGGACCACGCCCCAGGCCAGCAACTCGCGCAGATTCATGCTGACGTTGCCGCGCGAGACGTGAAGCCAACGCCGCAGGTCCTCCGCCGTCCAGTCCTCGCCGGTGATGTAGAGCAGGGCGAACAACTCGCCCATCGACGAGTTGATCCCCCAGGCCCGGGCCATGCCCCCCCAATGCTCGACGAACCGCCTGACGATCGCGTCGGCGTCCCGCGATGGGGCGGCTCCCTTGGGGGCTTCTGGCGTTGCCGATGGATCCATCATGTCGCATCCCAACCCGAGCCCGGATCGTTCCAACAGACGCGCGGTCGGTCTTTCAACCGACCGCGAATCACGCCCTCTCACCATACCGACTCGGCGCGGGAGGTGGCGCCCAGAGGTTCCTTCAAGGTTCGGCCCCCGGTCCTTGGGAGGGCGAGGCTCTCGCCGAGCCGGCGTCATGCATGGGGCTCGGCGGGAGCCTCGCCCACCCGAAATTAAGCGGGACCGCTATCCTTCATCACTCGCGAGCGGGAGCTTGACCGCCTGGCCGGTTCGGGCGGACTGGTAAATCCCTCGGATGATCTCGACCGACTTGCGGCCCTCGCGGCCGTCCACCAGGGGGACGCCGTTCGCGTCGATCGCTTGAAGGAAGTCGGCGATCTGATCCCGGTGGCCGACGTGGGCGATGCCTCGGGGGTCGCTAG
>Ga0182742_1004484_pt1 | contig 12637 bp, 7 predicted proteins | sample eDN5th37CBELigMG_FD_128880 | JGI IMG/M metagenome (GOLD analysis project Ga0182742, IMG submission 128880) | Enriched Miracle-Growth compost microbial communities from Emeryville, California, USA - eDNA 5th pass 37_C BE-Lig MG (version 2)... ... | reverse complement strand
GCCCGCAGCGTGCCCAGCGAGAACGCCGGGTCCATCCGGCTCGCCAGCACGAGCTGGAACGACGCCGGGAGCCGATCGACGAACCACGCCAGGCTGTCCCGCGCCGGCCCGCTGGACAGCCGGTGGAAGTCGTCGAGGATCAGCACGACCTCCTGCCCGACCAGCTCGTTCACCAGCCGCGGCAGCACGACCTCGACCAACGGAGCGACCGGAAGCAGCGCCTGCAATTCCGCCGCCGCCGGGCACACCTGCCCGAGCGCCTCGACCACGTGCGACCACAGGACGACGACGTCGTTGTCGCCCTCGTCGAGCGTCACCCACGCCACGGGACGGTCGATCGCGTCCCGCCAGGCGGCCAGCAGCGTCGACTTCCCGAACCCCGCCGGGCACGCCACCAGGCTCAACCGCCGCCCGCGGCCCTCGCTCAGCCGCGTGAACAGCCGTTCCCGGGCGACGATCTGCACCGGCACCACGGGCGGGTGCAGCTTCGTCAGCAGCAGCACCGGCGCCTCGGCCCTCTGGTCAGCCTGTGGCGCCGTCACGGCGCGAGCCTAACGCGCTGACGGATCCGGTGCAGCAACTGCACCGGATCCTCAGCCCGGACGCTCAGCGCAGCGAGCGGAACGCGGCGCGCAGCTCGCCCGTGAAGAGCTCCGGCTCCTCCCACGCCGCGAAGTGGCCGCCGCGGTCGGCCGCGTTGAAGTAGGCGTGGCCCGGATAGGCGGTCTCGACCCAGCTCCGCGGCGCGGCCCAGATCTCGCCGGGGAAGCTCGTGAAGCCGACGGGCACCTGGACGGGCGGCGGCTGGTGGCCGGCCGCCGCGGCCAGGAAGCGGCCGAACTCCCAGTACCAGCGCGCGGCGGACGCGCCGGTGCCGGTCAGCCAGTAGAGCGTGATGTTGTCGAGGATCGTGTCGCGGGTGAGGTTGCCGACCGGGTCGTGGTCGACGAACGCGCGGGTGATCTTGTGGTAGCTGTCGGTGTCGTGGTCGAGCATCCAGGCGGCCAGCCCGACGGGTGAGTCCAGCAGCGAGTAGCCGATGGTCTGGGGCCTCGTGGTCTGCTCGAGGAAGTAGCCGAAGCCGTCGGTCGTGAACTGCTCGAGGGCGGCGTGCGCGGTGCGCTCGTCCTCGGTCTCGGCCGGCAGGACGTCCTTGAGGCCGATGGCCAGGGCGAGCAGGCTGACGTGGATGCCGACCAGCCCGTCGGGACCCTGGCGGCCCATCGCGTCCGTGACGGCTGCCCCGACGTCCCCGCCCTGGGCGACGTAGCGCGTGTAGCCGAGGCGGCGCATCAGCTGCGCCCAGGCCGCGGCGATCGGGCCGTTCTCCCAGCCGAGCTCGGTGGGCTCGCCGGAGAAGCCGTACCCGGGCAGTGACGGGAGGACGACGTGGAAGGCGTCGTCGGCGCTGCCGCCGTGGGCCGTCGGGTCGGTGAGCGGGCCGATGGTGTCCAGCAGCTCGACGACCGAGCCGGGCCAGCCGTGGGTCATGATCAGCGGCAGCGCGTCTTCGTGCCGGGAGCGCACGTGGATGAAGTGGATGTCGATGCCGTCGATCTCGGTCGTGAACTGCGGCAGCGCGTTCAGGCGCGCCTCGACGCGACGCCAGTCGTACTCCGTCGCCCAGTAGCGCGCGAGGGCCTGCATCGTCGCCAGCTGCACGCCCTGCGAGCGGTCGCTGACGAGCTCCTTGGACGGCCAGCGCGTCGCCTCGATGCGGAAGCGGAGCTCGGCGAGCCGCTCCTGTGGGACGTCGACGCGAAACGGGCGGACGGCGGTGGCTTCGGCCATGGCTGACATGGCGGGGCTCCTTGTTGGTTGGCGGGCTCAGCGTCGCCGGTTCGCGCCGCCGTCGCGCCCGGGAGTCACTGGTCCCGCACCCTGGGGCTACACCGGCGCCGGCTCGGCGGGCAACGCGTGCGCGAGCTGCTGGCGCGAGGCGATGTCGAGCTTGGCGAAGACCTTGCGCAGGTGCCATTCGACGGTCCGCGGGCTGAGGAACAGCCGCGTGCCGATCTCGGGGTTCGACAGCCCGTCCCGGGCCAGCCGCGCGATCTGCGACTCCTGCGGGGTGAGCGCTTCGCGGGTGTCGGCCGCGCGCGTGGGCACGTGCTCGCCGGCCGCCCGCAACTCCGCCGCGGCGCGCCCGGCGAACGCCTGCACGCCGCGCGCCGCGAACCAGGCGTGTGCCGTGCGCAGCAGCTCGCGGGCTTCCGCGCGGCGACGCGCGCGCCGCAGCCACTCGCCGTACAGCAGGCGTGCGCGCATCAGCTCCACGTCGCTTCCCGCGCCGGTCAGGTGCCGGATCGCCTCGCGGTAGAGGCGCTCGGCGTCGTCGCCCGTGCTCAGGAGCGCTCGCGAGCGCGCCTCGAGGCCGAGCGCCCAGCCGGTCTTGACCGCCTGCGCGATCTCCACGAGCGGCGCCAGCGCCGCCTCGGCCATCCGCACGTCGCCGCAGCATGCCGCCGCCTCGATGATCTCGGGCTGGGCGAACACCGGGTTCAGCACCGGCTCGAGCTCGTCGCGGAGGCCGTGGGCGGCGCGGTGCGCGTCGGCGAACCGCCCGTGGCCGTTGTGCAGCAGGACGCTGCCCCAGAGCGTCACGTAGCGGCCGTACCCGGCGCCGCCGGCGGCGGCATCGACCAGCCGCCGGGCGTCCGCGTCATCGCCTCGGTACACGGCGAGCGCGAGCGAGAGCTGCAGCGACACGTCCCCTCCGGTCGCCGCGGCAGCGGCCTCCACCTCCTCCATCAGCGCGGCGGCCGCGGCGAGCTCGCCGTTGCGCAGGTGGATGCCCACCAGCTGCGCCAGCGTCATGGGGAGCGCCGCGAGCGCGCCGGCCTCGCGCGCCATCTGCACCTGTCGTCGCGCCAGCGCCTGCTGCTTGTGGTGCTCGAACAGCGTGGCCGCGATGTAACAGGCGAGCCAGCCCCAGCCGAGTCCGTCGCCGACGGCCAGCGCGTCGTCGTCGAAGGCGTCCAGCGCGCGTCGAAGCGACGGCGCGGCCGCCGCGTGCCCGTCGATGATCCTGGCCGCCAGGCCGTCGAGCAGCAGATCGACCGGCCCGGGCGAGCCGGGTCGCGGGGCGGCGAGCGCCCTGCGCGCCACCTCGCGGGGGTCGCACCCGCTGACGTCCGGGCCGGCGTGGACCGTCGCGCACAACGCGTCCAGGTACGTCTGCCGCGCGAGCTTCAGGTCGAGCGGCTCGAGCCGCCTGGCGGCTTCGAGGAGCGTCGGCGCCTCGCCTGCAGCCCGCCCCGGGCCGATCTGGGCTCGCAGGAGGTCGAGCCGGGCGCGGCCGAGGGCGTCCAGCGGCCCAGCCGCGGCCAGCGCCAGGAGCTCGAGCGCGTCGCCGGGGGCCCCGGCCTGATGCTTGGCGGACGCGGCGACCAGGCAGCGCCGGGCGCGGGTCTCGTCGCCGACGGTCAGCCGCGCGGCGTGCTCCAGGAACGCCGCCCCGGCCGCCAGGCCGCCGCGCGCTTGCGCGCGGCCGGCGGAGCGCTCGAGATCGTCGGCGACCGCGTCGTCGGGGCCCTCCGCGGCCTGGGCACGATGCCAGGCCCGGCGGTCGGGATCGATGTCCGGGTCGGTGACGTCGGCCAGCGCGCCGTGGATCCGCCGGCGGTCGGCGGGCGAGACCGCCCAGTAGGCGGCCGAGCGCACCAGCGGGTGGCGGAACCGCACGCGCGTGCCGAACTCGATCAACCCGTCGCTCTCGGCCGGCCCGGCGGCCGCGCGGGCCACTCCGAGCCGCTCGGACGCCCGGCGCGTCAGCGCCGGATCGCCGGTCGGGTCGGCGGCCGCGAGGGCGAGCAGGACACGGGCGTCGCCGGCCAGCGCGCGGAGCCGCTGCCGGAAGCTGGCTTCGATCCGGCCGGCCAAGCCCAGCGCGGCCGGGACCGCGAAGCCGCCGGCGAGCTGGGTCGGCGTCAGGCCGCGCGGGAGCTCGAGCAGCGCGAGCGGGTTGCCACGGGTCTCGGCCAGAATCCGCTCCTGCACGCGCTCGTCCAGGCGCCCGGGCGTCACCGTCCGCAGGAGGGCCCGCGCGTCGGCGTCGTCGAGGCCGCCGAGCTCCATGCGCTCGAGGCCCGGCCACGCCTCGGCCCGGGTCGCCACCAGCAACCCCACCGGCTCCGCGGACAGCCGCCGCCCGACGAAGCCGAGTGCCGAGGCCGAGGGCGTGTCCAGCCACTGTGCGTCGTCGACCAGGCAGACCAGCGGCCGCGCCTCCGCGCTCTCCGCGAGCAGGCCCAGGACCGCCAGCCCTACGAAGAAGCGGTCCACCGGGTGGCCGGCGCTCAGGCCGAACGCGATCCGCAGCGCCTCCTGCTGTGGCTCGGGCAGGTGGGCCAGCCGGGCGAGCAGCGGCCGGCAGAGCTGGTGGACGCCGGCGAAGGGAAGCTGCCGCTCGGCCTGCGCGCCGGCGACGCGGATGACCTCGCAGCCCGCGCTGCGGTCGGCGACATGGTCCAGCAGGGCCGTCTTGCCGATGCCCGGCTCGCCGCTGAGCACGAGCGCGCGGCCCTCGCCCGCCCGGATCGCCTCGAGCATCCGATCCAACGCCTGACGTTCGCCTTCACGACCGCGGAGCACGCGTCACCTTCCGGAGGGCTGCCGGGCCGACGCTACCGGGTGGCGTGCCAGCGGTCGAACATCGCGAGCACCGTGGCGACGTCGTGCGGCGGGCCCGCCGGCTCGAGCCCTGCCGGACGACCGTTGACCGTGATCCCGCGCGCTCGCAGCTCGGCGGCCAGCATGCCCGTCCAGCGCGCGAGGCTGAAGATCGCGCCTCCGTCGCGGAGCCGGCGCGCGGCGTGGGCCATGACGAGGCCGGTGCCGCGGTCGGAGGCGTGGGCGACGACGTCGACCCCGCCCAGCGCTCTCGTCGACTCGCCGAACAGGCGCTCGAGATCGAACTCGTCGGTCAGGTCGGCACGGAGCGCGAGCGCCGTGCCTCCCCGCGCGAACGCCTCCTCGACGACGGCGTCGGCGGCCGCCTGGTCGGCGAGATAGACGACCACGACCGCGCAGCCGCGCTCCGCGAGGGCGAGGACGAGCGCTCGCCCCTCCCCATCGGCCGCTCCCGTGACCACCGCGCTCGGGCGCATGCTCAGCGGGCGGAACGCACCCGGCGGTGCGGCGGAAATCGCGTTGGAGCCCGGCGCATGCCGGCGGCCTGTGTGATGCGCATGAGCGCTCCCCGGGGTCGCTGTCACGACGAAGCCTCGCTTGGCGCCGGCCCCGTCGCACCCGTGACTCCCTGGCTCGCACCCTGGCGTGCACGTAGTATCGCGCTGCCATGGCCGCGATCGGTGCGTCGGGCTTCCGGGGTCGGACCGCCGAGCGCAAGGTGCTCGACCAGCTGCTGACCGACGCCAGGGGCGGGACCAGCGCCGTGCTCGTCATCCGCGGCGAGCCCGGGATCGGCAAGACCGCGCTCCTGCGCTACCTCGCGCGTCAGGCCTCGGGCTTCCGCGTCGCCGAGGTCCTCGGCGTCGAAGCCGAGATGGAGCTTCCCTTCGCGGCCGTCCATCAGCTCTGCGCGCCGATCCTCGGCGGGCTCGAGGCGCTGCCCGGACCCCAGCGCGACGCGCTGCGGGTCGCGTTCGGCGTGGCCTCCGGGCCGGCCCCCGACCGGTTCCTGGTGGGGCTGGCCGTGCTCAGCCTGCTGGCGGCGGTGGCCGAGGACCGCCCGCTGCTCTGCCTCGTCGACGATGCCCAGTGGCTCGACGACGCGTCCGACCAGATCCTGACGTTCGTCGCGCGGCGGCTGCTGGCCGAGCCGCTGGCGATCTTCTTCGGCACGCGCCGGCCCTCGCCGGACGCCCCGGCCCTGCCCGAGCTCGTGCTCGGCGGCTTGGAGGACGATGACGCCGAGGCCCTGCTGGCGAGCGTCATCCCCGGCCGCCTGGACCGGCGCGTTCGCGACCGGATCATCGCCGACAGCCGCGGCAACCCGCTCGCGCTGCTCGAGCTGCCGGGGCGCATGACCGCCGCCGAGCTGGCCGGCGGTTTCATGCGCGCCGAGTCCTCGGACGTCGGCGAACGGTTGGAGGAGGCCTTCGCCGAGCGGGTCTCCGCGCTGCCGGACCGGACGCAGCGCCTGCTGCTCCTCGCCGCAGCCGACCCGGTGGGCGACCCGACGCTCGTCTGGCGCGCGGCGAAGACGCTCGACATCGCGCCGCCCGCGCTGGCGCCGGCCCGCGAGGCCGAGCTGATCGAGATGGACGGGCGCGTGCGCTTCCGGCACCCGCTCGTGCGGTCGGGCGTCTATCGGGCGGCGTCGCCCGCTGCGCGCCGGCAGGCCCACGCCGCGCTCGCGAGCCAGAGCGACGGGGAGCGTGATGCGGACCGGCGGGCCTGGCATCGCGCGCTGGCGGTCGAGGAGATCGACGAGGACGTCGCGGCGGAGCTCGAGCGTTCGGCCGGGCGCGCGCAGACGCGGGGCGGGTTCGCCGCCGCGGCGGCGTTCCTGGAGCGCTCGGCCGCGCTGACCGCCGACCCGGCGCGGCACGCCCGTCGCGGGTTGGCCGCCGCGCAGCTCAAGTACCAGGCCGGGGAGCCGGCCGCGGCCCTGGCGCTCGTGCAGAACGCCCAGGCGGGGCCGCTCGACGAGCTGGGCCATGCGCAGGGCGACGTGCTGCGCGCGCAGATCGCGTTCACGGCGAACCTGGGCTCCGACGCGCCGCCGCTGTTGCTGCGGGCGGCGCGGCGGCTCGAGCCGCTCGACGCGGTCCTGGCGCGGGACACGTACCTCGACGCATTGATGGCCGCGCAGTTCGCGGGCCGCGTGATGCCGGGCATGCTCGAGCAGGTCGGCGAGGCCGCCCGCGCTTCCCCGCCCGCGGCCGCCGCGCGTGCCGCGGACCGGCTGCTCGACGGTTTCGCCCTCCTGCTCACGGAGGACCAGGCCGTGGCCGCGCCGGCGCTGCGCCGGGCGGTCGACGCGTTCCTGGACGGGGATCCCGCCGCCAACGGCGGCTTCCGCTGGCTGTGGCTCGCGCAGGCCGCCGCGCAGGAGGTCTGGGATCACGACGCCTGGTACCGGCTCGCCGGCCTGCAGGTCGAGCTGGTCCGCCAGAGCGGGGCGCTGAGCGTGCTGCCGCTCGCGGCCAGCGCGCTGATCGTCGCGCGCATCTACGCCGGTGAGCTGAACGAAGCCGCCGCCGGGCTCGACGAGGTCGCGCTCCTCGCCGAGGCGACGGGAAGCGCCATCACGCCCTACGGACCGCTCATCCTCAGCGCCTGGCGCGGCCGGGACGAGGAGTTCACCGCGCTCGCGGACGCCGCGCTGGCCGAGGCCGAGCGGCGCGGCGAAGGGATCGGGATCACGACCTGTGAGTGGCTGACCGCCCTGCTGGCCAACGGCCTCGGCCAGTACGACCGCGCCCTGAGCGCGGCGCGGCAGGCGGTCGAACCGCCGCGGAGGTTCGACTGGCCGCTCAACGTGACGCTCGCGGAGCTCGTCGAGGCGTCCGTGCGGTGCGGCCGGCCGGAGCTCGGACGCCAAGCCCTCGAGCGGCTCGAGACGCTCACGCTCCCGAGCGGCGCGGACTGGGGCTTGGGGCTCACGGCCCGCTGCCGGGCGCTGGTGAGCGACGGCGACGGCGCCGAGGCGCTGTACCGCGAGGCCGTGGAGCGCTTCGGGCGCACGCTCGTGCGAGGCGAGCACGCCCGCGCGCACCTGCTCTACGGGGAGTGGCTGCGCCGGCAAGGGCGGCGGGTGGACGCGCGCGAGCAGCTTCGCGTCGCGCACCGGATGTGCGCCGACATGGGGATGGACGCGTTCGCCGAGCGCGCGCGGCGCGAGTTGCTCGCGACCGGCGAGACCGCCCGCCGGCGGGTGTCGGAGACCCGCGACGACCTGACGGCGCAGGAGCTCCAGATCGCGGGGCTGGCGCGTGACGGCCTCTCCAACCCGGAGATCGGGACGCGGCTGTTCCTCAGTCCGCGCACGGTGGAATGGCACCTGCGCAAGGTCTTCGCGAAGCTCGACATCCACACGCGGCACGAGCTGCCCGACGCGCTCGCCGCGCCGGTCAACGGCGCGTGACGCTCTCGTTTCCGGTAGCCGGTGATCGCCCGGGCCGGCACGGGCGCCATCCACGCGCTGACGCGGGATCGGGCGTCTAGCGCTCGTCACGCCGGAGAGACGGCGTGTCCCGGAGCGGACGCGCCGCGGTTCGAGGCCTGTGCGACGGGATACGAGCGCGTCGTCTGCGAACCGCTGAGGGAGGAGGACCCATGTCCTCGAGGGTTGTCCGCGGCCTGGTGGCCGCTGCGTTGACGACGTGCGTCGGTCTGGGAGGTGCCGGCACGGCTACGGCGGCGCAGCCGGAGTGCGCCGGGCGAGGTGTCCCCGTGAGCAAGGTCTCGGTCCAACTGTGGACGTTCGCCGAGTACATCGGCTTCGGCACCGACGCGGCGACGATCGAGCGCACCGAGGAGGTGTTCCGGCGGCTGCGTGAGATGGGCTATCGCAACGTCGAGCCGTTCACGCTCAGCGGGTTGACCGCGGAGCAGTACCGGGCGCTGCTCGACGAGTACGGGCTGAAGGCGTCCGCCCGCCACGTCGATGTCGGGACCCCGGAGAACCCGGCGGACATCGAGGCGATCATCGCCGAGAACCGCACCCTCGGCATCAAGTACTTCGGTTCGGGCTCCACGCCGATCTTCCCGCCGGTCTATACGACCGAGGCCGAGTGGGTCGCGTACGCCGAGTACCTGGACGAGCTCGGCGAGGCGGCGCGGAAGTCCGGCCAGACGCTGATGGTGCACAACCACGACGTCGAGTTCGAGGCGGTCTTCGGCGACCAGAGGGTGTTCGACATCCTGATGGAGCACACCGACCCGCGGAACGTCGCCTTCCAGCTCGACCTCTACTGGGCGGCGAACGGCGGCGGCCTCGACAACCCGATCGAGGTCCTGGAGCGCTACGGCAAGCGGATCCAGCTGTTCCACGTCAAGGACATGGCGGCCGGCCCGTTCCCCGGCGCGATCGAGATCGTCGGCGAAGGAATCATCGACTTCCCGGCGATCTTCGCGACCACCCAGGGGCCGGTGAGGTACTACGTCGTCGAGCATGACCCGCGCTTCGGCGACCCCACGTTCGACCCGTTCGAGGCAGCCGAGAAGGGCTTCGACTACCTCGCCTGCGTGACGTTCTGAGCGCTCATACGAGCACACCCCGAATCCAGGAGAAGACAGCGTGAGAACCACGCGAACACTCGTCGCCGTGCTGGCGCTGCTCGCCTGCCCGGCGGTCGCCGCGGCGCAGGCGCCGCCGCCCGATTCGCAGTTCCAGAAGGTGGTCATCGACGACTCGCCCGGTGAGCCGATGGACCTGGCCGTGCTGCCCGACGGCCGGGTGCTGCACGTCACGCGGCAGGGCCACGTCTGGCTGCACGACCGCAAGACCGGGCTCAAGACGCTCGCCGCGCAGCTCGACGTCTACCAGCACGACGAGGAAGGGCTGCAGAACATCGCGCTGGATCCCAACTTCGAGCGCAACGGATGGATCTACCTGTACTACTCGCCGCCCTTGGACACGCCCGTCGATGATCCGGCCACGCCGGCGGTCAACGAGGGCGACGCGCCGTTCTTCGGCACCGAGGCGGACTGGGAGCGCTTCAGGGGCGTGATCCGGCTCTCGCGCTTCCAGTGGGACTCCAAGACGGACACGATCGACCTCGGCTCGGAGCAGCAGATCCTCGACGTGCCGGTCGACCGCGGCATCTGCTGCCACGTCGGTGGGGACATCGTCTTCGACGCCGCCGGCAACCTCTACCTCTCGACGGGCGACGACACGAACCCGTTCGAGTCCGACGGCTACACGCCGATCGACGAGCGCGAGGGCCGCAACCCGGCGTTCGACGCGCAGCGGACGGCGGCGAACACGAACGACCTGCGCGGCAAGATCCTGCGGATCACGCCCACGGAGGGCGGCGGGTACACGGTCCCGGCGGGCAACCTGTTCGAGGACGACGACCCGAAGACGCGCCCGGAGATCTACCTGATGGGCCTCCGGAACCCGTTCCGGATCGAGTACAACGCCGAGGAGGGCGAGCTCTACGTGGCCGACTACTCCCCGGACGCGCAGAGCCCGAACCCGCTGCGCGGGCCCGCCGGCCACGGCAAGTGGTTCATCGCCACCGAGCCCGGCAACTATGGCTGGCCGTACTGCGCGACGGACGCGCTGCCGTACGTCGACTACGACTTCGCCACCGGGGAATCGGGCGACCCGTTCAACTGTGCTGCCCCGGTCAACGAGTCGCCGCACAACACGGGCCTCACCGCGTTGCCGCCCGTGGAACACCCGCAGGTCTGGTACAGCTACGCGCTGTCCGCGCAGTTCCCGGAGCTCGAGACCGGCGGGATCGGCCCGATGGCCGGCCCGGCGTACCAGTTCGACCCGAAGGCGACGCACGGCCGCAACCCGACCGCGTGGCCGGCGTACTACGACAACGTGCCGCTCTTCTACGAGTGGACGCGCGACTACATCAAGGAGTTCCGGCTCGACGCGAGCCGGAGCGAGGTGGCCGACATCAACGACGTGCTGGCGTCGTTCGACCTCCAGAACCCGATCGACCTCGAGTTCGGTCAGGACGGCTCGCTGTACGTGCTCAACTACGGCAACGGGTTCTTCGGGCAGAACCAGCCCGGCGCCGAGCTCGTGCGGATCGACTACCTCGGCGGCAAGAAGGGCAACTTCGCGCCGACGGTCAGCATCGAGTCCGACACCACCAACGGGCTCGCTCCGCTGACGGTGAACTTCACGAGCAGCGTGAGCGATCCCGAGAACCAGAAGCTGCGCTACGAGTGGGACTTCGACGCGGACGGCAAGGTCGACTCGCGCGCGCCGAACCCGACCTACACGTTCACCACCAACGGCGTGTTCAACGCGACGCTGAAGGTGACGGACCAGGGTGGGCGCGTCGGGACGGACTACGTCACGATCATCGTCGGCAACACGCCGCCGGTCGTGGAGTTCGTCACACCGCAGGACGGCGACAGCTTCGCGTTCGGCGACGCGGTGCAGTTCGAGGTCAGCGTGACCGACGACCAGCCCGTCGACTGCTCGCGCGTGCAGGTGATCTACATCCTGGGCCACGACACGCACGGGCACCCGCTGACGACGGCGTTCGGCTGCAGCGGCACGATCCAGACCACCGCCGGCGGCCACGACCCCGGCGCGAACCTCAGCGGCGTGTTCGTCGCCTCCTACACCGACGAGCCGGGGCCCGGACTGCCGGCACTGTCGGATAGCGACCAGGTCGTGCTCACGCCGACCGGTTAGTGGTGCTCGGGGGCGCCGCCGCGCGAGTGTCGAGAAACCCACCGCTGAGGTAAGGAACTCGACGCTCGCGTGGCGTGGACGCCCGCTGCGCCTGCCCGGGCGCGTTGCCCGCTTCCCCCGCAGGGAATTGAGCCGCGCCCGCGGCGCCCGCATCCTGCGCTCATGAGCCAATTCGAGATCCACACGATCACCTCCGCCCCGGCCGGCTCCGCCAAGTCGTTGCGGGCGCTCGAGCAGGGGCTGGGGTTCGTGCCCAACCTGGCCGCGACGATGGCGGAGTCGCCCGTCCTGGTCAACGGCTTCGTGGAGTTGCGCGCCACGCTCGCCGCGGGCGAGCTGACCGGCGTCGAGCGCGAGATCGTCGCGCTCGCGGTCAGCCTCGAGAACGACTGCGACTACTGCATGGCCGCGCACTCGTCGTTCGCGCTGATGCAGAAGGCCGACCAGGACGCGGTCGCCGCCGCGCGGCGCGGTGACGAGCCGGAGGACACCAAGCTCGGCGCGCTGTACCGCTTCGCGCGCACGCTGATGGCCAGCCGGGGGCACGTCAGCCGAGCGGACAGCCAGGCGCTGCTGGACGCCGGCTACACGCGCGCGGCCCTGTTCGAGGTCGTCGCCCAGGCGGGCCACACGATCCTGGCCAACCTCGCCCACGGCATCGGCAAGGCGCCGCTCGACAGCGCGTTCACGCCGCAGGCCTGGACCAAGGCGGCGGCCTGACGGATCTCAGCGAGCGAGCACGGTCACGCTGTCGAGCGCGGCCAGCTTGTGCGGGTTGCGGATCGAGTAGACGTGCGTGATCCGCCCGCCCTCGATGACCAGGCTCACCGCGCCGTCGAAGTCGCCGTCCGGGTCGATCCGCAGCGCAGGCGCGCCGTTGAGCCAGCTGGCCACGACCGGCACGCCCGGGGCGAGCGCCGGGAAGCGGGCCAGCTGCCGCGCGACCGTCCTGGCGCCGGTCACCGGCCGAATGGCCGCAGGCACGACGCCGCCGCCGTCGGCGATGAACTTCACGTCCGGGGCGAGCACGTCCAGCAGGCCCTCGAGGTCGCCGCTGGTGAGCGCCGCGTGGAAGCGGTCGACGACCTGCTGCTGCTCGCCGGGGTCGACGGACCGGCGCGGGCGGCGGGCGCTGACGTGCTTGCGGGCGCGGTGCACGATCTGGCGCACCGCGGCCGGGCTCTTGTCGACGGCGTGGGCGATGTCGTCGTAGGAGACGTCGAAGACCTCGCGCAGCACGAAGACCGCGCGCTCGACCGCGCCGAGCGTCTCGAGCACGGTCAGCATCGCGATCGAGACGCTCTCGGCCAGCTCGACGTCGTCGGCGACGTCGGGGCTGGT
>Ga0182742_1004483_pt1 | contig 12638 bp, 7 predicted proteins | sample eDN5th37CBELigMG_FD_128880 | JGI IMG/M metagenome (GOLD analysis project Ga0182742, IMG submission 128880) | Enriched Miracle-Growth compost microbial communities from Emeryville, California, USA - eDNA 5th pass 37_C BE-Lig MG (version 2)... ... | reverse complement strand
GCTCGACCTGTTCAAGGGACAGCCGGGTCTCGGCCAGCGTCTTGCCGCCTCCGCTCATCCTGAGCCGGCGATGGATCAGCCTCTTCCTGACGTTGAAGCCCCGATTGCCAGCTCGATCTCGTCGCCGTCTTCCTCAGAGGCTGACGAGTCCGCAACGGAACTGCGTCAAGAAGCGCTTGGCCCTAACGCCTGCTTCGCAGCTGCCATCGAGCAGGCTGCCGACCGCACCGGGATCCCGGCGACAGCGCTCGCCTCGATCATCGATGCGGAGGCCGCTCGCGGCCGGGACGGCAGCTGGAACATCCATTCCCGTAATCCGCGATCGAGCGCTGCCGGCCTCGGCCAATTCCTCAGCGGCACGTGGGAAGGGGAGGCCGAACGGCCCGGCACCTGGCTGAACAATGAGGCGCAGAAGCGCGGCTGGCTCAATTCCGCCGGGCAGGTGAGGGCCGATTCGCGCGGTCCGCTGCTCTCCCTGCGGTACGATCCGGAGGCATCGATCCATGCGATTGCCGATTATGCCAGCCGCAACCTGGAAAATATGAAGCGATCCGGAGTCCGGATTGGGGAGACGACCCAGAGCGTCGCCCGAGCGGCCTACCTCGGCCATCATCTCGGCCCCGGCGATGCAGCCCGATTCCTGAGTGGCGGCCTCGACCCGTCACGCGCGCGGCGACTCCTAAGCGCGCAGGTCGGCCAGGCTTCCGCAGCACGGCGCATCAGTGAGGCCGGGGATGCCGCTGACGCTCACCGGCAATGGTTAACCGCCTATGTCGAGCGCAGGATACGGCCGGAACGGTACGCTTAACGATCTCCTATGCGTGAATCTACGGTTCCAGCCTTTAAGCTGCAGCAACGAATTAAAGGCATTTGAGCCCCACGGACGGCGGAATGGACCGCCGGGGGGAATTCAGATGTCCAAGATCACCATCGCTCTGGAAGCGGCGGTTGCCGCTGTCATTGAGAACCGCGCGCCTGAAGGCGAGCGCCAGACGGCACGTCAGCGAGCCAACACTGACCGCGCCTTCGCGACGATCCTGAAGCTGATTGCTCCGCGAATCCGCCATTTCATCCGCCAGTATGGGCTCACCGCCCATTGGGACGACGCGGAGCAGTGCTGCGCCATCGGCGTGCATCGTGCGATCGAGGCCTACGATCCGACGAAGGCGCAGTTCACCACATTCGTGAACTGGCAGCTTCGCGGCGAGCTGCAGAGCCTGCGCTTCCGTCTGATGACCGACCAGCGCGCGTCCGCCAAGAAGGTCGAAGCAACCACTGTTTCGCTGAATGCGGCGAGCGTGGGGGCAGAGGGCGACGAAGGCTCTCTGGAAACGATCATCGAGGATGAATTCGCGCTCGATCGCACCGAGGCAGGTGCTTCCGAATATCTCGCCCGGCGCGCCACCTCGGCCCTCATCGATGAATATGTGCGGCATCATCGCGCCGCCGGTCTCGAAAAGCTCTGCAAGCGTCCCCAGCCGAAGCGCGCTTTGCGTAAGCTGGCCCAGGCGCAGCCCGGAACTCCGCAAACCCTAAACGGCGTAGATCCGGAAGAGATCCAGAAGCTGACAGAAAAATTGAACCGGGACCGCGAGATCCTTGAGCGGCGCGTGTTCGATGACGCCACCCTGGACGATCTCGGCACGGAGACCGGTATTGCCAAGGAGCAGATCCGTCAGATCAGCAAGCGCGCCACCAAGTCGATCGCCGATTTGGCCGCTTCGCAGCCGCGCTTCGCCATCATGTCGGAATACGGGGTTGTCGCAGCGGCCAAGAGCCGCAAGAGTGCTGCCGTTCCCGCCAAGGCCGTGATGTCGACCGGGGCCAAGGCAGGCCTGCTTCCGGACCCGGCCCAGCCGCACAACCGCGCACTGCGTGTGGTGGCGGTCGAAGCGCATCAGGCGGCACAGGCCCCCTCTCGTTCGGGAAGCGGGAACCAGGCCGGCCAGGTGGAGCCGCTTTTCGACCGCACCAACCTGCCGACAGCCAAGTCGCTGGCTGCCTGACCCAACTGGAAGACCAGCCGCGCCCGAAGAACCTCGGGCGCCACCGGTCACAAACTCTTGATGGATCAAGGCTTCCTTGCGTGGAGCTGTCGATGCATTTCAACTCGGCGTCAGGCCTGCCGGCGAGGAACCAAGCAACCTGCCTCCGCGTCTTGGACATGTGGCGGATTTCCCTCGGTGAACTATCTCTTCGGGCCCGCCTAGACTGAAGATGCTGGGGGATTGGCCGAAAGACCCCTTCGTAAACGTTTCAGGAGCTGCTAGCGACGTTTCACTTGCCGTAGATCAAGAACAGGGAGAGCGTAGGGGCGTGAGCGCGCGCACGATCTATATTCTCGACGATGATGACATTTTCAGGGAGTCCCTCCGGCGGCTCCTGTCTGTCCGCTCAAACCTGCTGATCCACTGCTACAGGACCGGCGAAGCCTTTCTCGAACAGGCGGACGAGCTTGAACCCGGCGTCCTCCTTCTTGATCACCAGTTGCGCGGCATGAGTGGCATTGAGGTCCTTCGGGCGATCGGCCCGGACAGGTTCCTCACAATCATGATCACCGGCTACGCAGATGTCAGCCTCGCAATGCAGGCCATGCGTGCCGGAGCGATCGACTTCCTGGAAAAGCCGTTCGATTCCGACAGCCTGTTGCAAACCATCGAAGCTGCGTTTGAGCGGCTGGAGAAAGACCGCGCTGCCGCCGCCCGCGTGGAATCCGCAAAGCGGAAGCTTGATCGACTTTCCGGGCGAGAGAAGGCGGTTCTCGAACGTCTGATCGAAGGACATTCGAACAAGCTCATTGCTCACGAATTGGACATCAGTCCGCGCACGGTCGAAAGCCACCGAGCCAAGCTGATGGAGAAACTGGAGGTCCGCAGCCTTTCCGAAGCGCTGCGCATCTCCTTCGCGGCCGGGCTGCTCCCAGCAGGTGACGAAGCCGATAGCTGGATCAACCAGTCAAAGGCTGGCTGACAGCGAAAGGTACGCAAAGCGCGTGTCGCCTGATGCGGGCGCGTTGGGGGCGTTTCGCAGGAAGCGGCCCTTCGCCAGGTAGGCTGCTCCTGCTTCCAGCCGCAGCCGGTTCGGCTTCAGCCAATAGCGAATGCGCAACTCAGCCTGATGGCCGGCCCATGTGCCCGAAGCGCCAGACGCATCGCGAACGCCGGAAAAGGAGAAGGCATCCGTCGCCTCGTCCAGCCAGAGCGCGCGGTACATGCCCATCACGTCGAGACGAGGGGTAGGCCGCGCCTCCGCGCGAATGCCGCCCGAGATGATATTGGACCAGCCGGCTGGGCCATAGACGCCTGTCGGCCCGAAGTCCCGGCGCCCGCCAAAAAGTGAGTCGAAGCGGTTGTAATCGGCGCCCGGACGGTCGCCGCTCGCGAAATCGTAGTGGGCGGACAGGCGGGTACGCCAGCCGCCCGCAAATGTGTGGCCTGCCTCTGCGTGAAGGAAGGATGCCTCCGTGTCGCAATCGACCGTATCCGCGGAAGCGGAGCTTGCACGCGCCGTGCCGCTCTGGCGCGCATATTCGATGTCGAAGTCCAAGGCTCCCGGAGCCGGAGCACGGCTGAAGCGGGTGCCGTAGGTGAGGATGTGGCGATCCCGGCTCGGAAAACGCTCTGCGTCCTGTTCGTTGAGCTGGTAGGCGTAGAGCTCGCCCTGCACGCCTGCGAACAGCGGATGCGTCAGGTGCGCGCCATAAAACTGGAGATCGGTGGTCGACCGGTCGAATTTGGTCGTATTGCCCTGCAGCGCTCTCTGATCGTTGGGCAGGCGGGTGTCGGGCATGGTCCAGAAGAGTTCGACTTCGCCGCCCGAGGCCGTGGTAAGGTCGACCTTCGCGCCCGTGAATGCGTTGGGAAAGTTGGCGTAATCGGCCCGCGTGACGAGGCGCGAAGAGCCGAGGTCCATCGTAAAGCGGCCCGCCTTCGCCTGCATGCGTGAACCGGCTCCAAGAACAGGACCCAAATCCAACGCCACATAGGCCTGCAGCGGCTCAAGCGTGTTGACCTCGCCTGTGCCGATCGGGGAATCCGGATGCTGCCCATAGGTGCGGGCATCCATCAATTCGCCCACGATCTGCACCGGGCCTGTGGTGTAACTCGCCCGCAAAGCGGTTCGGAGCAGCAGGAGCGAATCGTCCTGCGCCTTGCCGGGCCGGAACTGGCCGTCGAGGGCCTCTCCGCGGACACGGAAGCTTCCGGAGATGTCGAAGCCCTCGGAGCGCGCCTCCGCCGAGGCAGGCGTGCCTGCGAATGCGGTGCTGGGAACGGCCGCGACGGCGACAAAAAGGGCACAGCGCCGGACCATGCCGCGCGCAGGGCGGAGTATCATCTCGGAGCTCCGAAGGATGGCTGGGGATTTGACTATTTATAGGATCAGAAGCGTTGGTCCGGGCGCCGTCACCGCAATTTTCGGCCCCTGGCGGACATGTCGATGAGCAGCGGAAGCTGCGGGCGCACTTCGCTGAAGTTTATTTCGACACACGCCCGACCGTTCTGAAAACCTTCTATAATTCTGCCGGAGGTGGCGCATCAACGAGCGTCCGCAAGAGGCAGACATGCTAGAGATGATCAACAACTGGAAACTGTCCCGAAAGATGATGGCGGCGTTCGTCACGATCGGTGTTCTGGTCACCATCATGGCGGGAACGGGGCTTTACACGAGCAGCCAATTGAACTCGATTGCTCAACGGCACGTCTCTCGCGGACTGGCCGGAACCCAGCGCTTGTCGACTGTTCTGGAGCAGATCCGGGAGTTGCGGCTTGCGATCTGGGGCTACAACGTCGCGGACGCCAGTGAGGCAGCTGCCGCCGAGCAGCGCATCCAGCAGACGCAGACCGATCTCAGCGACGCGATCGATTCTTATGCGGAAGTCGCCGGTGATGACTTCATGCCCGAAGTCGAGCGCCTGCGGGACAAGGTCGAGGCTGTCCACGCGGTCAATCAGCGCATCCTGGCTCTGCACCGCTCCGGCAATTCGGCTGCGGAACTCGCCCTGAGCAAGTCCGAGGGCAGGGCCGCGTCGCGTGAAGCGATCGCACAGGCCAATCGGCTGCAGGACATGTCGGCCGAACGTGCAGCTCGTGCCAACGAAGAAGGTCAGTCCTTCGCAACGCTGGGCCTGGTGATCGCGATGATCGTGACCGCGCTTGCCTTCGGCGCTCTGGTCCTCATCTGGATGATCATCCAGAGGACCGTTGCGCGTCCCATGGAGCAGCTTTCCGAAACGACGACCGCTCTGGCGGGCGGCGCTACCGCTCAGGTCCCGCATCAGGATCGTGGGGACGAGCTCGGCGCGATGGCAAAGGCGGTGGAGAGCTTCCGCCAGGCGGCGGTGAACCGCGCCGAGACGGATGCTCGCGTGGCCTCGGAGCAGCAGCTCGTCACCACTTCCCTTGAGCAGAGCCTCGACCTGTTGAGCCGTGGCGATCTCACTGCCGAAGTGACTGCCGACTTCCCGGTGGGCTACCAGAAGCTCAAGAGCAACTTCAACACGGCGCTGGCAAACCTGCGCGAGCTGATCGGCGCCACGAACGAAAGCGCGCTGAGCCTGCGCACCGGGTCTCAGGAAATCGCTCAGGCGTCCGAAGACCTGGCTCGCCGGACGGAGAGCAACGCAGCCAGCCTGGAGGAAACGTCTGCCGCGCTGACGCAAATCGACAGCCGCATCAAGGCTACGGCCGATGCCTCTCGCCGGACGGTTGAGCGTGCCGACGAAGCGATCTCCACCGTCTCCGGCGGCCGCTCCATCGCTGACGAGGCGGTGCAGGCGATGAGCCGGGTGCGCGACAGCGCCAAGGGCATCGACGAGGTGATCGAGGGCGTCGACAAGATCGCCTTCCAGACCCGCGTTCTCGCCATGAATGCTGCGGTGGAAGCCGGTCGTGCCGGTGATGCCGGCCGTGGCTTCGCCGTGGTGGCCGACCTTGTCTCCGCCCTAGCGATGCGCGCTGAGGAAGAGGCGAAGCGAGCCCGCGACCAGCTGACCGTGACCCAGACCGACATCGTCACCGCCGTGGATGCGGTTCAGCGGGTGGATGGCGCTCTTGCGGGGATCTCGGAAGGCGTGGGCGAGGTGCACGAGCTGCTCGGCACGATGGCAGCCGACAACCAGGCGCAGGCTTCCGCGATCACGCAGATCAGCTCGGCAGTGGCGAGCATGGATCAGGCGACCCAGCAGAACGCCGCGATGGTTGAGGAAACCTCCGCCGCCGCCCGTAACCTCAACGCGGAGGTTGAGGTTCTCGCCGAGAAGGCCACGCAGTTCCGTGTCGATGATGGAGCGAGGGCATCCACTCCAGCTCGTCGCACTGCGCCCGCCATGAAGGCGGCGCCCAAGGCGAAGTCCTATGTCTCGCCTGTAAAGCCGCTGCCTGTCGCCGCGATGGCGAAGGCGAACGGCAACGGAAACGGCGCCCTCGCTCATGCGGAGGATGACTGGAAGGACTTCTGACCTCCACCCGTTCGTTCGCAATCAAGGCGGCCGCGCTTCGGATGACCGGGGCGCGGCCGCTGCCGTTTGGGCAGGTTCAATTTGCCGGAAAGAATATGGCTCCCACCGCAGCTCTGAACAGCGCTCTATAATACGAACGAGCCATGGCAGGTGGCGATCAGTTCGCAAGTCCAGGCCCTGCGTCGTCACCGGAGGATAAGAAATGGGCGCTTTCAGAAACTTGCGCATCGCACAGAAGATCATGGCCGGGCTGGCGCTGCTTGCGCTTCTGTCGATCTTCATCGCAGGGTTCGCCGCCCTCGAGCTGTCGACCATGGCGGAGCGCTCGAGCGCGCTGGTGGCGCGCGAGGCGGAGAACATGAAGCTCGCCGCGCAGGCCAACGAGAACAAGAGCCGGATACACCAGATCTGGTATGCAGCCGTCATCGAGAACGACGCCCCCGATTTCCAGCAACTGCTCGCCGACATCGCTGCGGAACGACGCCAGCTTGATGAAAGGCTCGAAACGCTCCGGCCGTACATGAGCGGCGATGATGCCCAGCGCTTCGCTGATCTGGAGCGCGGGCTCGCGGATTATTACCGCGCCACGGATACCGTGCCGAACCTCTGGACGGCGGGTCGGCGCGAAGAAGCCGAAGACATCATCCAGCACCCTGCGAGTGAAGCCTACGCGGTGATCGACGAAGCTTTGAGCGGCATCGTCGAGAGCCAGGATCGAGCACTCGAGGCCGGCGCGGCGGCCAGCGATGCACAATCGACCTCGGCCTTCTGGACCCTCATCGCCGTCGCGCTTGTCGGCCTGGTCTCCATCTTCGGGGTCGTGATCCTGCTGGTACGGCGGGAGGTGACCGGCCCGATCGTCTCCATGACCGGCCTGATGGACAAGCTCGCAACGGGCGACAACAGCATGGACATCCCCGGCACGGATCGGCGCGACGAGATCGGAAACATGGCCCGGGCTGTGCTGGTCTTCCGCGACAGTGCGCGTGCGCAGGTCGCCGCCGAGGCCGAAAAGGCCCGCGCTACGGCGGAGCAGAAGCTGGTGGTCGATGCGCTGTCAGAAGGTCTCGGCTCCCTCGCGAGGGGCGATCTGACCTTCGAGATCAAGGAGCAGTTCACTGGCGCCTACGAGCAGGTGAAGACGAACTTCAATCGCGCGACCGAAAGCCTTCGCGAACTGATCGGCGCCGTGCGCGTCTCGGCCCAAGGCCTTCGCACAGGCTCGCACGAGATCGCCCGCGCCTCGGAAGACCTTGCGCGTCGCACGGAAGGCAATGCCGCAAGCCTTGAGGAAACCTCGGCCGCCGTCACGCAGATCGACGGCCGCATCAAGGCGACAGCCGAGGCCGCCGGTCGCACCGTGGTGCGGGCGGACGAGGCCCTTACGACCGTCTCCGGCGGCCGCTCCATCGCTGACGAGGCCGTGCAGGCGATGAGCCGGGTGCGCGAGAGCGCGAAGGGGATCGACGAGGTCATCGAGGGCGTGGACAAGATCGCCTTCCAGACCCGCGTGCTGGCGATGAACGCCGCGGTCGAGGCTGGGCGTGCGGGCGATGCCGGCCGTGGTTTCGCGGTGGTGGCCGACCTTGTCTCCGCCCTCGCGATGCGGGCTGAGGAAGAGGCGAAGCGCGCCCGCGACCAGCTGACGGTGACGCAGACCGACATCGTTACGGCGGTCGATGCAGTGCAGAAGGTGGACGGCGCCCTTGCCGGCATTTCGGAAGGTGTGGGCGAAGTCCATCGGCTGCTCGGATCGATGGCGTCAGACAATCAGGCGCAGGCAGCAACGATCACGCAGATCAGTGCCGCCGTCACCAGCATGGATCGTTCGACCCAGCAGAACGCCGCCATGGTGGAAGAGACCTCTGCCGCTGCGCGCAACCTCAATGTTGAGGCCGAGACGATCGCTGAACTTGCGGAGCGGTTCCGGATCGAAGGGGGACAGCCGCCCCGCAAGCCGCACCGCGACAGCGGTTCCGATGTGCTTCCCGTTGCGGTCATGAGCAAGGCAAACGGGGCCGGCACGCTCAAGCCCCACTAGTGCCGCCATCGCGCACCGACATGGCGTGCCCTGTCGCCGATCTGCGGCAGGGCGGAGCCTGAACGGACCACAGGGTTGCACTGCTCGGCGGCAAAATGGTCTGCCAGCAAATGCCTCACCCACGCTGTAACGGGCGTGTAACGCCCGTGTTGCCGTAATTTACTCACATCCCCGCAAGCACTGCCCCAATGCGGCCGGCGCCGGAGCGCTCCCCGGGGGAGGGGGATGCGATGCCGGCACCTGCCGCTGCGCCACGCTCACCAGCGATGCGCGCAGAGGCGATGGGGAAGGCTGCACCAACCCGCGCCTGGATGCGACGACGTCCGTCCGGAGATGCGTGGTGGCCGCTCAGAGCGGAAGCTCCACCCCTTGGGCACAGGCGTCGGTGGAGGGTTCGATGAGATTTCAACTGGTGTCCCACGCGGCCATGGCCGCCATGCTGTTCGTTGCGCAGTCCGCGCATGCTCAGGATGCGGATGATCGTGATGACGATACGCCGATCATCGTCACCGGCGCGGGCCTGGAGGGAACGCTGCCGCAGGAGCTGGAGCGCTACGGTCATGACCTCGTGATGGTGAGCGAGGAGCGGATCGAGAATAGCGGTGCGGTCGATGTGGCGACAGCGCTCCGCACCGTTCCCGGACTTTACATCCAGCCGGGCAGCGGGCCGTTCAGCTATGTCGATGTCTCACTCCAGGGCTCGCGCACGCAGGACGTGTTGTGGACCGTGGACGGCAGCCGCATCAACAACCGCCTCTACGGCTCGACCTCGCCGAACGACACGCTGCCTGCCGCCATGGTGGAGCGGATCGAGATCCTGAAGGGCGGCGAAAGCCTGTTCTACGGTACGCAGGCCGCAGCCGGCGTAATCAACATCGTCACGCGCTCGTTCTCTGACGAGTTTGGAGGCCGGGTGGACGGCAGTATCGACTCCTTCGGCGGGACCGAGATTGGCGGCTTTGTGCGTGGCAGCGCCGGCCGGCATCGCGTCGTCGCCTGGGCATCGCACAACCAGTCGGACGGCTACCGGCCCTACAGCGCGTTCCAGCCCAGCGCGACGGATCGGGAGCGGGGCTACGAATTGTGGTCAGTCGGCGCGAAGTACCAGATCGACCTGGGCTCAGACTTCCTGCTGAACGCACAATATCAGCACACCGAGTCCAAGCTGGACAATATCAGCGCCACCCGCACGCGAGAGAGCCGCAACGATCGCAATGAGGAGATCGCCAGCGTCCGCTTCGACTATGTCGGCAACGACGCGGTCCAGCTGTTCCTCAAAGGCTATTATCACGATTGGGACACGGCCTACGTCCAGATCCTCAACGACGTGACGACGGGGGCGCCGATCGTCGTTTACCCGCCGGGCACCTACTGGGGCTTTGAGGATTACGGCATCAACGCGCTGGCCAAGCTGAACCTGCACCGCGGCCTCGAATATCTCGTCGGCTACGACTACCAGAAGTTCAACGGCCGCGACGATGTGCTGCTGATCGGCGACACGAACGAGCAGGTCCATGCCGGCATCTTCCAGGTCCGCACCACGGACGATTTGTTCAGCCGCGGCCGCCTCGCTGCGGGGCTGCGCTACAATGACGGCAATGGCGCGAGGAAGGCGGTCTGGAACGTCTCCGGCCGGTTCGACGTGACCGACGCGCTATATGTCGAGGGCAATGGCGGCACCTCGTTCCTGCTGCCAAGCGCATCCCAGCTGTTCCAGATTGACCCCTGCTGCGAGCAGGGCAACCCGAACCTTGAGCCGGAGGAGAGCCTCAACCTCAACATCAGCGCAGGTGGCGATTTCTGGAACGACCGGATCAGCCTGAAGGCGACCTATTTCCGCCGCCGGATCGACAATCTGATCTCCATTTCCTTCGACGATCCGGCCTTTCCTGAAGGGCTGTACGTCAACACCGAAGGGCGCGTGAAAGTCGAAGGGGGCGAGGCGATTTTCGCAGCAAACCTGATGGACGGCCTGAACCTCGACGCGAGCTACACTTACACGCGCGCGCGAAACCGGACATCCGACCTCCAGCTCAACCGAATCCCGAAACATCTGGCTCGCGGCACTCTCGCTTACAGCCCGGCGGAGCAGCCGTTCGGCGGCAACGTCACCGTCAACTGGGTGGGTGATGTCTGGACCACCGCGACCGGCTTCGGGCGGTTGAACTATGGCAACTACGCCATCGTCGATGCCGGTATTCACGTCTTCACCGATCGTGAGCGGCGGCACCGCATCGGCTTCAACGTGGAGAACCTGTTCGACAAGGAATACGCGACCCGCGGCTTCCAGTCGGCAGCGCGGGACGACGGCTCGGGCCGCTTCCTCTATTATGCGCGCGGCGTGCCTCAGTCTTTCCGGCTGAGCTACAGCCTCGGCTTCTGACCGGGGGGTTACCGGCGATGCTTCGCTCCATCCTGTTCCTTCACCGCTGGCTCGGCATCGTGGTCGGCCTGATCATGACGATGTGGTGCCTGTCCGGCTTCGTCATGATGTATTCGGCCTATCCGAGCGTGACCCCGCAGGAGCAGCTGCGGGGCCTGGCCCCACTGCAGCTGCCGGACGCGCAGGCATTGCAACGGGCGGGACCGTCCGCCGATACGCCGCTTTCCTCTGCTCGGCTGGAGATGGTGGCGGGCCGCCCGGTCCTGCGCATCACGCCGGCCAGTTCGCCGCTCGCCGACATGCCGGCAACGCCTTCGAACATCGATCTCGTCACCGGGCATCCGCTTGAGACCGACACGCCGGGACGGGCGATGGCGATCGCCGGCAGTTTCGCCGAGAATTTCGGCATCAAGGGATCGCCACAGGCGGCGGTGGCGGTGGAGAGGGACCAATGGGTCGTGCAGACCTCGGTCCGCCACCAGCCGCTGCACCGCGTCGACTTCCCTCAAGGGGAGACGCTCTATGTCTCGGGCACTGGTGAGGTGGTGCAGCAGACCACGCGGGCCGAACGCATCCTCGGCTGGCTGGGGGCGGTCCCGCACTGGCTTTACCCGACGGTCCTGCGGCAGAATGGTCCGCTCTGGACACAGGTGGTGATCTGGACGTCCATCGTCGGCATCTTCCTGACGGTGACCGGCATCTGGGTCGGCATCGCGCGGCTGCGGCGCAATCGGGAAGGGCGGATCGGATCACCCTTTCGCGGCATCTGGTGGTGGCACCACATGTCCGGCCTGTTCTTCGGGCTGCTGACGCTGACCTGGGTGACGAGCGGGTTGTTCACGATGAGCCCGTGGGGGTTCCTCGACAGCACCGCCGGTCTTGCGGAGCGGGAGCGACTGGCGGGCAGCCCCGTTCCGTGGGGCGAGGTGTCGCAGGCGATCACGCAGTTGGAAGCGCTGCCGCCAGACACCGTGCGGTTGGAGGCCGCGCCTCTTGCTGGCCGGCTCTACCTCGCCGCGATTGGTAGGGACGGGGACAGGACCCGGCTTGATCCGGCAGGACAGCCGGCCCCCCTCTCCCGCGAGGCGTTGGAGGAGGCGCTTGCCAATGGGCCGCCAGTCGCATCGCTGGAACTGCTGAAGGAAGAAGACAGCTACTATTACGGCCACAAGTTGCCGGTCACCTTGCCCGTCTGGCGCGCCGTACTCGACGATTCAGAGCAGACGCGCCTCTATATCGACGCCGATACGGGCCGGTTGCTCCGTGCTTTCGACAGCAATGCGCGGGCCTCGCGCTGGCTTCGCAACGGGTTGCATAGCCTCGATTTCGCCGTGCTGCGGCAGCGACCGGTGTGGGATCTGGTGGTGGTGCCGCTTCTCGCTCTGGTCACCTTCCTCTGCGGAACCGGAACCTGGATGGGCGTTCAGAAGCTGCGCCGCGATGCCCGCCGCAGTCGCAATCGCCGTCGTCGGCGCAAGGGGGAGAATCCGGCGCCCACTGCCGTCTTGGAAACAACCCGGGTCTAGTGCGGGAGATGGCCATGGTGCTCCGTCCTTTGTCGATCATCCCTCTCCTTGCGCTGGCAGCCTGCACAAGTGGCGCCGGCGACGGTGCGGACAGCGCGGTGCAGGACCGCGCCGTGCGGGTGCAGCAGCTGATGGCGGAGGAGGTGCAGCCGACGGCGGAGGTGTACTGGAACTCGGCCGGCTATGTCGTGGATGAGAGCGGGGAGACGGACCTGACGCCGACGACCGAGG
>Ga0182742_1004482_pt1 | contig 12638 bp, 19 predicted proteins | sample eDN5th37CBELigMG_FD_128880 | JGI IMG/M metagenome (GOLD analysis project Ga0182742, IMG submission 128880) | Enriched Miracle-Growth compost microbial communities from Emeryville, California, USA - eDNA 5th pass 37_C BE-Lig MG (version 2)... ... | reverse complement strand
GTCTGCGGCGACGCCCGCGTCGGCGACGTCCGCCATCGCTGGATTGCTCATGATTGCTGATCTCCGGTGGGTTTCTGCGCGGCAGGTAGCGCCTCCAGCGCAAGCCCAAGCCGTGTGATGATCCCGTCCACCTGAGGCCGTTTGCGGGAGTCGATCTCGTTGATCAGCTCCTGGAGCGCCCAGCCGGCTTCCCTGGCAGCTGCCTGCAGTTCGGTGTCGGTGTCGACAGTCCCCGCGAAGGCGTCGGCAGATGGCATGGCCGCGCGGACCGCGTCCGCCAGCAGCCGCACGTCGCCGGCGAGAATGTACAGGCCCTCTCCCATGCCGGCGCTGACGTAGCCGACAATCTGGTCATCGGTCACCGCCCGCCCGGTTTGGCGTTCGTAAGCGGCCAGATTGTTCATGGCCAGCACCGCCCAGGTGGACGCAAAACGTAGCTGCGCAAGCGTACTGATCTGCGCATTGTCGAATTGAGCTTTCTTCGCGTCACCAGTCATTGGAGGCTCTTTCGTCTGGTCGCTTCGGATCCAAGTTTGTCGCTCGCCGCCGCGAGCACTGAGGCAAGCTCCGCCAGCGTTATTTGACGCTCTTCACCGGTAATCTTGCTGGTGAGGGTGGCAGTTGCGCGCTCCATGTCTACATGGGCTATCTTGCCGAGGATTTTGATTGCGCCGCTGGCGGCAAACAACAGTCCCGACATATTGGCCAAGTCCGCGATGTCTTCTTGCGCCATGTCAGTCTCCCTCACGTCAGAAGGCCGGACGGGGCAGAGCCACCGTTGACGCCGTGGTTGAGCGGAACTTTGCTTCCAGCCACGTAGACTGCCCGCGTCGCCCCGATCTCCTCGACTTCAGGCGTGGAATCTCTTTCTCAAAGATTTCGCCCTTGCCATTCCACCGGCTCATTGCGAAGTCTGTTGCAGCGGCAAGACGCTTGTCGTCCATGGTCGCCTTGAACATGGCGAGGAGACGAACCTCAATCCGGTTGACCATGCCTCCAATGAACTCGACGCTGGCTTGATGCCGGGTGGCAGTCGTTCTCTTACGCCGGTAGAGGGCGCTGGCGCGGAATCGCTTCGCCTCATTTTCAACGGCGCGGATACAGATATCGCGCAGATAGGCGGCGATCTCGGGCCCCGGGCTTATGCCGTAAAAGACGACTTCCTCAGGAGGGAAGTGGATCGGCGCTGAATTGGTGCAGAAGCCGATCACACCGGATAGATGATCTCGCCAGGTGGCACGCCGCGTTGCGCCATCCGAAAGGGCGGAGCTCATTTCAATGTCCGCATCGGACAGTCCGTGCTCGCGCATCAAACGCGCCGCCGCTTCGGCCGCCGACATGGCCTCCGCTTCTGTGCAGCCGTTTCCGGTCGTTTTCGCCAGCAGGGCGGCGATCTTCCGATGGATATCTGACATTGCCGCCCCCCTCAGGCCCGGGCCAGATCGATGACGATCGGCTCCCATGCTGCGCCGGTTTCCGGGCGCCGATAGAAGCGCACATACCGCTTGGCGCCGACGATGCGGATGGCGTCGCGCAGCGCGTCCATGGCGCGCTTCCAGCGGTAATCATCAACTTCCATGTGCAGCAGCTGAAACAACCCAGAGCGGTTGATCTGGCCTTCCTTGTCAACGCTGAACACCGTGTTGATGATGGCGCGCAGTTCCGGCCGGCTTTCTGCGCCCCATTCCATCAGGCACTCGTCGATTAGGGCCTTGGCGGGCTGCAGCTCCGGTCCAAAGTCAAGAACATCGGCGATCTGCACCTGAACCTTCTTCAGGCCGTCGAAGCTTTGAAAAGTGACATTGCCTTTGGCTCCGCCTTTCGGAGCGGCGTACTCCTGTTCAAGCAATGTCTGCAGGGCGTTCAAGTCAGCGAAGACATGACCAAGGAAGCGCCGCACCTGTTCCGACTGCTCAGACGCATAATTGATGATCTTGCGGACCATTTCGTCTTGCAGGAGGTGCTGCGGCTTGATGGTAGCAACCGGGATCAGGTTGCCCTTGACGTCGCGCATATACTCTTGGCCGCCGACCTCATACACGCCATCTCTTTTCGCATCGGATTGCCCGGCGGCCAGCAAAGCGTCGATCGCTTTCAGATCAGCCGTCGCCTCGTCGTAGGCAAGGCGCAAAGCATCGCCCATGGTTTCGAGGAGAGGGGTGCCATCCTCAAGCTCGTCGCACGCTTCGAGTAGCGCATCGATTTCGTTGACGATGTGCTTCCGGTTCTCCTTCAGCGCGTTTTCGAGCGCTGCAATGCGACCGGTCAGATGGGCGCGGGTTTCAAAGCCAGTTACGTTCATGGTTTAGTCCTCAAAAATGGGCGTTAAATCAGGCGGCAGGCAGCGGTTGGCGCGGCACGATCGGGAACATGATGATGTTGCCGCCGATGGTGATGGCAGAGGCGGCAAGTGCGGCGCGCGCCGAAGACGCGCAGGCGGAACCCGCGGCCGTTTCGAGCTCAAGGGCGTAATCGGCCATTTCGCCGAAAGCCGAAGTAAGTCCGACGACTTCATCTTTGGTGAGAGTAACTTCCCGGCCGTCGAAGCCGGCGAAATACTCGAAGAACATGTACATCGCGTCAGAGAGAACAACCTTGCTCATGAGCGACCTCCCTTCCGGCGGCGCCGGGGCATAACGGCATTGCTGCGAATGGAGCGGGCGCCCTGGATGGCGGTGGCGCCCAGCGGTGCGGCGAATATGAGCGTGGCGAACACGGTAAATCGCCAATCAGCTACGATGATCCCGAGCGCGACACCGCCGGCGGCGGAGATCACGAAACAGACAACGAGATAGGTCTGGTCACGACGCATCGGTGACCTCCCGTTGCACCCGGTGCTCGCACCGCTTGCAGGCGTGATAGAGCCGGGCGCGCGTGCTGTTGGTTGCCTCGAACGGCCGCTTCTGCTCAGACAGACAGCGGTCGCGGCCGATCTCGTCGAGGATCGGGCACAAGACCGTTTCGCCCATGAGCGCGCCACGGATGGCCGCAAACACCTTGGCGACGTCGCCCGGATACTTGTTCCCCAGAACATTACTCACGACGGCAGCCGAGTAGCCGAGACGCTTGGCGACGGCATTGGCCGGCTGGGCGGCGCAGGCCTCCGCCAGAGCGACAACCTCTCCGGGGATTTCGACGCCCCACGCGGCATGCGCCTTGGAGAGCGGATCGGCTTGGGTGCGGGAGCCGGGAACAGGACCACGATTCATGTGCGGCCTCCCTTCGCCAGCGGCTTCCGCCACTTCATGTCGTTGAGGTCGAAGCAACCATCCGGAACCAACAATGGCGCCCGCGGACCCGTGTTCTTTGCTGGTAAAAGCCGGTAGTACATCGGGCCGACTTGCCGGGATTTGATCGGCACGAGATAGCCAGCGGCCCAGAGACCGACCACGTACCGGTTAGTCACCACTGGCGGGACGTGGACCACGTCGGTCGATGCCGAAACGGCCAGTTCAGCAACCGAGAAGTGGCCCAGGTTGCGCATCGTTGCCCAAAGCGGCTGCTGCAGCTTGACCTCTTCGGGACGCACCCGAAGCGGCGGGGCCTCGCCGTCGTTGATAATGCGCACCGCCTGAGCGCGACGACTGTCTGGCCCAGCAGGCTCGATCACGCGCATCATCAGCAGATTGCTGATGTATCGCTGCAGACTGCGCCGATGCTCGGTGCCCACGATTTCAAAGACGGCCTGCGTTTCGATGCGCCCATAGGCCCGTTGCAGGGCGGTCATGGCGCGCCAGTAGGCGGCCGCGCTTTGGTTGTTCTTGTGCTCAGCCATATGCCACCGCCTTTCTGGACGGCGGGTTGCCGGTGTAGAAATCCCCCTGATAGGTGGATTCATCCAGGCTGGAGAGCCCCTTCAGGCGGGCGAACTCTGCAAGGCGACTGCAGTTCACGACGATGCGGCGTGCGCGCCCTTCCGATCCACGGCGCAGTCGTTCGGCGAGACCGTCCGAGACCGCCAGCTGTGGGCAGAACAGCCGGATGAGTTTCATGGTGTCGTCAATGTCGCAGGGCTGCGCCGTCACCCAGTCCAGCACGCGATTGTGGACCCGCTCGATCCTCATGAGCTTCTGAGGCAGCAATTCCTCGCCGATCAGGATCAGGGGGACCTGTGAGCCTTCCTGAATCTCCCGGACAAGCTCGATCATGCCCTTGTCGACGAGCTTGTCGGCCTCATCGATGATGAGAGGCGGGTGGTTTGGCTCGGCCAGCCGGCCGACGACCTGCTCCGTGAGCTCAGCAATGGTGCCCTTAGGCTCACGCACCCCAATTTCCCGCAAGATTGCAGTGACAAGGGTCTTTTTTGTCCAGCTGTCGCCGACTTCGACGCGGGGGCCGCGCTTTTTGTTCTGGGCAAAAATAGCCGCGTAGGTTTTGCCGTAACCAGAATAGCCATGCATTACGCCAAACCCCGGCATGTGCGCGCCGCGATCCGTAAGCCGGTGCACCAGCCCCATCATGGCCGCTACATTTTTGAGCGGCGCGAGCGATCCGGGACGCTCGAAAGCACCTTCTGGCCTCTTGTGCTGCGTCAATGTTTCTGTCATGGTTCACTCACTTGTTTATGTTTTTGCTTCAAAAGGGTCTCGTTGCAGCGAGGCCCTTTTGCTTTGGCGTCAGCCCAATGCTTCGTCGCCAAAGTCTTCGACCATGCTGTCGAGCGCTTTCTTTTCCGCGCTCTGCACGTATCCGCCGTAAAACGCCGCATCCGCTGGCGTGATTGCCTCCTCAGCTTCCAGTCGTTTGTGGATGTCCAGGAAACGGCGGTACCGCTGTGCCTGGGTTTCGGTGTCGCGCAGTTGCACTACCTTGCCTGCGGGCGCCGGCGCGGCTGGCGTTTCGGCCTCGCGCTCAAGCTGGGCAAGGATTTCGGCGACATCGTCTGTGACCGGCGCCGCTTTGGGCGCATCGCCCCGGCGCCGCGCTGCAACCTCAAGACCGGCGTCCAGTGCAGGCGTGGTGATCTCTTCAGCCCGCTTCGGAAATTCGACGAGGTTGGCGTTACGGCGCGCCGCCAGCTCCATGCGGCTCTCCAGCACGGTGCGCGAGGTAATCTTGCGCCGCGCCGCCTTGATCTCTGCGGTACGCTCCTCCACCAGCTGCTTTTGCGCAGCGGCGACAGCGGCGCGCAGCGCAGCTGGGTCCTCGCCCAATAGTTCCGGACAACGCGCCTCCGCGATAAACGTGGCGCTGTCTTCCTCGGCAAAGCACCACGCGCGCCCAGCGTCCTCCGGATCCATACGCACGAACACGCGCTGGCCGACCAAGAGGCCCGGCGCCATGTAGTGGTGGCCGGCGATACGCACCCCTTGCTTGCCAACGGTACGATAGCCGTTGCTGTCCGGCGCTGGCATCAGCAGGACGTTGAGCGCCTCGGGGTCGACCCGTTCGATCGAACCCGACCACGAGGCAGCTTTGGCGAACGGGCTCATGCCGAGTGCGCTATGGCGCTGGTGAGCATAAATGTCGCCGGCCCACCGATCCGCGTGCGCGGCCAGTTCCTGCGCCGTCATCTCGACCGCAAACGCCTTGTTGTCGTCGACGCCGAGGCGCGCGGCGAAGGCTTTGCGGGTTTCGATGACTTTGCGGTCCGAAACGCTGTGGCCAATAAAGCCCGGCAGCATGCGTCCGCAGTCAGTTTGAAAGGTCCTCACGGCCCGCTCGACCACGCCCTTTTGCCATGGCGAAAACGCCGTGGATGTGATGGTCTCGATGCTGACGCCGGCCAGCAGCCGCCGCGTCGCCTTGGCGACAAAATCCGAGCCGTTGTCGGTTTTGACGGCCTTCGGGCGCCCCCACAGCAGGATTGCCTTGCGCAGCAGCATCTGCACGGCGTCGGACCGCGGCGTCCGCGACACCAGCAGCACCATCCGCCGCGACCACACGTCGATGCAGATGTAGACCGAGTGGCGACCGTCGAGACAAAGTGCGTCCACCGGCGATGCGTCGATCTGCCAGAGCTCGTTGAGTCCCTGCACGAGGTGAGCGTAGGAGCCAGCGACGCGGGTGCGCGAGACAAAAGCATCGGGGTTGGTGAGCGCCAGCAGTTCGGTGTTGTGCTCGCTCTTCCAGCGCTTGAGCGTCATCTCAACGAGACGCTGGCTGGGGACGGGCCGCAGGGCGCCGTCTACCTCGATCCCGTCCGGATATTTGCTTTGGATCGTCTCGTGGATCTGGCGCGTCGTGTAGAGCGGGTTTTGCACCACGAGGGCCAAGATGAACGCCTTGACCCGACCGCCGTCACCCGCGTCGAGAATCCCCCGACCGCGTCGGGTCCCGCCGCGATCCACCGCCAGGCGGTCCATCTCACCGTTACGGCCGGCGGAGTGCCAGCGGAACAGCGTGCGGGCGGACAGGCGCGGCACGGCCTGGCGCACCCAATCGGCAACGTCAACGCGGCCTTGCGTATACAGGTCCGCGAAGTAGCTAATGCCGACTGTCAGGCTAACGCCCGACTGGCGCCGGAACATTGCGAGGGCATCGAGCAGTGCGATGCGCGCGTCCAGTTCGAGTCCAGCGCGACCGCCAGGCGCATCAAGCGGCGCTGGCACCGCCGTCTCCGGTTGCTGCGCAGTTTGCCCATGACGGCCGAGGTAGTCCCACCGCGCAGCAACCGGCAGCAGGGCGATGTGATATTCCACACCGCCGCCGCGACCTTCACGCTTGCGGCAAAGCGCGCCAAAGCGGGCCCAATCCTCGCGCTCGGCGAGCAGAATGATGTTCTGTCGCGTCGTCGGCAGGCCAGACAGGGCAAGCTCTGCGATTTCGGAGGATGTGAGCCAGACCTTCATTCCGCGCCGCCTTCCTTCGCCACGATGCGACGGTCGACAAGTTCGCGGAGGGCGCGCAGTTGCTGGAGCGACAGGCGCATGATCTGCGCCTCCAGCTTGACCAGTGGCCCGTCTTCCTCGCGCACGGCTCCGCCGGCCGGGACGAGACCGGCAACGATGCGGGCTTTCGCCACGTTCGGGGCTTTGCGCTCAGCGACGGCGCGGGCAACGGTGAGCTGTTCTTCAGCAGGGAGATCAGCAAGCGCCTGCAGCTGGCTCTGGTTGTCAGCCAGAGGCGTACCCCGGATGATGTCGATGGCGTCGCGGGAGAGCTTGGCGGCGAGGTCGCGGGCCCGGTAGATTGTGCGCGCGGAAACTCCGGTGCGCCGGGAAGCCTCCTTTGAAAATTCCGACCAATTTGCCAAGTTGGCAAATTGATTTTTCTCGATGTATTTCCGTGACTTTCTGTCGCCGCCATGGCGCGCGCCCGGGTTCTCACGCTCAAATATATCGCCGAGCCGACCGAGGAAGACCGCGCGATCTAGCGGGGTCAATTCAGCGCGGATGATGTTGGCATGGATCTCGTGCTTTTCGCGCTCCTCGGGGGTCAGGTTGCGCTCATAGACGCGCACTTCCGTCCATTTGAGACGCCTCGCGGCTTCAAGACGGTGTTCGCCGTCCACAAGAATGACGGCATTGGCGTCATCTGTGGCGCGAGCGACAGCAATGGCGCTCAACTGCCCGACCTCGGAGAGTGAGGCCATAATCATCGCCACGTGCGGCTCGGAAACCACTCGCAGTCGGTCCGCAACAAGAATATCGTCGATGTTTATGTTGTATTCGAGCCCGCCCATCATCGCATGCTCCTCGGCGCAACCAGAAGGCCGATGCGATTCCCCTTATTGTCGTAGTATTCCGGCCAGATATCCTGCGGATTCTTGCCAAGGGCACCCGCGATTATGCTGTTTATTTTGGGATATGGCCGCACCATTCCCGCATACACCGCAAAGCGGCTAACGTTGTTCTGCCGCGCTATCTCTGCGGCGGTCGTTCCGCGCTGACGCAGCGCGTGCAGGATCACCTGCTTCGTCCAGTTCCTGGCCATATCTGCCCCGTCTCGCCTTGTCTCTGGCGACGTGTTAACCACACATGTGGACTTCACTTGTGATAGTGTCGTCGAATATGATTTGTTCGTCAACTCATATTCGACGAGATCTAACCGCGCGGGCCGGATTTGAATGGCTGACCGATCACAAATGGCTGGCAGAATTGACGATCTTATTCGAAGCCTCGGCTCGCGAGAGGCGTTCTCGGCTAGGACGGGCATCCCCTTGGCGTCCCTTGATCGTTACTGCAGGGGTGACTCTGACGTGCCTAGCTCCCGGCTGGCTGTTATCGCAAAGGCGGCAGGAGTAACTACCGACTATCTCATTTTTGGGGATGGGGGATCGTCAGATATGGCGGCGCAAGTGCCGTTGTCACCAGAAGTAACGGATGCGGTAATGATTCCCCTGCTTGATGTGGTTGCCTCGGCAGGGCCTGGCGCCGAAAATCCCATGCCATTCGAGCTCGCCCGATTGCCGTTCCCGCGTGTGTGGCTTGACCGTCTGGGAGTTCCCGAGCGGTATGCCCGCTTTATTGACGCGCGCGGCGACAGCATGGAGCCAACGATAACAGAAGGCTCAGTATGCCTTGTCGATACGCGCATTGATCGCGCTCGCAGGGACGGCGTCTATGTGCTGGTAGATGGCAATAGTGTCCGTATCAAACGCATTGCCATTGGGTGGCAAGGTGCGCTTACTCTCATAAGCGACAACGAGCGGTATCCAACGGACACGCTCGCGGCTCCGGACGCAGAGGCTCTCCGGGTCGAAGGGCGCGTCGTTTGGGCGGGGGGAGAGATATGAGGCAGATACACTGGGTCGCGGTCGCCCTAGCGGTGGCGGGTTCCATCGCCGGGACACCGGCACGGGCTGACACCGTTATCGACGCTGTCGATTTTTTGGTCGACGGCAAGGAAATGGTTGGGCGTCACGTTACCGTCACAGGGTGTGAACTGAGTAATGCCGGTGATACGGTTGTCTTTTGTCACGTCAGATCGGGCGGACATGGCGCAGGCGATATTGTCCTCGACAGTTCAACGATGCGGCGCGAGGATCTTCGCCGCGCTCTACGCAACTGCACTGAGGTGCTGCCTAAAGGGGATTGCCCCGTTCGAGAAGTTTCAGGTCGCGTTGGTCGGACGCGTGGCGGTCTAGTGGTCATCAACAACGCGAAGGTGGGCTGGCAATAGCGCGCACTGTATGGGTTGGGCGCGCACAAAGCGATGCGCGCGCCTGACCGCAGCCTTCAGCTCGCCAACAACATTCCTTCAACGGATGATGCAGCGGTGCGCATGTCATCGACCTCGGCTGGCAGCACCCCGTAACGGGCCAGGATGACAGCGTCATCCCACTCTCCTGTCGCTGGGTCTCCGGTGCGCCGGAAAGCCACGACACCGGCCCGGCTGTCGCGGTATCGTTCGACAAGTCGCATCGCATGCGCCTCATCACGTGCGGGCATTGGTTCGTCTGCCGAGATTTTCCCTCGGGCTCCCTTTACGGCTCTGTACGTCTGGACGACGTAGTAAGTCAGATGCTTGACCGTTTCATGGGTGGTCACCATGGCAATCTCCCTCTCAGCCCTTAGGTAACGGTTACAAGGTGGATTGTTGCGGCTGATTTGGAACAAAACAAGAACCAATTTAACGAACGGTTAACGTTGTTCATTGCGGGGATTGTCTGCCCGGGAGCCTGCGGTGGGGGATGAAAAATAATCCGCCGCCACGGTCTTTCCGGTTGCAATTAGGGCAAATTGCCCTAGTCTGTATCTATCGACAGGGCAATGGTGCCCAGCGATGGAGAGCACAAATGGCCAAGTACACTGCGAAATTCTCTTGCGGACACGCCGAGACGGTTGATCTGGTCGGCCCGGAAAAGGATCGCACCCGCAAGCTGGCGTGGATGGAGCAGAAGACCTGCGGCGCCTGCAACAAGGCCGCGAAGGCGGCCAAGGTCGCTGAGGCCGTTGAGGCGGTTGGCGACGCCCCAGTCCTGGAGGGCTCGGAAAAACAGATCGCTTGGGCCACCAAGATCCGCGCTGAGATCATCGCCGAACTGCGGGCCCAGCGCGCCGCCATCGCAACCATCGCTCTCAAAGTCGCCGGCAATGCCCAGGCCGAGGCTGGTATCGCGGCCGCCTACGCCGCTATTGACGCCGCCGGCGCCAAGACCTCGGCGGCCTGGTGGATCGACAACCGAATGGCCGGCCGCGCCGCCGCGGCCGCTCTGACGGAAGATGCCGGCGCCAAGGCTCTGATCACCCGCACCATCAAGGCATGAGGACTGACGGGGCCGGCAACGGCCCCGCAACCTCTGGGGTTGGCTATGGCCAGACAGTATGATGTCGAGCGCGAGATCGACGCGGGACTATGGGAGGATTGGTCAGAATGGGCCAGCCTCGACGCCGATGATCCGGCCTCACGGTATGCGCTCATTATGCCCGGCAAAACGCGCGGCGGCGGCGTTGGAGCCTATTACCTGTTCATCCCGAGCAGCCATACGGTGACGCAGCTCGTTTGCGCGATCCCGCGCAAGGTCTACACAAGCGACGCCGACACGGACCTGCTTGACGTCGCGGTCACATCGCGGCGCCACCGGGTCGATTGCTACCCGGTGGCGCCGCAGCACTGGCAGCAGCTGCGCGCCCGCCTCCCTGCCATCAAGGCCGCAGTGACCGCGTACGAGCGCAAGGGTCGCGGCGACAGTGCGCGCGTGGGTGAGACGCTGGAGAGGCAGCGCCGCGATGCCATTGCGGCGGTGGAGCCGCACATTGTCCGGGCATGCGACAACGTCGAGACTGTCCAGGCGATCATTTCCGCCCGGCGCGGCAAGCGCGTCTACGAACTGAGCGCCTGGGAGCAGTCGTTTGCCGATTCCGTCGCCGAGCGCATCGCGCGCTATGGCTACAGGACGCGCCTTAGCGACAAGCAAATCGCCATGATCGATGCGATCTACCGCAAGATCGCCCACAGGCCTACCGTTTGAAGGGAAAAATAATGCAGGTAATGCAGTATCATATCGCCGAGGAAGGTCCGAAATTGCGGGATATCACCCGCGACAAGGGCGGCATCGAATGCCATTTGGTGCGGCCGGACCAGCCAGTCGTCGCGGGCTTCTCTTTCACCGAGCGCGCCGTGAGCCTCTGGACCTACACGCGCAAAACGAATGGACAGCAGGTCTGGCTGATCGAGATGACGGTTTTCAGCCCGCCGGACGCGCAATGGTATGAGAGTTGGGTTGTCGACGCCGAACCCACGGATGAGCAGATCATGACGATCATCACCAACAGCGTCGAGGCGGGTTCGTTGCTATGACGCCGGCCGAGCTGAAGGCCATCCGCCACAGCCTCGGCATGAGCGCCGAGGCCTTCGCAAGGCTGGTTCGGGTCGCCAACGGGCGCACGGTGCGCAGGTGGGAAGCGGCGGAGAAGGATATACCTGGCCCGATCACCCTCATCGCCGAGGGCATACGCGACAACGCGGCCGTCCGGGCGTGGCTCGGCGTCACATTTAAGGAGCCGCCTTCGAACGGCTGTTAAATGGGCGTTTTCGCGCCTTTTGCCGTGACAGTTCCATCCTTGGCGTTTTGTGCTCGCATTCTCTGCAATGCCTTAACCAGCCAAGGTTTTCGATAACTGTCATGGCAGGCGTGGTTGGCGGCAGGAATCGTGACAGTTCCTTGGGTGCAGTCGTTGTTTTCCTTGGTCTTCCGGCTCCGGGCACCGTCCGCCGCTTTGCGCTGCGCGCCAGTAACTGCCATTCGGTCTTTCGCAGAGCGTTTGGCCATCTGGCCCGCCAGCGCCCGCCGCAACCCTTATGCTGCAACGATTTCCCGGCTGATCCCGCTTAATCCCGGTTGATCCCGTCCTCTCCCTCCTACTGCCATCTGATCTTTCGTTTCACACATGGCCGGCCCGCCACAGCGTTCCTGGTCCCAAGGTTTTCCCCTGCGGCGGCGACCGGAAAACCACGTCTGAACCTGCGCTGCATAGCAGATTCATTAACCTTGTCAGGACGACAATGGCTGACGGGGTCGTGTGTTTCCGAATCGGCGACGCATGGCTCAGAAATCCTTGATTCCATTGACGCCCAAGATATCCCATGGTATCCCAAATCATCCCGCATGAAGACGTGACGCCATCGCGGGCGTCAGCCCTGCGGCTCTCCGGCGGAGAGGGCGCGGACATGCGTGGGACGACGCCCGCCGCCTGCTCCGGCGCGGGTTTCGGCGTTGAGGGGAGCTGCAAGGTCAGGGCGGCTGGCGGCGATGGACCGGTTCGTGTCCAACTTCACCAACCGGCTCGATTCCAAGGGCCGGGTTTCGATCCCGGCGCCGTTCCGGGCTGTGCTGGCGCGCGACGGTTTCGAGGGGCTCTATGTGCATCCGGGGCTGGACGCCCCGGCGCTGGATGCTGGCGGAAACGCCTTGCTGGCGGAAATCAACGCGTTGCTGGAGACGCTGTCGCCCTACTCGGAAGAGCGGGATTTCCTGTCGACGGCGCTGCTTGGCACGAGCGAAATCCTGAAGGTCGATCCGGAGGGCCGGGTGGCTTTCTCAGAGGCGCTGAAGGCCCACGCGGGCATCACGGATACGGTGACCTTCGTGGGGCATGGACACAAGTTTCAGGTCTGGGAGCCGGAACGTTTCCGGGCTCATCTGGACGAGGCGCGGGCGCGGGTGCGCGAGCTGAAGAAGAATCTGGGCCGGTCCGGGGCGAATGGCGCTTCTGTCCGGTCTGCGACGTCTCTCTCCCCAGGGGCGTCAGGCG
>Ga0182742_1004480_pt1 | contig 12643 bp, 10 predicted proteins | sample eDN5th37CBELigMG_FD_128880 | JGI IMG/M metagenome (GOLD analysis project Ga0182742, IMG submission 128880) | Enriched Miracle-Growth compost microbial communities from Emeryville, California, USA - eDNA 5th pass 37_C BE-Lig MG (version 2)... ... | reverse complement strand
CAAAAAAATTGTAAACTACATTTTTATTGTTTCCTAATAATTAATGTATATAAATATATAACGTTTTATGTGCGTATCGTTAAAGCCGTATACACAAGTCCTGCTTGTGATCTAATATATAATATATATATATATATATATACCGGTAAAACAAAAAATTGTCTAAAAGGAAAATAGAATTAAATATTGAAAACTAAAAAAAATCTTTAAATTAAAAAATAAATAACTAAACATAGAAATGATTGCTAATGTAAGGAAGTTTTTACATAGATATTTTACTAGATTTCGTCTGAAACCTCCCAATGAAACTAACTATTTTTGGTCCTTTCTTCTTTCTATTGTTTAGCGAGGGAAAAAAATAAAATATAGAGAGTTCAAAGGACTAACTTCTGGGACAAGCTTTATTTTTCTCTTCCAAAAAAAAAAAATTTGTTGAATCAGCAGCAAAATTCAAAGTGATTAATTTTATGAAAATCTTAACTCTTAAATAACTTTTACTCCTATTTTAGGTAATGAAATGGACAAAGAGAAAATTAAAAACACAATTATTAAAAATTATTTACTGTCAGTTAATTTTATTTTCCAAAACTTTTGAAAGATTTACTGAAGTTATTCTTTTTAAAAGAAACGAGGGAATTCAAGAATCTTCGTCTAGACGGAAAAAATAGCCTCCAGTCTCAGATTTTATTAGAAAATGAGAGTTGAAACTTCTTAAAAAAAAATTGAGGAACAAACAAGTCAAACCTTTATAAATTAAAGAAAAAAAACTAGAATTAGTTACAATGTAAAACATAGGTCAAAAAGTTTTATTACAAAGAAAACAAGATAACTTAATTACCTAAAACAAAAGATTTATAATAAAAATATTTAGATATATTTTTACAGTCATAGTTTCAATATTCATCAAGTATTTCCTGAATACTTGTGTCATCATCAGCACCTTCTAAATAAATTTCCTGTGCTTCTCTTTTTAGCTTTTCCCCTGTCGGTTTAATGTCTGTCAATAAATGTACAAGATTTCCAAGGTTGAATTTAGACTTCTCTATCTTATTCTCTTCTATGTTATTATTAGCATCAATAGAATTTAATTTCTCATTATTAAATACAACACTAGCCGACTTGCTGTCTTCTTTAGCTTCAACTAAAGAATCCATTTTATTTTCACTTTTACTTCTGAAAATTTGAAGATTTGATAGCAAAGAATTTTGAGGCTGTTTTTGGTCTAAACGAAATAAATACATTTTTACTCTTATTTTTACCTAGAGGCACGAGCCAATTATTTAGTTCATATTTCTGGCTTTTCTTTATTAAAGGGTCATTTTCTCTATGAGAAATGGGATCATTTCCCTTGTTCTTCTTACCCTCTTCTTCCTGTTGACTTCGACTAGTTTCTTCTATACAAGATTTCAGGATCTTTTGGTCACAAGCTTCCTGTCTTGAAAGACCAATTTTCTCCTCTTTTTTATAAGTCAACAAAGCTTTTCCTTTTGGTTTACTTCCAGAAATAGAGGTCAAACTTCTCTCTTCTTTATCACAAAATAAATGTATCCCAAGTCCAGGAGTTGTTACCTGCACTTTCTCCTCATTAACGGTTTCCAAGGCATTATTGAAAGATTTAAGAGGTGCTGAAATAACTTTATTTAAAGTAGTTGTTGGTTCTTGTGGACTAAAAAGCGAGCTTTCTCTGAAATTCCTTCTTGAAAATGTAGTTGTATTTAAGTCCATTTTAGGGAGGATTTGAGATGTGTTTGATTTTTTCAAAAGCTTTTCTCTTCTTTTTTTCATAAAACTTTTAGCTACAACTTTATTCAAGTATTTTGTTGAGTTTAACAGCTTTTTCTGATGAAACTCATCTTCTTGTCCTTGAGTTTCCACTTTTTCTTTCAGACAAGCAATTTTTTCTTCAAGCTTTTGACGTCTATTTTGTGCTATACTTTTTATTTGCATCTCAATTAATGGGAAATCCTGAAGCGCTTCAATGAAGTACTCCCTTTCGCATAATAACAAAATTGTAGCTTCTGTTGCTTGACAAAAAGACAACCTTTTCTCCTAATAATTTTAGTTATCTTTATAAAGGACTAATTACATCGGAAATAGCTTCAATTTCTCCAAAGTAGTTTCCTTCAGCGAAAGCGAATATATTTTGTCCATATTCATTGACCAATTTCACTGCACCTTTTGAGATAAAATATACTAAAACTTTCATAAAAGATTATATAAAATAGTTTTTACCTTCTTCTGCAGGATCTCCTTCTCGGTAAAGAGTTTCTCCTTTTTTGATTTTCATCAGTTTGAGGCGAGTCAATAAGGAAGCAGTGAAATTTGCATCCATTTGTAAGAGTTTAATATTCTTTATCATCCCATAGTATGAATACAATAATAAACTTGTTTTCAAATTGGATGGAAGCTCATTGAGGTTTTCGTGCGGATCCATCCAATGATATACATTCTCTTTATGATTTAGTCTTTTTCATGTTAAAAGCTTTTGATAAAGAAAATTATTACTCAAAAAATCTTTGAATTTTATGTCTCAATGATTCGGGTAACTTTACTTTACCTGCAAAGTTATTAAAAGCCGTGATTTTATGCTTATCAAGTTAATAATGGAGTAAAATAGCCTTGACTACCTTAAGCACAGACTCTTTTCTATTGATATTAGCCAGAATTGTCGACAGATTCCCAATAGCAAAAGAATAGAATCCCACACCAAGAATCATCCAGACATTAGCAAAAGTTCTTTCAAGTAAAGTTTTAGGTGGAATATCTCCATAACCCACAGTTGTCAAGGCCTGGAAGGACCAATAATAAGAAGCAAGATATTGCTCGAAAGGTTCTTTATCTAAGAGTTCACATCTGGTCACCCAAGTATCAGGGCCAAATTCATCTACTCTGGCCTATTACGTTCAAGCAAAGGTTAAGCATTACTTACCATAAAGAACCAGATACAGCCAATGATATGGTTAAGAAAGAGGATATTGACAAGAACTCTTATTAAATTAACAAATCCAGTGTTTAAGTTGAGTTTCCTTGTGATTTTGTTGAGGTTTTTTGTCAGAGCGGAAAATTTGAGTAATTTGAAAAGACGAAGAATTTTCAGGAGACGCAGCCATTTGGAAAAAGGGAAGGAGGAATTCAATTGTTTATTTTGGTTTGAGCCGATATTGGTTAAAAGATCCAAAGGGAATCTATTTATGTAAAGAATAAGGAAGGATCTAGAGGTAAAATTTACATTGAAAGAAAATCAATCAAAAACCATGTCTTTAAATAATGAATTGAAATGGCTTTCAAGTCAATTACTGTGCCTTGAATAGGGTCTTGATGAGCGATGAAAAAGTTAATAATCAAATCGATCCCGAGTCCAATAGCGAAGGCCAAGTCAATTTTATTAAAAAACGAGTTTCCATCTTCAATAAAACTCACCATATAAGGAATACAGAGAGCTATCATAAAGAGTAAAACTATCATTATTATTGTCCATATAACCACAAAGGTATCAGAAGGTAAAAAAGGCTGAAGGAAGCTTTAAATGAAAGGAAAAAGTTTAAGCTTACTAAAAAGTTTTTCCCGGTCATTTGATTATTTTTCTTTACATAGAAATCTTTAACATTATCAACAGAGCGCAATGCTCCATAGACTTTCACTCGATTTTTCAAAGAGAACAATATTCCCAAAAAATATGCGACTTTAAAAACTCTTTTAAGTTTCCTTCGAAGAGGATTATTTTTCAGGTTCTCGTCATCATCTTCGTCTATGGAGTCTGAAATTAGGTAAGAGCCGGGGTTCGCCTATCTAAATAAGAAAAGAAATCTACTTTATATGAAACCTGAGATTCGAAACCCTCTTTTTGAAAGATTTCATCCCTTTGGTTAAATAAGATATTCTCTTCCGCTTTTAGAGAACGAGAACTCTGAGCCGTTCCCACTGAAGTGCCTGAAGAACGTGCACTATTCTCCCTACTATTTACATATGCAAATTGAGACATTTGATGAATTTCCTTGTATTCATTGTTAGGTCCTTCTTTAACGAAAGTAAATTGGCTCTTTCTCCTGTACTTGAATTCCTTAAGGTATTCTGGTGTGTTTAGTATACTTTTTTCCTTGAGCTTTTTAATAGAAGGGTTAATAAAAGTTTGGTTCTTTGGGTTTCTAGATTGACTTTGTGATAAGGGAGAAATTAGTTGGTCATTTTGAGTGATTTTTAACATGGAACTTTCACGTTTCGAATCATTTAATGAAAAGTTTTCCTTTGGTTTGTTTAGGTCCTCTTCGGAACTATGATCAGATTCACTTGAATCTGATGAGGAAAAGCTCCTTTTGAATTTACAGTCAGACTCAGAGATTTGTTCCTTCTGTTCTAATGGGAAAGGATTTACCTGAATACTGAACTCCTGGGCTCGAACCTTCATAAAAGCAGGTAAAGTAGACTTTGGACGCCTTTTTGAGTCCATGAGTAAGGTTAAGTTTTATTTGTAATTAAGACAAGGTAATAACTCTTATTTTTTCCCTCGAAAAAGATTGAGATGGTTTAAAATATCAATAAGATACCAAATAATCTCTCAAATAGAAATCGACTATATACTCCAAAAACTACGAGATAATTAACTACAAAATTTATACAAGAAGATTCGTCATATTCACAGAGATGAACCTTTATAAAATTAACCCTTGAAAAGAGATTTTCTGCTTTAAATTAGGATATATTTAAACCTGCAATTTTTCTTCAGCTTTTCTTAAGAAACTCTCAGTGAGAAATTTTGACTTTTTCCTTTCGCCAAGCTCCAAATCACTCATTAAGTTCCCACCAGGAACTAAAAGATCATCTGTTCCAACTGCAATACTCACCTTAAGCGGTCTTATTAACATACTATCAGCTAAACTGCTTGTGTCTTCATATTCACTTTCTCCCCAATTACTTGAAGAAATTCCAACACTGCTTTGCTCATCTTTTCTCTCAAATCCAACATCAACTGTATCCACTCCCTTACTAACAAGCTTGGGCTTCAAAATCCTTCCTCTTTTGCTAAGAGCGGAATTCCTTTCGCTTTGTTTTCTATAAGCTATAAGAGTCGCGGATCTCTCTGTTCCTTTTATTTGAGCGCTCATCTTTTCTTGTGTTTCATTTTGTTGGACTTCTTGAGTCTTTTCTTGGACTCTGGACCGTATTTGGACATTTTTGTTCTCAGGCTCGACTTTCGGTTCCAAAATTGGCTCATTCGTTGTTCCTATTTCTTTATCTCCTCTTCTAAGTCGGTTTACTCTGCTTATTTCTCCAAAAGCATACACATTCTCTTCATTTGCAATGGGAACCTCACTTTTCTTTGTTTCAAAGGTTGGAATTGGCAGAGTTATTGGGTCTGCAAGGACTTCTTCATCAGGAAGTTCAGGAAAATCAGTTTGTGTTTCAGCATCTATCACAGTGATTTCCTCTGTATACACATAGCTAACTTCTCTAAATGCTTCACCTAGCGAACTCTCGTTCTCTATCTTGGCTTCTTCATTTTCACTTGATTCAACAGGTTTTGGCTCGCTGTTTTCTTCCTTATTTTCTAATGTTACTTGGCTACTGGGAGAATCATGAAGGAGTTCCTCATTGACTTGCTCTTCAGTTGGTTGAACTTCTTCTTTCTTTTGGAGTTCTTCTTCTTTTAAAATTGTTTCTTGTTCATTTTGAACTTCTTCGGCTTGTTTGTGAACTGATTGGTTTTCTTTTTCCTTATTAAATTCCTCTTTTGGAATTATTTCTTGTTTGCTTTGATTTTCTGTGTTTTGGAAGACGACTTCTTCTTGCTTTTCAATTTCAATTTTACTTTCAATAGTATTTGTCTCTTTAACTATTTTTATGATTTCTCTAACAATCGCAGAATCTGGATAGGGAACTTCTGTTTGGATTTCCTTTTCTTCTGTTGATATTTGGATTTTCATATTCTCTTCAAAAGCGACTTTATTACTTACTTCTTGATTTATTTCTTTTGTTTCAGTTTTATCGACATAAACAGCTTCTTTCTTTTCATCTTCCTTTACTTTGTTCTCAGCTTTGTCCAAAATCACGTCCTTTTCTTCTTGAATATGATTCTGAGGAGCATTATCTTGTCTAGGTTTTGTCTCTTCAATTATTTTAAATTTAGTTTCCTCTACTTTTTGCTGGACTTCTTCAACTTCTTCTTTTTTCTCTGTCTCAATAAAATCAAGCTTATCAGCATTATTATCCTTTATCTCATTATCAAATCTATCTAAAGGAACCGCATGACTTGGCTCTTTTAATTTTTTATCTTCATTCTCCACTTCTGTCTTTAGTTCTTCTGGTTTTATTTCTCTATCGTTTTCAACTTCATTTTCTTGTTTAGAAGGAGATTCTCCTTTAGGAATAATTTCTTTCTTGATAGACTTTGTTGATACCAAAGGCTTGGTAAAAGTCACACTTAGTATCTCTTCCTCCTCTTTCTTTTCTTGCTTCATTTCATTGAAGCGAATGGTTCCGGCCTTTAATGACCTACCCATGCTTGAGATCTTTGGCTTTGAGAATGTTACACTTTGAGCAATGTCCTCTGGAGCTTTCTCGCTTGTTATTTCTGCTTTATCTTTATCTGCCTCTTTATTTTCTTCAACATTCTCTTGTACTTTTTCAATCGTGACCTCTTGAACACGATTCTCTTGTTTTTCTATTATTTGTATGCATTCATTTTCTTTCTTAACTTCCTTTTGAGTTGACATTTCTTCTGTAACAACTTTCTCAACTTTGCTCTCTGTTTTATTCTCGTGAATTTCGGACGGTGCTTCAAGTTTCTCAACTCTTTGTTGAAGGAGTTGGATCTTTTCAAATACCTCAGCGAGTCGTTTCTCGGGAATTCTTTCTTCTTTTTGGAGCTCAAGGACTTCAATGACTTTATTTTCATTCAAAATTTGTTTTTCTTTTTCGGTAGTTTGATTTTTAGTAAGACTCTCATTATCTGTTATCTCTGACTTATTAATTGATAAGTTCTCTAAAATCAGACTTTCAGGCTTCATCTGTAATTCTTGTCCAATTCGGGTCTCTTTTATATCAACACTCAGTCGAGAGAGTTCTTTTTCTTCTCTCTGACTCTTATTTAGAATTTCCCCCTTTAAATTCTCATCTTGCTGCGAAGGGCTGTCCTTACTATCTCGACTCTTGTCCTTATTCTTCTCCTTTGTCTCAACTTCTCTTATCTTATCCACTTTCATATCGACCTTCCGAATTAAAACTCTGTTCTTCATCAATTCAGTCGAGGATCTCATTTTCCTCAATGAATTTAATCTGACATTTTCGTTCACTTCTTTCCCCTTCATTACTTTTTGGTCTCCATTTATATACTCCTGCTCAAGTCTTTTAACTTCACAGCTTAACTCTTCCGTAAAAGCAGCTGATGTCGGCGTATAAAACCCCTTCATATCAGCTTCCGCAATATTGATATCCTCTTCCTCCTCTTCAGCGACTTCAATAGTAACCGGAACAGCTTTATGTGGAATATCTTCATTCAAAATCATTTCATCAAAATCTGTCTTTTCCAAAATAGCCTTCACTTCATTAGAATAACCCATTTTAGCAGTTTCTATCATCTCCTGCATTATAATCCTCTGTTCCTTCGCCATTTCTTCAAGTCTCACAAAATGATACCTGTCTTGTTTATTCCTGACAAGCAAGCTTTCGATATCCCGTTCAACTTGAGCTTTCATGTATTTCTTCTTTGTTTCATCGATATTCTTTGAATACTCAACAAAGTCTAAGGTTTCTTTTTCTAACTGACTGACCTCATCCGTGCTTATATTTCCTCCACAGTAGAAAATCTCTATATTATTAAGGTTATGAAGAAGTTCTAAAAGCTCTTTTTCCTTTTCTTCTTTTATTTCCTTTTCTCTTGCAAAAGCTCTGTTTTTTATTTTCAAAGCCTCTAATTTTTGTTGACATCTCGAAATCTCAAGCTTCTTATCGAATGTCTCTTGTAATGCTTCTGGGTTCTTTATTCCTTGTTCAATTGCATATAAGTCTCTTCTTTCTATGTCAGTCATTCTTCTTAATCTGTTTGTTGATCTTTTTTCCTTTATAGTTTGCTGCATGATTTTCCCTTTCTTTTCTGATAATGCCAGCATGTACATTGGATCTTTGATTTGATTTATTCTATTAACAAGCTGGTTATATTCCACAAGAGCAGCGTCTAATTCCTGAGAAGCTGCTGCTACTTTTTTGGAGCTAAAATTAGGCCTCGAATTCATTGTTGTAGCTAGATTAAGAGAAGATTCATTAGTATTCCCGGTTATGTTTGCTAACTCAGCTCTTAAAATCCCTATTTGCGCGCTTAGCTCTTTATTTTCCACTTCAATTGCTTCTATAGAGAGTCCAACATCACTTGATTGGATAAACTTCTTCACTTTTGTATCTAAACGAAATCTAAAGGTTAAGCCAAATAAATAGTTTACAGTAAGTAGGTTCGAGGTCATAGTAGCTATTTGTTTGATCTGAAGATCTTTCGCTTAACAAAGCCTGTCTACTTCCTTTAGCAAATTCATAAGTCAGAGAATCCAACACATGAAAATGCTTTGTACTCGACATATTCGAATTAATCGTTCCTAATAAAAAGGCTCAATACTTCCCTCAGGATCTTCTCTATACCTCTTGGAATCGTCGTACGTTCTTGTCCATTATCTTCATCAAAAGTCTGTTCAGACTTTAAGCGTGTATAAGCTATTTATATATTAGACCTGGAGGGGAAATATTTTCTTTACGCTTGGTTAGCTTTTTTGTTCGAAAAATGTTCTTTCCCGATATTCGCTTCTTGCTTAAATCCTGAAGACTCTTTGGTTTTAAGGTTTCGCCTATGATTTTCGTTAGATTATGATTTGATAGATAATGTCACTCGGTTTAGTTGGCCTTGCAGTAAGCTTTGACCTTATAAAGTCAATATCATTCGCCTAGTTCATAAATAAATGTTCTTAGGAGATGGTTTTTACGATAGAAGTGTATGTTGAATGAGATTTAACGAATTTGGTTTCCTTAGGAAGATGTAATTCTATGCTCGTGTCTGTTTCTCTTTGGTTACCATCAGTATCACTAAAAGAAACGTGAGTTTAAAGAGAAATGGAGAGGAAAAACTCTGTGGTTTGAGCTAGAATGTCGTTATAGTAATCTTCTACGTAGTTCAGACTCATGTAAATTAGTTCACAAATTGTTAATTCACAGAGATTCTCGTGATAAATTGAAAAAACCGGTATTCCGCTCTTTGGGACTAATTAATATTTTTGTAGTTTGGTGTTTAGAAGAATTTTACTGAATAATGTTCGTCCTTTCTTCGAATAATTATAACCGCTTATTCTCAACACTTTTATAATTTCCCTCATTTAATTGCCTTAGAGTATTTATAAGAGAGAATGAATTCTGAAATAAGACATTTCTACACTTTGCTTAAAAAGAGGTTTTTTAAATAGATTTTGAGACTTGATCTTTTATGAGAAAAAATAGAAAATTGCCCTAAAATAGTTTCAATAAACAATGAGCTAGTTTCCTGTTCCTTTTCCGAAAATTATCATTTGTATAAATCATAATCAAAAGGGAAAATCCTCTTTTTTTAAAATTTTGACGCCATCTACTTTTCTATTTATAATTTGTACTCAATCTAATCAACACAACTTAAATTTGGCTCCCCAAGAAATATCTTTCCTTTGACTGTTTTTCTTCAGTTTAATATCCCTTGTTTTCGCAATTACCATGAACTTCTTCTCGAATGAAATTAACAAAGCTTTTAGAAAAAAATGGAAAATCTAATCTTAATACTCTTTGAAATACAATATGGGAATCTTAACTCCAAGCCTACGATATTCACAAAAGACTAAAATTATTACACTATATTTATTATTTGAGAGGCTATGACCAAAAGGTGATATGATTACTCTGACCAATCAGTATAACTATTTTTAAAAGGAATAAATTTATCAACTCATGATATCCCAACTAAAACAACCTGATCCTTCCAATACAAAACCTCCCAACTCAAGCCTTGCAGAAGCACATAAAAGCGACAATCTCTCGACTGGAGCCTCAACAAAAGCATCATTTCGCATTTTTGGCTGTTGTTGCAGACCTGATAATGAGCAACCTTCCAGTTTCTTCGTAAATAAATCCCTTGCTCACCCTACTTCTACTATGTCCTCTCATAAATACAAAAGTAATCAGAATGAAATCTTTGATCCAAACCCTATTGAAATCGATCCTCCTAAGGAATATCCAATCGACCAAGTATTTATCCTAGGAGAAAAGTACAAAATTGTTGCGAAAATCACGATAAAAAAGGTTTCAAAACCGACTTCAATCCTTCAGCAAGTTCCTGTTGTTAAAAGAATGATGACTGAAAGTGTAAGAGGTGCTCCAGTTAAAAAGTCTAATTCTCAGGATAAAGAAGGGGTGTTAAGACAAAGGACAGAGTCTGCTGTATTTGGAAAAGAACTTCCTTTGCAAATAAAGAAGGAAATCTTTTCAAAGTATGAAAAAGGAATAAAGGCTGAACAATGGCAGGAGATTACACCAGAGAAAGTTGCAATGCATGTTGCTGATAGACTGAGATGTGATACTATAATAGATGCATTATGTGGGTTTGGAGGGAACGCTATTCAGGTATCCTTCTTTCTTTCATCTTCTAACCTCTCTCATAGTTTGCAAAAACATGTAACTTTGTCATTGGAATTGACATACAAGGAAACAAGACATTTGGAGCGAGACATAACGCAAGAGTTTATAATGTTGAACATAAAATTGACTTCATAACTGGAGATTTTATGAAGATTCAGAATATTACTGCTGATGTGGTGTTCCTTGGGCCGACTTATGAAATAGGAAACCCAGACGAACCTTTTTCAATCTTTAAGAACGTTCAGCCGGATCCTTTGAATCTATTGGCAAAGTCTTTGGAGGTTTCATATAAAATTGCGATTCAGTTTCCAGGAGACACTCAGTTAGAGGAACTGCCTCGCCTGTTTAATGAGTCTTTAGAAAAATATGGACTGTAAGGTTATTGATGAGAGAGATTTTATAGATTTTTAGATATTCGAAGAGATTTTGCATAGAAATTGAAAAAATTGTGAACTCTTTCAATGAGACAGAATGCATTATTGTATACTTTGGAGACTGTAGCTCAGTAAGAATTCTTAAAATCACGCTTTTCCTCTTCCTTTTATCTGTTTATTTTTCCTTAACTTTGATAGATTACTTTAAAAGAAGAATACGAAGCAATCTATGAATATATAGGCCAGACTGAAATAGCAGAATGGAAAGAGGAATTTCCTTTACAAATAGTAACAGCTATTGTCCAGAAAGTAGGAATTTTGAGGACTTTTAGGTATATCTCAGAAATAGAAAGTCATTTTACGGACCAAGGTCTTCCTGTGATCTGTCCGTTCGATAATTACTTGAATAAAGTTATACAAGCAAACATTTTCACAAAAGCATACGTTGAGAAAATTATAGAAGAAGCTGATAGAAAGTTTGAATGGGCTTCCATGAACATACAAAACTCCCACAATTCCTCAAATTTGCCCATTGAAAAGCCTTTTTCGAAGAAAGTCGAACAAGAATCGCATTTAATGTATAAAATCGGATCAGAAGTCTCTCCTAATCAAAAGAAACCTATTGGGCTTTTATCTAAGCTAATGGTAGAGCCTCAAACAAAGAAGCCAGCAAATACTTTACAAACTAAAATCCCATCAAATGATGAGAAGACTCCGACACCAAATTCGATCCAAGAGTTTATAGGGACTTTTAAAGATTCGTATGAATTAAGTGATTTACCTGTGTCATCTTATTCTGTGAGTTCGGATTATTTAAAGGATTTTAGCGAAGATGAATTTCAATCAAGAAAAATGACCGAAACTATAAATGACTTGAAAGAAAGCAACGGAATCGATTCAGCAAGACTCAAAGGAAGGACCTCAAATCGATTTTCTAAGACTCCGACTGCAATGAAATTGTCTGAAGAGGAAAGACGACATAGACTTGATAGTAAATTAAAAGGGGAGATTGTTGAGAATAGAAAAAGTTTACAGCTTCCAAGGAAGAAGAGTACAGGGATTTTTAGATCAGTAACGACGAGAGATAGAGATGAAGGGGAAAATTCTGATTTTCTATTCGAAGGTGAAGAAGGATTTTAATGCATTAGGTCTTTATTGGTGATAAGGACACATAATAATGTGTAATATTAATTTATAAAAAGCTGAAAAGCTTGTATTATAGTGGATAAAGTATATTTCAAGCTCTACTTATTTAACTTATAGAGTAAAATTTCCTTTAAAAGTTCTCACTTAAACCTTGAATCTTTCAATAAAAGGGAAGAATTAACTGCAGGTAAATTTTTTCAGGTTTTAAGAATGTTGATTAGGAATATAAGTAACTAGTCGTGGTGGCGCAATGGTAGCGCATTAGACTTCTAATCTAGAGGTTGTGGGTTCGAGTCCCACCTGCGATGTTTTTTTTATCATTAATTAGTTTTCAGTTTCTTGAGTTTTTAATCCAATTAAGTCAAATATTCTTTATTTAACTTCCTTATAAATGTAATTAAAGAAAGGGCTCCAAATTTTCGTTTGTATTGGAAGCTTTCATTAATCAGTGAATTCTTTAGACATTTTTTTCTTTTAAGAATCACATT
>Ga0182742_1004479_pt1 | contig 12647 bp, 9 predicted proteins | sample eDN5th37CBELigMG_FD_128880 | JGI IMG/M metagenome (GOLD analysis project Ga0182742, IMG submission 128880) | Enriched Miracle-Growth compost microbial communities from Emeryville, California, USA - eDNA 5th pass 37_C BE-Lig MG (version 2)... ... | reverse complement strand
TGACCAGCGCCAGATTACCGAGCAGGCCCCGGAGTGCGTTTGTGCGCTGTTGTCTGGCGTTGCGCTCCGTTTCCTCTCGCGCCATTTGCTCCAGTTCTTCCCGGGTATATTGCGGCTTCGCATCGGGGTCATTCGGGCGAGTATAGCGCATTTCGAGTTCCGAGACGGTTGGTCCGTAGGGTTCACGCGGAAGAATGAGGTCGAGCCCTCGGAAGACGACCTGTGAGGCGCCGATGATCATCATGAGCAACGTCGCAAAACAGACGAGATAGAAGTAGGTATTTCGTACGTCCCAGGCCAATGCAATTTTGGATTTGGGATTCGGGGTGCCCGCCAAAGTCATCTCAACTCTGTGGCGGTGTCTGGCAATATACTTCCGACAAGATAATAAGCAGGATGCTGATCGCAGATACTCGATAGCTCAATCCGAAATGCAGTACTATCTTGAGCGCGGTTCTGTAGGAATCTACCGGTAGGTCAGGGTTTGAATGGGGAAAACGGTTCGAATGGGAAAAACGGCGCCTGCGCCCGTGTTGGGCAAGAAGTACGTAGCTATCGCGGGTAATATCGGGGCGGGAAAGAGTTCGCTTACGAAGGTGCTCAGCGATTATTTCAAGTGGGAGGCGTTTTACGAGCGAGTCGACGATAACCCGTACATTTCCGACTTCTACAACGACATGCGCCGATGGTCGTTTAACCTGCAGGTATTCTTTCTCTCCAGCCGGTTCAAACATCAGCGCGAGATCGAACGTGTGCCGCACTCCATCGTGCAGGACCGGTCCATCTACGAGGACGTGGAGATTTTTGCACGGAACCTGTTCGAGATGAACCTTATGGCGGAGCGGGATTATGCGAACTATACGGAGTTGTTTGCCATCATGTCGGCATACCTTCGTCCGCCCGATCTGCTTATTTACCTGCGAGCCTCCGTGCCGGTCCTCGTACAACACATCCAGCAACGAGGGCGCGCATTCGAGTCGAGCATACGCATCGAGTATCTCGAACGGCTGAACACGTTGTATGAGGACTGGATCGACCGGTATAGCCTGGGCCCCAAGATGATCATTGATGTGGACGAAACTGACTTCGTCAACCGACCGGAGCATCAGGCGCAGGTGATCGGACGAATCGAGAGCCGCCTGTACGGGTTGTTTCCAGAATGAGACGTTGCCGGCATTTTTGCTCAGATCCCGAAGTGGAGGCCGAGGATAGATATCGCCCTGTGCCCAGGCGGAATGGAAGATCCCTCAAGGGGGTGCTGCTTCTGGCACTGCTTACCGCCGCACCTGCTGTTCTTCGTGCTCAGGTCGTACCGGATACAACAGGGCGTGTTCAGCCGGAGCCGATCTCGCCAGCCGTGCGCCAGGACTCGGTGAGGCAGGTCATTCCCGTGGGGTTCATGCAAACGATGGAGGGCGAGGTCGTCGTGGACACGATTCCGGCACGGCTGCCTGTTTGGGATCCTATAGGTATTCTGGAGTATGTGTCGGGCTCATTTGTGTATGCCTTCGGTACGCCCGGTTGGCCAGATGCATGGAGTCCATTCGGGTATCGACCCGAGCAAATCGGGCTCGTGTTTCAACAGCTTCCATTCGACGATCTGGTAACCGGGCGGCCACGCTATGACCTGTTGCCTCTGGCTTTTCTGGATCCGATTCGGGTGGGATATACGCGCTATGGTCATCCTGTAGGGGTGCTTACTTCGCTGCGTCCCTATGACAGCCCGCGTCCGCTGACAGAGATCAGATACTGGACCGGCGCCGATGGGTTACAGAGTATCGAGGCCCTGCATGCGCAGAATCGTGTGATTGCACCGTTTGGTGCGAAAGGGGTCCTGGGAGTAATCGGTGGATATGGAGGGCGGGCATCCGACGGCGAATTTCCCGGTAGCGAGCTCCGGCGAGAGCGGCGCTTGACCGGGCGTATGCGCTTCGCCCGACGCAACTGGACGCTGGAGATTACGGACCTGTATAACCGGCAACGTGTAGGCGCACACGGAGGGGTGGAGGAGCCCATCTTTCAGCGACTTGGTGCCAGCGTCATCAATCCGGATGCCCGGCGTCAGACGATTCGGAATGATTTGAGCGGAACGTTGCGTGCGCGGGTTCTCGGCATGAGGTCTCCGGCTACGTTCACGGCCTTCTGGACTGCCCAGTCGCTCCTCTACGATCGGGGTGAAAGCAACAACGGTACGGATACCGTTCTCGTGGCGGCGGACCGTTTCGGCATCCGGGTTGCGCAAGATTGGCGGTTCGGGCGCCACCGAGCCGGTATTCAGATAGCAGGATGGCGCGATGCGTGGGATCCTGAAATCGCGGATACTACCAGCAGCAAGCAGACGAGTCAGCAGTTCCACGCTACGATTCGCGATTCTGTGAATCTGGGCCGTGCGGCATTGATCCTGGGAGGAGGTTTGCACCAGGATGGCGGGCACTTTTACCCGAGCGCTCTGGTGCAGTTGAGCAGGCCGCTCGGTTACGGTCGTGTGTTCGTAAGTGGGGAGATGACCGGGCAGCAGGTATCCGGAGCTGAGCGGTTCGGTTATGGACCGCTGCTTACAGCCATCGACGATCTAGACGCTGGACCCGTGTTCCAGCTGGAGGCCGGAGCCGCGCTTGTGGGTCGGGTGTTTGATGCCTCTGCGACGTTTTTTGCGAGTCAAACATCCAACGCGCTCGATGTGTTTGCTGCTGGTGGAGATACGGCTCGCGTGTTCATAACGAATGAGCCGGTTCGACGCCTCGGAGTAGCGCTGGATCTGGGGTGGCGGCGTAATGCGGAGCGTGGCTTCTACGCCACGGTACAACCCACATATCTCCACATCACGAATGATGATACGGTTGGGGCACATGTGCCGATCTCGGAGAGCCTGCCTACATTCTTCGGAAGAGGGCGATTCGGGGCACGCTACCTCTTGTTTAGAGGCGATCTGGACCTGGACATATATCTCGATGGACGGTTCTGGACGGAGATGCGGAGCCGGACACTGCACCCACCGACGGGCCTGCTCGTGCTTCCGGCGGATGATGCACGCGAGATCAGGCCATCCGGCCTGGTCAATGTTGTCATTCAGGCGGGGGTGCGCACGGCGACATTCTTCATCGCATGGGATAATGTGCTTGCCAGCTCGACGGGCGGGGGGTTGTACGAAGGCGTGCTCCTCGTTCCCGATTATCCCTTTCCGGAGCGGCGATTCCGCTTCGGGGTGTACTGGCCGATTCAGGATTGAGCACGGCGTCGAGCGTGTGGTTTAGGGTGGTTCCCGTTTATCTCCCGGCATCGTACTTCCGTCTACAACTTATTGCGTTCGCTACGTATAAGGCACATACGGGTTCTTCAAACCTCAAACGGATGCGGAATGGAGACACTTCCTGTGCTGGCGCAACGAGTACCTTCGGCCTATGAGCGACGATCCTATGCAGAGATCGAGCTCTGGAAAACCCCGGATATGGGTTGGTTCGGACGGGCTGTCGATAGGGTGAATGGGGCCGTCCATCGAGTCACGGATCTCGCTCGGAAGGTGCCGGGAGTAGACTGGACCATCGACAATGTCGTCAGTGGCCTGTTGCGTCTCACGAACGAGATGGTACAGGATTCTGTCCAGACGCAGCGCATATATGCCTCCTACCGGGAGGCGGGGTATCCGGTATTCGGGATGACTGATATCACGGCGTTGGATCTTGAAGCCGTCGATACAGCATTACAGGGCCTGGATACGAAATACCGGGCGTTGGCGGCAGTCGAAGGAGCCGCAGCCGGGTATGCAGGCGCAGCCGGGGTCGTGCCGGACATCGTTGCGCTAGTCGCACTCAACCTACGTGCAGCGGGAGAGTACGCGGCGTATTGCGGTTTCGATATTTCGGATCCCGTGGAACGGCTCTACGCATTGAATGTGCTGAACGGGGTATCCGCTCCATCGGATGTCGCCAAGCAGATCTCACTGATGCCGGTCATCCGGGTGTCGCGCCGGATGGCCCGCGAAGGGGCGGCCCTGGCGATGGAACAATTCGCGCTCACACGGGCCATTCAGAACGTGGCCCGTGCGCTCGGGACTCGCCTGACAGCAGCGAAGATGGCGCAGATCGTTCCGGTTACCGGTGCTGTGGTGGGCAGCGGGTTTAACGCCTATTACACGAGCAAAGTATGTGATGCTGCCTTCAATCTATACCGCGAGCGGTTTCTTCTGCGGAAGTATGGAACTGCACTGGCAGAGCAGTAGAGGTCCCAGCAATATTGAAAGCTGCGCTGGACCAAGCTATCGTGCTGTGCGTAGTGTGCTACGCTCCTACCTGCGCCGCCCGTTCAGGGTGGAGGAGTTCTTTCGGATTCTGCACACGAAAAATCCCTCCATCACATCCGTAGGCAGAATACGGCGTGCGTGCGTGAGGTCGGCCTTTATAGGTTTATCCTGCCAGCTTTCCAGCGGAGGCCGCGCGTTATCCAGCGTTACGCCGATTGGCTCCAGTTCAAGGGCGTCGCCGAAAGTGGAAAGAGCCTTTTCCAGAACGAGTTCGTTTTCTTCGGGAGCAAAGGAACAGGTGGAATAAACGAGGACACCGCCGGGCCGGAGACACTGGATGGCGGAATAGAGGAGCCTGTTCTGCTTGCGAGACATTTCTTTGATTTTAGCCAGGCTCCAGTAGGCATAGGTTTCAGGATCGTTTGCCTGAAACCGGCCTTCCGTCGAACACGGTGCGTCGAGCAGGACGCGGTCGAAGTATTCGGGGCGGTTGCGCCAGACATGTTCGCCATTTTTGAGGAACGTCCGCACGCTGGTCGCACCCTGTGCCTCCAGGTTTGCCCGCATTTTAAAGAATCGGCTTTTTACCAGCTCTACTGCTGCGATCTCGCCATCGTCATCCATCTCACAGGCGATCTGAAGCGTTTTGCTACCCGGGGCCGCTGCGAGATCCAGCACGCGTTCGCCCGGCTCCGGCGATAGGGCGAAAGGGGGCACCATGCTGGAGAGGTTCTGTACGTAGATGCGCTGCTGCGTGTAGGCGGGGGAAGTCAGGAGACGATCTCGAAATTCCGGTTCGACCCAGAAGGCAGCATCATACCAGGTGCATGGGTTCAGCGGGAGTCCTTCGGACGTGAGTTCGGCTTGCACAGATTGTACGTCCGCTTTGAGCGTGTTCACGCGAAAACAGGTGGCACGGGGCATAGCGAAACTTGCCATTACGGGCGTGTACTGCTCATCAGGCACAATGTCGTGCATGCGTCGGGTGAACGCTTCGGGGAGTGCGTCGATTGCTTTTTTTGCGAAAAGGTTAATATCCGTAGCGGGGGCAAAAGTGCTCATTCTGGAGCTATTCTGCTCGTGTCTGGTCTGGGAGGTTCCCATGCCGGAACAGGGAAGCATCGCGTCGTGTGTCTTTGTAGTTGGAGCGAAAGCTCCGAACCAGGCTCTTTTACGGCCTGAACTTCTGCCTGCTCCATGGATTTCATAGACCGAATGCATCCTGGTAGGCCGGTCGGATTGCCGAACCCGAAAATTTGGTTTCCACAAGCGGTGTATTTGCGGGCTTGAATTGTTGCATTAGATTGGGGCGCTGATCCAAGAGGCGCATGCAACCCTGTACATTTTGTAGAGTTTGCGGGCATAGCATGCTGACTCTTCGGAGAGCGGCACGTGTGCTTTTCGAATTGCCAGAGGTGGGTGTATTTAAGCTCTTGCATGCACGGCACGATATCCTCATCTTGACGCCGGAATGTGCCTGCTTTTCCCGGCCAAGAGTCCTTTTTCCCTGACACGTTGGAGCCCATGAGCAACCGACGAGGCGATGACGTAATACGATGCTCGTTCTGCGGCAGGACGGCCCACGAGGTTTCCTCCATGGTTGCCGGGCCGGACGTATATATCTGCGATCGTTGTATCCACGATGCCGCAGGGATCGTGCGTAGCGATCTCTCCACGTATCAGCAAAGTCCGGCGGGATCACCGCGTCGGACGGCGCCGACACGTCACAGACGGCTGAATCCTCAAGATCTCAAGAAGGCACTAGACGAATACGTAATCGGACAGGAACGGGCCAAGAAAGCTCTTGCCGTAGCGGTTTATAACCATTACAAACGCATCGACGGCCACGAGTATCTCCATGAATACGACGATGTGGAGGTAGAGAAGTCGAACATCCTGCTCATTGGTCCGACGGGTACGGGTAAGACGTTGCTCGCACGGACCATGGCGCGTGTTCTCGATGTGCCGTTCTCCATTTCCGATGCTACGGCGCTGACCGAAGCGGGTTACGTGGGTGAGGACGTGGAGAGCATCCTTGCCCACCTCTTACATGCTGCCGACTTCAACGTAGAGCGGGCCGAGCGAGGCATCGTATATATCGACGAGATCGATAAGATCGCGCGGAAAGGAGACAACGCTTCTATTACGCGGGATGTCTCCGGCGAGGGGGTTCAGCAGGCATTACTCAAAATCCTGGAGGGCACGATTGCGGGCGTGCCACCCAAGGGAGGTCGCAAGCATCCCGAGCAGAGTCTCATCAATATCGATACTCGCAACATCCTGTTCATCTGCGGGGGAGCCTTTGAGGGGTTGGACGAGATTATCGCTCACCGTCTCTCGGTTAACACCATAGGTTTCTTCGCCGATCCGCGGCAGCGCGTCAGTAAGGATAGCCCGGACATTTTGCAACGTGTCGAGCCGGATGATCTGCTTCAGTTCGGGCTCATTCCGGAATTCATTGGTCGCCTGCCCGTCATCACGGCGCTCCATGCGCTCTCGGATGAGGCGATGAAAGACATTCTCACACGTCCGAAGAACGCGCTCCTCAAACAGTACCAGAAGCTGTTTGCGATGGATGGGGTTGATCTCCAGTTTACTGAAGATGCTCTCAATGCTATCGTAGCGAAGGCCCGAGAACTGGGCACGGGGGCGCGTGGGCTACGAGCCGTCATGGAAGACACAATGCTGGAGATCATGTTCAACATCCACACCCACTCCAACATTGCCGTGTGTCAGGTAACGGAGCGCACCGTGATGTACGGTGATGAGCCAATCTATGAGGAGCGCAAGGCAACAGCCTGAGTAGCCGGAGTCTCAGGTCTTAGAATACGATCGGGGGGCGTGTGGCCACACGCCCCTCTCGTTTCATGGCCAGTTCTACATTCTGCAGCGGAGATAAACGAGAACCTTTTCTACGGGTTTGTTACACGGCATGATTAACTGTTCGCAGGCAAGGGAGTACAGGCACACTCGATGAACTTGGTTGAATGGGTTACGGAGTACGGAGTATGGGGGTTAGGAGTTGTGGCGTTCATCGGGGCCACGATCGTGCCTATTTCATCTGAAGTTGCCGTCGTTGCTGCACTGATGCTGGGCATACCTCCGTGGCAAGTGCTTTTGAGCGCCTCCATTGGCAATTCCCTCGGCGCGTCGCTGAATTTTGGGCTGGGGTGGCTATTCGGTGCGCGCATCCAGACGAAGCTCCTACAGAGCCGGGGAGGGCGGCAGGCTCTGCAATGGACAGAACGGTATGGGAAATGGGGCTTACTAGGCTCCTGGCTGCCGGTTCTGGGGGATCCGCTCTGCCTGGCTGCCGGGCTCTTTCGCATTTCTCCCATATTCTTTGCCGCCGTGGGGCTTGGAACGCGCGTCATACGATATGGAATTATCGTGTATATGTTGATGGAGTAGGAGAGAGACTTCGTTCGCTTTTACCGGACGGGGAAACCTGACGACGCATCAGAGTTCGGTCGAACCTGTACGAGACAGAATGGCTACGATCTGGACGCACTGGGTGCGCTTCAAGTCAACAGTGAAGTATTACGTCGGGGGAACGTACCGCCTGATGAACGAGCGGCCTGTCTTCTTGTGGGGACAAGCCATTGCGTTCAAGGTACTGGTCACCATCGTGCCGATCGTCATTCTCGCTACAGGTGTTCTCGGCATTCTTCTTCGGGGGGATCAGGCGTTCGAAAGTGTGGCTTCTTACATCCGGACATTCGTGCCGTATCAGAACGAAAACCTGATCAGGCTGCTCCGACAACTTCAGAATGCGAGTACGACTATTACGGTGGTCGGTCTGTTCGGTCTGCTATTCTCCGTGGTGACGTTGTTTAGTACGCTGCGGGTCGTCATCTCAAGCATCTTTCAGGAAGAGTGGCACATCAGTCGTACGATTCTGCAAGGCTATGCCTTCGATATTCGGATGGCGTTTCAGGTAGGCCTGCTGTTTCTCCTGAGCTTTGGCCTATCGCTTGGTATGCAGGCACTCGACGCTGCCAGCACCGAGTTTTTCGGGCGGATAGGCTACGGTGAGGCGTGGATCGTAGAGAGTTGGCGCCGTTTGTATTACATGTTCGGCCTGGTCTTTCCGTTTCTGCTCAGCGTGGCCATGTTCTTCCAGTTGTTCTTTTTTATCCCCAGGCCACACCCACCGAAGCGAAGCGCACTTCTCGGTGCTGTGGTTACGGCGTTGCTCTGGGATGCGGCGAAGTATGTCTTCACATTGTATGCTTCGCGTGCCGGGCGCTTCGCGCGCTACCGGGCTGATCCGGGAGCCGATGAGATGGGGGTATGGGTCAGTGCGTTTGGCCTCATCATCGCCTTCGTATTTTGGGTTTATTACTCAGGTCTTGTGCTCTGTATTGGTGGGATGTTCAGCCTGTTGAACGAGCGGCGTTACCGGCTTCGTCGCAAGCAGAAGCTGGTCGAAGAAATGCAGCACACAGAAGAGGACAGGGGGGAACGCCTGCCGAAGAGGGGACTTCTTCCACCTGGCGATCTGCTCGCTCGGCGGAAGCGGAAAGCGCGGGAAGACATTTCGGTCGGTTAGGCGTACCGGATGTCCGGAACGGCTCCATACGGTCGGTTGGGGCGGGCTGATTTGCAGTATTCGTAACAATACGGGACCGCGCATGCATGGATCACAGTCTACGGCTACATTACCCGGGGTTTGCTGCCGCGTGTATGTCGTATGAGCAGGATTCAGTTTGATTAGCACGCTCTTATCTGTGGGGTGGGGCCCCTTCTTCAGAACTATGCGAGTGTGGTCGTCGCTTCTGGCGGTGACCCTCGGTTGCCTGTTGGCAATCGGACCGGTTGCGGCACAGGATCCATTGTACATCGTCAACGAGGAGACGCAGGTCAGCAAGGTATCATTCCACTTCGTTGAAGCAGATCACGTCTTTGACGAGGATGATCTGGAGACGCAGATCGTCACACGTGGGCCGGGTTTCTGGGATAAAGTGAAAAGGATTCTGCCATTTGTACGTGCAAGGGAGTACCCATTCGATCCTGTCGAACTTGCACGAGACGTCTACCGTCTGGAGCAGTTTTATGAGCAGAACGGATTTCCCGACGCTGAGATTTCGTATACCGCATCTCAGTTCGATTCCACCGATAACGAAATCCACGTCATTTTTTCGGTCGAGGAGGGGCCTCCTCTCATCATCCAGGAAATCGAGTTTCTGGCCGTCGGTGGAGATCAGATCTTCTATCAGCTTCCTTCTGAGATACGCAACGATTGGATCGAGTTTCGCCAGACGATTACTCTCGAACGTGGAGACCGGTATTCCCTTAATGATCAGTATTTCATCGAGGGACAGGTCGTTGGCTGGTTCCGGAACCGAGGGTATGCATTTGCCAACGTGTATACGGATGTTCGGACTGATGAAAGAAATCATCTAGTCGATATCGCATTCGTCATTGATCCAGGACCGCGTGGATATGTCAGCGAGATCAACGTCGCAGGAAATGAGTCGGTCAGTGATAGAGTCATTCTTCGAGAGTTGCCGTTCGAGGTGGGTGATTTGTTTCGCCAGAGGGATCTCGCCGAAGGTCAGCGGGAATTGTATTCCTTGAACATCTTCCGGGCAGTGAACGTCAATGCGCCGCTTGACCAGCCTCGAGATAGTACCGTAGCCGTGGATGTAACGGTACGGGAGGCGCAACGCCGCTACGTGAGTGTGCAGGGAGGTTTCGGGGTTGAAACCGGGGTGAATCTGCAAGCCGAATGGACAAACCGGAATTTCCTGGGGGGCGCGCGTTCGTTTACGGTGGGCGCAGTGGCGCAGACGGGTATCGGGGCCAGTCAGTTTGGAAATGATCTTCTTCCGGAACGGCTCTACCGGTTTGGCTTTTCGCTGACGCAACCCTACCTCTTCACGAGGAAACTTTCGGTCACGGTGTCTCCTTACGTTCAGTTGGAGAGCAACCCCCAGCTCACGGCCGTTGGAGGAGCGTTAACCCGAGCGCCTGGCGATCCGCTGGATATCGATACACGCCTGTACGGAGTAAACACGACGTTACTCTACGAATTCTATCCGTACCGTACCCTTTCGCTTCAACACACATACCAACGGGCGTTGCAGCGCAATCGCCTGGGGACTTTGCTTGAGGAGGATAGCACGCTCGACATTTCGAACATCCGTGACCTGTACAACCGAAGCATCATTACGCTTAACGGCATCCTGGGTGAAGCGGATAATTTCATTAATCCTCAGCGAGGATTCCTGATCAGGCCGTTTGTGGAGACGGGGGGAGCTTTTCTGGGATCGGACGTGGAATATTTCAAGGTGAGCACCGAGGCGACGGCATACCGTCCGATCGGACTAGGTGATGCCTATAACCTGGCGGGTCGCCTCTTTCTGGGTCGTGTCTGGCCTTTTGGATTTAGCAGGGAAGCGCTCTTCGGACGTGTATCAGAGGTTGACAGCCTCATCTTTGAGAACCGGTTCGACCCCATTCTCTTCTATGCAGGAGGAGCGACCCTGCGCGGATGGGATCCTCAACTGGCTGGTCCGAAGATACCAAGACCAATCATCGTTTCAAGAGAAGAGGATGGCGAGATAGTAGCCGACACGACCGGTTTCTACTACGAGCCGCTCGGGGGCGTCGCTCTGGCTGGTGCCAACCTGGAGCTACGTATGCCCTTCCCCGGGTTGGGACCGAACTGGCGCACAGCGGCATTCGTGGATGCGGCCATGCTCGGGGAGCGGGGATTCGCGTTTGACGATGTAAATGTATTTGCGAATGTGGGTGTGGGGGTACGCTACCTTACTATCATCGGGTACATACGGTTGGACGTTGCATATAAGCTGAACCCCTCCTTTGAGGACTTGCGGCGCCCGGAGGATGTGTTCAGGGTCCAGCATGGCCTGCAGGATGAGGCCGAGCCACGATTCTGGCGCCGTTTCAACCTTCAGCTTTCCATCGGACCGGCTTTTTAGGACCGATTCCACTGGTACGCTACTGCCGTATCCATGCCAGACCGCGATCCCCATACCGAAGATGAGGCCCGTGATGCCGGCTACCGGAACCTGGCTCCGGACGAGAGGGGGGTAGATGGGGATGGTGTGCCGGGAAACGGAGTGGATGAGTCGCCCGAACAGGCACGTCGAAGTATACGGGTGCGGGTTCTCCGTATCCTGGGATACGTCTTCGCCGTGCTGTGCATTTTGCTCGGGGCTCTCATCATCTTCCTCCAGACGGAGCCCGGGCGTAACCTGGCGCAGCACCTTTTGCTGCAGCGGTTAAATACCTTGTTTGATGGTGCGGAGCTAACTGCGGATGATCTCAAAGGTGGCTTGCTCGGGGATTTCGAGCTTACGGATGTCACGCTCGTCACGACGGAAGGCGATACACTGGCGCACGTAGATACGGTTCAGGCCAGCTATAATCTGCTCTATTTACTATGCGACCAACTGGTGCTGCACGATATTCGACTCGTCAGACCCTTTGTCTGGATGCGCCAGCAGCCGGACGGCACGTGGGATCTCTTCAACGTCATTGCACGTGACGATTCGGCGGCTGTCGATACGGCCGAGACGTTTTGGACCCGGCTGGTCATCAAACTTGACGGGCTGGACATTATCGACGGGCGGCTGATTGCCGAGTATTACAGACCGGGTGAGGAGTATGTACTTCGTGTCCGCAACCTGAACCTCGATGTAGGTGAGGCCGAGCTGGGCGATGGCTTGCGGCTGGACGTGAATCTCTTGACAGCAGAGTTTTCGCCGCCTGGCCAGGATTACTGGGTGACTACGACGGCGCGCGGCCGCATTGAAGGTAACTTGCTGGAATTAAGTACCTTCGTGCTCCGCTCGCCACGAAGTACCGTAAGTGGGCGCGGGACCTTGCGAATACCGGGCAGAGGGCAGGAGTTCGTGGAGGGTGTGGATTTCTATCTGGAAGCAAGCCCGCTCGCGTTTGAAGAAATCCGGCCTTTCATACCGGGGTTGCAGGCTCAGGGAACCGCAGATGTAGAACTGCGGCTGCGAGGATCGGGGCGCAGGTTGACGGTGGAGGCAATGGCAGCCTTTCCGGACGGAGGTGAGTTCGGTATCGAAGGGGTTATAACACCCGGTCGAGGAGGGCCGGTAGAGTATGAACTGGAGGTAACGGCGCGGCAGTTTGATCTTCAGGCGCTCCTGGGTGAGCGTGCGCAGAATGTCGTACTGAACGGTGATATAGATATCAGACTGCAGGGCACGGACTTGCAGCATCTTACCGGAAGCCTGAACGCCGTGCTGGTGAATTCCTCTTTTGGTCCCTACACGATTCCACGTGCAGTACTGGAGAGCCAGTGGGAAGATGGACGTGCGGATTTCACGCTGGCGACAACCCTGCGAGGGGCAAGTCTGAATGTGAGTGGCACTGCTCGCCCATTCGACGACGTGGCTGTGTATGA
>Ga0182742_1004478_pt1 | contig 12649 bp, 13 predicted proteins | sample eDN5th37CBELigMG_FD_128880 | JGI IMG/M metagenome (GOLD analysis project Ga0182742, IMG submission 128880) | Enriched Miracle-Growth compost microbial communities from Emeryville, California, USA - eDNA 5th pass 37_C BE-Lig MG (version 2)... ... | reverse complement strand
TCATTCTTATACTTACCAGAGTGTGAATTGTATTGCCTATGGTGGTGCTCCATTAGCATCTGAAACATTTTACTTGTTAAGACGGTATTTTCCGAATGCCTATTTACACAATGCCTATGGTGCAACTGAAACTCATTCGCCAACCACGTTGATGCCGCAGATTTATACAGAAGATAAAGTGAAATCAGTTGGGCTCCCTGTACCGGTAGCAGACGTTAAAATCATTGATGAGAATGGAGATGAGTGTCCAGCAGGAAAAGTTGGGGAACTGTTGATTAAAGGGCCGATGGTGATTGAAGGCTACTGGAACAATGAAGAAGCAAATCGGAAGTCTTTTGTCGATGGGTATTGGTGCTCGGGCGATTTAGCAACAGTGGATCAAGATGGATTTGTGTATATCATGGATCGGAAGAAAGACATGATTAACCGCGGGGGAGAAAAAATCTTTTCTATTGAGGTTGAGAATGTCTTATATGAGCACCCAGGGATTCAAGAAGCAGCGGTTGTCGGCATTCCAGATAAAATTTTTGGCGAAACCGTAAAAGCGGTCGTCGTTCCAAAAGGGCATCAAAGTTTAACATCTGATGACGTTATCCAATTTGTAGCTGAACGATTAGCGAAATACAAAGTTCCAACCGTCGTCGAATTCATGAACGAACTTCCACGAAACCCAGGAGGGAAAATTTTAAAGAATGAGATTAAATGATGGCTTGATTAAAAAATTTTAGTCTAATGCAACAGTCACTGTGACTGTAGTTCGTTTGTGGGGGGAGAGAAAAAGATGGTAGCTGAGTTGTTTGATTTGCGGGGGAAGGTTGCGCTTGTGACTGGTGGGAGTAAGGGGATTGGTTTGGGAATGGCGAGGGCGCTTGGGAAGCAGGGGGCGACTGTTGCGATTGCGAGTCGGGGAATCGCGGATTTGGGGAAAGCGGAAACTCTATTAAAAGATGAAGAAATCCATGTAAAAGCGTTCCAAGTAGATGTTACCAAGAAGAGCCAAGTGGAGAAACTTGTTAAAGATGCGGTGAAGGAATATGGAAAGATTGATATTTTAGTAAACAATGCCGGGACGAATATCCGCAAAAAGTTAATAGATATTGAGGAAGATGATTGGGATTTTATCCAGTCGACAAATTTAAAGGGAATTTTTCTAACCGGCCAGGCCGTTGCGAAGCAAATGATCAATCAAGGCAATGGCGGTAAAATCATCAATATTTCTTCGATTTTAGGTGCCATTGGGATGAGCAATCAAACCAGCTATGCAGCGAGCAAAGGGGGCATTAATCAGTTAACGAAAGTGTGGGCGGATGAGTTAGCAGAGTATAACATTAACGTGAATGCGCTTGCGCCAGCCTATATTCGAACGCCGATGACGGAAGAATGGTTAAATGACCCAGAACGGTACGCGAATATTGTTTCGCAAACGATGGTAGGACGGGTTGGAACCTTAGAGGATTTAGTGGGCCCAGTGGTCTTTTTAGCCTCCGAAGCTTCGTCCTATATCACAGGGCAGATCTTGCATGTGGATGGCGGTTGGAAAGCGAAGTAAAACGAAGGCACGACTCAATGAAGCAGAAAACCTAGTCGATAGGATTTTAAGACACCATTTTTTCACTTAGTAAATTCAGAATATTAAGTATTTTAATCCTAAATACCTGTATATATATAGGACGAAATGCCAATTTTTTGACCATTGAAATGATAACGCTTATAACGCTTACTAAAAGAGTTAGGGGGGATCATTTGAAAGCGATACTAACCAATGGATACGGTGGGACAGACGTTTTGTATCTAGGGGAACATCCTGAGCCCGTGCCAAAAGAAAACGAGGTAAAAGTCCGGATAAAAGCAACAGCGTTAAACCGAGCTGATCTACTCCAAAGACAAGGATTGTATCCACCACCACCAGGAGCAACGTCGATTATTGGACTTGAAATGGCTGGGGTGATTGAGGAAGTAGGTTCGCAGGTACAGAATTGGAAAATAGGCGACCGTGTTTTCTCTCTGCTGCCCGGAGGGGGCTATGCAGAAAAAGTGACAGTGCCTGCCGATCTGTTGATGCCTACACCTGTTGAATTATCCGATGTGGAGGGTGCTGCAATCGCCGAAACGTATTTAACGGCCTATTTGAATTTAGTTTGGATTGGTGGGTTAACGAATGAGAAAACCGTTCTTGTGCATGCGGGGGCAAGTGGTGTTGGGACTTCAGCGATTCAACTAATCAAACAAATGGGAGCCCGGTCAATTGTCACGGTAAGAAGCAGAGAAAAGGCAGAGTTTTGTCGGTCGCTTGGAGCGGATGTAGTGTTGATTGGGAAAGAAGGATTTTCGGAGGAAATATTAAACCTCACGGACAATCATGGGGTTGATTTGATTTTAGATTGTGTCGGTGCCTCTTATTGGCAGGATAACTTAAAATCAATCTCCATGGGTGGAAAACTCATTGTCATTGGAGTCATGGGCGGGGGCAATGTCGAAAACGTCCCGTTAATGGAATTAATTAAAAGAAGAATCAGTATCGTGGGCTCGAGCTTACGTTCACAACCGGAGGAAGAAAAAATCAACCTCAGCCAAGAATTTGCTCGAACGATGCTTCCACATTTTAAAACAGGAAACCTTAGAACGGTGGTCGATAGGGTTTTTAACTGGGAGGATGTTCAAGAGGCTCACACTTACATGGAACGAAATGAAAATATTGGGAAAATCATATTAAAAGTCTTTAGCTGATTAAACAACTAAAATGAGGTGACCAGCGATGGTAATAAAGCGAAAGAAAAAAGGAATAGGTTTCGCCCTTTCAATGATTCTAATCTTAAGTGTGTTTTTAGCAGCCTGTAATTCGGACTCAGACTCTGGTTCTTCAGATGGTGACAACGAAACAATTAAAGTTGGGATTATCGGTGCTTTCCAATTGGCAGCAGGAAAAGAAATTAAAGACGCTGCAGAGTTAGCGGTAAAAGAAATCAATGAAAATGGAGGCGTTTTAGGGAAAAAGCTGGAGGCTGTGTATGCAGATACGAAAGCAAACCCTGAAGAAGGCCGTGCTGTGGTGGAACGGTTATTGTACCAAGATGAAGTGGACTTTATTGTTGGCGAGCATCGGAGTGAGGTGGCGTTAGCTGTTCAACCGGTTATTATGGAAAGCAAAAAAATATTTGTAAACACTGGCTCCGCTTCACCATTGGTAACAGAAGCGGTAAAAGAAGATTACGAGTTTAATAAATATACGTTTCGGCCGATGATGGATTCTACTCAATTAGGGGAGGGATTTTTGAATCAATTTGCACAGATGGTCGAAACAGAAGGCTATAAAAAAGTCGCGTTAATTGCTGAAACAGCGGTGTGGGTCGATCCAATCGTTGAAACATTTGAAAAGCAGTTTGGGGATAAAGTCGTGTTGGTGGAACGTCCAGCTACCGATACGGAAGATTTTTCAATCGAATTATCAAAGCTAAAGGATAGTGGCGCAGAAGTCGCGATGACATTATTCTCAGCAAACCAAGGCATTGTGTTTGCGAAACAATGGGCGGAAAGACAAATTCCTGTGGAAATTACAGGCTACAATGTTCAAGCGCAAAGTCCTGAATTCTGGAATCAAACGGAAGGGAAAGCGAACGGACTGTTAACGTGGAAACATGGGGTACGATCGGAAATCACCGAGAAATCCATTCCATTCTGGGATAACTTCACCGAAGACTATGGCCGCACTCCTGGACCGTATACCGGGATTACAGCTTATGACGGAGTACTAGTGATGGCGGATGCGATCAACAAAGCGGGGACTGTAGATTCAGTTGAGCTTGTAAAGACATTAGAAAGTGAAACATTTGTCGGGGCATCAGGAAATATCAAATTTAGAGAAGATCATGGCTATACAATTGGCGAAGACTTTGTCCCATTCACCTATATTCAATGGCAAGATGGTGAAATGGGTGTTGTTGGTCCAGAAAGTGTTGCCACGGATGAAATCATTAAACCTGAATGGATTAAATAGACAGTAGGGAGGTTTCGTATGGTTGCCGACATCATCGTCTTTGGGGCCATCTGGACAGCAATTTATTCGATGATTGCCCTTGGATTTTCACTCATTTTTGGCGTTGCAAAAATCATGAATCTCTCACACGGTGCGTTCTTTATGTTTGCCTGCTATGCAGCATACTATTTGTCTTCATCAGGCCTGGGGCTATTTTGGGTAGCCCTTGGCGCAATTGTCATCACCATTATTTTAGCGATTGTCAGTTATTTAGGCATCATCAAACCAATGAGAAACTCGCTCACCCAAGTGTTGATTCTGACTTTTGCGTTTGCGATGTTTTTAGAACAAATTATCGTGATTACTTTTGGTCCTGAACCTAGATATGTTCCTTCGATGTTAGAAGGAGGGATGAGTATCCTTGGGGTCCGTGTGACACATCAGCAAGTCTTGGCGTTTGTGATTACGATTGTGCTGATTCTATTTTTATGGTGGCTGTTAAGTCGAACCAATATGGGACGGATTATTCGGGCTGTTTCGCAGGACAGAGAAATGGCTTCAATGCTTGGGATTAATGCCGAAAAAATCTTCATCTTCGTGATGGGATTATCGGGAGCTTTTGCGGCTGTTGCCGGGTTACTTGTCGCCCCGTTTTTAACGGTTACGCCTGCAATGGGGTGGTCACCGATTCTCGCTGCGTTTACGATTGTTGTTCTTGGCGGGCTCGGAAATGTCTGGGGTACACTGATCGGTGCTTTTATCGTGGCCTATGCAGAAATGATCACCTCTTACGCTTTTAATCCACAACTAAAAGAAGCCGTAACCTTCACAATTATGATTTTAGCGTTAATGTATCGACCAAATGGCCTGTTCTCAAAGGGGGTAAGCGATGCATGATCAAAAAGTATAAAGGTTCGCTTGGGATCATCACGTTGCTTACAGTCACCTTGGCGATTTTTCCATTCATAAACGATTCGTTTTATCTGATTTCGATTTTAACATTGGCCAATCTTTATGCTGTGTTTGTGGTAAGTTGGGACATTGTTTCCGGTTTTACTGGAAAATTGAATTTAGGGCACGCGCTCTTTATCGGGATCGGGGCCTATTCCGTAGGAATTCTACACGATTCTCTCGGTTTGATTTTATCGATTTTGGTAGGGGTTGTTTTGTCCATTTTAGTTGCGTTTATCATTGGGAAGCCGACGATGAAACTACATGGCCCATTTTTTTCGTTAACTACAATGGTGTTGCCCTTAATTTTGTTTCAATTAGCATACACATATCGAAACTTGACCGGCGGAGAGTTTGGTCTGAATGTTTCCGTTCCACTAAGTAGAATGGAATTATACTATGTAACCTTAGCGTATATGTTTATTTCCGTGCTAATCATCTTCTTTATCTCAAGATCCCGAACAGGAAAGATTCTGTTGGCGATCAAAGAAGATGAAACAGCTTGTTCAGCTATTGGAAATAACGTGGAACGTTATAAATTAATGGCTTTTTTGATTAGTGCATTCTTTGCTGGATTGGGTGGAGGCTTGCTTGCTCTTTATCTCCGTCATGTAGGTCCTAATGTGTTTGAACTATGGCAATCCGCAACAATATTAATTATGGGGATCGTTGGCGGGATGGGGACGATCATTGGGCCATTTTTATCTGCCTATGGATTGACCTTTTTATCAGAATGGCTTCGTGGTACAGAGGAGTATCAAGATTTAATTTATGCCGGACTGTTAATTCTATCGATCTTAATTTTACCAAACGGATTGGCTAGTGTCGGAGCATATGTGAAAAGAAAATTCAAGGAAAGGGGGAAAGGGACCGATGACAATGTTTCAAGTCGAGAACTTAACGAAAGTTTACGGAAAAGTGAGAGCGGTTGATGATGTTTCATTTTCAATCCAGAAAGGGGAATTTGTTGGCATCATTGGCCCTAATGGTGCCGGTAAAACAACGTTGTTTCATTTAATCAGCGGTGTCCAGCCTCCGACTTCAGGTAAAGTAATCTTAAATAATGAAGAAATTACAGGAAAAGCTCCACATCTGATTGTGCAAAAAGGCTTAACGCGAACGTTTCAGGTGCCGCGACCTTTCCAAGAGTTAACGGTACATGAAAATGTAGAAATTGTGAAATCCTCAAAACTCTCTGTACATGAACAAGCAAAACAAATCGACCACCTTCTTCAGCAAGTTGGACTAGGCAGTCGCCAGAGTCAATTAGCGGGCAGCTTGCCACAAGGGGATTTACGTAGGCTTGAAATGGCGAGGGCATTGGCAACGAATCCGGATTTATTGCTATTAGATGAACCATTTGCCGGTTTGAATACAGCTGAGATTGAGAGTTTATCAGAGTTGCTGCTGCAGATGCACGACGAAGGAATTACAATTATCATCATTGAGCACAAACTAAAAGCGTTGATGAAAATGGTCAAACGCGTGATAGCAATCAACTTTGGACAATTGATTGCGGATGATATTCCGCAAGAAGTCGTCAACAATGAACAAGTGTTAAAAGCGTATCTTGGTGATAGGAGTTGGGATTTTGCTTACAATCACTAATCTTTCGGCAGGCTATGGAAAAGCCGTCGTCATCAATCAATTGAACCTTGAGGTTAAGGAAGGGGAAATGATGTCCATTATTGGCCCGAATGGAGCAGGGAAAACCACTCTATTGCGGTGTATCAATGGGCTGGTTCCTGCGAATTCTGGGGACATCACCTTTGAAGGGAAATCGATTAAAAAGCTGCCTACTCACAAAATTGCGCGCTTAGGGATCACCCATTGCCCAGAAGGACGCCGGCCATTTCCGGAAATGAGCGTTTATGAAAATTTGAAAATGGGCGGGCTGCAGTTAAACAACGACCAGTTCAATGAACGATTGGAATATGTGTACAGCTTGTTTCCAATTCTAAAAGAGCGGAAAAGTCAGTATGCGGGTACGATGTCAGGCGGACAGCAGCAAATGGTTGCCATCGGTAGGGCCTTAATGACCTCACCAAAACTATTAATACTTGATGAACCTTCGATTGGTTTGGCACCCATTGTTGTCGATGAAATCTTTGAACAAATCAAAATCATTAAGGAAAGCGGAGTAACAATCTTGCTGGTGGAACAAAACGTCGATGTCGCCTTAAAAGTAACCGATAAAATTGCGGTAATGGATAACGGGCAAATCTCGTTTATAGGGAACCCAGCTGAGTTAGTGAAGGATGCTAGTTTGCGAGAGATTTATTTGGGGATCGGGTGATACCGACAATAAGGATAGTTTGGAGAAACCGAATGTGGTTTCCCCTGTTTTTGTTAGTTTGAGTGAAAAATAGGGGAATTCACCTAATTGAGGGGGACAATGGGTTGTTGTATCCCCAACAATTATCTAATAAAAGATTTTGAAATAAGCGGAAATATTTCGGTTAGATTGCAGTAGAGTGCTTTTTAGAAGGGATTTAAGCGGAGGTTTTCCGATTAAGCAAAGCAAAATTACCCATTTTCACGTATTTTTAAGTCGCTAGTCGGAATTTTTCCGTCCATTAAAGCCCTTTTCAGTACTATTTTCTAATTAAGCGAAATTTCTCCGCTTATTGATCAAACCATGTGCTGATTCCCGCTACTAGGTCAGTGAAGGGGACGCTTTTTATCGTTGTTGGGCAGGGAGGAGAATATTGCGGGACGTTAGTTAACAGGTAATCAAAGATGGAGTAGCATGAACTATCCTCTTATTTTTTTCCTAAAATGTATCTGGTGTGAATATTGATACTTTAAAAAATTCAAACAGCTTCTGGATTAATATATCACTTTATGATATATTCTTTTTAGATATATCATAAAGTGATATAAAGGAGGGTAAGAGTGAAACAAATTGAACAATTGACCGACTCTGTATTCTACATTATGGCTGCGCTAACGACACCACGTCATGGCTACGCTATTATGAATTTAATCGAAGAAACTACAAAAGGAACTGTTAGTATCGGACCTGCTTCAATGTATACAATCATTAAAAAATTACTTCAACAAGAGTTTATTTACTTATACGATGATTCAGACTCACGCAGGAAGACTTATCTTCTAACGGAGAAAGGCCGAGAAGTATTAACAGAGGATATTGAACGCCGAAAAGTGATGATCCAATTAGCAGAAAACGGGTTAAAGGAGGAGCAGTCGTGAAAAAAATCAAATATATGATGTCTGGTGGTTTAGCGTTCTCAGAACAACAAGATATGGAAAAGCTCCGCAAGAAATCGCTTAAAGGGTGGCATGTGAAGGATTTTAAATTTATGGGCTATGGATTGGAATATGGAGAGAAAGAAGATGTCATTTACAGCATTGATTATCGATTTTTAGATGAAAATGAAAGAGAAGAATATCTGGATTTCTTCTCAGCTGCAGGATGGAGACATGTTTGTTCAGAAGCCGATATGCATTTATTTAAAGCAGCTCCAAATACAGCGCCTATATATAGTGATAAAGATTCAAAGATTGAAAAACATCATCGTCAAGGGAAAGTGATAAACGGAATGGCACTTGGTTTGCTAGCGTTCACGATCGCTTTATTCTTTGTAAGCATCTTTACGACAGGAACTTTTCAGACGGTCGCTAAAATAAGTTTTTTTGGAGTGTTCGTCTTTACGGTTCCTGCGATCATGACGGCAATGGCGATTTACTACCAAAAATGGAAAATCAAATTAAAAGATGCAAAATAAAAAATCTTCCGTTTTGGAAGATTTTTATTTTAAATTAGGAAATCCTTGTTGGCGCAACGCTTCATACACCAAGATTGCAGCTGTGCTTGATAGGTTTAGCGAACGTACATGTTCATTCATTGGGATTCTCAAAAAGTGGTCTTTATTTTCTTCTAGTAAGTCTTTTGGTAAACCAGTTGTTTCTTTTCCGAACATAAAATAATGTTCTTTGGAGATGTCACTGAAGTCAAAGCCTGAATGTGTTTTTTCGCCGAACGTCTCAATATAGTAAAACTCGCCTTGATTTTTTGCGAAAAAGTCATCTAATGAGTCATAATACGTGATGTTAACAGAGTCCCAAAAATCGATCCCTGCTTGTTTGATCATTTTTTCATCAGTTGAAAAGCCAAGTGGGCGAATCAAATGCAAAGCTGTATCGGTTGCCGCACAAGTAAGTGCAATGTTGATGGTATTCGATGGAATATCTGGTTGATATAGGACAACATGTATTGCCAAGAATGGTCACCTCAATCTGTATTTTACCCTCCAAATTATAGCATAAAGATGGATGCTTTCACCTGTATGATTGAATTTATGTTAACGGATTACATCTATTGGACTTGGAGTAACGCTGACTGCATTGATCACGAAAACGATGAAAGGGTAAATCAATAGAATGCCGATAATGATTAGTCCAGCGGCAGGACTGCACTCATCTGCGGGGGGGGGTCACAGGAAATAGATTCGCAAAAATGAAAATAAACAGGATATGATAGGGGAGCCAAAGCAGGACCGTCCAAATAGGAAGATTTGCGATTTTTTAGCCATCTTTTCGATAAATAACCAACGATGAGCGTCAGTAAGATAAAGCAAACAAGGGCCCCAATTATAGAAATCATCCAAACTAAGTCGTAACTCCAACCCGTTATTCTACTGATACGGGGTACGTTCACAAGTATTTCAATTGGAATAAAAATCATAATAGCATATAACATACTAATCCCATTTATTTTTATAAAAGTATTCATGTACTTCCCCCTGATTCACTCTCTATATTTATAAAAATTCCCTAATAGTTCCCACTTTAACTTTAATATCCAAATGATTTGTTAACGTAAAAATACTGCCTGACATTAAAGGTAGTCGGCTTTTTGATTCCCATCATTTTCTAAAAATCACATGTTATACTGAATGAGATTGAAACTTTTTATTCAGTTAAACAGTAGAACATATTAGAGAAAAGGGTCTTTGGAAGAGTGTTGTTAATCCGAAAGCTGATTTTAACGCAATAGTAGCCATCTCGAATGTTTAAATGAAGTTTGCATGTTGTTTTCTTCTAGATAAAGCTGTTGGGATACAGTTGTATTTTTTTGTTCAAAGGCTACAAAAGTTTAAGAAAAGAGAAAAAGAGTTGAGGGGGAGTTTTCATGGGAATTATTAAAGCTGCGGTGGATGCTGTTCGTGGAGGTTTTGCGGATCAGTGGTTGGAAGTGATTGAGCCGCAAAGCATGAGTGATCAAACCGTGATGTCTGTTGGGGTGAAAGTACGCGCCAAGGATAAGCGGAATCATAATAAAAAAGGAACAGATAGCACGATTTCAAACGGCTCGATTATTCATGTACAGCCGAATCAATTTATGTTGTTGGTCGATGGCGGGAAAATTATTGATTATACCGCTGAAGAAGGCTATTACGAAGTGGTCAATTCGTCAATGCCGTCACTCTTTAATGGGCAACTAGATGAAGCGGTGAAAGAGACGTTCAACCGAATTAAATTTGGTGGGGTACCGTCTTCTTCACAAAAAGCGTATTTTATTAATTTACAAGAAATCAAAGGAATCAAGTTTGGGACACGGAATCCAATTAACTATTTTGATAACTTTTATAATGCCGAGTTGTTTTTACGGACGCATGGATCGTATTCGATAAAAATTGTTGATCCGCTGAAATTTTTTGAAGAAGCCATTCCTAGAAATAAAAGTATCGTAGAAATACAAGAAATCAATGCTCAATATTTGTCCGAGTTTATGAATGCACTGCAAACGGCGATCAACCAAATGTCGAGTGATGGAATCCGGATTTCGTTTGTGGCTTCACGGGGAATGGAACTTGCGAAGTACATGTCCAATGTGTTGGATGAAGATTGGACGCGAATGCGCGGCATGCAAGTCGAGTCGGTCGGCATCAACAGCATTACGTATGACGAACAATCGCAAAAACTGATCAATATGCGCAACCAGGGGGCGATGCTTCAGGACGCTTCAGTTCGTGAAGGCTATATTCAAGGCTCGATTGCGCGTGGATTGGAAGCTGCAGGGTCTAATGAAGGTGGTGCGATGAATGGATTTGTTGGTATGGGAATGGGCATGCAGGGAGCAGGAGGTTTTGCGCAGAGTGCTTCGGAAACGAATCGTCTTCAAATGCAGCAACAAGCCCAGCGAACTCACCAAACTCAACAAGCCCAGTCAGCTAAAAACAATAGCCACTCATGGCAATGTTCTTGTGGCCATTCTAATGAAGGCAAGTTTTGTTCTGAATGTGGTACTGCAAAGCCGCAAAAGGATACGTGGACATGTGAATGTGGCAATGAAAACAGTGGCAAGTTCTGTTCAAACTGTGGAAATAAAAAGCCTGAGGCACTTTCTTGCGGAAAGTGCGGATTCACGCCGCCTGCTGGGGTCAACATGAAGTTCTGTCCAGAATGTGGAAGTAAATACTAGGCCGAAAAAGAGGTGTTAGGCATGGGCGTTATTGTTTACAAATGTATCAACTGTGGCGGTCCACTGGCGTTTAAAGCGGAAACGCAAAACTGGACATGTGATTATTGCCTGAGTGAATTTAGCGAACAAGAGGTTCGTGAGTTCATCCTCAATGAGCAAGCACAAGCTGAGGCGGAAACGAGTTCAGCGGTGCTAGAAGAGCATAAGCTTCAAGATCAGGAGTTTCAAGAAAAAGCGATGGGCTATACGTGCGAAAGTTGTGGCGCGGAAATTGTCACCGATGACACGACTGCGGCGACCTTCTGTTATTACTGCCATAATCCAACCATCATTCCGCGCCGATTGGAAGGAGAATTTCGCCCGGAAAAAGTGATTCCGTTTAAGTTTAATCGCGAAAAAGCGACGGAGATTTTTATCAACTGGTGCAAGAAAAAGCCATTGCTTTCGAAACAGTTTACGAGCACTTCGGAACTTGAAAAGTTGTCGGGCATTTATGTGCCGTTTTGGTTGTTTGATTGCCATTCTGATGGAGGAATCAACGGGACTGCGACGAGAGTCCGGACATACACGAGCGGCGATACGCGCTATACGGAAACGAAATATTATCGTGTGCACCGTGAAGGGAAAGCGATTTTCCGTGATGTTCCTGCTGACGGGTCGAAAAAAATGGACGATGAACTAATGAGTATTCTTGAGCCGTATGATTATAAAGATCTGACCGATTTTTCGATGTCGTTTTTGTCAGGCTATTTAGCGGAGAAATACGATATGGACCAAAACGATGTGTATGGCAGAGTATCCGGTCTGATTCGTGACAACATGGAATCGTTGCTACGGGAGACGGTCAGGGGCTATAGCTCAGTTTCAATCAATGATTCAGATATTAAAATGAAGAATGTCGATGCGACCTATGTGTTGTTACCGGTTTGGATGTTCACGTACCAATTTAAAGGCAAAACGTATATGTTTGCGATGAACGGACAGACAGGAAAAATCGCCGGTAAATTGCCAATTAGTCCAGGGCGAGCGGCTTCATGGTTTAGCGGCGTTTCAGCGGTGGCCTTTGCGGCGTTGATGATCGGAGGGCAATTTTTATGGTAAAGCTTAAAAAAACCTTCGCGCTATTACCGTTGATGCTGGTGCTAATGTTTGCTTTTTGTATCAATGTGTTCGCGGCTTATGAAAAAGTGTATGATGAGGCCGATTTATTTTCGGAAAAAGAACGAGCGGACCTCAATGAACAAGCAATCGCTTTAAGTGAACAAACAGAAATGGAT
>Ga0182742_1004476_pt1 | contig 12650 bp, 13 predicted proteins | sample eDN5th37CBELigMG_FD_128880 | JGI IMG/M metagenome (GOLD analysis project Ga0182742, IMG submission 128880) | Enriched Miracle-Growth compost microbial communities from Emeryville, California, USA - eDNA 5th pass 37_C BE-Lig MG (version 2)... ... | reverse complement strand
TGCGATCGGATCAGCGCTCAGGTCTAGCCCCATGGGCATAAACGGTAGTCCAGTAACCTAGGCCAACGTGACTGCAGCATCTGGCATCGGCCTGGCCACCATCACCGCCGACGGAACCGTTCTGGACACCTGGTTTCCCGCTCCCGAGCTGAGCGCATCCGGCCCCGCGGGCACCGCCCGGCTGTCCGGCGACGACGTGCCCGCCGACCTGGCTGCCCTCACCGGCAAGGACGAGGACCGCGACGTCGAGGTCGTGGCCGTGCGCACCACCATCGCCGACCTCAACGACAAGCCGGCCGACACGCACGACGTGTGGCTGCGGCTGCACCTGCTCTCACACCGTCTGACCAAGCCGCACGAGGCCAACCTCGATGGCATCTTCGGCCTGCTGAGCAATGTGGTGTGGACCAACTTCGGCCCCTGCGCGGTCGAGGGCTTCGAGACCACGCGTGCCCGGCTGCGTAAGCGCGGCGCGGTCGCGGTGTATGGCATCGACAAGTTCCCCCGCATGGTCGACTACGTGACGCCGTCAGGTGTACGCATCGCCGACGCCGACCGCGTGCGGCTCGGCGCCCACCTGGCCTCCGGCACCACCGTCATGCACGAGGGCTTCGTCAACTTCAACGCCGGCACACTCGGTACCTCGATGGTCGAAGGACGCATCTCGGCCGGTGTCGTCGTCGACGACGGGTCCGACATCGGTGGCGGCGCGTCGATCATGGGCACGCTCTCCGGCGGCGGCAAAGAGGTCATCAAAGTCGGCAAGCGCTGCCTGCTGGGCGCAAACTCGGGTCTGGGCATCTCGCTGGGCGACGACTGCGTCGTCGAGGCCGGGCTGTACGTGACCGGCGGCACCAAGGTCACCACTGCCGACGGACAGGTCACCAAGGCCATCGAGCTGTCCGGCGCGAGCAACCTGCTGTTCCGCCGCAACTCACTGTCGGGCGCGGTCGAGGTGGTCAAGCGCGACGGGACGGGCATCACCCTCAACGAGGCGCTGCACGCCAACTGACGTTGACCGCGATCACTGCGTGAACGCGTGGGAGATGTGGATCTTCCAGCGCCCGTCGGGCTGACGCTGGAAGACGTCCACCCCGTCCTCGTGGACGGTCTCCAGAACCGCACCCGCGGAATCCCGCACGGTCAACGTCCACACCAGCCGGACCGTCGCCAAATCCCCGTCGACGAGAATCTCTTTGATGTCGGGCTCGTCGTAGTGCAGTGACTTCGACGGGTCGTTGAACCTGTCACGCATCTGATCGCAGAACGCATCCCGGTCGCGGTCGGCCGAGTCCGGATACGCGAGCACCGCGTCGTCGGCGAACAGTCCGCACACCGCGTCGATGTCACGATCGTTGAAGGCCTGGGGCCACTGTCGCAGTGCTTCTTCGATGGCTTGGCGATCCGCATCCCGGTCTGGGTTTCCGCACCCAGCAAGCACAATGACCGCTGCCACCACGAGAGCGAGCGCGCGCAACACCGTCACATTGTGACGGCACTGCCGTCAGAACGGTGGGGGTTTGTTGTGTTCGGCGACGAGGTCGTCGTTGAGTTTGCGTTCGGCGGCGATGGTGCGGGCGGTGTTCTGGGCGCGGGTGCGGCGTCGTTTGGGCATCTTGACCCCACGCAGGTCGGGGTCGGTGGTGGGGATCGGGGTGGCCGGTAGGTCCAGTGCACCGGTGGGTGCGGCCAGTTCGGTGATCGACAGGCGCCGGTGGCTTCCGGGCACAGTGGTGTACTCCCGCCCGGAAGGCGAGGTCCATACGATGGTGCCGTCGGGGTGTTGTCGGTCTGTCCAGCCGCGGGGGCCGGTCCAGAACGTTTTCAGAAGATGATGAAAACGACACAGACACTTCAGGTTTGAGGCATGCGTGGGCCCTGCGGGATAGGGCACGGTGTGGTCGAGGTCGCAGCGGTCGGCAGGTTTGTCGCATCCGGGGAACCGGCAGGTCAAATCGCGGCAGCGCACATAGTCCGCGAGCGCGCGTGAGGGGATGTAGCGGTCTTCCGGTGCGGTGTCGCCGGGGTGTTTCAGTGGGCGGATGGTGGCGTTGTTGATGATCTCGGCCAGCGCGTAGGCCGGCAGCACTCCCCCGCCGAACAGCACGGCCGGCGGAACCCGGTCCAGCGGATGCTCGTCGGGAGCGAGGAACGCCGACGGGGTGTCGCTGCTGTTGTCGGTGAACTCGGTGACGCTGACAGGTTCGGCGTCGCAGCCGGTTTCGACGGTCTCGGCGGTGGTGTCGGGGGCAGCGGTGACGCTGGCCGCGGGAGCGATATCCGGATCGTCAGCGGGCTCGTCGCCGATATCGTCAGCGGGCTCGGCGGGTTCGGTGTCGGCGGCAGGCGTGTCGGTGGCAGGTTCGTCGGGGTTGTTGGTGGTGGCGGCGTGTTGGGCGGCGGTGACGGTGTCTTCGCGGGCGATGACGTGCACCACGAGGTGTCCGCGGGGGGATTGTTCGCGGCCGCGGACACAGTCGGGGTCCTCGCATTCGCAGGCCAAGGTGGTGTGGTCGAGGATGGCGCCGAGGGCGTCGTGGCGCAGCTCATTGAGGGTGCGCGGATCGTCCGGGCAGACCCCTTCGATGAGTTCGGCGATCCGGGCGTCATAGGCGTTGCCGAGGTGGGCCTGCAGCCGGCCGGTGACCGTGAGCACTCCGGGGGCGTCGGTGGGTGAGCCGATGTCGAAGTAGCGGCCGCGCCGCGAGGCGCGGCCGCGGCGGAAAGACCCGGGGTCGTGTTTGAGGATCAGATCGTCGATGGTGTTGTCGATCTCTTTGAGGGTCAGCTTGCCCCACCCGCTGATCTGGGCGGCCAGCTCGGCGTCGATGAGGGCGAGTTTGTCCGGTTCGAGCATCAGCGCGGTGCTCCAGCAGATGTTGCGCACGATCATCTCGCTGACCAGCCCGGCGGCGAACACCTCGTTGACCTTGGGCAGCCGGTCGCGCAGCGCGACCCCACGCTGGGCCTGGTGCAGCGCGGCCCAGGCGGTGATGCCTTGGGCGGCCCCGAGCTGGGCACCCACCGCTGCGTCGGGGTCGACGAACCACCAGCGGCGCTCATCGGCGCTGGGGGTGCTGGTGGCACGGATGAACATCTCGGCCATTGCGGCGTGCTTGTGCGCCGAGGCGGACGCTTCGGCCTGTGCCCAGCCGCGGGCCTGGCCCTCCAGCTCGAGGTCGGACAGCGCGGAGAATTCCGCGATCTGCACCAACGACCCTTCGTACATACGTTCGAATCTACCGGCCGTGAACCCGCCACGGCACCGCAAAACCGCTATCTGTGGATGAAACCGCATCTGGGGATAACCCCAGCTCATGCCCGCAAAATGTCACACCTGTGGTGTAAGGACGCCGCCTTGACGATTCCGCGATGGCGACCCGCGTCGAGCGCTATGTTCCGCAGAGGGGGCCACCTCAGCCTGGAGGGAGTCATGACCACAATCGGATCGCCGACCCGTTATCGGATTCTCCAGATCGCGCTCGTCGCCGTCGGCGTGGCGATGATCCTCCTCTACCCGCTGGCCGTCGTCTGGCCGTCCGGGTGGGCGTGGCATTCCGGGCCACCGCATGAGTCGAACTACTTCATGATGATCGTCGGTCTGTATGTGACCCTGGGAGCGTTTCTCATCAACGCGGCGAGACATCCCGAAGCCAATGTGAGCCTCATCTGGTTCGCCGTGTGTTCCAGCGTCGTTCACGCAGTGATCATGGCGGTGCAGTCGTTCGGCAGCGGCCACCACATGGGCCATCTGTGGGGAGATGTCCCGGCGTTGCTCGTCGCGGCCATCATCTTGGCGGTCCTCATGAAGGTGCCCGACCGTCAGACGTGAACACACACTGATCGGCACCCGGCGCTTCGGCATACCGGGCGGAGACGCTGATCGTGGCCCGACCCGGGTCGCCTGCCCGACGAACGGATCTCGTTGCGCGGCAGGATGAAAAGGATGTGCTCGTAGCAGAGGTACCCGTCGCGTATGGGCGCGCCGGTCCCCCGACACGTCGTTTTGGCATATGACACTGACTTTGCCTGCTACAGTTCCGCGCACCGGAAGACGCGAGGTCGTAGTCCGCCTCTCCGAGAGGAGTTGCCCATGGCCCTGATGTCACCCACCGCGCGGTGGGTCCTGTTGCCGGCAGGGGCCGCCTGCGCTGCGGTGGTCACCGGCCTGCTCGGATCGGTCACCGCGACTGCCGAGCCCGTGCCGCCGCGGCCTCCGAACTGCACGGCCGCCGACGTCGCCGGAATCGCTTCGGGCGTCGCGGCAGCGACATCGTCGTATCTGTTCACCCACCCCGACGTCAACGACTTCTACACGAGCGTGCGTGGCCGTCCGCACGAAGAGGCCTCCGCGGCCATCGACGCCTACTTCGAAGGCAACCCGCAGGCCCACGCCGACCTCGCCGGTATCCGTCAACCACTCGTGGACTTCCGCAACCGCTGCGGTATCGCTCCGCCCAGTTAACGTTCGGAGACAACGATGTTCCGATCAGCATCACGACCGCTCGGTCTACGCGCGGCCATAGCCGCCCTGGCGTTCACCGCGCTTCCCGGCGCGATCATCCTGCTCGCACCGGCAGGCACCGCCGCTGCCGACGTCTGCGCGAGCGCCGGAAGGCGCATCACGGTGGGCGGATGTGTCAACGTCGCCGACGCCGTGGCGCCCTACGTCCCGCCGCCCGCCTACTACGCCCCGCTGCCCGGCGAGGCACCACCGCCACCGCCACCACCACCGCCAGGCTCCAACGTCACCGGGTGTGTCGGCTGGAACGGCCGGTGGGTGAGCGCCAGCGGCTGCAACTGAGCGATCCTGGCCGGCTACGACTCGGCTGCCAATACGCAGAACTCGTTGCCCTCAGGGTCGGCGAGTACCACCCAACTCTGCTCGCCCTGCCCGATGTCGACGTGGCGCGCGCCCAGGCCGATCAGCCGGTCGACCTCGGCCTGCTGGTCGTCGGGGGTGAAGTCGACGTGGAGGCGGTTCTTGACGGTCTTGCCGTCGGGCACCGCGAGGAACAACCAGACGGGGCCCTGTCCCGGCGGTGGCGTCAGCACGACGTCCCCGTCGGAGTCGGTGTGCTTGGGCCACCCGAGCGCCTGTGACCACCAGTGCCCCAACGCCTCCGGGTCGTGGGCGTCGATGCAGAGCTCGGAGAACCTCAACGCCACTGCGCGAGTTCCTTTTTGAGCACCTTCCCCATGGCGTTGCGTGGCAGGCTGTCCACGATCCTGACCTCGCGGGGCCGCTTGTGCACCGAGAGTTGCTTTGCGACAAAGTCGATGAGCGTGTCGGACTCGGCATCGCCGACCACGTACGCGACGATGCGTTGCCCCAGATCGTCGTCGGGAACGCCGACGACGGCGGCTTCCTTGACGCCGGGGTGGCCGAGCAGCACGGTCTCGATCTCACCCGCGCCGATGCGGTAACCACCGGATTTGATGAGGTCGACCGACTCGCGTCCGACGATGCGGTGCATGCCGCCCGCGTCGATCACCGCGACGTCACCGGTACGGAACCAGCCGTCGTCGTCGAACGCCTCCGCGGTGGCCTCCGGGCGGTTGAGGTAGCCCTCGAACACCGTCGGGCCCTTGATCTGGAGACGTCCGATGGTCTCGCCGTCGTGCGGCACCTCGGCACCGTTCTCGTCCACCAGGCGCGTCCGGACACCCTCGATCGGCACCCCGACCCAACCGGGCCTGCGTTCGCCGTTGACCAAAGTGGTGATGGTGATCAGGGATTCGGTGCTGCCGTAGCGCTCCACCGGCGGTTGACCGGTGAGCTTGGTCAACTGCTCGAACACGGGCACCGGCAGCGGGGCGCTGCCCGACACCAACAGGCGCGCCGACGACAGCGCGAGCGCGGCGTCGAGGTTGTTGACGACGCGCGACCACACCGTGGGCACCCCGAAGTACAGCGTGCCCTTGGCCACGGCGTAGCGCTCCGGGGTGGGCTTGCCGGTGTGCACGAAGCGGTTTCCGATGCGCAGCGAACCGATCAGGCCGAGCACCAGACCGTGCACGTGGAACAGCGGAAGTCCGTGCACCAGCGTGTCTTCCGGCGTCCACTCCCACGCCTTGGCCAGCCCGTCGATGTCGGCGGCGATGGCGTTGCGCGTGATGGGCACGCCCTTGGGCAAACCCGTGGTGCCCGAGGTGTACATGATGATCGCGGTCGATTCCGGCGGCGGTTCGGCGTAGCGGTGCCACGACCGGGCGTGCAGGCGCACCGGGATGTGCGGCAACCCCTCGGCGTCGTCGGGCCGCTCGCCGAGCCAGGCCTGAGCGCCGGAATCTTCGAGCATGTGGCGGCGCTCGGCGACGCCGACATCGGCGGGCACCGGGACGACGGTGACACCCGCGATGAGGCAGCCGGTGATCGCGAGCACTGTGGTGGCGGTCGGTTTCGCGAGGACAGCGACGCGCTGTGCGACGGCGACGCGCTCGGCGACCGAGGTCGCACCGCCCACCAGGTCGCTACGGCTGAGGACGGCACCGTCGATGCGGACCGCGTCAGCGATGTCAGCGCCGGCGGCTACCGCTGCGGGATTCAGTGAGGCCAGCAGCATAGTGCGAGGCTACCCGGCGCGGCTTGCCCCCTGACCCGCGGCCGAAGGTACTCGACAGGGCGCCGAATGATCGACAGGCTGGAGTCATGAGTCCGTCGGCGCACCGTGACCGCGACGAATCGGGCCGTCCTCGCAATTCCCGGCCGCGCGACGCGCTGGGCCGCCCGTTGCCGTACGGCAGCAAGGGCATGGAGCGCATACCGGATGACCTGCATCTGTCGCCGACGGAATCGCTGGCCTTCGCCCAGCGGCTGCTGGATCTGGGGCATGCGTTCGCGGCCCACGAGGTGCTCGAGGCCGCGTGGAAGAACGGCCCGTCCGGTGAGCGCCCGCTGTGGCAGGGGTTGGCGCAACTGGCGGTGGGCATCACCCACGTGCAGCGGGGCAACCTTCCCGGCGCGGCCGCACTGCTACGACGAGCCTCGGAGCGGCTGGCGAAAGTCGACCTGCCCGCCCCGCACGACGTCGACGTCACCGACCTCATCCGGTATGCCGAGGCGCTCGCGAAAGACCTCACCGACGGGCGTGACATCGACGCCGAGCGGCTGCGCGTCCAGCTCATCGACAAGGCATCGCGATAATGGGGCGATGGGAATGATCCGGCAGGTCTCGACGCGTGAGGTGTACCGGAACAACTGGCTCACGCTGCGCGAGGACGCCATCGAACGCCCCGACGGCAGCGACGGCATCTACGCCGTGGTCGACAAACCCACTTACGCGCTGGTGATCCCACACGACGGCGAACGTTTCCACCTCGTCGAGCAGTACCGGTACCCGCTCGGCCTGCGCCGCTGGGAGTTTCCGCAGGGCACCGCGCCCGACCGGCAGGATCTGGAACCGCATGCGTTGGCCGAACGCGAATTACGCGAGGAGACCGGCCTGCGCGCGGCGCACCTGGTCAAGCTCGGCCTGCTCGACGTCGCAGCCGGCATGAGCAGCCAGCGCGGCTGGGTGTTCCTGGCGACCGAGCTCACCGAGGGCGACCACGAGCGTGAGCACGAGGAACAGGACATGCACAGCGCGTGGTTCACCCGCGCCGAGATCGAGGACATGATGCGCAGCGGTGACATCACCGATGCCCAGTCGATCGCGGCGTGGGCGTTGCTCCTGCTCTACGAGCGCCGTTAGCGACGTTCGGCCAGCGCCCGCAGGAAGAACGTGAGGTTCGCCGGGCGTTCTGCCAGGCGCCGCACGAAGTACCCGTACCACTCGTAGCCGAACGGTACGTACACCCGGACGTGATTGCCCTCGTCGGCCAGGCGGCGCTGCTCCCCGTCGCGGATGTTGTAGAGCATCTGGTACTCGAAATCGTCCACACCCCGGTGGTATTCGCGCGCGAGTGCGGGCACGGCGGCGATGATCTCCGGATCGTGCGACGCCACCATCGGGTAGCCGCGGCCGGCCATCAGGATCCGCAGGCACGTCAGGTACGAGTCGGTGACCTCGTCGGGGTCGCGGTACGCGACCGACGCGGGCTCGTCATACGCCCCCTTGCACAGGCGGATTCGCGCACCCGAGGCCGCGAACTCCGCGCAGTCGGCGCGGGTGCGCTTGAGGTAGGCCTGCAGAACCGTTCCCAGCCAGTCGAACTCGGTGCGCAGATCCCGCACGATCGACAGCGTCGAGTCCGTGGTGGTGTGGTCCTCGGCGTCGACGGTCACCCAGGCTCCGATGTCACGGGCCTTGGCGCAGATGGTGTGCGCGTTCTCCAGCGCGATCTTCTCGCCGTCGCGTGGCAGCGCCTGCCCCAGCGCGGAGAGCTTGAGCGACACCTCGAGTGGCCGCACCTTCGCGTCACTGTCGCTCTTGAGGCCCTCGAGCAACGCGAGGTACGCGGCCACGGTGTTGTCGGCGTCCTCCTTGCTGGTGGTGTCCTCGCCCAGATAGTCGATGGTCACCAGCCGGCCCGAAGCACGCAGCGCCGCAGTGGCATCCAGTGCCTCGGGCACCGTCTCGCCCGCGACGAATCGGTCCACCACGCGGCGCGTGACCGGGAGTCGTTCGGCGGTGGCACGGAGGCGCTGCGAACGGGACGCGGCCAGGATGGCGGGTCGGGCGACCCGATCGAAGATGCCCATGTCACGCCTCCATGTGGGGATAGGTGTGGTTGGTGGGCGGCACGAAGGTCTCCTTGATGGAGCGTGCCGAGGTCCAGCGCATCAGGTTCTGCGCCGATCCGGCCTTGTCGTTGGTGCCCGATGCGCGCGATCCACCGAACGGTTGCTGCCCGACGACCGCGCCCGTGGGCTTGTCGTTGATGTAGAAGTTGCCTGCGGCGTAACGCAACCCGTCGAGGGCCTGCTGGACGGCCGTGCGGTCGTCGGCGATCACCGCACCGGTCAGGCCGTACTTGGCGCCGGTGTCGACGACGTCGATGATCCGCTCGTACTCGTCGTCGGGGTAGACGTGCACCGCGAGGATCGGGCCGAAGTACTCGGTGCAGAACGCGTCGTCGGTCGGGTCGTCGGACAGCAACACGGTGGGACGCACGAAATAACCTTCGCTGTCGTCGTATTCACCGCCCGCGGCGATCGTGACGCCGGGCGCGCTCTTGGCCCGCTCGATGGCCTTGACGTTCTTGGCGAACGCGCGGTCGTCGATCACCGCGCCGCCGTAGTTGGTCAGGTCGGCGACGTCGCCGTAGCGCAGCGCCTCGGTGGCCGAGAGGAAGTCGTCGCCCATCTTCTGCCACACCGACCGCGGGATGAACGCGCGCGACGCCGCCGAGCACTTCTGACCCTGATAGTCGAACGCGCCGCGGATCAACGCCGTGCGCAACACATCCGGGTGGGCCGATGAGTGGGCGAGCACGAAGTCCTTGCCGCCGGTCTCACCGACCAGTCGCGGATACGTGTGGTAGCGGTCGATGTTGGCGCCGACCTCACGCCACAGATGCTGGAACGTCGCGGTGGACCCGGTGAAGTGGATACCGGCCAGGCGCGGATCCTTCAGCGCCACTTCCGAAACCGCGATCCCGTCGCCGGTCACCAGGTTGATGACACCGGGCGGCAGGCCCGCGGCCTCCAGCAGTTGCATCGTGAGATACGCCGCGAAGGTCTGGGTGGGCGACGGCTTCCACACCACGGTGTTGCCCATCAGGGCCGGCGCGGTCGGCAGATTGCCCGCGATGGCCGTGAAGTTGAACGGCGTGATGGCGTAGACGAAGCCTTCCAGCGGGCGGTGGTCGGTGCGGTTCCACACGCCCGGGCTGCTGATCGGCTGTTGCGCCAGGATCTGGCGGGCGAACGCGACGTTGAACCGCCAGAAGTCGATGAGCTCGCAGGGCGCGTCGATCTCGGCCTGATAGGCGCTCTTGGACTGCCCCAGCATCGTCGCGGCGGCGACCTTCTCCCGCCACGGACCCGACAGCAGGTCGGCGGCGCGCAGGAAGACCGCGGCGCGCTGGTCGAACGGCAGTGCGGCCCAATCCTGTTTCGCGGCGATCGCGGCCTCGATGGCCGCCGAGGCGTCGGCGTGTTCGGCGTTGGTCAGCGTGCCGAGTTTGGCCGAATGCCGGTGGGGTTGCACGACATCGATGCGAGCACCCGAACCCATGCGGTGCTCGCCGCCGATGACGTGCGGCAGGTCGATGTGAGTGCTGGCAAGGTCATGCAGTGCCGTGGTGAGCCGGGTGCGTTCCTGCGAGCCGGGGGCGTAGTCGTGAATCGGCTCGTTGGCCGGCGTGGGCACGTCGGTGATGGCGTCCATAGCTCAAGAATCGCTGACCTGGAGCCGTTTAGTTTTGTCCGATCCAACAACACTGCACGGTCAACCCAGTAAAATCGGACAACATGCAGGCGCCCGGTGTCAGCCTGGGCCAACTGCTGTTGGCCCTCGACGCGACGCTGGTCCGGCTCGTCGAGGCACCGCGCGGGCTGGACCTGCCGGTGGCGTCGGCCGCGCTGATCGACTCCGACGACGTCCGCTTCGGTCTCGCGCCCGCGGCGGGCTCGGCGGATCTGTTCTTCCTCCTGGGGGTGTCGGAATCCGACGCGCTCGCCTGGGTCGACCATCAGGCGGACCACCGGCCTCCCGCGGCGATCTTCGTCAAGGAACCGTCGCAGGCGATCGTCGAACGTGCCACCGCGGCCGGTATCGCCGTGGTCGCCGTCGACACCCGCGCCCGCTGGGAGCGGCTCTACCGCCTGGTCAACCACGTCTTCGAACACCACAACGACCGTGCGCTGCACGATTCCGGGACCGACCTGTTCGGCCTCGCGCAATCGGTCGCCGAACGCACCCACGGCATGGTGAGCATCGAGGACGCACAGTCCCACGTGCTGGCGTACTCGGCATCCAACGAGGAGGCCGACGAACTGCGCAGGCTCTCGATCCTCGGGCGGGCCGGCCCACCCGAGCACCTGGACTGGATCGCGCAGTGGGGCATCTTCGATGCGCTACGGGCCAAACCCGACGTCGTGCGCGTCGCCGAGCGTCCTGAACTGGGGCTGCGGCCGCGGCTGGCCATCGGGATCTTCCAACCGGCGCCCGACGAGCGTCGCGCACCGACGTTCGCGGGGACGATCTGGGTGCAGCAGGGCAGCCGGCCGCTGGCCGAGGACGCCGAGGAGGTGCTGCGCGGCGCCGCGGTGCTGGCGGCACGCATCATGGCGCGGTTGGCGGCGACGCCGTCGAGCGACGCCGTGCGCCTGCAGGAACTGCTGGGCCTGCGCGCCACCGACGAACCCGTCGACGTCGAGCAGGTCGCGCGCGAACTCGGCATCACCGCCGACGGACGCGCCGCGCTGATCGGGTTCGACGCGGGCTCACCGAGCACACGGATCGCCGACGTCCTGTCGCTGAGCGCCAGTGCATTTCGGTCCGACGCACAGATCACGTCGTCGCGCACGCGCGTGTACGTCCTGTTCCCCAACACCGGCAAGCCCGGCGCGGTGACGTCGTGGCTCCGCGGCACGGTCTCGGCGCTGCGCGCCGAACTCGGCATCGAGTTGTACGCCGTCATCGCCGCCCCGGTCGCCGGCCTGGCGGGCGCCGCGGCGGCGCGCACCGAGGTGGATCGGGTCCTGGACAGCGCCGGGCGTCATCCGGGCGCGCTCGGCCAGGTCACCTCACTGGCCGAGGCCCGCACAACCGTGCTGCTCGACGAGATCATCACCGCGATCGCCTCGGACGACCGGCTCATCGATCCGCGGGTGCGCGCGCTGCGCACCGAAGAACCCGTGCTCGCCGAGACCCTGCGCGTCTACCTCGACAGCTTCGGAGACGTCGCGGCGGCGGCGCAGTCGATGCACGTGCACCCGAACACCGTGCGCTACCGCGTCCGCCGCGTCGAGCAACTGCTCGGAACGTCGCTGGGAGACCCCGACGTGCGCCTGCTGTTGTCGCTGAGTCTGCGCGCGACCGCGTGAACTAACCGGCGAGGCGTTCGGCGGCCTGCTGAATGCGCTCGTCGGTGGCTGTCAGTGCCACCCGCACGTACCTATCCCCCGCAGGCCCGTAGAACTCGCCCGGTGCGACCAGGATGCCGCGTTCGGCGAGCCACCGCAGCGTGTCGCGGCAGGCCTCGCCGCGGGTGGCCCACAGATACAGGCCCGCCTCGGAATGGTCGACGGTGAAACCCGCCTCGCGGAACGCGGGCAGCAGCAGGTTGCGGCGCTGCGCGTACCGATCCCGTTGCACGGCTTCGTGTTCGTCGTCGTCGAGCGCGGCGACCATCGCCACCTGGATCGGGCCCGGCACCATCATCCCGGCGTGCTTGCGGACCGCGAGCAGTTCGGCGACCACGGCCGGATCACCCGCGACGAAACCGGCGCGGTACCCCGCGAGCGACGACGTCTTCGACAGCGAATGGATGGCCAGCAGCCCGGTGTGGTCACCGTCGCACACCGACGGATGCAGCACGCTGACCGGATCGGCATCCCAGCTCAGCCCCAGATAGCACTCGTCGGAGGCCACCAGCACGCCCCGCTCACGGGCCCAGGTCACGACCTTGCGGAGATGGTCGCGGCCCAGCACCCGGCCGGTGGGATTGCTCGGCGAGTTCAGGTAGATCAGTGCGGGCACCTGCGGCCCGATCTGCGTCAGCGAGTCCGCGCGCAGCACCTGCGCACCCGCCAACCGCGC
>Ga0182742_1004474_pt1 | contig 12659 bp, 14 predicted proteins | sample eDN5th37CBELigMG_FD_128880 | JGI IMG/M metagenome (GOLD analysis project Ga0182742, IMG submission 128880) | Enriched Miracle-Growth compost microbial communities from Emeryville, California, USA - eDNA 5th pass 37_C BE-Lig MG (version 2)... ... | reverse complement strand
CTGGGCGCTCGCCCTGTTCGTGCAGAGCGACTATGCCAAAGTTGGCATTCCCATGATGCCGGTCGTGGCGGGCGAAGGTGCAACGCGGCGACAGATGCTCGCCTATTCGGTGGTCCTTTTGCTGATCAGCCTTGTACCCTGGTGGGTCGGCGGCGCAGGGGTGATTTACGGCCTCACTGCGTTGATTCTGTCGGGCCTATTTTTGGCTCTGACGGTTCCGGTATCGCTTCGCCGCAACGAGCCGGACGACTCGATGCTCCCGGAAAAGCGGCTTTTCGGCTATTCGGTGTTCTACCTGTTCGCGCTGTTCGCGGCGCTGGTTGCAGACCGGTTGATCCTGGGGCAGGGGTAATCGCATGGCACTGACTCCTGAGGAAGAAGAGCGCCTGAAGCGCGTGAGAAAGAGCCGCAATATTGCGCTCGGCCTGGTGCTGCTGGCGCTGGTGGCCCTCTTTTACGCGATCACCATCGTTCGGGTCGGTGCCCAATGACGAGCGGCGAAGCTTTGGCCCGGCCCATCACCAGGCGGAATATGAGGGTGGCGCTCCTGGCGCTGCTTGCGGCCTTGGGCATGCTGGGCCTCGGCTACGCGTCGGTTCCGCTCTACCGGCTCTTCTGTCAGGTGACGGGCTTCGGCGGCACCACCCAGCGGGCGGGCGAGGAGGAGGCCGATCTGGCTGCTCAGTTTGCGCGCAGTGCGGGCGGTCGCACCATCTCCATCCGCTTTGATGCAAACCTCGCGAATGACATGCCCTGGACCTTCGAGCCGAGGCAGGTGACGGACACCGTAGCGATTGGTGAGCGTGACCTGGCGATCTTCGAGGCGCGGAACAATTCCGGCGTGCCAATCACCGGTACCGCCACCTTCAACGTCTCGCCCGAGCAGGCCGGCGCCTATTTCAACAAGATTCAGTGTTTCTGCTTCACCGAGCAGACGCTGCAGCCGGGGCAGAGTGTTACCATGCCCGTGCTGTTTTTTGTGGACCCGGCGGCCCTCGACGACCCGAACATGAAGGATGTCGAGCAGATCACCCTCAGCTACACCTTTCATCGCCTACGCGAGCCGGCGTCGTAAGCCTCTGGACCTCGGCAATGCGGGGAATTAAGGCGCCCTCAAACAAGGATCAGGACTGAACGAGACATGGCCGGCGCGACCAACCACGACTACCATATCCTGCCACCGGACATCTGGCCCTTCATCGGGTCGATGTCCGCGCTGGTCTTCACCAGCGGCATGGTTCTGTTCATGCACGATATGGCCGCCGGTCATCTCGTGCTTGGCCTCGGCATCGCCGGTCTGATCGCGACCTTCTTCAGCTGGTTCTCGAACATCGTGAAGGAGGCGCAGGCCGGTCACCATACGCCCGTGGTGCAGCTGCACATGCGTTATGGCATGATCCTGTTCATCGCTTCGGAAGTGATGTTCTTCGTCGGCTGGTTCTGGAGCTGGTTCGATTTCTCGCTTTTCCCGAGCGAGCTGAGCGAAGTCATCGGGGGGCAATGGCCGCCCAAGGCGATCGAGGCGGTAATGGACCCCTTCGCCCTGCCACTGCTCAACACCCTGATTCTCCTCTGCTCCGGCACCACCGTCACCTGGGCGCACCATTCGCTGATCCACGGCGATCGTGAAGGTCTGAAGACCGGCCTGTGGCTGACCATTGCGCTGGGCGTGCTGTTCAGTGCGATCCAGGCTTACGAGTACATGCACGCCCCGTTCGACTTCGGCGGCAACACCTATTCCAGCGCCTTCTACATGGCGACGGGATTCCATGGCTTCCACGTGCTGGTGGGTACGATCTTCCTGATCGTCTGCCTGCGCCGTGCCTATCTTGGCCACTTCACGCCGCGCCAGCACTTCGGCTTCGAGGCCGCGGCCTGGTACTGGCACTTCGTCGACGTGGTGTGGCTCTTCCTCTTCATCGTGGTGTATGTGTGGGGCGGCTGGGGCGCTGAATACCATTGAGGCCGTGCGCGGCGTCGGATTCAGTGCCGATGCCGCGCTTTTCGCTTTGCCGGGCGCCGTGAGTGCCCTGGGCGATACGCGTGAGCCTGCAGATGGCGAGGCTTGCTGTGCGCTGAGTCGCAAGATCGAGATCGGTGAGCCCAGATCGCGCGGAGTGCCGCCAGCGCCGACCGGCATGGCGGCTTTCGCGTGGGCAAGCGCTGATCGCTTTATCGTCGCAGGAAATGCCCGACATGCCTCCCGCAGCTGAGCCGCCCTTGGTGGAGGGCTCCCTTAGAGGCCTTTGCCCTCGCTGTGGTGAACCGACACTGTTCGATGGTTGGGTGCAGTTTGCCGCCCGCTGTCGGTCTTGCGGCCTGGAGTTCAGTCGCTTCAATGTCGGAGACGGCCCTGCGGCCTTTCTCACCTTGATCGTCGGCGGGCTGGTGGTGATGCTGGCGATCTGGCTAGAGCTCAGCGTTGGGCCGCCCTTCTGGGTTCACGTGCTGCTCTGGCTTCCGCTCACGATCGGGTTGGTGCTTGGTGGGCTTCGGCTTGCCAAGGCTGCGCTGCTGTATTCCGAATACCGGCAGAATGCGGCGGAAGCAGGCGGCAAGGACCTGCGCCCGTGATCCGCCGCCTTCCGCTTTTTCCCACGCTGATCGTCGCCGCCGCCGTCGCCGTGATGATTGCGCTCGGCATCTGGCAATTGGGGCGGGCTCAGGAGAAGGAGGCGCTTCTCACGCGCTATTCCGCCGCGGCGACAATGTCGAGTGCGGTGCCTTGGCCTGTCACTGAAGAAGAGCGCGATCAGGCGCTCTACCGGCACAGCACGATTGCGTGTCTTGAGGTTCTTGGCATGCGAGAGACCGCCGGGCGCTCAGTACAGGGCGTGCCGGGTTGGGCGCACGTGGCACGCTGCCGTGTACCTGAGAGCGGCGAGGCGGAAGTGGCGCTTGGCTGGTCGCAGGAGCCTCAGGGGCCAGCATGGGAAGGTGGGGAGGTCTCCGGCTTCCTTGCTCCAGCGGGTGAGGGCGTGAGGCTCGTGGCGACACCGGCCCAAGCAGGGCTGGAGCAGTTGGCGAAGCCCGACCCTGGCGATCTGCCGAATAACCACCTGTCCTACGCCGTGCAGTGGTTCTGCTTCGCGTTGACCGCGATGGTGGTTTACATCCTGGCGCTGCGGCGGCGGCAACGTTAGCCGTTCGCCGTCAGCTTCGGCTTGCAATTCCCTACGACTCCGCTTATCTGCGCGGCATCCCGACATTGTCGCGACAAGGTGGGGCTGGCGCCGCGAGGGGCCGGTCCACTTCGCCTTTGTCGCGATACCACTGGAGCATGAATGGCCGACACGGCGCGCCTGACACAAGTGATAGAGCCAGAGGCGGAGGCGCTCGGTTTCGAGCTCGTGCGCGTGAAGCTCTTTGGCTCGGGTGACGAGCGAACGCTTCAGGTGATGGCGGAGGATCCGGGCACCGGCCAGTTGGTCGTGGAGCAATGCATGACGCTCTCGCGGCGCATTTCGGACGCGATCGACGCGCTTGAGGAGCAGGGCGAGGAGCTCATTACTGGCGCCTACCATCTGGAAGTCAGCTCACCCGGGATCGACCGGCCGCTGACCCGGCGCAAGGATTTCTCCACTTGGGCGGGGCATGAGGTTCGCATCGCACTGGGCGAGAAACTCGATGGCCGCCGAGACCTTCATGGCGAACTCCTCGGCATGGAGGGCGAGGTCGTCGCCATAGAGGATCGGAAGGTGGGCCGTGTGGAAGTTCCGCTCAGCAATATCCATTCGGCCAAGCTGGTCCTCACTGATAAACTGATCGCCGCGACGAGGCCGCTCGACACGAGCGGGATCGAAGAATTCGAAGAAGCACCTGAAGAAGAGAAGGCAGACGACTGATGGCCAGTCCGATTTCCGCCAACCGGGCCGAACTGCTCGCGATTGCGAATTCCGTCGCGTCCGAGAAGATGATCGACCGCGCCATCGTCATCGAGGCGATGGAAGAGGCGATCCAGAAGGCGGCACGCGCCCGCTACGGTGCGGAGAACGACATCCGCGCCAAGCTGGACCCTCTGACCGGCGACCTCCGCCTCTGGCGCGTGGTCGAGGTGGTCGAGGAGGTTGAGGACTACTTCAAGCAGGTTAGCGTCGAGCAGGCGCAGAAGCTGCAGGCCGGTGCCGCTGTCGGGGATTTCATCGTCGATCCTCTGCCGCCGGTGGATCTGGGCCGCATCGACGCGCAGAGCGCCAAGCAGGTGATCTTCCAGAAGGTCCGCGATGCTGAGCGCGAGCGCCAGTACGAGGAATTCAAGGATCGCGCGGGTGAGATCATCACCGGCGTGATCAAGTCGGTCGAGTTCGGCCATGTGATCGTCAACCTCGGCCGCGCCGAGGGTGTGATCCGCCGCGACCAGCAGATCCCGCGTGAGGCAGTGCGCGTGGGTGAGCGCATTCGCGCGCTGATCATGAAGGTGGAGCGCAACAATCGCGGCCCGCAGATCTTCCTCAGCCGCGCGCATCCGGAATTCATGAAGAAGCTGTTCGCGCAGGAAGTGCCTGAAATTTACGATGGCATCATCGAGATCAAGGCGGCGGCGCGCGACCCGGGCAGCCGCGCCAAGATTGGCGTGATCAGCCGCGATTCGAGCATCGACCCGGTCGGCGCCTGCGTCGGCATGAAGGGCAGCCGAGTTCAGGCCGTGGTGCAGGAGCTGCAGGGCGAAAAGATCGACATCATCCCCTGGAGCGAGGACACCGCGACCTTCGTCGTCAACGCGCTGCAGCCGGCCACCGTCAGCCGCGTGGTGATCGACGAGGACGAGGGCCGCATCGAGGTTGTCGTGCCGGACGATCAGCTCAGCCTCGCTATCGGTCGGCGCGGACAGAACGTGCGCCTCGCCAGCCAGCTGACGGAAAGCCAGATCGACATCATGACCGAGGAGGAAGCCTCGGAGAAGCGCCAGCGCGAATTCGCCCAGCGCTCGAAGATGTTCGAGGAAGAGCTGGACGTGGACGAGACGCTGTCTCAGCTGCTCGTCGCCGAAGGCTTCGCCGAGCTCGAGGAAGTCGCCTATGTGGAGCTCGGTGAGCTCGCCTCGATCGAAGGGTTCGACGAGGAACTCGCCGAGGAGCTTCAGAACCGCGCGCAGGAAGCGCTCGAGCGACAGGAAGAGGCCTATCGCAAGGAGCGCCGCGAGCTTGGCGTTGAGGATGCGCTGGTAGAGCTGCCGCACCTGAATGAGCAGATGCTGGTCGTGCTCGGCAAGGCAGGGATCAAGACGCTCGACGATCTTGCGGACCTGGCCACTGACGAATTGATCGCCAAGAAGCGCGAAGCGCCGCGTCGTCGCCAGTCGGAGGCCGGCAAGCTTGCGGGCCCGCCGATGCGCCGGCCGCAGCGCGCCGAGGACAAAGGCGGCGTGCTCGGTGAGTTCGGCTTGAGTGAAGAGCAGGGCAACGAGATTATCATGGCCGCCCGCGCACATTGGTTCGACGACGAGGATCAGGGGCCGGAACAAGGCCAGGCTGACGCGGCTGACAACGAGGTCGCCGAGGCGCCCGCAGCGCAGGAGGCCGCCGATGCGGAATCCTCGCAATGAGTCGCTGACGCCTCACGACATTTCGGAAGCTGTTCCGGGCGAGCATACGCCCGAGCGGCGTTGCGTGCTGACCGGCCGGGGCCAGTCGCGCGATGCGTTGCTGCGCCTTGCCTTGGGGCCCGTCGGTCCCGATGGGCTGGGGCCGGTGCTGCCGGACGTTCAGGCTCGTGCGCCCGGACGCGGCGCGTGGATTGGCATTTCCCGGGAGGGGCTTGCGGAGGCTCTCGCCAGCGGCAAGCTCAAAGGTGCCCTCGCTCGCGCCTTCAAGACGGGTGCGCTGGCGATCCCCGCGAATCTGCCGGACCTGGTGGAAAATGCGCTACGGCGAGCTCTGCTGGACCGGCTGGGGCTCGAATTGCGCGCCGGGCTCCTTATCTTGGGGTCCGACAGGATCGACCGCGCGGCCCGGGAAGGCCGTGTGGCTGCTCTCTACCACGCTGCCGATGCGCGCGCGGATGGCGCGCGCAAGCTCGACCAGGGCTGGCGCGTGGGCGAGGAGGCCGAGGGAAGCACTCTTGCCGGCACGCGCCTGCCACTGGACCGCAGGGCCCTGTCTGTGGCATTGGGCCGCGACAATGTCGTCCACCTGGCGCTGGTCGACACTGCCTCGGCGCAGCGAGTCGCGGTCTCGCTGCAGCGCCTGCTGAACTTCCTGGGGGTCGCTGAAGCGGGTGCAGAGCCGGACAACAGGTCCGGCCCTGTTCCGCCAGGCCCGGGTGCCGCAGCCGGTGATGTGCGCGGCCGCGAAGAGCCGGCGGGCGATGCCCGGCCGGCGAGCTGATGTGAAGGATTGTTGAAGGTTTTATGAGCGATAACGACACCACCTCGACGCGCACCCGCAAGCCCTTGGGGCTGAAGCGTTCGGTCGACGCCGGCGAGGTCAAGCAGACCTTCAGCCACGGCCGCACCAACAAGGTCGCGGTCGAGGTGAAGCGGCGCCGGAAGCTCACCCGGCCCGGCGAGGAGCAGGCAGCTCCGGTCGAGGCGCCGGCGCCTGCGCCGACTCCCACTCCTGCGCCCGCGCCTGCGCCGGTTCAGGCCGCTCGTCCCGCGCCGGCACCGCGCCGCCCTTCGCCGACTGACGAGACGCCGCAGGAGCGTGTCGCCCGCCTCCAGCGCGAGGCGGAGGAAGACAGGCTGCGCCTTGCCGAGGAAGCCCGCCGCCGCGAGGAGGAGGAGAGGCTCCGTGCGCTCGAAGAAGAGCGTCGTCGGGCGGAAGAGAATCGTCGCGCGGAGGAGGAAGCTGAAAAGGCTCGCACCGCCGCCGAGGAACAGGTCGCAGCAGAGCCCGCTGTTGTTGAACAGCCCGTCCCTGCAGAAGAGCCTGCGCCCGCGTCAGCAGACGCCGAGGCAGCCGCTTCTACGGAAAGCACCGGTGAACGCGCGGCCCCGGCGCCGCGCCGCTTCACTCCCGTCGCTCGCCCGGAACCCAAGAAGCCGGAGAAGAAGCGTGAGGAGCGTGGCAAGGTCCCGCAACAGCAGCAGCCGGCGCCTGCGGGCCGTGTGGCGGATCGCAACGACAAGCGTCGCGGCGGCAAGCTCACCGTCAATCGTGCGCTGAACGAGGACGAAGGCGCCCGCGCCCGCTCCCTCGCCGCGCTGAAGCGTGCGCGCGAGAAGGAGCGTCGTGCGCAACTCGGCGGCAAGTCGAAGCCGCGCGAGAAGCAGGTGCGCGATGTGATCGTGCCCGAGGCGATCACCGTGCAGGAACTCGCCAATCGGATGGCCGAGAAGGGCGCCGATCTCGTGAAGGCGCTGTTCAACATGGGCATGATGGTCACCGTCAACCAGACGATCGACCAGGACACGGCGGAGCTGCTGGTCGAGGAGTTCGGCCACAACATCCAGCGCGTTTCCGAAAGCGACGTCGACATCGACACGACGGAGGATGTCGATCCGGAAGAGACGCTCAAGACGCGTCCGCCGGTCGTCACCATCATGGGCCATGTCGACCACGGCAAGACCAGCCTGCTGGATGCGCTGCGCGGCACCGACGTCGTGAAGGGGGAGGCCGGCGGCATCACCCAGCATATCGGCGCTTACCAGATCACCACCAAGGACAAGCAGAAGATCACGGTTCTGGATACGCCGGGCCACGAGGCGTTCACGCAGATGCGTGCCCGCGGCGCCAACGTGACAGACATCGTCGTGCTCGTCGTTGCGGCGGATGACGGCATCATGCCGCAGACGATCGAAGCCATCAATCACACGAAGGCGGCCGGCGTGCCGATGATCGTGGCGATCAACAAGGTCGACAAGCCGGAGGCCAACCCGCAGCGGATTCGTGAGCGCCTGCTCGAGCACGAAGTTGTGGTCGAGAAGATGAGCGGCGACGTGCAGGATGTCGAAGTCTCGGCCAAGACCGGCCATGGGCTCGACCAGTTGATCGACGCCATCAACCTGCAGGCCGAGTTGCTGGATCTCAAGGCCAATCCCGATCGCGACGCCGAGGCGACGGTGATCGAGGCGCAGCTCGACAAGGGCCGCGGTCCGGTCGCCACCGTGCTGGTGAATCGCGGGACGCTGAAGCGCGGCGACACCTTCGTCGTGGGTACGCAGAGCGGCCGCGTGCGTGCGCTGGTCGATGACAAGGGCAAGCAGATCAAGGAAGCAGGGCCCTCCATGCCGGTCGAGGTGCTCGGCCTCGGCGGCGTGCCGAATGCCGGCGACCAGCTTACCGTCGTGGAGAACGAACAGCGCGCTCGCGAAGTTGCAGAATACCGCCAGGAGAAGGCGACGCAGAAGCGCACCGCGATGGCGCCCGCCAATCTCGACGCGATGTTTGCCGGCCTCAAGAGCGACGTCATCGAGTTCCCGCTGGTGGTCAAGGGCGACGTGCAGGGCTCGGTCGAAGCGATCGTCAACGCCCTGCACAACCTCTCCAACGACGAGATCAAGGTTCGCGTGCTGCATTCGGGCGTCGGTGCGATCACGGAGAGCGACGTGACGCTGGCGGCCGCCTCGAAGGCGCCGATCATCGGCTTCAACGTGCGCCCGAACGCCAAGGCGCGCCAGCTGATCGAGCGCGACAAGGTGCGGATGATGTATCACGATGTCATCTATTCGCTGACGGAAGAGATCGCGAAGGAGATGGCGGGCGAGCTCGGGCCGCTGCGGATCGAGAATGTTGTCGGTCGTGCGCAGGTCAAGCAGGTCTTCCCTGCGGGCAAGCGCGACAAGGCAGCAGGTCTGCTGGTGCTCGAAGGCGCTATCCGCAAGGGTCTGCATGCCCGCCTTACCCGCAACGATGTGATCGTAAGTGCCACCACCATCGCCTCGCTCCGGCGTTTCAAGGACGATGTGGACGAAGTCCGCACGGGCCTCGAATGCGGCGTGGTGCTGGCCGACACGAACGACATCAAGGCGGGCGACCACCTCGAGGTGTTCGAGGTGACCGAGCAGGAACGCACGCTGTAAGCGAACAGGGATTGCTGACGAGCCGGATCCTGAGGGCCTCATTTCTGAAGGGTCCGGCTCGCTCTTTCGTGAAGTCCGCAGTGTGATCCGCTACGTCGCCCTGCTCGGGTCCATCAATGTCGGTGGCAACCGGTTGAAGATGGCCGACCTCAGGGCAGCACTGGAGGCACACGGCTTCGCCAACGTCAGTACCGTGGTTGCCAGCGGCAACGTCCTGTTCGACCATGAGTGCGAGGCGGACGCAAAGCTTGAGCAAGACATTGCAACCGTGGTGCACAGCTGTTTCGGCATCGAAACCTTTGCAGCCGTGCGCTCGAAGGCGGACCTGGATGCGGCGCTGGCGGAAAGTCCTTTCGCCGGGGAAGGTGAGGACAAGCTCGTCCACGTCCATTTCCTTGAGTGCCAGCCGACGCCAGACGCCTTCGCGAAGCTCGCCGCCGACCACGAAGGACGCGGGCTGGAGAGGCTTGCGCCCGGTACGCGCTGCCTCCACATCGATTTCGTAAGCGGTGTGGGCACCTCCAGATTGACCGGGGATTTTGTTGCCCGGCGACTTGGCTGCCGCGGCACCGCGCGCAACACCCGCTCCATCCGGCGGATCATCGAAGCTATGGACCAGTAATGCCCCGCCAGCCGCACACAGCCGAAGACCAGTCCGTCCGCCTGCTCAAGGTCGGTGAGCGCGTACGCCACATGCTCAGCGAAATCCTGACCCGCCAGCAGGTGCATGACGATACGCTCACCGCGCGCACCGTCTCCGTCACCGAGGTGCGCATGTCGCCGGACCTGAGGCAGGCGCGCGTTTACGTGAAGCCACTGCTCGGCGGCGATGAGGAGGAGGTGCTGACAGCTCTGCGCCGCAACACCGCTTACCTTCAGCGCGAGGTGGCGAGCCGGCTCGGCCTGAAATTCGCGCCCCGGCTGAAATTCACGGCGGACGAGAGCTTCGACGAAGCTGGCCGGATCGAGCGCTTGCTGTCGGACCCGCGTGTCGCCCGCGACCTGGGCGAGGATTGAGCACCGGCCTGCCGTTCATTGACGGCGAGGAATAGCTTTGGCCCACGCTCGGCCACGCTATGAGCGCGCATGGCCAAGCTCTATTTCTACTATGCCAGCATGAATGCCGGCAAGTCGACAAACCTCCTGCAGGCAGACTTCAACTACCGCGAGCGCGGGATGGAAACGATGCGCTGGACGGCGGCGCTCGATACACGCGGCGACCAGCCGATCGCCAGCCGCATCGGCCTTGCCGCCGACGCGCATCGTTTCGACCCGGCCACGGACTTGTGGAGCGCCGTTACCGCCAAGCATGCCGAGGCGCGGCTCGCCTGCGTTCTGGTGGACGAAGCCCAGTTTCTCTCGCCCGATCAGGTGTGGCAGTGTGCGCGGCTGGCTGACGAGGCGAACATCCCGGTTCTATGCTACGGCCTCAGGACCGATTTCCAAGGGCACCTGTTTGCCGGATCGGCTGCCCTTCTCGGCATTGCGGACACACTGATGGAGCTGAAGGCAGTGTGCCATTGCGGCCGCAAAGCGACGATGAACCTGCGGATGGATGAGCGCGGCACCCCTGTGCTCAGAGGCGTGCAGACACAGATCGGCGGGAACGAACGCTACGTTGCGCTGTGTCGTCGTCACTTCGCGGAAAGCCTCGGGCTCTACCGCTCAGGTGAATGCGCACCTACCTAAGGCGAACATGAACGAAACCCTCCTTCTGGCGCTGGCCATCATCCCGGCGCTGGTCATCGCCATCGTCTTTCACGAAGTCGCGCACGGCTGGGCGGCGCTGGCCCTTGGCGACCCCACGGCCAAGGAGCGGCGGCGCCTTTCGCTCAATCCGGTGCGGCATGTCGATCCGATCGGCACACTGATCCTGCCAGGGCTCCTGGCGCTGACAGGCGCGCCGGTGTTCGGCTGGGCAAAGCCGGTGCCGGTGATCAAAGAGCGGCTCGACAATCCCCGCTTCGGCATGATGGCGGTCGCGGCCGCGGGCCCTGGCACGAACTTCATCCTTGCCGCGATAGGGGCTGTGTTGCTGGGCCTGCTCGCCCGGAGCACGAGCCTTCCGCCCGAGGGGGTGCTCGGCTTTGGCGTGGTGGCGCTGCAATTCTTCATCATGATCAACATCTTCCTGGGGTTGTTCAATCTCCTCCCGCTGCCGCCGTTCGACGGGTCTCACATTGTTGAGGGCCTGCTGCCTCGCTCCGCCGCGCGCGCTTACGAAAAGCTGCGGCCGTTTGGCTTTCCGCTGCTGTTCCTGCTGCTTCTGGTGATCCCGTGGCTCTTCCCGGGTCTTGGGATCGTGGAGCGGGTTGTGCTGCCGCCGGTTCTTTGGGCGGAGGACAAGTACATGGCGCTGGCCAGCTGGGTAGCCGGGCGGTGATCTAGTCCCAGATAGTTTCTAGAATCAACGAATAGAGGGCCGTCTGGGCTCACGGACAACTCCCCCAGTGTGCCGACAATGAACGCTTGATAAAGCCGCCGAGAAATCCGCGTTCATGTTGTTTCTGCTACGGAAACAGCAAGATCGCGAGGATATCAAGATGAAGACCAAATTCCTGATCGCGCCGCTTCTGGCGCTCGGCCTGGCAGCCAGCCCGGCTCTCGCTGGGGCTGGCCAGCCCAAGACTCGGGCCAGCGAAGAAGCGCGCATTCCCTTCGTCAACAATGGCGGCATCCGCGACTGGCGCGCGGAGGGAAGTGACGCTGTCTACGTCCAGGACAACGCCCGCCGCTGGTACAAGGCCACCCTGATGCACCGCGCTATCGGCCTCCCCTTCGCGCAGGCGATCGGCTTCGAGACGCGCGGGGTCGATTCCTTCGATCGGTTCTCCGCCATCGTGGTGGATGGCCAACGCATTCCGGTCCAGTCGCTGGTCCGCGTCGAAGATCCGCCCTCCAAGGACAAGCCAGCCGAGGCGGAGAAAGCCTGACATTCCGCCTGACTTCGTCGGCCAGCGGCGCTAGGCGCGCGTCATGCCGCATGGTTGGATCATTCTCGACAAGCCCCCGGGGCTCGGTTCCACGCAGGCTGTCTCGGCCGTAAAACGTGTGTTGCGCCAAGGCGGCTACGGCAAGGTGAAAGTCGGCCACGGCGGCACGCTTGATCCGCTGGCAGAGGGCGTGCTGCCGATTGCTCTTGGCGAGGCAACCAAGCTTGCGGGCCGCTTGCTGGACGCTTCCAAGGTCTATGCATTCACGGTGCAATTCGGCACTGAGACGGACACGCTTGATGCGGAAGGAGCGGTGATTGCCACCAGCGATCACCGTCCACCGATGGCTGCGGTCGCCGCGGTGCTCGAGCATTTCACAGGGCCGATTGAGCAGCTGCCTCCCGCCTACTCAGCGCTGAAGGTGGATGGGAAGCGCGCATATGACCGGGCGAGAGCAGGGGAGGAGGTCACGCTCCAGCCGCGGCAGGTCACCATTCATTCTCTGGAAATCGCCGGGGCGCCGGGGGAGCGAGAGCCGCTCGGCTCCAGCTTCGCAACCACAGCCGGGCGGCCGGACCCGTTCGACCCCGCCGCTCCCCTGGAACTCGCCGAGAGTGTCACACTGCTGGCAAATGTGAGCAAGGGCACCTATATCCGCTCCCTGGCGCGGGACATTGCTCGGGCCCTTGGCACCGTCGGCCACGTCACCTGGCTTCGCCGGATGAAGGCCGGGCCGTTCACCGAGAGTCAGGCGATTTCGCTGG
>Ga0182742_1004473_pt1 | contig 12664 bp, 12 predicted proteins | sample eDN5th37CBELigMG_FD_128880 | JGI IMG/M metagenome (GOLD analysis project Ga0182742, IMG submission 128880) | Enriched Miracle-Growth compost microbial communities from Emeryville, California, USA - eDNA 5th pass 37_C BE-Lig MG (version 2)... ... | reverse complement strand
TGGATCAAGGAGCGCATCGCGCGCCAGGAGTACACGCCCGGCTACCGACTGGTGCTCGGCGCGATCGCCGGCGAACTCGACATGAGCGTCGTGCCGGTGCGCGAGGCCATCCGCCGGCTTCAGGGCATCCAGCTCGTCACGCGCGAACCCTATTTCCGCGCCCGCGTCGTCACGCTATCGCAGGAAGCGGTGGTCGAGCTGTTCCAGACCCGCGAGGCGCTGGAGGGTTTCGCCTGCCGGCTGGCGAGCGAGCGCATGAGCGACGAGCAGATCGCTACGCTCGAACGAGACCTGGAGCGTGCGGTCTCGGGCGAGATTTCCGACGAGGAGCGCTTCGACTTCCACGAACGCATCGTGCGCGAAGCGGGCAACCAGCGCATCATCAGCATTCTCTGCGGCGATCTCTACCACCTGCTGCGCATCTACCGCCGGATGTCCGGCGCGGTGCCGGAACGCCGGCAGATCGCTTTTCGCGAGCACTGGCAGATCGTCCGCTCGATGAAAAGCCGGGACGGCGACCTCGCCGAATCGCTGATGCGCTCACACATTCGCCGCGCCAGCGAGCATGTGCTCGCAACCTCGCTTCGCTGATGGTCCGCCCGGAAACGGGCGTGCGGGTTATGTCGACGCATTGATATCCGCGGGGCATACGCCTTCTGCCGGAAACATCTTGCCGTTCGAGTTAGCGAGCGGTCTGTTCGCCGTGGTTTACATTGAGGCAGGCGCTGAACTGCGCTATCTCTTGGGAATGAGTACTTACGAATCCTTGGAAGAAACCGATAGCGGCCAGCACAGGCTGACGGGCGTCGCACCTGCCGATGACGCCGAAGACAAGGTGCCTCTGGTTCCTGCGTTGCAGAAGGCGATCCGGATCATCAGGCTGCTGAACGAAGCGCGCAGGCCGATGGCGCTGGTGGAAGTAGCCGAGCGGCTCGACATCAGCAAGAGCCACTGCCACGGCCTCTTAAAGACGCTCGTCTATTTCGACTGGCTCCGCTTCGATGCGAACACGCGCAGCTACGAGCTGCATCTCGGCGTCAGCCGCGACCTTTCCTCCATTCTCGACCGGCAGATCAACCACGCGACGCTGCGGCCCGTCATGGAGGAATTCACGGCGCGCACGGGCCTGTCCTGCGTCCTGTCCGAGCCGCTTGCCGACCACAGCTTCCTGATCCTCGACCAGGTCAGCGCGACGCAGGACATCGAGATCTCCTACCCCTCGGGATACCGTCTGCCACGCGACGCACCGGCGCATATGCGGGCCTATCTCGCCTGGCAGAAGGAATTCGAGATCGACGCCTGGTTCGCCGCGGCGAACCTCAAGCGATATACGCCCGACACGGTGGTCGGCGCGAACGAGGCACGGATGGAGCTTCGGGCGACGCGCAACCGGGGGTACTCGCGCAGCGTCGGCGAGTTCACGCGGGGCATCATGGCGCTCGCCCTTCCCGTCTTCGGCCGGGACGGGCGCGTGCGCTACATCTTCGATTGCGTGGGGCGCATTTCCAGCTTCGACGCGCTGGAGGACACGGCTGCACAGCGGCTCGTTTCGGCCGTTGACGAGATCCACCGACTGTTCGGCAGCATCGTGCCCCCGGACTTTCCCCGCCCCTTCGACGAGGCCGGGCGCGAATAGATCCGTGCCCGACAAAAGGCGCTGGCTAGAGCATCACGTCTCCGCAGTTCGGCCCCAGCGTCTGGCCGACGAAAACGTCGCCATGCGGGCTGGAGGCGAGAAGAAGGGCGGAGCCGGCGATTTCCGAAGGCATGGCCGAGCGCCCGAGGGGAAGCAGGGACGCCGTGCCCGCCAGGGTCTCCGGCGCCAGATCCCTGTTGAAATCCGTCAGGACCGGGCCCGGCGCGATCGCATTGACCAGGATGCCGTCCCGCGCCACCTCGCGGCTGAGCGACTTGGTGAAGGCGATGACCCCGGCTTTCGAGGCGGCATAGTGCGCAAAACGGGGCGCGCCGCGTTGGCCGATCTGGCTTGCTATGTTGACGATGCGCCCATGTCCGTTCCGCCGCATGGCGGGAAGTACGGCGCGGCAGGTGAGGAAAACCGCGTCCAGATTGCACGTCATGATGCGACGCCATTCGTCCAGCGTCATCGCCTCGACGCCGGCCTCCGATATCGCTCCGGCCGAATTGACGAGGATGTCGATCCTGCCGAGCGCGTGTTCTGTGGCGGCCGCGAGGTCTTCGACATCCCGTTCGCTCGTGACGTCCACGCGCCGGGCGTGAACGTCGCCACCGATGGCCGCAAGTTGGCTTTCGACTGCCTGAAGGCGGTCGGCATCGGCATCGGCCAGCATGACCTGCGCGCCGTTCTCCAGGAACAGCCGGGCGATGGCCGCGCCGATCCCGCCCGCCGCGCCCGTGACGAGCGCCGTTCGATCTTCAAGCAACATGTCTGTTTCCTCAATTCACGGGATTTGCGTCGTAGGTGCGGATGATGCGGAAAATCGCATCCTCCAGGGTGGCGTGCCGGACATGCCCGCCGTCCGCCGTCAGCATGGCGGCGTCGAAATGCTCGGGAAATTCCGGATGCACGCCGTCTTCGGCTTCTTGCGGCGCGAGCCTGGCGCCGGTCAGCCGCGCGACGATCTCCGCGACCTCATCGGAGTGCGGCCTCTCGCTCACGGCGTCGTAGCGCGGCTGCAGATGCGCGACATCGGCAAGAGCCGCAATCAGGCCGGCGCATGTGGCGATCTCGATGCACGGCTCCATCGGGTACGACTCGTATCGGATCTCATCGTCGCGCAGCGCGTCGCTCACCATCTTGTGGATGGGGCTTTCGGTCTGCCGACCGGGGCCGTAGACCGATCCGATGCGCACGCAGGTCGCCTCGCGGCCGGTGCGCCGCGCCCAAAGACGGGTCTGGAGCTCCAGCACGCGTTTTGTGAGCCCGTAGATGTTGTCCGGTTCAGGCCCCAGCGGCCCCGGCCGGGCATATCCCGCCACCGAGCCGGCGGTGACGACCCGCGCGACACCGAAGGCCTCTGCCGCATTTAACAGTGCCTCTGACCCCACGACGTTCACCATCAGCACATGCACCGGATCGTCCGCATGGCACATCGGCCCGGAGACGCCGCCCATGTGAAACAGGGTATGCGGGCGGATGCGCTCGACGGCGCGCGCCACGGCCCCGTGATCCAGAAGGTCGACGAAACCTCCGTCTTCCTCTGCGAGTCCCTCGACATGGTGTCCGCCCTCTTCCAGGGCGCGCACGAGGGCGCGCCCGATATAGCCCGTATGACCCGTCACGAGGCAGCGTCGGCCCTTCCGCGCTTTCTCCATCAGGCATGCTCTTCTTCGGTGGCGGCGACGAAGGCTGAATGGTTCGCCGCGAACCACTCGGCGATATCGCGGCGGCGCGCAATCCACACATCGCCTTCGGCAAGGCAATATTCGAGGAACCGGTGAAGGGCGGCACACCGCGCCGCCTGGCCCATCCAGTGCGCATGGATGCCGATCGTCATCATCTTGGGGCGCGTCTCGCCCTCGCGGCGCAGATAGTCGATGCCGTCCTTGCAGTAGTCGAAGAAATCCTGCGGCTTGGAATACCCCTGCCCGATGATGAAGCGGTGGTCGTTGTAGGTACTCGAATAGGGCAGGACGAGATGCTGCTTTCCGAGGACCTCGGTATAGAACGGCACGTCGTCCGCGGTGGAATCGCAGTCGTAGAGAAAGCCGCCTTCCTCCACGAGGAGTTCGCGCGTGTTGAGCGAACCGCTATGCCGCGTCTGCCAGCCGATCGGGCGTTCGCCGCATGTCTCGCGGATGATCTCGACAGCCGCATCGATATGCGCGCGCTCGTGGGCCCGCGCCATCTTCCACACTTCCTCCCAGCGGAAGCCGTGCGAGGAGCCTTCATGGCCCGCCTCGCGGATATAGGCGCCCACTTCCGGATTGCGCTTCAGCGCGACGGCGCAAGCCGAGAACGTGCACTTGACGCCGAGATCGTCGAGCATGCGCTGGATACGCCAGACGCCGGCCCGGCCGCCATATTCGGAAACGGCCTCCGTGGCGAGATCGCGGAACTGCGGGTCGAGATGGTAGGGGAATTCGAAGATGCGGTCGTTTCGCCGGTCTCCCGAAGCCCAGGACGATTCCGCGCCTGTCTCGTAGTTCACGACGAGGGCGAGCGCGACGCGCTTGCCGTCCGGCCAGTGCAGCTTGAGGCCGCGCTTGCCGTATCCCACGAAGTTGCGGCGCGGGCCGGGACCGACATCGATCGGCGGCAGATAGTTCTCATAAGACTTTGACATGGATGAATTCCTCCGGATTACGAATGCGTTCGGTCGCGCCAGGCGAACAGGCGGCGTTCCAGTGAGAGAAGCAGATAGTTGCTGCCGAGGCCGAGAAGGCCGATGAGGGCGGCTCCCGCCATCATCGTGTTGATCTGGAACCACACGCGCGAGACGTTGATCAGATAGCCGAGCCCCTCGTTCGCCGCGAGGAACTCCGCGCCGACGATGACGAACCAGGATGTCGCAAGCGCGATCCGGACCGCCACCATGACATGGGGAAAGACCGCCTGGAACGTGACGTGATAGGCGGTCTGCCGCGGCGAGAACCCCAGGCTGCCGGCAGCACGCATCAGGATCGGATCGACGTCGCGGATGGCCTCGAGCGTCGCCACATAGATGATGAAGAAGGCGCTGTAGGAGATGAACGCGATCTTGGTAAGCTCGCCGATACCGAACCAGACGATGAAGAGCGGCAACAGAGCCAGGCTGGGAATGGGTCGAACGAGTTCGATGATCGGGTCGAAGATCACCGCGGCCCAGCGGTAGGTCGCCACGAGATAGGCAAGCAGGATGCCGATCGGGATGGCGATCGCCATGCCCTCGAGAACCCTGATGCAGGATGCGGCGATATGCGGCCAGAGCGTGCCTTGCCGCCACAGATCGATGCCGGCGGCGAGAATCCCGAGCGGTGAGGGCACGAGGGTCGCGTTGTAGAAATGCCACCGGTCGTTCGCGACGGAGAGGAACTGCCAGGCGATCATCACCGCGACGAGGGTGAAGATCTTCGGCGATATCAGCTCCAGGATGAGGGACGGTTTCTTACCGGCCGGCGGGTTGCCTGTTATTTCGGTCATGCGACTAGCCTCGATGCGCGGATGCGCCGGCTTGTTCGGCCTCGCGCAATTTCAGTTGGACTTGCCGTTCGAAGTCGATGAAGTCGTTGCTCAGGCGGTCGCGCGGCCTCGGCACCGGATTGGCCATGTCGCTGACGATCCGCCCGCCGCGCCCCATCACGAGGATGCGGTCGGCGAGCACCACGCTCTCCTCGACGCTGTGCGTGACGAAGACGACCGTCCGACGGCTTTTCTGCCAGATGCCGAGAAGCTCGTCCTGCAGGCGCTCGCGCGTCTGTTCGTCCAAGGCGCCGAACGGCTCGTCCATCAGCATGACCTCGGGCTCTATGGCGAGGGTCCGTGCGATCGCCGCGCGCTGCTTCATCCCGCCGGATAGCTCCCGCGGGAACCTGTCGCGGTGCTCCCACAGGTTGACGGCCTTGAGGACGCGCTCGGTGATCTCGTCGATCCTCGCCCGGTCAAGTCGCTTGGCCTCCAGGCCAAGCGACACGTTCTTCTGCACGGTGTACCAGGGAAACAGTGCATATTGCTGGAACACCATTCCCCGCTCCGGACCGGGTCCCCGGATGTCGCGCCCCTTGAAGCTGACGCGGCCGGAGGTCGGCCGGTCATGCCCGGCGATGAACCCGAGAAGGGTCGATTTTCCGCACCCGCTCGGACCGAGCAGGCACACGAATTCGTTTTCGGAGATCTCGCAGCTCAATCCCGTGATAGCGGTGAAGGCCGGGGAACCCGGCCGTCCGCCGAAGGTCTTGCCGACCTGTTCGACAACAATCTGACCGACCATGAGCGCCTCAGATCCGAACGGCCTGCGGCGCGATCTTGGTCAGGAACGACCGCTCCAGGACGTCGTCGAGCGGGACGAAGCTGTCCATGAACTTCCGCTCCACGGCCCAGCGGATGTAATCGGGGTAGCCGGCAGCGAGGCGTTCGTCGAAATCCGGGCGGTAGTCGTTGGCGCGCAGGATGGTGTCGAGCCCATCCGGCGGGATGCCGAGGCCCTTGGCGATGGCCGGGGCGGCGGCAGCCGGATCGTCGATGATGAGCTTGCTGGCGCGCATCATCGCACGCATGACGCGGAACAGGGTATTGGGCGCCTGCGCGCGCATGTCGCTCGACGCCGACAGGCCGGTCGCCAGATACAACCAGTTGACGTCCGTCGGCGCGTCGGGATTCTCGACATAGGACTTCGCGCCGGTGAAGTAGAGCCGGCCGCCGACCTTCGCGGCATTGCTGACATAGGGCTCCCAGCACGCCATCACGTCGATATCGTTCCGCATGAGGGCGATGGCCTGCTCGGGCGGCTCCATGTTGATGAATTGCAGGGAGCCGAAATCGATGCCGTGGGCCTTGCACATGTTCTCGATTGCCAGTTCGACCGAGGCGCCGCGGAACATGCCCACCCGCTTGCCAGCCAGGTCCTGCGGCTTGGCGATCCCCGATCCCTCGCCGATCACGACGCCCTGGGTGTTGGAGATGTCCGACAGCTTCATGATCCACTTGAAATCCAGCCCGCGCAGCCGGAGCGAGGCAACGTGCTCCATGGCGGAGCAGAGCACCTTGACCTGGCCGCTTGCCGCAAGGCTCGGCAGGTCCGGTCCGTTCACCGTGTAGTTGGCGGTGACGTCGAGCCCTTCATCCTTGAAGAAGCCGTTTTCCAGCGCCAGCGCGAGCTGAGCGGAGTGCTGCGGGTCGCGCACGCTGATGATTTCGAAGGCCGTGATTTCGGCCGGCTGGTCCTGCGCATATCCGATCCCCGGCATCATCGCCGAGGCAGCTGCGAGAACGGAAAGAGAAGCGGTATGGCGTAAGACGTCACGCCGGGTCGGCTGGTATTGTCCCATTTTTGAAGATCCCCTTTGATATCTTTTTTGTTCTTTATACAGAACGCAATCCTTTTAGCAGAATATGCGCTGCCGGTCAATATTGCGACTCGCCACATCCACCCTTGCGGGCGCGTGGCTTGGAAAGTGCTTTGATGAGGACGGGCGCCCCGCCAGGGGCTGAGATATCGCTGACCAACGCGGCGCAGCGATCCGTTGCAACCTGATCCGGATCACGCCAGCGAAGGAACGGCCTATGACCGCCCGATCGACGCGACGATCGCAGTTGCTCTACGAGAAGTTTGTTCTGCTGATACGGCAAGCCAGGGGCGCTGCCGACGATGAAGATCGCGGGACACATTGGGGTGTGCGCCGACCCCATTGCCGGCTGGGCTCGGTTGCCGGCGGGACGTGCGAAGTGCCTTTACGCTGTTCGGTCCCGGCATCCCGATCGACGCCGGCGACAGCCTGACACCGTGCTCTCGGTGCAGCCGGATCTTGCCGTGAGCACCGCAGGCCGATGCCATAGTGGCCGGCAGCGGGATGTTTCATCGACTACGAGGCCGTGCTTGTCAGCCTTCACCGCGTCGTGGCCACGAACGCGCACGCCCCGCATCGAACATGTTACCGTGCCCGCTCCACGGACATCGACTTGTCGACCTCCGCCGAAAGAACGGATGTCACCTGATCTTGGTACGCCTTGAGCATTGGATCCGCTGCGTCCCGCGGATGGGGAAGGTCTATCCTGACATCTGCAACGATGCGCGACGGGCGTGCGCCGAACACGAGGACGCGATCGGCCATCAGGACCGCCTCGCGCACGCTGTGCGTGACCATGACGATCGTCTTCTTCGCCTCGACCCACAGATCCTGCAGATCACGAATAACATAGTTCTTGGTCTGCACATCGAGCGCGCCGAACGGCTCATCGAGGAGCAGAATGCCAGGCTCGTAGGTCAAGGCCCGCGCAATGGCGACGCGCTGCTTCATGCCGCCGGAAAGGGTCGACGGATAGGCGTCCTCGAAGCCGCTGAGACCGGTCATCCTGATCCATTTGCGCGCTTTCTCGACGGCTTCGTCGAGCGGGACCTTCTGCATTTCGAGACCAAGGGTCACGTTCCGCAGGACTGTGCGCCAGGGAAAGAGGACAAATTCCTGAAAGACGATCCCGCGGTCGGGACCTGGCCCGGCAATCGCCCTGCCGTCGATCGCGATCTGTCCGGACGTCGCTTTCTCGAAGCCCGCGATCAGATAGAGGAAGGTCGATTTTCCACATCCGCTCGGGCCGATTATCGATACGAATTCGCGCTCGCCGATGGAGCAGCTGACGTTTTCGATCGCGGTCACGCTTCCGAATGCCATGCCTATGTCGGAGGCGACGATCTTCGGCCTTGCCGTGGAAGCGGCGGGCGCCACCTTTTTCTCCAAGAGCTCAACGTTCAACTTGAATACCCCACTTCTCCACTGTGGCCGCTTCGATCCTTCCGAGCAGCACGTTTTCGATAAAATATCCAAGCACGGCTATGAGCGCGATGCCGCCGTAGATGACCTCCATCGTCATGTATTCCGATGCATCATAGATCATGAAGCCGAGACCGTAGGAGCTCGCTGCCAGCATCTCCGCGGCGATCAGCGCGCGCCAGGCATAGCCGGTGCCCAGTTTCGCGCCCGTGATGAGATAGGGTGTTACGCCCGGAAGAATGACCTTCCAGAAGATCTGCGAAGGACTGGCTCCCATGGAGCGGGCGACCCAGAAGACCTTGCGGCTCATCATCTCCACACCGGAGACGATGTTGTATATCACCTCGAAACTCGCTGCGATGAACACGACGACGATCGTCGTCCGGTCGTCGATGCCGATCGCCAGAAGCAGGATCGGCGTCCAGGCAAGGGTCGGCACCGGCATGAAGGCCGAGATGATGGGCTTGAAAATGGCCCGCCCCCATCGGGTCATGCCGATAGCGATGCCGACCGCGGTCCCGATCACGATGGCGAGCGCCATCCCGGCAAGCAGGCGATAGAGACTCCGCCCCGCATGCAGCAGGAGATCGCCGTCCGGCCATGTCTGCCGCCACATGGTCGCAGCAATGGCGGACGGTGCCGGAAACAGGAACGCGTCGATCCAGCCGAGCCTGACCGCGGCCTCCCACAACAAAAGAGGCGCGCCGATGGAGACGACGGGGCGGATGACGCTCATGCTCAGGGGCAGATTGAAGCGCGAGCGCATGTCGTCTGCTTTTGCCGCAACGGGATAAGTCACGCATCGCCTCCCATTTTGCTGCTGCCATGCCATTTGCGGATGGTCCGCTTTTCAATGGGCCCGAAGATGCCATGCTCGATGAGCATCCCGATCACGGCAAGACAGACGATCCCGACGAACATCGTGGCAACATCCATGTAAGAGCGGGCGGCGAAGATCATGTAGCCGAGGCCGAGGCTGAGGGCGGCCAGCATTTCCGCCGCCACGAGCGTACGCCAGGAATGAGCCATGCCCAGCTTGAGGCCGGACATGAGGGTCGGCAGGGATGCGGGAAGCAGGACCCGCAGAAAGATATCGAAGCGCGACGCCCCCATGCTGCGCACCACCCAGATGGATTCGCGGCTGACGCTTCGCACGCCCTGGATGGTGCTGTAGAGCACGGGAAAGACGGCCCCGAGGAAGCAGACCGTGATGATCGTGGCGTCGCCCTGCCCGAATGCCACAAGCATCACCGGCGTCCAGGCGACGGCCGGCAGGGGCAGCAGGATGCTGATAAGCGGACTTACCCACAGGAACAGCGTCTGGCTGAGGCCGAGGGCGAAGCCCAGGGGGATGGCGACGAGAATGGCGAGCCCGAACGCGGCGAGCGCGCGGTAAAGGCTCGTGGCGATGTGCGAGAAGAGCACCCCGCCGCCCTCTCCGCCGAATGCCAGGCCGATGCCGCGCGCGACGACGGTTGAGGGAGCGGGCAGGATGGTCCCATCGGCGATGCCGAAGCGTACGCTCGCTTCCCAGAGAATGACAAGCACACCTATGGGAAGGAGAAACGCACCGAGCCGGTAGATGCCGTCGAAGATACGATAGGCATAGGTCTCGTAACGATCGGCTGCTAGGGAAACGTTGGCCATCAGATTTTCCGATGCTCGTATCGTTGACGGTACTCAGCGCGATTTGGCGAGCTCGACCGCCTCATTGTAGAAATCGAGCTTCACGAGCTGCTTGAACTCCGGCACCGCCTTGATCTTGTTGGCGGCGGCCATCGACTCGGCGATCGGGACAAGCTCGTTCAGAAGGTCGTCCGTCAGCTCCGGATCCATCTTGATGCGTGTCAGTGCGATTTCCAGCGCCTTCTTGTCGACCTCGACGCCGCTCTTGCTGATCTGCTCGGCTGCGAGCGTCGCGGCCTCGTCAGGCTTTTCCTTGATCAAGGTTCCAAGATCGATGAGCGTCGCGAGATACTTGACCACGGCCTGGCGGTTCGCATCCGCGAAGTCGCGGCGCACGAGGACGAAGTTCGGGCTCTCGTTGACGCCATCGAGCGAGATGATGCGCTTGGCGACGCCCATCGTCTCGGCGATCGCCACATGCGGCTCCCAGCCGACAGCCGCGTCTATGATGCCTTGCTGGACGGCGGCGCGCAGGTCCTCGACCTTCATGTTGACGACCTGGAAATCGCTTTCCGCCATGCCGTTCTTCTCAAGGAAGACCCGGAACGTGTTGTAGGTGCCGGAACCGGTGACGGCGCCGATCTTCTTGCCCTTCAGGTCCTCGATGGTCTTGTAGTCGGAATCGACGGCGGTGAAGACGCCGTAGCGGTCTCCGCCATACTGGTTGACCGCGATCATGTAGAAGTCGTCGGGCTGCACGGCGGCCATGGTCACCAGCCGCGCGGCGCCGCCGTTTGCGATGTCGACGCGATTTGCAAGGAAAGCCTTGATCGAATCCGTGGCCGATGAATAGGAGCTGATCTCGACGGTGAGATCGTAGGGCTCGCCCCAGTTGCGCGCCTTATAGACCTCGTCTGTCGGGACGGCCTGCAACCCCACGCGCACGGTTTCCTGTGCGAAGGCAAGCGACGCCATGAAGGCCGCCGAAAGGCAGACGGCCACGCTCATTCCCATGCGATTCCTGATGCACATCAAATTATCCTCCCAGATTTCGAGTGCAGATTTCGGTTAGTCAGTCATGCAAGTACGGCTTTCTCTTCGTGCATTGCGCGCTGTGCGTGGCGCGCCGCGCTTTCCCCCGCGATCTTCCCGAAGACGGAGCCCGCCGTCAGGCCCGTCCCGCCCGGATAATTATGGTAGAACAGCCCACCGACAATCTCGCCGGCGGCATAAAGGCCGGGGATCGACGCACCGTTGCGATGCTCGACGCCAGCCGCCTCGTCAATCTTGAGGCCGCCGAAGGTGAACGTGATCCCGCACGTGACGGCATACGCTTCAAACGGACCCTCGTCGATCCTGTTGGCCCAGTTCGATTTCGGCACCTGCAGTCCGTGCGTGCAGCGGCCATCCTTTATGTTCGGGTTAAAGGGGACCTCGGTCGTCACACTCGCATTGTATTGCGAGATCGTTGTCAGGAAGCCGTCGCGATCGACGCCTTCCATTTGTTCCACGAGCCCTTCGAGTGTCGGCGCACCGACCTTGGTGATCTGTCGAATCCGGTATTCGTCGCGAAGCAGATGGGCAACCTTCGCATCGAAGATCTGCCAGGCGAATTGCCCCGGCTGCGCAAGGATCTCCCGCCCGTATTTCGCATAGGTGTAATTGCGAAAATCGGCGCCCTCGTCGACGAAACGCTCGCCATTCGCATTGACCATTATGCCGAACGGATAACTGTGCTTCTGGAAGGCGTCGCCGACGGCAAGGTCCCCGAAGGTCGGCGCGTTCATGTCCCAGCCCACGGCATGGGCGCCCGACCAATGGCCGGCAGGCATCGCGCCCACGTCGAGCGCCATGCGATGGCCGAGACCCATGTTGAAACGCGTGCCACGGACTTTCGCAAGGTCCCAGTTCGGCCCGAGATAGCGTGCGCGCATCTCGGCATTGGATTCGAAACCGCCGCAGGCGAGCACGACGGCATGCGAGCGAAGGCTGCGACGCCGCCCGTCCTGCACGACCTGCACGCCCGTCACCCCGTCATCGTCGCAGTCGAGACCGACGGCCGTGGTATTGAAGGCGATGCGGACGCCGCGCTTTTCGGCGGCATTCAAAAGCATGTCGACAAGGCCGGGCCCGCCGCCCCACACCTCGCATGCCAGCCCGCCCCAGAACTTGAAACGACCGTTCACCTTGTAGGCTTGCCGGCCATGGCTGGTCTGGAAACGCACGCCCTGGCGCCGCATCCACTGGAGAGTGGAGAGGCTGTTGCGCACGAGCAATTCGCAGAGCGCGGGATCGGTGCGGAACCGCGTCACCCTGAACATGTCGTCGAAGAACTGATCTTCCGTATAGGCTCCGAAGTCGGAATTCGCGATCTCCTGCTCGCCAAGATCCGGAACGAGCGAGAGGATGTCGTCGAGACCGTTGAAGGCGAAACGCATCGCGCCGGCGGTATAGGTGGAATTGCCGCCAGCTTCGTCGCGACCGGCGGCCTCCAGCATCAGAACGCTCGCACCCTCGTTGGCGGCCGCGATCGCCGCGCAACAGGCCGCGTTTCCGGCGCCCACGACGATGACATCTGCATCCAGCATGAATCCTCCACCTTTCAAGGCCGCACCATCAATGTGGTATTTAGAACTACTACCCATATCGC
>Ga0182742_1004471_pt1 | contig 12665 bp, 13 predicted proteins | sample eDN5th37CBELigMG_FD_128880 | JGI IMG/M metagenome (GOLD analysis project Ga0182742, IMG submission 128880) | Enriched Miracle-Growth compost microbial communities from Emeryville, California, USA - eDNA 5th pass 37_C BE-Lig MG (version 2)... ... | reverse complement strand
TCGTCAACGACATCCTCGATTTCTCCAAGATCGAGGCCGGGCAGATCGAGCTCTATCCCCGGCCGTTCTCGCTGAAGGCGCTTCTCGACAACACCATCTCCATCGTGGCCGAGCTCGCACAGCGCAAAGGACTGGCGCTGGAAGTCGACCTCGGCGAGGGGCTCCCCAAGGCCCTCGTCGGTGACGAGGGGCGGCTGCGTCAGGTCCTTCTCAATCTGCTCAACAACGCGGCCAAGTTCACCGACGACGGGCGCATCCGCCTGGAGGTCCGTTGTCAGGTGGCAGATCAACGGGACACGATCCGCTTTGCCGTCAGCGACACCGGGATCGGCATCCCCCCGAAGCATCTCGGGCGCCTGTTCAGCCGCTTCTACCAGGTGAACCAGTCGAGCACCCGCGAATTCGGCGGAACCGGTCTGGGACTGGCGATATCGAAGAGCCTGGTCGAACTCATGGACGGCGAGATCGGCATGGAAAGCGAGGAGGGGAAGGGTTCGACCTTCTGGTTCTCGGTTCCCCTGCCGACGGCGGACGAGGAGGCCGTCATCGAGCGCCAGGCAAAGGCGGTCACGCAGTCCAAGGTCGCCGGGCGTGTTCTCCTCGTAGAGGACCTCGAGCATAACAGGGACTTGGCCCGCACAGTCCTGAAGGCCGCAGGACACGAGGTGGATGCCGTCGGCAACGGGGAGGAGGCCGTCCGGGCTGTCCAGGAAAGGCGCTACGACGTGGTCCTGATGGATATCCAGATGCCCGTCATGGACGGCATTGCGGCCACGAAGGCCATTCGCGGGCTGGACCATCCGGCGAGCAGGGTTCCCGTCATCGCCATGACGGCCAACGTCCTGCCGCAGCAGGTGGCGGAGTTCGGGGCGGCCGGCATGAACGACCATGTCGGCAAGCCGTTCAAGAGGGCGGAACTCCTCCAGAAGGTGAATGTGTGGATACTGCGGGCGAATCCAGGCCGGATGGAGGAAGGCGCCGACAGCGATCACGAGGCGCCGTCGGCCCTCGACGATCCCCGCCTGGATGCGACCCTGGACGAACTCGTTGAACTCATGGGACGGGAATGGGTCGAAGGCGGGCTAACCTCGCTCCAAAAAATGGTCGACGAGGCGTTCCGGGACGAGGAGGAGACCCTCGCGGATACCGAAGGCCTTGCGCGGAGGGCCCACAAGATCGTCTCGCACGCGGGACTGCTCGGGTTCTCCGAGCTTGCCTGCCTCTGCGGTGAACTCGAGGTGGCGTGCCGGAGCAAAGACGACCTGCCGGCCAAGTACCGCAAGACGAGGGTAGTCGCCCTCACTGTAAGGCGCCGAGCCATGAAGGGGCTCGGACGATTGAGGTCCAGGGACACGGGTGTGGTGCCGCCATGACGGAACAGTGCCGTGCGAGTCCCCGCAAGCGCACCCTCCTGCAAGGGAGCATCGTGTTCAACGACCGCTTCTCGCTCATCAAGTGCGTGGTGCGGGACCTCTCCGAGACCGGGGCGCGAATCGCGTTCGAACACCCCATCGATATCCCGCCAGAGTTCCATCTTGAGATCGCCCGCAAGGGCATCTCGCGCCGTTGCCGCGTGTCCTGGTCGAAGGGGAAGGAGCACGGACTCATGTTCCTTGGCGCTCCCGGGAAGCCAGCTTATGCCGGCCCCCTTCCCGGCGAAGCCCCGGCTGGGGGAGCGGAGCACGACGCGAGAGGGGAGCGCATCAAGGTGATCATCGACGGGGCCCGGCTCAGGATCGCGCGGGAAATGGGGGTTCCATTGCACTCGGTCGGACTGCGGCTCGAGGTCGATCCACGACAGGGAGGAAGCGATGACGGGTGAAGGAACGGACGCGGACGGGGACCGTCGTCTCGCCATCACGGCCGACGACGACGAGTTCTTCCGCGCCGGCCTGAGGGCGATGCTGACGAGGCGCCTTGGCTTCGCGGAGGTCCTGGAGACGAGTTCCTTCGACGCGGCGATCGAGCAGTTGGAGGCGCGCGGCGGCGCCGCCCTTGCGCTGTTCGATCTGCAAATGCCCGGCATGGACAGCCCGGGCAGCCTGAGGACCGTTCGGGAGTTCTTCCCCGGCACCCGCGTGGCCATGGTATCCGCATCGAGGACCCGCGAGGACATCCTGATGGCGCTCGACGCCGGGGCGCATGGATACATCTCGAAGGGCCTCTCCATGAACGAAATGGCCCGCGTGCTCGAGATGGTCATGGATGGATGGGTCTACGTGCCACCTTCCATAGCGGACATACCCTCCGAGTCCGGCGCACAATTCCTGGTGAGGGGGCGGGAGGAGCACCAGGCCGGCGACGTCGGCATCCTGTCGCCGCGGCAACGGCAGGTGCTCGGCCTGCTGGTCAGGGGCAAGTCGAACAAGGAGATCAGCAGGATCCTCAAACTCAGTGAAGGAACCGTGAAGGTGCACATGGCTGCGCTCTTCAAGAACCTCGGAGTGAACTCCCGCGCTGCGGCGGCGGCTCTCGGCGCCCGCCATCTCGATGGCGACGAGGGCAAAGGCGGGGGATGACTGGAAGGGGATGCCTAGCACGGGGCGGAGGTCGCCCGTCCTGAAGGAGGAAGATCGGGGGAGAGAACCGCAGCACACCGGCGGCCCGAAGCGAGCCGCTCGACCTCGGCCAGCAGGGCTTCGAACCCGTACGGCTTCGGAAGGAATTCGCTGTCAGCCACCCGCAAAGGCGAATCCGGCCGTTCGCTGCTGGCGTAGAGGATCCCGGTACCCGGGTGCAATTCGCGGCAGAGACGGGCGAGGCCCCAGCCATCGAGCGATCCCGGCATGCCGATGTCGGTAACCAGGATGTCGGGAGGGGCCGCCTCGCTCAGCGCCGCCGCGGCGGCATCGCCCGTCGGGGCGCCCACGATCAAGTAGCCGCGATCCCGCAGCCGCTTGCTCATGAGTTCACGCAGAAAGCGGGAGTCCTCGGCGTAGCTGATCCTTGCGGGATTGGCATCGGTCATGTCGATCGCTTTCCGGGATTGGACCGCCGCAGCGGCATTCGATGGACAGGAGATTGGCACGCGCATGGTTGCCGGACCATTCGGGCAGGAGGCCTAATCCCACCGCGACCGCGCATTTCGGGAACCCGTAGGGTGTTCGGCCTAATGCATCAGGCCGAATGGCAAAACGAACCCGCAACGCGCAGATGACGTTACGAACGAAATACCGACGGGCAGGGTGCACGATGACAACCTCCACATTCGCGGCGCTTGCCGCCAGCCTGGTCTTCGCCACCGCCATGGTATTGGCCGGCGCGATGGACCTCCGCACGATGACGATCCGCAACGGTCTAGTCCTTACCCTCCTCGTCGCCTACGTGCCGCTCGCGCCCCTCGCCGGGATCGGCCCCGCCGACATCGGGTGGAGCGTGGCCGCGGCTTCCGCCGTCCTCGCTTTCGGCTTCGCCTTCTTCGCAATCGGCTGGATCGGCGGCGGGGATGCCAAGCTCGCGGCGGTCACCGCCCTCTGGCTCGGCGCCGGACACGCCTACGACTATCTCTTCTGCACGGCCCTGTTCGGCGGCGCCCTCTCTATGGCCCTGATCGGCTTCCGGAGGATTGAGCTGCCAGCCCGCTGGCGCCGGACCGGCTGGATCGCCCGCCTCCACCATCCCGAGACCGGGGTTCCCTACGGCGCCGCCATGGCCCCGGCCGCGCTCCTCGTCTTTCCCCAGACCGCCTGGATGGCGGCCCTCTGACCTCACGGGAGTTCCGCAACGATGATTCGCATCCTCATCATGCTGGGGGCGCTGGGTGCCGGCGGGATCGCGGCCTGGCTCGCGATCTCGGCCCAATCCGATGGCCCGATGCCTGCGGCGATCGTCGAACCCGAAAGGGCACGGATGGTCGAGGTCCTGGTCGCGACCGCCGACATGGACCAGGGACAGAAGCTCGGAACCGAGAGCCTCGGCTGGAAGCCCTGGCCGGAAGGCGCGGTGGCCCCCGGCTTCATCACCCGCGCCGCGCGGCCGGACGCCGTCGAGACCCTCGCCGGGTCGGTCGTGCGCGACCGCTTCGTGGCGGGCGACCCGATCCGAGAGGAGAAGCTCGCGAGGAAGGATTCCTCGCTGCTCGCGTCCAGCCTGGTCGCCGGAAGGCGCGCCGTAGCGATCCGCATCTCGGCGGAAAGCTCGGCCGGTGGGCTCATCCTGCCCAACGACCGAGTCGACGTCGTCCATACCGTCTCCCGCGACGGCCAAGGGGAGGCGGCGAGCCGCACGATCCTCAGGAACGTCCGCGTGCTGGCGATCGACCAGAAGATCGACGACGCCACGCCGAAAGAGGGGGCAACCGCGAATGGCGAGGCGGTGGTCGGGAAGACCGCGACGCTGGAGCTCGACGAAACCCAGACAGAGATCATCGCCGGCGCCCAGGCCTCGGGCATCCTGTCCCTCGCCCTGCGCTCCGTCGAGGACAGGGATGAGGTCCATGAGGTCAGGCGGCAGCGCTCCCATACGGTGCGCATCCTCCGCGGGGGAGCCAGTGAGACCGTGACCGTCCGCTGACGCGCACTTGAGCAAGGAACCCGACCCAGCGCCATGACCGAGCAATCGATCGAGCAACGAGCAGACAACGTCCCGGTCCCCCGGATCACGGTGGAGGCGTTCTGCCTGAACGCCGACCTAGTGCAGTCCATCGAACTTGCCGCGCAGGACAGGCTCATGGCTAGGGCCCGCATGAGCGTGAACCCGGGTGGGATCTCCGCGGCCGCAGAGGCCTTCGAGGAAAGGCCGTCGCCACCGCTGGTCATCGTGGAGGCTCTGGACGGCGCCGACGTGCTCCTTTCGCAGCTCGACCGTCTGGCGGAGGTCTGCGACGCGGGCACCAAGGTCATGGTGATCGGGCACGAGAACGACATCGCCCTCTACCGGGAACTCATGAGGCGCGGCGTGAGCGAATATGCGGTCGCGCCGCTTGCCCCACGGGAGATAATCGCGGCCATTGCCGCGATCTATACGGACGCGGGGGCGGACAAGCTCGGGCAGGTCCATGCCTTCATCGGCGCGAAGGGCGGCGCGGGATCCTCGACCGTGGCACACAACGTGGCCTGGACAATAGGCCAGCGCCTCGGGGCGGACGTGGTCGTCGCCGACCTCGACCTAGCCTTCGGAACCGCGGCTCTCGGCTTCAACCTCGAACCTGCCCAGGGCATCGCCGAGGCGATCCAGGACATCGGCCGCCTGGACAGGGTGCTGCTCGAGCGCCTCCTGGCTAGGTACGACGACCATGTCAGTGTGCTCGCCGCCCCGGCCCGGCTCGACAGGCCCCTTGAACCTGATCCGGCCTCGATCGAGGCGCTGGTCGAGGTGGCCAAGGCGAGCGTGCCCATCACCGTCCTCGACTTGCCTCCTCTCTGGACATCGTGGGGACAGAGGGCGCTCGCCTTGGCCGACCAGGTCGTCATCACGGCGGAGCCGGACCTCGCCAGTCTCAGGAACACCAAGAACATCGTGGGATCGCTCCGGCAATCCCGCCCCAATGACCCGCCGCCCCGGCTCGTCCTCAATCAAGTCGGGATGCAGAAGCGTCCCGAGATCAAGCCGCGCGACTTCGCAGAGGCCACCGGGATCGAGCCGACGGCCGTCATCCCGTTCGAGGCGGGGCTGTTCGGGACGGCGGCGAACAATGGGCAGATGATCGCCCAGGTATCCGCACGGTCGTTCGCGGCGGAGGTGTTCGCCCAGACCGCGTCCGCCATAACGGGACGCAAGGAGGAGAGGCGGCGCAAGGGCGGGTTCGGCCTCGGCGGCCTCGTCCGCCGGCTCCGGAAGGGATGATGGCGACATGGTGTTTGAAGGTTGGAAGCCGCGCAGGATGGCGGGAAGGGATGGCAGGCCCGCTGGCAGGCTACTTAGAACGCTGCGGCGCGACCGGAGTGGGGTGTCGGCCGTCGAGTTCGCCCTCCTGGCGCCTATCCTCTTCACCGGCCTCCTCACGTCGGTCGATATCGGCTTGGCCGTGACGGAGCGGATGAACCTGGATCACGCCCTGCGCGCGGCCGCGCAGAGCGCCATGACGGGGCAGAAGCCCGAGGAAATCCTGAAGGTGCTCGAGGGGACCGCCTCGGTGGACTTCGCGGTCGCAGGACAGACGGCTGGAGCGACGGGGACGAACGCGGTGGAACTCTCGGTGACCCGGGAGTGTGCCTGTGCGGAGAATCTCTCCGCTGCGGTCGGGTGTTCCGTCACCTGTTCAGGATCGGCCAGGCCGTTGCCCTATTTTCGCCTGACGGCAAGGAAGACCTACGACGGGATGATCATTCAACCGATCAGGTTCGAGCGGTCCCTCAAGGTCCAGGCACGATGAGCAGTCCCCCGCAAAGCCCGAAAAATAACCCGCAACGGCAGCTCGGATGCCCGGTCTAATCCATCTGCCCGAATGGCGCGGTAGGCATCAAGGGCACACATAGGGCTCTCCTCCGTGGAGTCTTCCATGTCACTTGAAGGGCCGATGAACCGGATAACCCAATTGCTCGGCGCGTTCCGCACGCGCCAGGAAGGTACGGCCGCGATCGAGTTCGCCATCGTGGGGAGTGCCATGATCCTCGTCTCGATCGGTATCGTCGAGTTCGGCCGCGGGTTGCTCGTCCGCAACGAAATCGCGCATCTCGCGGATGTGGGTTCCCGTGCGATCCTCATCGATCCTGCCGTATCCGATGCTACCCTCCTAGTGCAGATGCGCAAGGGATTCTCGGGCGACGATGCCTTGTTGGGGGTGTCGACCGCGCCTGAGACTGTGGATGGCATCAAATACCGCACGATCTCGGTCACCTATCCGCTGAACCTGCTGGTGCCCGGGCTCACCAAGGAGCCGATCACCCTCAGCGTCCTACGTAGGGTGCCAACGGGGTAGCCCTTGATGGGAACCCATGCCCAAACGATGCCGTTTGTGGGTCAGCGTTCAGCAGCCAAGGAAGATCGATGCGCAAGAACATGAGGTTGCCGGCCATCGTGGCCTTCCTGTCCGTCCAGGCAGTGACCGTCCCTGGCGGGACGCGGGCTGCCGACATGCCAGAGCGGTTCGATCTCCAGCCGGGCGTTGCCGCAGTGGCGAACAAGCGGGTGACCGAGGCCGCCAGCGTGGCCGCGCTCAACGTTGTCATTGACTATGCCAGGCTCCTGAGGCTGGACGAGGATGCCAAGACCATCGTGATCGGCAACCCGGCCGTGCTCGACGCGACCCTCAGCGATGGCCGGACCGTCGTCTTGACCGGGAAGGTCAAGGGCACGACGAACCTGATCGTCCTCGACGAGAACGCGAGGGAGGTCGAGAACCTGCTCGTGAACGTGGTGCAGGGTCGGCACGTCATGACGGTCTACCGGGGTACCGAGAGGGAGACCTACAACTGCGTCGGTTCCTGTACGCCGATGCCCGCTCCGGGGGGCGGTGGGCAGCCCATGACGACACCGCCGCCAGAAGCCCCGGCATCCCAGAACGGTACGTAGGGGATCGGGCAAATGCCTTAAGCCTACGGACCGGATCGGCTTAAGGCATCAGCCCGAATGGTGCCTCAGGCCACGATGAGCCACATGAGCCCTGTCCCTGCGACGGCGCAAAAGGCGTCGCCGGGACGGACACCCATCGACGAGGAGAATCCCGGTCCATGTTCGGCAAGAGAAATTCCAATACCGAGGCGGCCGCGAAGGCTACATCTCCCGCATCGGTTCGCCATGCCGTTGTGCATGCGGGAATCAAGCCGCAGCCCCAGCCGGCTCCCCAGCCCATGGCCGTCGTTTCCGCCCGCCCGCAGGCTATGCCCCGCACCGACGGGTACTACGCGCTCAAGACGACGGTCTTCACGGCCCTGATCGAGGCCATAGACGTGGCGCAACTCGGAGTCATGAACCCCGAACAGGCCAAGGCGGAGATCGGGGCAATCGTGAACGAGATCATCACGGTCAAGAAGGTCGTGATGTCCGTCGCCGAGCAAGAGGAACTGCTCCAGGACATCTGCAACGACGTGCTTGGGTACGGCCCGCTCGAGCCGCTCCTCGCGCGGGACGATATTGCGGACATCATGGTCAATGGTGCCGACACGGTCTACATCGAGGTCGGCGGCAAGATGCAGAAGACCGACATCAAGTTCCGCGACAACGCACAGCTCCTCAACATCTGCCAGCGCATCGTGAGCCAAGTCGGCCGGCGCGTCGACGAGTCCAGTCCCATCTGTGACGCGCGCCTGCCCGACGGCTCGCGCGTCAACGTCATCGCGCCGCCGCTCGCGATCGACGGCCCCACGCTCACGATCCGCAAGTTCAAGAAGGACAAGCTCAAGCTCGACGATCTCGTCAGGTTCGGCTCGATCACGCCAGAGGGCGCGCAAATCCTGGAGATCATCGGCAAGGTCCGCTGCAACGTGATCATCTCGGGCGGCACCGGCTCCGGCAAGACGACGCTGCTCAACTGCCTGACGGGCTACATCGAGCACGGCGAGCGCGTCGTCACCTGCGAGGACGCGGCCGAGCTCCAGCTTCAGCAGCCGCATGTCGTGCGCCTGGAGACGCGTCCGCCGAACATCGAGGGCGAGGGGCAGGTCACCATGCGCGATCTGGTCAAGAACTGCCTGCGCATGCGCCCCGAACGCATCATCGTGGGCGAGGTGCGCGGTCCCGAGGCGTTCGACCTCCTCCAGGCCATGAACACGGGCCACGACGGCTCGATGGGAACGCTCCACGCCAACTCGCCGCGCGAGGCGCTGTCACGCGTCGAATCCATGATCACTATGGGGGGATTCACGCTGCCGTCGAAGACCATCCGCGAGATGATCGTGTCCTCCGTCGACGTGATCGTGCAGGCTGCCCGCCTGCGCGATGGCTCGCGCCGCATCACCCACATCACCGAGGTGCTCGGTCTCGAGGGCGATGTCGTCATCACCCAGGACCTGTTCCGCTATGAGATCCTCGGCGAGGACGCGAACGGCAACATCATCGGCCAACACCGCTCGACCGGGATCGGCCGTCCGGCGTTCTGGGACCGCGCCCGCTACTTCGGCGAGGAGAAGCGCCTCGCCGCCGCCCTCGATGCGGCCGAGGAGCCCGCCGAGAAGATTGCCGCCTAGGCCCGGGATACGGAGACCGCCCATGCTGCCTGCCGAACCCGTCCCCTACCTGGTTGCATTGCTGACGGCCTTGAGCGCCGTCGGCGTGGTCCTGGCCGCCTTCTACCCGCGCCTCTCGCGCCTGTCCGGGGCGGAGCGGCGCTTCCGGGCCATCGCGGCCCTGGGCATAGCCCCGGACGCGCGCGGCGTGGTCAGCGAGGATGAGCGGCGCAGGCGGGCCGTCGAGGCGACGCTGAAGGAGATGGAGGAGAAGCAGAAGGCCAGGAGGAGCGCCAAGCCGACCCTCGTGGGCCGCATGCGCCAAGCCGGGCTGGGGTGGAGCAAGCGGACATACTACGTCATCTGCGGGGCCTCCGGCAGCGCGGTATTTGTCATCGCGTGGGGCATCGCAGGTCTCGGGCCGCTTGCTGCGGCCGGGTTCGGCCTGAGCGGCGGGTTGCTGATACCCCACATGTATGTGGGCGCGAGGCGTGACAGGCGCTTCAAGGCCTTCACCGCCGAGTTCCCGAACGCGGTGGACATCATCGTGCGCGGTGTCAAGTCCGGCTTGCCGCTCGTCGACTGCCTGAAGATCATAGCCATGGAGGCACAGGAGCCGGTGCGGGGCGAGTTCCGGCAGGTCATCGAGGACCAGACGCTCGGCATGCCGCTCGAGGAGGCTGTGGAACGCCTGACGGACCGCATGCCTCTCTCGGAGGCGAACTTCTTCGCCATCGTGATCGCGATCCAGAGCAAGACCGGCGGCAGCCTCTCAGAGGCCCTGGGGAACCTCTCCAAGGTGCTGCGCGACCGCGTGAAGATGAAGGCCAAGATCAGGGCCATGAGTTCCGAGGCGAAGGCCTCGGGCGGCATCATCGGGGCATTGCCCGTCGTGGTCGGCGTGCTCGTGTACCTGACGTCGCCCGACTACATCGCGCTCCTGTTCACGACGATGACGGGAAAGCTGGTGCTTGCCGGATGCGCCCTGTGGATGGGCATCGGCATCACCGTGATGCGCAAGATGATCAACTTCGACTTCTGAGGGCCGCCCGATGTCCCCTGCCATGCTCGTCGACAAAGCCGGGATGCTCGTCCCGCTGTTCGCGGCCCTCTCTGCGTTCCTCGCCATTCTCGTCGTCGCGTGGCCCTACCTCGCGAAGGATCAGCTCAGTTCCCGCATGGCGGGGGTCGCCAGCGAGCGCGAGCGCATCCGCCTGCGCGAGCGTGCCCGCCTGAATCGGAGGGACAGGCCCGCGACCCTGCGCACCGAGCCGAGGCGGCTCTACCAGGAGATCGTCGACCGCTTCAACCTGGCCAGGCTGGCTGAGGACGAAGAGCTCGGCCGCTTGCTACGGATGGCCGGCTATCGCGGCCGGGGTCCAGTCGTGACCTTCCTTGCGGCAAGGCTGATCGCGCCCGTAGCGTTGCTTGCCATCTCTGCTCTCTACGTTTTCGTGATCCTGCAACTGGATCATCCCTTGTTGGTCAAGCTCGGGATCGTGTTCGGGGTTTCCGGCATGGGCTACTACGCGCCGCTGCTCTTCGTGAAGAACAGGATCACGAAGCGCCAGAACGCGGTCCGCCGCGCTTGGCCGGATGCCCTTGACCTGCTGCTGATCTGCGTCGAGTCCGGCATGGGCATCGAGAGCGCCTTCCGCAAGGTTTCCGAGGAGATCGGCTCGCAGTCGGTCGAACTCGCCGAGGAGCTGAGCCTCACGACCGCCGAACTCTCGTACCTCCAGGACCGCCGCAAGGCCTACGAGAACCTGGGGGAGCGCACGGGGCTGGACGGTGTCAGGGGCGTGGTGACCAGCCTGATCCAGGCGGAGAAGTACGGTACGCCGCTCGGCCAATCCCTGCGCGTGCTGGCGCAGGAGAACCGCGACATGCGGATGGCCGAGGCCGAGAAGAAGGCGGCAGCCCTGCCGCCGAAGCTGACCGTCCCGATGATCATCTTCTTCCTGCCCGTGCTGTTCGCCGTGATCATGACCCCCGCTGTGATCCAGATCGCCGGACTCAAATGACCCTGCGAGGATTCCGATGACATTTCCCGTCCCGCAACGCCCGCGTCGCCGCCGGCTAGCATCCGCAGCACGGCTGCAGCTCGCCCGCCTCGGCGGAATGGCCGTCGACGAGGGGGGCGCAATCGTCATCCTCGCCGCCGTCCTTTTCCCGGTGCTGGTCGGGGCAATGGGCCTCGGCACGGAGGCGAGCTACTGGTATCTCAGCCAGCGCAGGCTCCAGCACGCGGCGGACGTCTCCGCCCATGCGGCCGCCCTCCGCAAGTCCGCAGGGGACCCCGAGAACCGGATGCGAACGGTCGCGTCCCACGTCGCCGTGGAATCCGGCCTTCCCGCAGACAAGGGAACGATCACGGTGAACGTGCCGCCGACGAGCGGCGCCGACGCAGGCAAAGCCAACAGCGTCGAAGTCATCCTTACCGAGACCCAGCCCTTGTTGCTTTCCTCCATATTCCTCGAGGAACCCGTTACGGTCAGGGCGCGGGCGGTCGCACGGCTTGATCCGGACGCCCAGGCCTGCGTCCTCGCCCTATCGCCCACGGCCGCCGGTGCCGTCACGGTGGCGGGATCGACGACCGTGACCCTCAACGGTTGCGACCTCGCGTCGAATTCGACCGCGTCGGACGCCGTCAAGATGCAGGGATCCGGTGCGCTCACGGTGGACTGCGTCCATTCTGCGGGCGGAGCCGTTACCACGACGAACCTCCACTTGGAGAAGTGCGACACCGTTCGGACGAGGGCGCCAAAACTTGCCGATCCCTACGCGGATATTGCGGAACCCTCGACGACAATACCCTGCGAGGGGCAATCCAAGATCGGCGCGACCACGACCCTGGAGCCGAAGAATTATTCGCACCCGAGCGGATTGCCGGTCCTGTGCTTCGCCCAAGGCCTCCAGATCACAGGCGGGACCGTCACTTTCAAGCCGGGCCTGTACATCATCCAGGGAGGCGACCTTGCCGTGAACGCTGGGACGGTGCTCAAGGGCGAGGGCGTGACCTTCTTCTTCGCCGAGGGAGCCGGCCTGAAGCTGAACGGCGGCGCCACGGTCAACCTGTCGGCCCCGACCTCGGGGGTGTATTCCGGCCTCCTGTTCTTCGGCTCCCGGACGAACTCGGCCGTCAATCAGGTCAACGGGGCGTCGGGCTCCACATTCGACGGCGCCATCTACTTTCCCTCATCCGCGCTGGAGTATTCCGGCCGCAGCGGAACCACGACCGGATGTACCCAGATCATCGGTCAGACTGTGACCTTCACAGGCAACTCCGACATCAAGTCGGACTGCATAGCAAAGGGGGCTCGGCCGATCGTAACCGACATTACCGTCAAGCTCGTGGAGTAGGACGGCGCAGGACGGGTGTCCGGCCTAATGCGCGGGAGCGGGACGCATTAACCTATCTGCCCGAATGGCGACCCGTCGGGGCAGGGGGTAAACAAGCCCCATGAACGGGACGGACGGTCCGCCCCACAGGGAGATACCAGAAAATGACGAAGATCCTCGCCAAGTTCCGCAGCGACGAGTCCGGCGCCACCGCCATCGAGTACGGCCTCATCGCCGCCATGATCTCGGTCGCCGTGCTCACCGTCCTCGGGACGGTCG
>Ga0182742_1004467_pt1 | contig 12668 bp, 13 predicted proteins | sample eDN5th37CBELigMG_FD_128880 | JGI IMG/M metagenome (GOLD analysis project Ga0182742, IMG submission 128880) | Enriched Miracle-Growth compost microbial communities from Emeryville, California, USA - eDNA 5th pass 37_C BE-Lig MG (version 2)... ... | reverse complement strand
TGTGTGAAAAAGCCTTTGAAGAATAAAGCAACGAATATGACATAAGTGTTTTTGATATTGAAAATAGGGAAGAAAAATTCAAGGAATAAGGTCACTAAGCTCGAAATGAAGAACGATATGCCGAGATGGACGATAAGAAAAGACCCAATGGTATGGAAGGGGGAGTTTCTGTGTTTGGATATAAGCTGGTAACAAGCAAAGCATGAGAGGGTCAGAGGGAGAATATAGGCAAAGTGCTCGAAAAACATCAATGGATATTGAGATTAAATTTATAGTTGGAAAAATACAGAGTTTTTTGTTATTTATTAATAAAGGGGAAAAAAAGAGAATAATATTGAAGGATTTTTAGAAACTTTTTATTATAATAAATTTTTTTATATTGAAAACAAATAGAAAAAATTATGCAAAATAAATTACTACAACATAATATTAAAAAAACACTTATAAAAATAGAGATAAAAAAGACACTATTTTCCTTTTTAGTAGGTTTGTTATTATTCTATTCAAACCCCCTTATAAATTAAAAAGAGAAGTATCAAAGTCCGAATCTAATTCCCCAGCACTTGCTGACTTTGGGGTTAAACTAGCCTTCTTATAAACTTCCCTTCTTTGTAGGAAGAAAATAAGCGCATTCATAAACCCTGATAAATTAGCCAGCATGCCAAGAATAGAAGACAATAACACATTGTCATCAATATCACAGACCAAGCTCAAAAAGAGATACACAAGCGAGGGCCCAAATGTGAACAACTGAGCAAAGGAATAAAACTGGAGGTTTCTTATGTAAAATTTCGTTAGTTTGGACTCCGAATCGGGAAGATTTTTGAGGAGATTAACACTTTTTTGGTAAAAGAATGCTGTGAAAATCAAAGAGAGAGTTGGTGGGCCTAAAAGGACAGCAAAGAAGGTCTCTGAATAGTCATTATAAGAATCCCATCTAAATAACATAAGGAAAGAGATCACATAAAATTGCTTACAAATAGTTAAAAAGGGCTGCCAAGAGCAAAACTGCTGTTATTGTATAGATAAAGGACCTGATTGGCTTGAAGTTTTTATCCTTGAGAGATTTATAGACCAAAACTGCGATTCCCGAGGCCCAAAAAATCGAAAAATACATTGAAGTAAAGAAAAAGAGGTAATAAGTTCTCTCGTAAATGAAGCTTCGGAAAAGAGTGGACGATAAAACTGTCACTGCGAAGATAAGATCGGAAATAGCAAGGATAAGAACCATTGAGAGAGCGATAGTCTTCTTTGGGATACGAAAATAGCAGACAATGAGCCAGATACAAGCCATAATTGTGAGGACAGTTGGAACTATGCTGAAGAAATACTCGTCGAAGGAAAGCGAGGCAACTTGCATAATTTATATTGAGTTAGGTTGGTTTTTAGCGAACTGGTTTTAATTAAACTATGCTTAAAAGGAAATAGATTTTAGGTGATTAAAATTACTAAGAGAGTTTATAAGATTAAATAATAGAGAAAAAAGAGTCATTTTTCTATTTTCTGGGTTTTTTAGGTATTAGATTAAGATTATTTTCCCCATATTTTTCATTTCTGATTCTTTCTGAGAAGAAATCTTTTATGGTCTCTATTTTATTTATATTCAGGGGGAAAATAAACACTGGAAACAAAAATAAATCTGACAAACTTCAATAGAAACAGATCGCATTAACATAATAAATCTTTAATTAAGATTCAGCTCGATTTATTAACATTTATCCTTACTATGGAAACAACCTTCCTTGGCAAGTTCAATATTAACATCCTTGGAGTCCTTTTCGCTACCCTCCTTGGTCAATTCATCTCAGCGATGTGGTTCGGTCCTCTATTTAACAAGCAATGGGTTAAATACTGCGGATGGGATGAAGAACAAGTAAAGAAATACATGAGTGATAAAAAGAGACACAGGAATTCAGCCATTGGATCCTTTATAGAAACACTCATTTCTAATGTGATTTTTGCCTTTTTATTCCATAGCTTGAACATTGAAACTCAATGTGGAGCTGCGACACTCGCTTTCCTTGTATGGTTAGGTTTCATGGCACCTTCAACCTTGAATGAAGTATTGTGGCATGGAGAAAACCCCAGGTTTTATTTCCTGAATGTTTCGAGTTATCTTGCGAGGACCCTTGCTGGAGGGGCCGTTTATACTTTTGTTGCTTTGTATAAATAGAAATGAGTTTTAAGTTTTTGGTTTCTTATAAAAAATATTCTATACAAAGTATATGGCACTTTGAACTATAAGAAGTCTTTTAAAGTCATTTCTCTCTTTGTAAAGGTTGGGAAAGAAAAGATAAATAAGGGGAGGGTTTTATTTGAACTAGAAAATCTACTTTTTTCAAATTAAAATCGAATGAGCGCGTTAATTGGAATCAAATTTGTAGAAAGTACTTAACATTTTTGTTCCAAGTTAACCCTTATTAAGCCCCATAAAAAGGTCAAAACGGGCTTGCTTATCTCAACTTCTTAGTCTAATTATAGGGACCCAAATTTATACAAATATTTTGAAATAATGGGCCACGTATTTTGAGGGTAAAATAAATTGTGGTTTCTTATCTTTTAAAAAAGTTCAAAAATAATAAACATAAAAAATTAATCTTTTAAAAATTATAGCTATCTTTTTTAAAAAATGGCCATTGAATTCACCGGTCTTAATCTCAGTATCCTCGGTATCCTGGGGGCAAGTATTACAGGACACATAATAAGCGGCGTCTGGTTCAGTGCCTTGTTCTCGAAGCAATTTTTGAAGTATGCTGGATGGTCCGAAGAACAGAAAAAGAAAATCATGGCTGAGACTAATATGGGACTTTCTATACTAGGATCATTAATAGGGAAAATTATTTGTACAATTGTCTTTGCTATTTTAGTTCATAATCTTCATATTACCACAATGGCCTCAGCAGTTTTTCTTGCCGTAGTTGTTTGGTTTGGTTTCACTTTGACTGTTTGTGTGAATGAAGTCCTTTGGCATGGAGAGATGGTTCAATTTTATATATTAAATCAGGCATGTTTCTTAGTTATGCATGTTGCCATGGGCGTTGTCTATTCTTTGATAGCTTTGTAAGACCTGATAAGAGAGTTGTTTGTTATGAGCTTTCATAATGCATGAATAATAAAGGTTATATACAGTTTTGTAAAATGAAAGAAATTTTCCCCTTTAATGGACTTTTTCTACCTTGAAAAGGAGTCAAGGATAAATGAGAGATAAAATTTATTGTGATCAGAAATGCTCAGAAAGGAAATGCCTGGACTTTCTTCCATTATAAAGTGTTGAGAAAGATGAAAATCAAAGCAAAGACACTATTAAAGAAAAAAGGTTTATTAAGAAGGGTGAAAATTAGTAACTAAATTCCAGAGGAAAATCTCAGAGAAAATTTCTATATATTTTCGAATTAAAAAGTTTTGTGCAAATTTTCCTTAGCTTTAATGAAGATTTTATCCAAAAATTTTTTATACAGGATTATCCCTAAAATTTTAGAATAACAACAAAATTTTTCATTCAGAACCTTTTTTAAAAATTCAGAACTATTTGTGACTTGGACTTTTCCTTATATACTTTGAAGCCAAAGTGACTATAATGTCCTCTTAACAAGAAAAATAAGATAAAATTTCATCTATTCCCTTAATTTTAACTCTCAAGAATTTTATCAACGAATCCTTAAAATAAAAATTACTGAGTAATTTAGAGCCCTACATAACATTAGCAAAAAGTAAAAGCAATATCTAACAAAAATGCACACTATGAACTTCCTTTTCAAAAGAACATTGAATATTTCACCATACTTTCTACATAAAACCTCCTTTAAATATTTCTCGCAAATCTCAGCACCAAAGAAGCCTCATAATGGTAATAATGGCAATAATGGTAATAATGTAAAAGTTAACGTAAAACCTCAAAATGCTCAACTTCCAAAGGAAACAGCCCGTTGGACTTTGGATTTGGAAGGATTTAATAAAACTGAATTTGACTGCAAAATGTTCCAGAATGAAATAAACCGAGTCCCAACTTTAACTTCACTTTTTCAGTTCTATGAATCAAACAAAGAAAAAATGGATCTTGTGAATATTTGTACTTGCTTAGATAAAGCTGTTGATTTCACAGTAAAGAACTTCCAAATCACTGGGTCTTCTCATCCCTTATCAAAGAGAGAAGAAGTGAAAGATATGATTGAATATCTCAGTCAAAACATTAACAAAATGAATGAGTTCGCTGTGTCAAATTTCCTTTCAAATCTAGTAAAACTTGGAATTTTTAACCGTGCTCTCATAAACAAACTCATACAAAGAATCCTTGAAAACCAGGCTTTTTATACCGAAAAGTCCCTTTCTTATATCATTTGGGCACTAGCGCGAGCCAATATTAGAAACGATAAATTCCTGTCACTTATTACAAAGAGAATATTAGAAAAAGTAATAAAAAGCAATTTTCGTTATATATTAAAATTCTACTAAAGGAAGATGGTTTTCCCAGGAAGAGTCTTATCAATACACTATGGTCGATGAGCCTGCTTGAATACGAGGATCCGGCCCTTCTTAATGTTTTGAATAGGCTGATTATACAGAATCATACAAAATTCGATGAATTTGTAATATTATTGTCTGAGTATGTTCTCTTATGTTTCATAGGAAATCAGTCTTGTTTTATCGACTTGTAGTCATATGAGGGCAAAGAACCCAGCGGTGCTGAGTTTGATAGCAGAAGTAGTCGAGAAACAAATAAACAATTATTCTTTCAGAACTATTGCTAACGTTATCAATTACTATGCAAATCTCGAGTTTACCGATCCGAATTTGTTCCAAAAGCTGGAAAAAGAACTTATAAAGAGACTCAAAACCGCCCTTGCGATTAATAGTAATTTCCTAACCTATTAAACGTAACATTTTTTATAGAGAAGGACGGAGAAATTGCAAAAAGAAAGGCCAAAAAGACTGGAGTTACAAAAGACGAGAGTATAAACTTACTTGACATTGCGCAAATCCTTGTTTCCTATTGCAAAATTGGTGCTGTAAATCATGAATTATTAGAACTTCTTCAACAATACTTCATAAAAAATATGGAAGATGCTTCAGCAGGAGTGATTGTATCATACGCTCTTGCTAATTCAATCGTCCAAGAGGGGATGTCTGAGACTTATAAAACAAACCATCAAGTTCTCATTGAAAAAATAGGAACTATGAAGTAAGGATTTTAGCGTATTTTATTAAGAATAAACTAGAAAATTCAGTTACCTCTTCTATGAGATGTTGGTTCCATTACAGAAATCTAAGAATGGAGAAGTGAATATTGAAGATATTATCTCAATGATTATTCACGCTCCAGAACACTTAACCTCAACTTCTTCAATAAAAGTAGGTATTATGTATTTTGGGATCCTATATATCCCCAAACTGGCTCAATTGAGAGAGAAACTTTCTCCTGAAGAATTTGAGAAATTGGTGTATCAATATAACCTTTCATTACAAAAGTATATATCAAGGAAAGAGCACTTAATGTAAGGATTTTGTTAATGAGGTTAGGGTTTGAACTTATTTAGAAATATATCGGAAAGCTTTAAGAAGATTGGAATTCGGATTGATGAGATTGATAGTACTTATAAAAAGCTTCATCCTCAGGGAAATAAACAAAATGAAGGAGAAAAGAGCAAGGTTCTTTCCAAAGAAAATTCAGAATGAAGGGAAGGGTCTCTACGTCAATAGAATTATTTTTCCATATTGATAAGTGAAAAATGTGTTGAAATTGTATTGAATTGTAATAAAGTTCTTGTATTTTATTTGATGTGATATTCTGTGATCTTTGCTTTTGAAGTTTTAGAACCGATGTAATTATAATTTGAAAGAATTTTTTTAAATATTTTCCTTGTCTTTTTAATTCTGCATGAAAAAGTAAGAACTTTACTCAGCCAAGATTAAATTAAATTCTTGAGGGAAAAAATATACAAAAAAGATTCGAGCCTAAATGTTACAATATCTCCAAAGATTCAATGTAAACCTTATCGGGGTCATTATGGCAACTATTGTTGGACAAATTCTCTCGACAATATGGTACACATTACTCTTCCATAAAGCTTGGGATAAATACAGTGGATTTAATGAAGAAGAACTTAAGAAGATAAAAGCGACCTCTCATAAAAATCCTAGGTCTATTTACCTGTCAATACTTGAGCAGTTCATTTCTACTTATGCATATGCAATTCTTGTACATAATCTTAGTATATCAACATTTATGGGAGCCGCTATATTAGGAGCAGTGGTGTGGTTTGGTTTTATGGCAACAGTCGGGATTAATGAAGTGATTTGGCATGGAGAAAAGCTTCAGTTTTATGTACTTAATCAAGCTTGTTACTTAGTAAGGACTATTCTGAAGGGACTTGTTTATTTTTACGTTATCATCTAAATCAATCTTCTTTAACTTTTATAAGGTTTTTGTAATTTTTAGAAAAGAAATAGTTTGTTTTCTTTTGTTGTTTTGTGTTTTACTAATTATGATCAAATGGGATTGAAAGTTTATGGATTAGATAGGCAAGATTTTTGGAAAACTTGAAGGTTTTATATATTAACTTTTTTTTAACTTAAATATGTAATAAATAAGACACGATAGCTGATAATTCCTTCTGGTGATTTAATAGTACATGTCGAATTTCTCTCATATTTCTTCAATATTTATTGAGTATAAAAGGTATTGTTCCTTGAAAAACAGGGAAAAAGAGATCTTTGCCATTAGATTAAACTTTGGTACTAAAGTGAAGTTCATATGTAATTAAGGTAAATTAATTGTTGTTATTGATTTTGGAAGTTTTAATAAAATAAATAAAATTATAGCTCTTTTTCTTCTTTGATAGTGTCGAGGCAACACATTTTCTGAATAAAAGTCAGAGTTAAAATGATATTCTCAAACTCTGTCTTGAAAGTGTTAATAAAAAATTACATTTTTGTTTGGAATGAAAGAGTTTATTTAGGTTAAGAGTTGTTAGGTTATAAATAAAATTACTTCTAATTGAGAGTGTCGAGGAAGTTCTCAATTTTATCAAAGCTGTTTTGCTTTTAAATTGAGTTAAGAATTGTTCTATAAAATATGGGATGTATTTTTAAAAAGTAATATTCAATTCAAGTTAATAACCCTTCTTTAAAATTTTTCTTATTCATTTAATTGCCGTTGTCTAGTCTGAAACTTTTTTAAAATTAATTAAACAACCAAGACAAAGCATTCATTAATCCCTAAACTTTAATTACTTTATAAACCTATTTTAATTAAATTTTTTTTAGAGGTTTAATATTCGGGTTTTATCATTTGGATTCTAAATACCTTAAATGTTCATCTCTAGCAACTTCAAAGAAAAAACTGCTTTCCTCATCTTTTCATTATTGATTCAACTCTCCTTTTCAATTCCCTGTCAAGATGGAGAATTTCTGTACCCAAACAACACATGTCTATCATTTTGTAACCCTCCATATCTTATCAAAATTTCCAAAACTATTCCACACTGTACTCATTCAACTCCTTCAGAATACACAGACTCAAGTATACCTCTTATTTCCCAGTCCAATATACGCACTAACCTGAGACATTTACAAGCAGAAACTGATCAAAATTCCTTAATGGAAATGGTCGAGCCACCTATGAAGGAAAACACCTATACAATTTTCATGCTTGGTAAGATGAATAAATACATAGCTTTTCTTGATATGACGCTTCCATCAAGGCTTCAAACACTCGCATCGGGTCTAAGAAATCGCAAGAGGATTTTATCGTACACTTTTGGGATTACGATGCCTGATAAGGAGCTGGCAGATGTTCCATATCATGATATACCGGATCCTTTTGTCGTCCAGGGATATCACTCGAATTTCTTTGTGAATTTTATGGATAGTTTTATATCACTTTTGATAATGGTTTGTATTGGGTGCTTTTTTGTGCTTTTTGAACTGATTTTTAAGAAGTTAGCCTGGGGAATTTCGCAGGATATTTGCGCGAGTATAAAGCTCTTATTGAACTGGAACTGGACTCTGGTGCTATTTGCTATGCAAATCGATGATATAATAATTTACTCTTATCTAGAGGTCAGAACCCTAACTGCTGACTCTGCCATTGCGGTTGTAAGCTTCCTGCTTTGTTTGTTCATGATACTCTTTACAATAGCATTGTTATTGGGAATAGTTTATATAGCCTACCAAGCCCAAAATTACCAACCAACTCGAGCAATGGTTTTACGTGGAAGACCTTTTGAGTTCACAAGAGAATGGAAGCAATTCCAGGCTTTATTCGGTGGGATGAAAAATAATGCCTATACATCTCAGATGTTTTATTTCATCTATATCTTAAGAACAAGTCTTTCAACATTGATTGGGGTGGTTTTATACTTTGCCCCAGGACCTCAGACAGCTTTACAATTACTTATTAGTGTTCTGATTCTCATATATGTTATGGTGAAGAGACCATTAAGAAGCTTTGTGAACTTTATTCAAATCTGCATCGTGGAATCTATTTACTTTGTTACTAATTTGAGCATGGTTGTCATTGTATGCTTTGTCGCTAAGGAAGACCAGGAAGGGCACACTGCAGTCTCATTTGGAGACTTTATTATAATTGGGAATATTATCCTTAATATCTTGCCCCTTGTTTTCTTAGCAGTCAAGCTCTTTTTAGAAGGAAAAGAGATATATCAAGTTCGGAAAAAACAGCCTGATGAGCCCAGAACCATTTGGTTACAGTTATTAACAGTGTTGCTTCAACAAGGAGGCATGGGATTCGAAGAAGTAGTTGTGGTAGGATTTCCAGATATAATAGAACCAGCTTCTCCAAGGAGACCCAAGAAATTCTTCCCATCAAAAAGCGAGCTCAAAGACAAGGAATCTCCATTAAAATCCTCATTTGAATACAGGCCAAAAAGGCCCAGCATAATCGTCGATTCCCAGCAAACAATTGATATAACCAGACCCTTACAGGCTTTGGTTTCTGTGAGGGATGAACCCACACCACTTAGGATAGTAGAGACACCGGCTGAGCTGGAAAAATCTGAATACAATTATGACTTTAGAATATTAACGCCTGATCGAGTCAAAAACAGACCATTAAGGAAGAATGGTTATGGTACTGATAAGCTAGGTGGGACGGGAAAGACTGAAATGAGGAAGAGTCTGGGCTTAGAAAATGGCATAGATGTGAATAAATCAATAGAAATGGGCCTTGGATTGAGTAAGCTAGAAACTGGAGTCGTTGAATCCTTTGAGGTTACAAATTATGACAGCCAACTTATGCAGCATCCGGATCAAGATAATAATATGAACTATTCAATGCTCAGGAGGAGCTACGTTAGGCCTGGAACTGGAGAAAAGAAGAGTAGCTTTTATTCACAAGGTAATCTGACGAAATCAAGGTTACAAAGACCTGTGATAAATCATTTAAGCATCGATACGGGTATGTATCATCCTAATAATACTTCTTTGGCTGGTTCTGGAAACTTCATTCATTCGCCAAATTCTGAAGGAAATCCTTTGGTTTCATTAGCTAATCGCAATTACAATGAAGCTCCTTTGAGACTGGACCAATTGCACCAGTTGCAGTATTCTGCTTTATCAAATCATTTGACGATTGATTCACCGAAAGAACCTTTCAAATCCAGTGGAAATCTTAATTCAGAGATTTATGAAGCTGAAGTGAATAGATTGGAATAAATAAAGGAGATTTTTTATAACTTAACATTCATACGTTTTGTATATGAATTCTATATGTAAATGGTTGTTATTTCTCAGCGTTTATGATTAAATGTTTGTGATAAGTTTATTATTTCATTTTGAGGGGAAAAAAGGTAAATGTTTTACATTACCTTTATCACTTTAATTATTTGTATACATTGTGGAATAAAAGAAAATTTGTTTCAATTCAAGTCTCTGTAAATTTTTCGTAGTTTTTTCTTTTTAAAGTTATTGCTCATATGCTTTAACTTTCCATTTCAAGTAAAAAATACTCGGGCTTAATTTTTGGCTGTAAAAGTTATCAAGTTTCCAATAATGTAAAAGTACTAACTTATCTTATATAATTTAATCTATATATTGTCTTATAAAAAGGGATTCTTCCCTTTAAAAATTGCTCTAAATAAATAACAAATAAAATAAATCCTTCTCAGTTCTTACTTGAAAAATTTACTCGAACCAGGCCCTTCCTCAAGTCCTTCATTTGTGATAATCTTACAACCTGCTCCCACGCCACTGCCTGGTCCACAATCAAGATGATGTCCAAAGTTTCTACTTTCAATTAGACCTGTTGGAGCATCGTAAGGTCTTCCCTCTCCTTGATAACCTCCTACACCAACAGCTGTATCAAGCATCGTACTACGAGTTGCTATAGTCTCGCCTGTACTTGTGCCGCCTCCGGCGCCTTTTTCTGAAGCCGAGAGAGTATTTCCTACAGTGCCAGTGTTATAAGAAGGATATCCAGAATAACATTCAGAAGAGGTGTTACGAATTTCACCTCCAATTCCCAAGGAAGTTGATGAATGAGGGTGAGGGTTTGAAGAGGTAGTAATAGCTCTCGTGCCTGTGAATGAGAGCTGAGAGAGTTTTGAGAAGAGTTTTAGAGAGTTCATTTTTAAATAATAATTATAGAATGATTTGTAGAGGATTGATTTATATTTTGGATATGTTAATAAAGAATGGAGGATTTTTTATTGAAGGTTAGTTAAGTTTAAATAAAATTGGACTTTTGATAATATTAAAGCTTGGTTAATTTTGGCCATAAGTTGGAAGATTAGAAGTCCCTTTGAAGAATTTTCTGGAAAAGAAAAATAGCATATATTTTCATTAATAAAGAAACCTTGAAACATTTAAGAGACTTCTTCTTATTATTGAACAGTATTTAGGCTACTCTTTTTGACTCGGATTTCAATAAGAACTTTTCGACTTTATTGTTCTGATATAAACAAGGAACAGTTAAAGAAACAATTACTCTTCTATACAAAGAAACATTGCAAATAATATACTCTTCATAAAATACTCATTTAAAAGACATACAAGTTATTGTTTCTTTTTAAAAGAAAATTACTTGTTTTTTTCTTTTCCTGATTTTGGCTTTGAACGAGCTTCACTCTGACTTTGTGATTCCTGAGAGCGACCAGAACGACTTTCAGGTTCACTAACTTTACCTCTACTTCCTCCGTAACCTGCGTCACTGTCATTTCCTTTCTTTAGGCCGCTTCGAACCTCACTGCTCCTGGCAAAGGTTCTAATGAACTTGTAAGAAAGTCTTGGAAAGTTTGAGCTGAGTTTGATAAAATTCATTGTGGGAAAATAAATATTGATTTTAGAAAGAAACAGTTTTGCAATTTTATTTAGTGGTAAATTAATAATTTTGGCCCGGAATAGTTCTAAATTGTTGTTCTATTTTATTTAAAGAAAGGAAATCAAATTCGAGAAAAAACAACAGAAAGTTCCGTGATTATAAATCACTTTTAATCTTGCTCGAGGGCAAACTTTAATTTTCTTCAAATACTACGAATTTTTCTAATGCAAAAAATATGCTCTTAATAACAAAGAAAAGGATTTTTTAACTTTTTTTTACTTTATATGGTATTTTAGCTCTCTTTTAAGAGTTTATATACATGAAGAATTGAGTAGTATAGAAAGCAATAAGTCTTAAATATTGAAAAACACACTTTATAACATATAAAGTCACAAAAACTTAACTTGAACGAGGAGGTCTTGATGTACCCGGACCTTCATTTATACTCTCAGTTGAAGAAGTTTTCCCACCAACACCTGCTCCACTTCCAGGACCAGCATCTGCTCTGGCTCCAGTACCAGTACTTCCACTTAAACCAGTCGGTGGGACCTCTGGCTTTCCTTTTTCATTCTTACCAACACCAGCAGCTGTGTCTAGAGTACTACCTCGGTTGGTAATAGTTTCTCCAGTACTAGTTCCACAACTCGTACCTCTCTCTGATAGGGGATCTACGTGTCCAGTGTGATATGGAGCTTCTCCCTTTAAAGTATCTGAAGCAGTGTTTCTTTTTTCCCCGCCGATGCCGGTGGATTTAGGGATCTTTGAAGCGGTGCTGGAAGGGTTGTTAATACTTTCTCTAGTACCAGCAAAGGCTCTGATACTAGTGTAAGAAAGCCTTGAGAATTTGGAATAGATTTTAAGAAAGTTCATGGTTTTAGAATTGATTATAACTATCTCTTGGAAGGGTTTGAGATGTACTAATAGAAAAAGATTTTCTCTTGGTAGTTTCTAGAAATTGTTTTGGAAAATTCGAATGGAAAAGTTTTTTTTTCGATTAAAATCTCTTTTAATTGGAAAAAATTCGATATTCTCTTTGTTCTGCTAACTTAATTGACTCCTTTTCCCATCTAACTTCACTATAAAAAAGAGAGAAAAATATATTAGAAAAACTCTAACATTTAGAAAGTTATAAAAATTGGTCTTGCTTTCACTTTCTCATCATTAATAGAATTTAATTAGAAAAATACAGAAGTTAGCGATTACAAATCACTTTTAAACAGAAAGCGATGTTAATTAAACATAATCACGAGAAACTTAAAATGTGAATTAAAGGAATCTATTAGATTACGAGCCTTCGTGGGACACCTGAGGAGTTTTAAAAATAGTGTTGTTTTCGTTATTTTGTCTACAATGAATTTTTTGCTTTGGGTTATAATTTTGTCTATTTTACTTC
>Ga0182742_1004466_pt1 | contig 12669 bp, 11 predicted proteins | sample eDN5th37CBELigMG_FD_128880 | JGI IMG/M metagenome (GOLD analysis project Ga0182742, IMG submission 128880) | Enriched Miracle-Growth compost microbial communities from Emeryville, California, USA - eDNA 5th pass 37_C BE-Lig MG (version 2)... ... | reverse complement strand
TACGCAGAACCTGCCGCGTCTCGTGCCGGTCGGCGTCGCCAAGCGTCTGCTTTTCACAGGTGACAGAATCCCTGCTGCCGAAGCATTGGCCATTGGGCTTATCGACGGCATCGCTCCTGCAACAGATGTTCTGGATCATGCCAAGGCTTTGGCGTTGCGCATCGCAAAAAATGCGCCGCTTGCTGTCAGTGCTGCGAAAAAGGCGGTCAATCAGGGCCTTGAGCTTGGATTGTCGGAGGCGCTGAGGCTCGAAACCGCACTGTTTGCCGACCTGTTCCATTCGCAGGACGTGAAGGAAGGCATTTCAGCTTTTGTCGAGAAACGAAAAGCCAATTTCGAGGGTCGCTGACTCAGTAACGCATTCGCTTTCATCCCCAACGAGGTTGCCATGAAGATCTGTGTCATCCACGTCAATTGCGAAGAGCTTTCAAAGAACTATACCGATATAATTTCGTGGAATTTTGATCGTGTGAAGCGGCCAGATACCGAAATCATCCATAAATATGTCGCGCATCTTCGGCGGGCCACCGACACGGTCTTTGCGCTGCCTATCCTGCTCAACAAGATCGATGTTGTGCAGCGTATCGTCGAGGCGGAAGCAGAAGGTGCGGACGGCGTCATGGTGGCCTGTTCCGGTGATCCCGGCGTCATCGAAGGCCGCACGCTGGTGAATTTCCCGGTGGTCGGGCCCATGGAGGCTGCCCTGCATCTGGCGGCTACCTACGGCAAAAAAATCGGCGTCGTTACGACGGCAGACCCATCATGGTCGGAATATTGCGAAACGATCGTCGAAAATTGCGGCCTTGCGGGGAGGTTGGCGGGCGTGGAGAGGATTAGCATTCCTTCCTCCAAGGCCTTTACAGAAGGCTTTGAGAACCCCGAGCCGGTGCGTGAAGCCATTCTCGTGGCGGCCCGGAAACTGGTCGATAAGGGCGCCAATACAATCGTTCTGGGCAGCGCCGGATTGAGCGTCATGGCCTCTGCAACAGGCCTGTCGCAGGTACCCGAAGCAGGGATTCCGATTTTTGATACGCTGTCGGTAGGGTTGAAAGTTGCCGAGCTGCGGGTCGATCTGCATAAGGCGCTGTCCATTCCTTCAGCCAGTCGCATCGGCATGTTCGAAAAGCTTGATGAGGCCGATCGTGGCCGCATCGCCCGACTATTCGAGCTTCCATGGGCGCCCGCGCGCCAGGCCAGGAACTGAGGGGATGAACGATCTGCTGACCGAAGACGAGCGCATGCTCCAGGAGAGTTTCCGCCGCTTCATGGTTCGCGAGGTGGAACCTCTGGTTCCACGCATGCAGCTTGAGGGCGAACCACCGCGTTCCCTTTTGAAGCGCATGGGTGAACTGGGATTTCTAGGGACCTGTTTTCCGGAGAAATATGGCGGCGGCGGCGCATCCATCACAACGCGGGCAATCATAAGCGAGGAGGTGGCCCGTGTCGACGCTGGTCTCGATCTGGTTCTGTTTGCCGATATCATGCTTTTCGCACGTGCGATCGAGCGCCACGGCACGGAGGAGCAGAAGCAGAAATATCTCGTTCCGGTCCTAGCGGGAGACAAGATTGGCGCAATGGGCATCACCGAACCGCAGGGCGGCTCCGATGCGCTGGGTGCACAGACGCGCGGCCGCAGCCAAGATGGCGAATGGATCATAAAAGGCGCGAAGACGTTCGTAACCAATGCCCCGATCGCTGATTTCTTTGTGATCATCACGCGCACCAGTGATGAAAAGAGCCGCATTGATGGCGGCACCTGGTTCATTCTGGAACGCGGAATGGAAGGACTTGCGACGGGAAAACCCTTTTCCAAGCTTGGTATGCGCTCATCACCAACGGGCGAGATATTTATGGACGATGTCCGGGTTTCTTCCGAACAGGTTCTAGGTGAGGTTGGCCGCGGGTTTCATACACTGATGGAATCCCTTGACGCTGAGCGTGTCCTGGTCGGGGCTTCCACGATCGGCATCGCGCAGGCATGTTTAGATGAGGCGCTGGCTTATGCCGAGGTGCGCCATGTCTTTGGCAAGGCGATCCGGCATTATCAGCTGGTTCAGGAAAAAATTGCGCAGATGGCGACCGGCATCGAGATGTCCCGCACAATGCTCTACCGGCTGCTACGTGCGCTTGAGCGTGGCGAGACGGTGACCCGCGAAGCGGCGATACTCAAATACTATTCGTCGCAGATGTTGACGCAGGCGTCGGCCGATACCGTACAGATATGGGGCGGTGCCGGACAACTAGAGGACAATAAGACGGCGCGACTTTATCGGGATGGGAAGCATCATGAAATTGGTGCTGGCACCAATGAAATCATGAAGATCCTTATTGCGCGAGAGACATTCAAGGCAATGGGTTTTGGACGCGGTTAAGCGTCGACAACAATCACCATTCAACAACCTTGCGATAATCGCCGAGCAGAATTTGTTCGGCGATTATCGTGAACAAGGCTTGAGGCTGGCCGCAAACTTATTGCGCTGCTTGCGCCCCTTGTTTCGCGACATAGTCTTCGGTGGCCTTACGTCGAGCAGCGGCGGCTTGCGGAGCAAGCTCCGGCCGCAGTTTCAACGCGTGCGCCTCGGATTCCTGCAAGCTTGCAAGACGCCCCTTGAATGCCGGCGCAACATATTTGGCAAACAGCTCATACGAACGTTTCGTCGCTTCCGTGTCAGCCCAATCATGACCCCAGAATAGAAACGTTCCGAACCCGCCGGATAAGTCCCACAGCCGTTCGATCTGAGCAATCGCCTGCTCCGGCGTACCGATGACGGCAAAAGCATTTTCGTTGAGGGCATCAACATACTGGTCCGTTGTCGATGCCTGTTCGGGCACCAGACCAAGCGTGCCTACCTTAGTGTTATAGTAAATCCATTTATGGAGACCATGCTCCACCTCACGACGAGCCTGCTGTTCAGTTTCAGCAATGTGCATAGGTCCGACCAGCCGCCAGTTCCTGCGGTCGATAGTGTTTCCATGCATTGCGGCCTGTTCCTCTGCGATGTCCCAATTGCTCTTCAGCGCAGAGATGCCCGCAACTTGCGTCGCATTGAGGGTCAGCATCGACAAACCATGCTTGCCAGCGAGTTTTGGACCAGCTGGCGAGGTGGTGCAGGTGACGCCGATTTCGAATGCAGCCGGATTGTATGGCCTGAGCTGGATCTTGGCGTCATTAAGCTCGAACCAATCAGTCTTCTTTGTCACGCGTTCGCCTCGGATGAGTCCAAGGACCACGTCGAGGCTCTCTTCCATACGTGGTCGCAGCTGGTCTGAATGCATGCCGAACAGATAAGCGTCATAGGCGAGTGCGCCCGGTCCGATACCGAATATGGTGCGTCCGCGGCTAAGATTGTCGAGAAGAATGACGCGTTCCGCAACGTTATATGGATGGTGATAGGGAAGCGAGATCACGCCGGTTCCCAGCTTGATGCGGCTTGTCTTTGCTGCCGCATATGCCAGAAATACTTCCGGCGAGCCGATATATTCCCAACCTGTGGAGTGATGCTCGCCCATCCACGCTTCGTCATAGCCAAGCGTTTCCATATACTGGATCAGCTCCACGTCTCGATGCAAAGCAAGGGTTGGGTCCTCGTTCGGTGCATGTACGGGCGAAATGAAAGAGCCGAATTTGAGCGGCCAACTGACGGACATGACGTCCTCCCTGAACTGAAAGTATTTCGTTTGAAACCAGATCAGGAAACACCCGATCTGGTTGTTTTATGCAGAATAGCGCAGGGCGCTATTCTGCAGCTTGGGCAATCGCCTCATCAAGCAGGCCGTTGGCGCGCAATACTCCGATTGCGTGTGCCTTCTCTTCCTCGGTCGGCGGTGTCAAAGGCGGACGCACCGGACCGCCAGCAAATCCAAACAAGGTCGAGATATATTTCATTAGCGTCAGATGGTGGACACCCTTGGCCAGGTAGCGGCTATGCAATTCATTCGAAACGCGAAGAATCCGTGTCAGCGATACCGCGGCCGAAGCGATGTCTCCCTTTTCGATTGCGGTAAAAAACTGCTCGCAATTCGGCTTTTCCGGCGTTTGCATGTAGAGTGGTCGTGACGACCCAATGATAAAATTTGGAGTGAGATCCGGAAATGCCGTCTTGCCGAAGAAGTAATATTCCTCAAGGGGTGCGCTGACCTGGATCTTGTCGCCGACGGCGAGCGCCATGGCCGAATATTTGTCGAGCGAAAGCGATGCTTCCTTGGCTGCGACAACCGTGTCAATTTCGGCGATACGCGCCATCAATTCGGGCCGGATGTAGAACCCCAGCTCATGCAGCGTCGTCGTGTAAGTGGCAATGCCGATATCGACGGCTTCGGCTAACTGCTTATAGAATGCCAAAACGCCATCATCGTTACGCGGACCATAATATGGCGGCCAGCACATGATCAGATCAGCTCCGCTTGCCTGCGCGTGCTTTGCAAGGTCGATCGAGTCCTTGATGGATGTGTGAGAAATATTGACAATGACCGGCACCCTGCCGTTACAGGCGTTGAGCGTCGCTTCGGTGACTGCTTTGCGCTCCTCAAGCGTCTGTGTCCAAAACTCCTGGTAGAGTGAGCCGACATAGAGCCCATTGACGCCCGGAAGCGCTATGTATTTTTCAGTGTTGGACTTGATCCCTTCAAAATCGATTTCGAGATCGGGTTTGAGCGGCGTCGTGGTCGTAACCGAATAACCCCTTAGATTGGTTTTCACCCAATTGAGCGCGTCAGAACGTGCGTATTTCATGATGGCGGTTCCTCCCGGTCTTGAACAAATTTGATTGTTCCAGTTGAAGGAGAGAGGGCGTTACTTGCAATGAATTTCGCGGTTCTGGAGCACTTGGAATAGCAGTATTTCATATGCAATCTGAGTACTAAGTATTTCAGAGTTATTCGGTGATGGCCGGGTCGGTTTCCTCTCGTTTCAAATTTGTGCCCGCCCCCGGAATGGCATACTCATTGCCGAATACGGCAACCAATTCATGTCGATACTTCGCCACAGTCGTGCGCATAGCATCAATGATCTGATCGAGATTTTTCTCCATGCGAGCCGATGGTCCGCCGACCCCAATTGCGACGTCGCGACCGGCGATGGTAATGGGCAATATCGTGGCAACGCTACCGGCGTGCGGCAATTTCGGATTGAGCGAGTAAAAATAGTCGTGCGATCTGATATCGATAATTTGATAGACCATTTTCTGTACATCAAATCGCCTATCGGGATTTGTCTCGCGCGCCCTGATCAATCTGCAAACGCGATCAATCTGCTTGTCAGCCTGGCGACTGAGAAGAACCTGACCATAGCTGGAATAGGTGAGGGGAAACACTGAGCCATCCAACACTTGTAATTCAGGCGGACGGTTACGGGGTTTGATCCGATGAAAGTGAACGAAAATGTCGTTCTGCGAGGTGATCGCGACCGTCTCGCCGGTCAGGTCACCAATCTCGTCCATCACCTCGGTGATGACACTTTCCCCAAACAAGAAGTCATAGCCGAAACCTTCTAGCCATTTGCCCAGATGCAAGACTTCAGGCGTTGGAAAATAGAGCCGACTGTCACGATGGTATGTCAGATAACCAGCTTCGATCATCGTACGCAACAGGAAGTTGGTGCTCGATTGCGGCATGTCGAGATGTGTGTAGATGTCGGTCTGAGAGAGTGCCTTCTTTCGTTCTGCGAATAGATTAAGCACCTCAAGCACGCGCAAAGCGGATTTCACGATACGCGTCATGGGCCTCGCTCCTCTGCGATCAGAGCGTTTCCATTTTTCCTGGAATTGCTCTGATCTATCCTCCCCCAGTTCAAAAGTCTCAAAACTCGGTTCCAGGTGCCAGCGTGATGATCAGCCCGTCGAATTTTTCATCGACTTTGAGCTGGCAGGAAAGGCGCGATTCCGGCCTAAGCTCGGTCGCCAGTTCCAGCATTGCTTCCTCGAATTCATCCGCCACAGGAAACCTGTCGATCCAGGATGGATCGACATAAACATGGCAGGTGGCACATGACAGACAGCCGCCGCATTGAGCCGAGATAGGCAGACCGTAGTCACGTATCATTTCCATGACCGAACTTGCTTTGTCTGCGACTATTGTATGGGTCGTGCCCTCTTGATCAAATACGGTGATCTGCACTGATGATGTTCCCGTCTGATTGTCTCGATACGGCGGGGTCCGGCACTGCATAAGATTTTTGCCGGAAGAGATGCTCAGGTCTCGAACACCACGTTCAGAGGACGCCAAGAGCGCATGAAAAGGCTCTTGAACATGGGCGGTGCGGCAGAAGGATCGAGCCTCACATCGGGAAGATTATCCAGAACAGCGCTGACCGCGTCACGCATTTCTGCGCGAGCAAGACCAATTCCGACACAGGCACGTGGTCCCTTGTTAAACGCCAGATGATCGGTTGGTGGACGACGCGTCAGGTCCGCCATATGCGGGCAGCCAAACTTTTCCGGATCGCGATTGGCGGCTGAATGCAGCAAGATCAGCCGCTGATTTTTCTTCACCTCAACGCCGCCCAAGTTGCAGTCATCGTTGGCAACCCGGAAACGGTACATCACCGAGCCGAACAATCGCATCGATTCCTCGACGGCTGCGGGCAGCGACTTTCGGTCAGCTTCGACGCTTTGACGAATTTCATCATTGGTGAGCAGGAGATACAGGACGTTTGCAATACCGTGAACCGTCGTGTCCGCACCGCCCAGAAAAAGCTCTCGACAGATCGCAACCACATCCTCTTCGGTCAGATCATCACCGAATTCCGGCGCTTCGCTCCAGACGCGGCTGATAAAATCATCTTGAGGATTCTTCTTACGGTCCCGAATAAACGGGAGGAGCATGTCATTGATGTCCTTGGACACACGCAGCCCCTTTTGGCGTATCTCTTCGGATGCAAAACCGGTGCCGATGACTTCCATGATTTCTTCATGCAAATGCAGGATGCGCGCCACCATGTCATCGTCCTGCCAAGGCATACCCAGCAAAGCGGCAATCACACGTGGCGGGATCTGGTCGCCGAACTCGGTAGTCAAATCAGCCTTGCCGGTACCCTTTGCAAGGATGCGCTTCATAAGAAGGCCAATGACAGGTGCAATGTGTTTAGATCTGTAGCCTTCCACTAAAGGGGGCGTCATCAGTTTGAGGAAGAAGCGGCGCATACGCATGTGCTCTTCGCCACTCAAAAGAGTGATGTTACGCCCGCCACCCTTGATATCGACCACTACCTGCGGCGCATCTTGATAGGGGTGGCGGAATTTGTCCTCGTTCATCTCAACATAGGCGCATTCCTCGAAATCGAGGATTGCCCAAGCATTCATTTGCTCATCCCACGCAACCGGCCCATTGCCGCGCAACGTCTCGTAATATTCCCACGGTTCGAGGTCTTCCACGTTCTTGATGGAAAACGGTCTCGTGTCGATGGATGTGGTGACGTTGGTGTTCATCGTGATCTCCTCCCAAAGAACGTGACGAATGGCCTAGCTGCTGATGACGAGCCCGTTTCAGATATTATTGGCGGCACCGCTTTTGGAGTTACCCAGTGTTGTACTCAATCCGCCATCGACCAGCAGGTTGATGCCGCTAATATGGCCAGCGTCTGTACCAGCAAGAAAATAAATGGCTTTGGCGAGGTCATCCGGCTGTCCGACACGGCCTAGCGGGATTTCCTGACCCCGCTTTTCGCGGCCAGCAGGATCATCATAGGAAGCCTTGGTCATCGAGGTATGTGTCGGCCCGGGCGAAACGCAGTTGCACCGGATGCCGTCCGCACCCCATTCGGCAGCCATTTGGCGCACCAGCATCACAAGCGCGACCTTACTGGCGCTGTATGCACCCAGCGGTACTGCCGGATTGTCGGCTGCCGTCGAAGCCGTTGCGACGATCGAACCCTTCGCTGCCTTGAGGTAAATGTGGGAGGCCTGGGCGAGCAACAGCGTTGCACGTGCATTGATGTTCATCATACGGTCGAACTCATCGGGGCCAAGCTCGACGAGAGGTATCCTGTGAATCGCTCCTGCATTGCTGATAAGCGTATCAAGGCCGCCAAATTTCTCGATGGCAGTGGCAATGATCTTTGCCGGCACATCGACATTGCCAAGATCACCCACGAACACTTCGGTTCGTGCACCCTTTTCCGCAACTTCCGATGCAACCTTTGCAAGGTTTTCCGGGTCACGATCAACGAGCAGAATCTCGGCAGCTTTGCCCTCAACGGGCCGCGAGGCGAATTGAAGTGCTGTGGCGCGACCAATTCCGCTGGCTGCACCAGTTATGATCAGTCTCAAGGCATCCTCCCTATTGACGCTGCTGATGGCTAAATAAATCCTGGTTCGCGAACGCATCCACCTATCTGCTGATAGGTTGCGCTCGGAGTAGCTGATACGAGGGCTGTCTATCCAGCCACTGCAAGCCGTGCCACCGGAGCTTGCCGGGCATCACGTAGACTCATCATTGCAAACCCCACCGCCTGGCTCGCCATGATTTGCAACTGCTGGTCGATACTGGCGTCCAGGCAGGTGCAATCTTCGGTGAAGCTCGTGACCGTAGAATTGACCAGAACGCCCATCGGAGTGGGCCAACCGCGCAGCGCATGCGTAATGTCTCGCATCGTGCCAAGAGTTGCCCCGCCCGCCTGCCAGCCCATAGCACAGCAGATCAGACCGACGGATCGCCCATCGAGATAGGGCCGCGCATCGGTGCGCATGTCTTCGGTGTAATCAAGCGCATTCTTCAAATGGCCGGAAATCGAACCATGGTAAGAAGGTGATGCGATGATCACGCCATCAGCTGCGCGCAGCAGGCTGATAAGATAGTTGGCTTCTGCGCTTCGTGTCGTTTTTGATGGATCATAGATATCTGCCGGAAGCATTGTGCCCGTTATGGCAGCGGTGCGGGCGCCGTGCTGCTCCGCAAAGAAGAGGCAACGACGTAGCGCCTTTTCCGAGGATGATTGATCACGAACCGTGCCGCCAATGCCGACGATCAAAGGTCTTTCGACATTTGCGGGATCGGCTTCGACGCGCATGCGATCCTTAGGCTTTTGAACGATCATCATGAAAATTTCTCCTCGCAAACAATGCAGTAAGGATAGGTTGGCGGAGCCGCTCTGAACATAGGTGCGGGGGTGCCAAGTCGCTCTATTGCATATGAGATATAAGGAGCTGGTATCCTATCCGCTTAAGGCAGCTCGCTCTGACCATCGCGCCAGCACGTCCGCCACCGTGGAAACAGTCGCTTCGCCGATAACGCCTTGCGTTCGACTGAAGCGAGGTGCTGGTGAGGGATGCTGAAATCCGTTTTGAACCTGGAAGGTGTTTCGGGAGATGTTATGCGGATGGTCAGGAGCTTCGCCAAGCGTCAGCACCGGTGAGACGCAGGCGTCCTTGTCAGCAAACAGAATTGCCCATTCGTCTCGTGTTTTGGTCAGAAAGCGGTCGGCAAAAATCTCCCTCATCTGTTCCCAACCGGTGCGATTATTTTGCTCGAAGGACGCGGAATCAAGGTCGAGCCCTTCCAGAAGTTGACGGAAAAATTGCGGCTCCAGCGCACCAACTGCGACTTGCTTGCCGTCGGCGCATGTATAGCAACGATAAAAGGGCGCCCCGCCATCGAGCAGATTGCTCTCGCGCTCTTCCTCCCAGCTACCGCCTTGACGCAGCGCACTGAAGAGACTGAGCAATAGCGGTACGCCGTCAGTCATTGCCGCATCAACGATCTGACCTTTGCCTGAACGGCGCGCTTCGACCAACGCCGCTAATATGCCCATGGCGAGGAACATCGCACCGCCGGCATAGTCGCCGATGATGTTAAGTGGCGGTACTGGTGTGCGTCCCTTCTCGCCAATCGCGGCGAGTACGCCAGAGATGGCGATATAATTGATGTCGTGACCCGCTCTTTGAGACAATGTTCCATATTGTCCCCATCCGGTCATTCGGCCGTAAACCAAGGTTGGTGCGCGAGCTAGACAGACGTCAGGGCCGAGCCCCAGCCTTTCCATGACGCCCGGGCGGAAACCCTCTATGAGTATGTCGGCCTTCGCCACAATGGAGAGTGCTGTTTCGCGATCGGTCGCGTCTTTGAGATTGAGTTCGATCGCTGTCCGGCTACGATGCAGGATTGCCTCGCCTGCGTCCTCATAAGCGGATTGACCTCCCGCGCGCGCGATGCGGATAATATCCGCGCCCATGTCGGCCAGAAGCATTGCGCATAGTGGCACAGGGCCAATAGCATCGAATTCTACAATACGCACACCATCCAAAGGTCCCATCCGAAGCAATTCCCTAAAAAGTTAAAGCGGCTTTAGATTGTGCAATACCCTGAGGAACTCACCTACCCTATGGCAGGCTCTATTTCTTCGTTCGGTGCTGATGCAAGGGTGAGGCGATGAACGCCTTGCATCCAAATGTGGTGGAGAAATATTTTATTGCATGTGCAATATTCCGCCAAAGCTGATGATGCCGGGAAGTCGCGAAGCTTGCCTGTGCTATAGGCAATGCGGGAGCTGGAGAGACACCGGGACAACGATTGCGATCTACCTATCCAAAGACAGTATCGTGGAGGAGAGATAGGAAATTATCTCCGATATGAGGCAGTCATCTTACCTGCGGCGGATTCGGGAGAACCGGGTTTTGTCCTTGGTGGCCAGCTTTCTCGTTGAAGTGCATGGAGAAAAAGCCGCGCCTTAGGCGCTTCACTTGGGAGGAGTTACATAATGCAAATTATCAGGAATACTATTTGCGCTCTAGGGGGCGTTGCGTTTGCTGCGATGCTTGCAAGCACGGCGGCCGCACAGACAACGACCGGGGTCACGGACGATGAAATTCTGATTGGCATCTTTTCGCCTCTGTCGGGACCATTCGCGCCACAGGGAATTGACCCTGTGAATGCCGCGAAATCCTATTTCGACGATGTGAACGAGAAAGGTGGCATCAATGGCCGCAAGATCAAATACATCGTTGAAGATGATAAATGCATACCCGCTGAAACTGGCGCAATCGCACGGAAGTTCATTAATGTAGACAAGGTTTTTGCTATACTTGGCGGGTCTTGCTCCGGCGCGACATTGTCGATCCAGGAGCTGGTAAATCAGGAAAAAATCCCGCATCTGATGCTGAATGCATCGGGCGATACAGCTGTTTTCCCGCCAACAGAATATCAATACGGTTCAGCACCAGGCACCCAGCGTGCTACCCTTGGCGCGGTAATGACCTATGCAATCGACAATCTCGGGGCAAAGACCGTCGCGGTGCTCGGGCCAGATGATGCGACTGGCGCAGCAGCCATGGTCATGATCAATGCAGTGGCTGAAAAGCGCGGCATCAAGGTTCTTACGCGTGGCGATATTCCAAATAACGCAACTGACGTCACCGTGCCCGTGCTTGAAGCGCGCTCCGCCAATGCCGACGTGCTCATCCTCACCACCTATCCGCAACCGACCTACCTGGTAATGAAAAAGCTGGTTGAATTCGGCATGCTGGATAAGCCAATCATCTCTGCAATTCAGGGCGTTGCTTCTCCAGAAGTGTTCCTGGCCGGAATTGATGGTGATAAAACAGGCCTTAAGAACTTTTATTATGCTCATCCCTTGGTTGGTGAAACCATGGATGACCCCAACCTAAAGCCTTGGAAAGATCTGATGGTCAAGCACTATCCAGATCGTCCGAATCCCGGCATCATCGCCGCCTACGGTTTCCCGCACGCAATGGCTATCGTAAAGGCGCTTGAGGCAAGTGGACGTGATGTTAGCCGCGAAAAGTTCATGGCTGAGCTGGACAAGCTTGAATTTGACTCGCAAGTCATGGCCGCGCCGACAAAGTTCGCTCCTGGCCGTCGCGATTCCAACCGCGGCAACGTCATCGTCAAGTTCGATGGTGACACCATAACACGCGTTGGTGGGCCTTACATCTGGGATGAGATCATCGATCCGTCTGTCTTCGCTGATTAAGTATTCCATATGAAATTGAAGCGCGCCTGCTTGCTGCCGGCACGCTTCATGACTGTCGATATCAAGCAATATTTTGGCGCAGAAACAAATCTTGGTGGGCAGCCGGTAACGGGGAAATTATATTATGCTAGCAAGCCTCGCGCAGGTGATCGTCAGCGGAATCGTGACAGGGTGTGTCTATTCGCTGATCGCACTATCTATCGTCATCGTCTACAAATCGTCGGAAGCGGTAAACTTCGCCGCAGGCGAGTTCGTCATGGCCGGCGCTTATGTGGCGTTGTTCCTGGTGGTGTCCTACGCTCTGCCTTATTATCTGATTTTTCCAATCGTCGCTGTAGCGACATTCGCGATGGGTGCCGCTTTCGAGCGCCTCGCCGTGGTGCGGATCGTCAGTCGCACCAAAGGCCGCGAAAGTCCACTGATTCCGATTGTCATTGCTACCTTCGGATTGTCTTTGATGATCAAGGGGTTCGTTCGCGCCATCCCTTACACCGAGGACGTTCGATCACTACCGGCGCTGATCTCCGGTCCGCCGATTTTCCTTGGGCGTGTGGTCGTATTGCGAACCGATATCGCCATCGTGATCATTTCGATTGCTGCTATTCTCGGCTTCTGGATTTTCTTTAACCGGACCTTTCTAGGCAAGGCTTTGCGCGCCTCCAGCCAGAACCCTCGCAGCGCGGCTCTTTCAGGCATTCCCGTTGCCCGGATGAGAATGGTAGTTTGGGCGTTGGCTGGAGCGATGG
>Ga0182742_1004465_pt1 | contig 12671 bp, 11 predicted proteins | sample eDN5th37CBELigMG_FD_128880 | JGI IMG/M metagenome (GOLD analysis project Ga0182742, IMG submission 128880) | Enriched Miracle-Growth compost microbial communities from Emeryville, California, USA - eDNA 5th pass 37_C BE-Lig MG (version 2)... ... | reverse complement strand
TGCGCTTGCTGTGGGCGCGGATCGGCAAGCCGCACTGCTTCAACTGCGGCCGCCCGATCGCGGCCCAGTCGGCGGAGCAGATCATCGACCAGATCATGACCCTCGAGGAGGGCACGCGGTTCATGGTCATGGCGCCGATCGTGCGCGGGCGCAAGGGCGAGTACGGCAAGCAGCTGGCCGAGCTGCGCTCGGAGGGCTTCACGCGCGTGAAGGTCGACGGGGAGCTGCGCCAGCTCGAGGAGGAGATCGTCCTCGACAAGAAGTTCAAGCACGACATCTCGGTGGTCGTGGACCGCCTGGTGATGCGGCCGGACCTGCGCAAGCGGCTGGCGGACTCGGTCGAGACCGCGGTCGCGCTCGCCGACGGGATCCTCGAGGTGGAGACCGTCCCGCGGGACGGCTCGGAGCCGGAGATCCACACCTACAGCGAGCGCTTCGCCTGCCTGCACTGCGGGATCTCGATGCCGGAGCTGGAGCCGCGCTCGTTCTCGTTCAACGCGCCGCACGGCGCCTGCCCGCGCTGCACGGGGCTGGGCTCGATGATGGAGATCGACCCCGAGCTCGTGGTGCCGGACCCGTCGCTGTCGATCAACGAGGGCGCGATCCTGCCGTGGGCGAGCGGCGCGACGGGCTACTACGAGCAGATCACGCAGGCGATCGCGGACCGCTACGAGGTCGACGTCGACGCGCCGTGGGAGGAGCTCCCGCAGGAGCAGCAGGACCTGTTCCTGTACGGCACCAACGGGGACAAGCTGTACGTCTCCTACCGCAACCGGATGGGCCGCAAGCGGTCGTACATGACGACCTTCGAGGGGATCGTCCCGAACCTCGAGCGCCGCTACAAGGAGACGGACTCCGACTGGTCGCGGGAGAAGATCGAGGAGTACATGTCGATGCGCCCCTGCCCGGAGTGCGGCGGGGCGCGGCTGCGGCCCGAGTCGCGAGCGGTCAAGGTCGGCGGGATCGCGATCCACGAGTTCACGCGGCTGTCGGCCAAGCGCGCGATCGAGTGGCTGGAGAACCTCGAGCTGTCCAAGCAGGACCGGGCGATCGCGCGGCTGATCCTGCGCGAGATCGACGAGCGGCTGCGCTTCCTGGACAACGTCGGCGTCGGCTACCTGTCGATGGAGCGCGCGTCGGCGACGCTCTCGGGCGGCGAGGCGCAGCGGATCCGGCTGGCGACCCAGATCGGCTCGTCGCTGGTCGGCGTGCTCTACATCCTCGACGAGCCGTCGATCGGCCTGCACCACCGCGACAACGAGCGGCTGATCCGGACGCTGGAGCGCCTGCGCGACCTCGGCAACACCGTGCTCGTGGTCGAGCACGACGAGGACACGATGCGCGCCGCGGACTACCTGGTGGACATGGGGCCGGGCGCCGGCGAGCACGGCGGCCACGTGGTCGCGCGCGGCACGGCCGAGGAGGTCATGCAGGTTGAGGAGTCGCTGACGGGGCAGTTCCTGTCCGGGCGGCGCAAGATCGAGCCGCCGGAGAAGCGCCGCAAGCCGACGGGCTACGTCGAGATCATCGGCGCCTCCCAGCACAACCTCAAGAACGTGGACATCAAGGTCCCGCTCGGCGTGTTCTGCGCGGTCACCGGGGTTTCGGGCTCGGGCAAGTCGACGCTGGTCAACGAGATCCTCTACAAGGCGGTGGCGAACAAGCTGCACCGCTCGCGGATGCGGCCGGGGGCGCACAAGCGCATCAAGGGCCTGGAGCACCTGGACAAGATCATCTCGGTCGACCAGTCGCCGATCGGCCGCACCCCGCGCTCGAACCCGGCGACCTACATCGGCCTCTTCGACCAGATCCGGGATCTCTACTCCAAGACCCAGGAGGCCCGCGCGCGCGGCTACAAGCCGGGCCGCTTCTCGTTCAACGTCAAGGGCGGGCGCTGCGAGGTCTGCCGCGGCGACGGCCAGATCAAGATCGAGATGCACTTCCTGCCGGACATCTACGTCCCGTGCGAGCAGTGCCACGGCAAGCGCTACAACCGCGAGACGCTGGACATCCGCTTCAAGGGCAAGACGATCGCCGACGTGCTGGACATGCCGGTCGAGGAGGCGCTCGAGTTCTTCGCCCACATCCCGAAGATCCGCCGCCGCCTGCAGACCCTGCACGACGTCGGCCTGGACTACATGCGCCTCGGCCAGCCCGCCACCACGCTCTCGGGCGGCGAGGCCCAGCGCGTCAAGCTCGCCTCCGAGCTGGCCAAGGTCGCGACCGGCCGCACGCTCTACATCCTCGACGAGCCCACGACCGGCCTGCACTTCGCGGACATCCAGAAGCTGCTCGAGGTCCTGCAGCGGCTCGTCGACCAGGGCAACTCGGTCGTCGTGATCGAGCACAACCTGGACGTGATCAAGACCGCGGACCGCATCATCGACATGGGCCCCGAGGGCGGCGAGGAGGGCGGCCAGCTGATGGCCTCCGGCACCCCGGAGGACGTCGCGGCCGTCGACGCCTCCTACACCGGCCGGTTCCTGCGCACGCTCCTCACGCCCGCCAAGCCGAAGAAGCCGGCGCGCAAGCGCGCCGCGCGCAAGGTCGCCGCGGCGGCCTGACGCCGGCCGTCACCGCGCGGCGAAGCCGCAGGGCGCCGTCCGCCGTCGCGGCGCGGCCGGCGGGGCGGCCGGGCGCCGGGCGGCCGCGCGCCGTCGAGGCGCGGCGAGGCTGCCGAGCGGCCGCGCGACGTCGCAGGGCGGCGACGCCGCCGGGCGTCGTCCGCCGTCACGCGGCGGCGCGGCGGCCGGGCGCCGTCCGCCGTCACGGCGCGGCGACGCCGCCGCGCCGCGGGGCGCCGTTCGCCGCCCGCCCCGCGGTTGCGGAGGTGAGCCGGGAAACCCCCGGAAATACGTATGAAACCGGCTCACCTCGGCAAAGCGCCGCGGGATCACCGCGCGGCGACGGCGGCCTCGCTCGGCTCGGCGGCGCGCGCCGGCCGGCGCGACAGCACGACCGCGGCGAGCACCAGCGCCGCCAGGACGAGCGCCGCGGCCAGCGTGAAGGCCGCGCTGTAGCCGGACTGCAGCGCGGCGGGCGCGGTCGAGCCCCCGGACCGGGAGTCGGCGACGGCGGCCAAGACAGCGATCCCGAACGCGCCGCCGACCTGCTGGGTCGTGTTCACCAGGCCCGAGGCCAGCCCGGAGTCCTCGGGCGCGACGCCGGACATGGCGAGCGTCATCAGCGCGGGGATCGCGAGGCCCGCGCCGACGCCCATCGCCAGCAGCGCCGGCAGCACGTCCACCACGTAGACGCCGTCGACCGGCGCGCGGCCCAGCAGCCACAGCCCGCCCGAGATCAGCGCGAGCGCGGGCAGCAGCACGAACTGCGCCCCGAAGCGGGCGTTCAGCCGCGCGGAGAACCCGAGCGAGAGCACCCCGATCGCGAGCGAGATCGGCAGGAACGCCACGCCCGTGCGCAGCGCGTCGTAGCCCAGCACGCGCTGCAGGTAGAGCACGGCCAGGAACGACATGCCGAGCATCCCGGCGACGGCGATCATCTGCACGACGTTCGCGCCGGCGACGTTGCGCGAGCGCAGCAGGCCGAGCCGCAGCAGCGGCCGCGCGATCACCGCCTGGCGCCACACGAACGCCCCGAGCAGCGCGACCGCGACGAGCCCGAGCGCGACCGAGTGCGCGTCGACGATCGTGTAGACGGCGAGCATCAGCGCCGCGGTCACGAGCACCGCGCCGAGCGCGTCCGCGCCCGCGTCAAGGCCGAGCCCGCGCTCCGGCGCGAGCAGCCGCCACGCGAACAGGCCGGCCGCGACCCCGATCGGGACGTTCACGAAGAAGATCCAGTGCCAGTTGAGCGCCTCGGTCAGCGCGCCGCCCGCGAGCAGGCCGATCGACGCGCCCGCCGAGGCGACGAACGAGAAGACCCCGATCGCCTTGGCCTGCTCGCGCGGCTCGGGGAACATCGTCACGATCATCCCGAGGATCACCGCCGACGCCAGCGCGCCGCCGACGCCCTGGACGAAGCGCGCGCCGATCAGCAGCGCGGGCGTCCACGCCAGCCCGCACAGCAGCGACGCGACCGTGAACACCGCGAGCCCGGTGAGGAAGACCGTGCGGCGCCCGATCAGGTCGCCGAGCCGCCCGGCGAGCAGCAGCAGCCCGCCGAACGCGAGCAGGTACGCGTTGACGACCCACGCGAGCCCGGCCGGGCTGAACCCGAGATCCGCCTGGATCGCCGGCAGCGCGACGTTCACGATCGTCTGGTCGAGGATGATCATCAGCATCCCGGCGCACAGGACGACGAGCGCGACCCAGCGGGTCGCGCCGGGTGGTGTGGCGCGGTGATCGCGCGCGGCGGGGGCGGCGCGGTGTTCGCGCGCGGCGGGGGCGGCGCGGTGTTCGCGCGCGGCGGGGGCGGCGCGGTGTTCGCGCGCGGCGGGAACGGGGGCGGCGGGCTGGTCGCGCGCGGTTGGCGCGCCGGCCTCGGACTCTCGGGACATGGAACGTCGCCTCCTGGTCGCTGACACAGGAAGGACCGTACCAGATGATCTACTTACAGACGATCTAGTTCAGATCGACCCGGGCGAGCCCCGTCGTCGCCGCGAACCCGCCCGCGCGGGCGGCCGGTCCGAGACGATCCGGTGGAGCGCGGCGACGAACGGCTCGCGCTGTTCCTCGGGTAGTGAGGAGAGGACGCCGCCGTAGAGGTCCTCGACGACCTGGCGCCCGCGCGCGACGACCTCGGCGCCCGCGGGCGTGACCGCGATCACGCGGGCGCGGCGGTCCTTGGGGGAGGGGCGGCGCTCGGCCAGCCCCTGGCGCTCGAGCTCGTCCAGGGCGACGACCATCGTGGTCTTGTCGAGCGCGGCGAGCTTGGCCAGCTCGATCTGGGTGTGCTCGCCCTCCATCGCCTTCGAGAGCACGCAGTAGGACCGCGGCGTGGTGCCGATCTCGGCCAGGGCGGCGGCCATGTCGCCCTCGAGCGACCGCGCGGCCTCCGACAGCAGGAAGATCAGGTCGACGGTCTGCTCGGCGGAGGCCATGCACCCAGCTTAACGAGAAAGGTCCGCGACGGGATAATCCCGCCGCGGATCGAAATCAGCCGCCGAAGCGCGACCGCAACGCCTGCACGTTGGCGATGTAGCGCGCGGTGTCGTCGAAGACGCCGCGCGAGCGCAGCGCGCCGAGCCCCTGGTAGTAGGCGGCGATCGCGGACGACTCGTCACCGGTTTCGTTCAACAGGCTCTTCAAATACAGGACGCCCGCGGTCACGTTGTCGTGCGCGGAGTTGGGATCGAGCTCGCGGTCGGCGAGGTTCTGCTGCACGTAGTCCCAGGTGCCGGGCATGATCTGCATCACGCCGCGCGCGTTGGCGCTGGAGACCATGTTGTTGTTGAAGCCGCTCTCCTGCCAGGCGATCGCGCTGGCCAGCGAGGGGGAGACGCCGTGCTGGGCGGCGACGTTCTGGACGTCCGCGGCGCCGACCCGCGCGGGGGTGGGGGCGGGGTCGGCCTTCGGGACGACGGTCGCCTCGGGCGCGGGCTGCGCGGCGCGCGCGGGCGCCGGCGCGCCCGTCGGCAGCTTGATCACGGTGCCGGCGATCAGCAGCCCGTTCGGGTCGAGCCCGTTCATCGCGGCGATCTGCTCCACCGAGACACGCGAGCTCGCGGCCAGGCCGGAGAGCGTGTCACCGGGCCGCACGGTGTAGCCGCCCATGGGCGCGGGCGCCGAGGAGGACGCCGGCGCGGGCGCCGAGGACGGCGTCGACGAGACCAGCCCCGCGTTCTGCAGCGCGGCGTAGCCCTCGACGGTGGACGGGATCTGGATCGTGGACCCGAGGACGACCTGGGCGTCCTCGGAGAGGCCGTTGTAGGCGGCCACGGTTCGGGTCGTGAGGTTGTTGGCCGCGGCGATCGACCACAGCGTCTCTCCCGGCTGGACCACGTGCGGAACCGCGGCGCCGGCAGGAGCGGCGAGGACGAAGGCGAAAAGGACGGCGGCGATCAGTGGGGTCGTGCGCAAGAGAGATGCCTCCCAGCAAGGTGGTGTGACACCCGCACACTTGCCCGCGGCCCACGGCATTGAAAGTGGTCCGCGCGGCGTTACGTCGCCCTGAATGAGAGCCTGCAAGGACTTATGCAAAGCGCGGACGCGAAGCTGTGGTTACAGAAGTGGCGCTGGTATGAGCGCAACACGCTCCCGTGGAACCGGGCCCGGATCCACTACGAGTTCGCTCGCAGGCGCGCGTTCGCGCGCTGGCCGCTGCACGGCAACATCCTCGAGCTGTTTACAGAAGACCGCCTGCAGGTCGGCGAACACGTGCTGCTGGAGCCCAACGTCTGGCTGACCGCCACCGCGCCAGGAAGGATTCGCATCGGCGGCGGCACATTCCTCAACCTCGGGGTGCAGGTCGCGGCCGTGGACCTGGTCGAGATCGGCGAGCACTGCATGTTCGCCAACGGCTGCTTCGTCACCGACGCCAACCACCGCTACGACGACCCGGAGTTGCCCGTCCCGTGGCAGGGCTTCACGAGCAAGGGCCCGACCCGCATCGGCGACAACGTCTGGTGCGGGGCCAACGTCGTGGTCACGAGCGGGGTGACGATCGGCGAGCGCTGCGTGATCGGCGCCAACAGCGTGGTCACCAGCGACATCCCGCCGTACACGATCGCCGCGGGCGCGCCCGCGCGGGTGATCAAGCCTCTTTCGAGAGCATGATCTGCACGCCGACCACGACGATCGCGGCGAAGGCCACGAGGCACAGCGCGGCCAGCAGCGCGTAGGCCACCGACGCGGCCGGGCGCCCCGCGCGCCGGGCCTCGCCCGAGCGCGCCGAGCCGAGCACGACGAACGAGAAGATCGCGGTGATCCCGACGCCGGCCACGATCGAGACCCAGATCACCTCGACGATCTGGCCGAGCTCGACGACGCCGAGCAGCCTCATCGCGTCCCCTCCGCGGGCACGGCCCGCCCGCCGCCGATCGACCGGCGCGCGAACAGCGCGATCAGCGCGGCGACCAGCGCGATCACCACGACGACCGGCCCAACCGAGCCGTCACCGAAGATCCGCACCACGCCGTAGGTCAACGCGCCCACGGCGGCCGAGCACGGCAGCGTCAGCACCCACGCCAGCACGATGTTGCCCGCGACGCCCCAGCGCACCGCGGACAGCCGCTTGGCCGCGCCGGCGCCCATGATCGCGCCGGACATCACGTGCGTGGTCGAAAGCGGGAACCCGACGTGCGAGGCCGACAGGATCACGGCCGAGCCGACGCCCTGGGCGGCGAAGCCCTGCGCCGGGTCCATCTTGATGATCTTGGCGCCCATCGTGCGGACGATCCGCCAGCCGCCGAAGTAGGTCCCGAGCGCGATCGCGCTCGCGGCCGAGACCACGACCCACAGCGGGATGTCGGCGTCGGCGCTCATGTTGCCGTTCGCGACCAGCGCCAGGAAGATGATCCCCATCGTCTTCTGCGCGTCGTTGGTGCCGTGCGAGAGCGAGAACAGCGCGCTCGACGCCCACTGGCCGACCCGGAAGCCGCGCGAGACGACGCCCGGCGACTGGCGGCCGACGATCCGGTAGGCGACGAGGATCGCGATCCCGGCGGCGATCATCGCCAGCACGGGCGCGACGAGCGCGGGCACGGCGACCTTCTCGACCAGCCCGTCCCAGAACACGCCGCTCGTGCCTTCGGAGGCGATCGTGGCGCCGACGACGCCGCCGATCAGGGCGTGCGAGGACGAGGACGGCAGGCCTCTCCACCAGGTCACGAGGTTCCAGGCGATCGCGCCGATCAGCCCGGCGAACACGGTCAGCAGCGTCACCGAGGTCGAGTCGACGATCCCCTTGGCGATCGTGGCCGCGACGGCCAGCGACAGGAAGGCCCCGATGAAGTTCAGCCCGGCCGCCATCAGGACGGCCACGCGCGGCGCCATGGCGCGCGTCGAGACGGAGGTCGCGATCGAGTTCGCGGTGTCGTGAAACCCGTTCGTGAAGTCGAACGCGAGCGCCGTCGCCACGACGATCCAGAGGACGACGTCAGAGTGCACGGCTCAGCGGTTCTTGATGATGATCCCGGCCATGATGTTCACGGCGGTCTCGGTCGCGTCGATCGCGTCCTCGAGCCGCTCGTAGATGTCTTTCCAGCGGATCACCATCATCGGATCGATCCCGTGGTCGAACAGCGACGCGACCGCCTCGCGCAGGATCCGGTCGCCGTCGTTCTCGAGCCGGTTGACCTCGACCACGTAGTGATGGATGTCACGCAGGCTGCGCAGGCGCGGCAGCGCCTCGTTGAGCTGGCGCGTCGCCTCGTGCAGGACGCGCGCCATGCGCTGGGCCTGCTCCATCGGCGCCTCGATCCGGTACAGGCCGAGGAAGTCCGCGACCTCCTCGACGAAGTCGACGATGTCGTCGAACCCGGACGCCAGCGCGAGGATGTCCTCGCGGTCGAACGGCGTCACGAACGTGTGATTGAGCCGATCGATGATGTCGTGGGTGATGCGGTCGCCCTCCTGCTCGCAGACGACCACGTCGCGCAGTGCCTCGCCGTGGTCGGGCCATTCCGCGAGCATGTGCTCGAGCAGGCCGGCGGCCCGTACGGCGTTGTTCCCCGCCTCCTCGAAGAGGTCGAAGAACTCACGTTCCTTGGGCGCGAAGAGTTGTGACAGCCTGCTCATCGCGCGCCAGTGTACTTGCGCCGGGTGCCTCAGCCCCGGGCGTGCTCCCGGATCGCCGCAATCTCAGCGCGAAAGCGCTCGAGCTCCTCGGGGGCGATGTTGTAGGTGTGCTCGGGGCCCGGGAAGCGCCGCGTGCGGACCTCGTCCGTGTAGGCCTCGACGCCCCGCAGCATCTCCTGCTTGACGTGGGCGAAGCGCTTGGCGAACTTGGGCTGGAAGTCGTCGTGGATGCCCAGCAGGTCGTGCAGGACGAGCACCTGGCCGTCCGTGCTGGGCCCCGCCCCGATGCCGATCACGGGGATGTGCAGCAGCGGCATGATCGCATCCGTGACGTCGGACGGGATCGCCTCGAAGACGATCGCGAAACAGCCCGCGTCCTGCAGCGCGAGCGCCTCGTCGAGCACCTCGCGGGCGCGCGCCGCGGTCCGCCCCTGGGCGCGGTAGCCGCCGAGCATCGTCGCCGTCTGCGGCGTCAACCCGACGTGACCCATGACCGGGACGCCGGCGCGCACGATGGCGCGGGCCCGCTCGGCCGAGTTCTCGACCTTGACCGCGTCCGCGCCCGCCTCCTTGACGAAGCGGTGCGCGGTCTCGATCGCCTGCGCGTCCGAGGCCTCGTAGGAGCCGAAGGGGAGGTCCGAGACCAGCAGCGGCGTCTTCAGGCCGCGCTTGACGGCGCGCGTGAGCATCAGCAGCTCCTCGACCGTGACCGGCACCGTGTCCGGGTAGCCGAGCACGTTGTTGGCCGCCGAGTCGCCGACGAGCACCACGTCGACGCCCGCCTGCTCGACCACGAGCGCGCTCGGGTGGTCGTAGGCCGTGATCATCACGATCGGCTCCCCGAGCGCCCGCATCTCCGCGAGCTTGGTGAGCGTGATGCGCTTGCGCTGGTCCTTGGGTGGGCTGGACATGGTTCCTCCTTGGGTTGACGCCGGCTCAGCCGGTCGCCACCGGTATGGGTTCCAGGACGACGTTGTCGATCAGGCGCACGGGCCCGACCTGCGCCGCGATCGCCACCAGCGTGGTGGCGCTGACGGTCCGCAGCGAGGTGAAGGTGTCGGGGTCGACGATCGCCAGGTACTCGGCCTGCACGTCGCCCAGCTCGGCGAGCGCCGCCTCGCGCAGCCGCTCCGCGTCGCGCTCGCCCGCGGCGAACAGCGCGGCGGCGGCGTTGAGGGCGCGCGAGAGCCCGAGCGCGCGCTCGCGGTCGGCGGGGGAGAGGCGCACGTTGCGGCTCGAGAGCGCCAGCCCGTCCGGCTCCCGCACGGTCGGCAGCACCTCGATCCGCACGGGCATGTCGAGGTCGCGCACCATCCGCTTGACGACCGCGACCTGCTGCGCGTCCTTCTGGCCGAAGTAGGCGACGTCGGGCCCGACGATGTTCAGCAGCTTGTTGACGACGGTGCAGACGCCCTGGAAGTGCTCCGGGCCGCGCTCGGCGCCTTCGAAGACCTCCGACAGGCCGCTCACGGTCACCGTCGTCGCGAACCCGTCGGGGTACATCTCGCTCACGGACGGCGCGAACAGCACGTCGACGCCGAGCTCGGCGGCCTCGGCGGCGTCGTTCGCCTCCGTGCGCGGGTAGGCGGCGAGGTCGTGCGGGTCGTTGAACTGCGCGGGGTTGACGAACAGCGACACCACGACGGAGTCCTGCTCCTCGCGGGCGGCCCGCATCAGCGAGTGGTGACCGGCGTGGAAGGCGCCCATGGTCGGCACCAGGCCGACCGTGCGCTGCTCGGCGCGCGCGTTGCCGAGCCAGGCGCGCATCTCCGCGACGGTCCTGATCGTCCTCATGTCCAGCTCTTTCTACCCGCCACGGCCCTGGTGACCTCAGCCAGCTCCGTCCAGACCGGCAGAAGCTCGGGCGTGCGCTCGGCGATCGCGGCGCGATGGCGCTCGACCGTGCCCTCGTCGCCGCGCGCGATCGCGCCCGTCAGCGCCGCCTCCGGCCCCATCCGCGCCCACTGCTCGGCGGTCGCCAGCACGAGCGGGGCGAGCTGCTCGCGGGTGATCCCGGTGGTGGCCGCCAGCCGCTCGGCGCACGCCTCGAGCGCGACCAGGAAGTTGGCGGCGATCGCCCCCGCGGCGTGGTAGGCGACGCGGTCCTCGGGCGCGACGCGGGTGGCGATCATCCCGAGGTGCTCGGCCAGCTGGTGCGCGACCGCCAGGGCGCGCTCGCTGGTGCCGTCGACGGCCGCGCCGGCGCCCCGCAGCACGGACGGGTCGCTGCCGGTGGGGACGGACATCAGCGGGTGCAGGGAGAAGCCCTCGCGGTCGCCGAAGACGTCGAGGCCGGTCGCGCCCGAGCAGTGGCCGAGCAGCGGCCCGGGCGGGATCGTCGCCGCGACCTCGGCGATCTTGCCGTCCGGGACGAGCAGCAGCACGACCTCGGCGTCCGCCGGGACGGGCTCGCCGCGCCGCAGCGCGGGGTGGGAGGAAAGCGCTTGGGCAAGCACCGTGCCCAGACGGCCCGCGCCGACGACGGAGCAGGCAGGCAGTTCGGTAGGGCTCTTACGGTCCAGTTCTCGCATGGAGATACCGGCTTCTACCAATGTTAGACCCGGTTTCCCGCCGTGCCCGACGGTATCTTGCGAGCCATGTCCAGCGCTTCGGAGCGGCGCGAGGAACTCAAAGCCGTCTGGCAGCAGTCGCTGTCATGTACCCGCTGCCCACAGTTGGCGGCCCAGCGCACGACCGTGGTCTTCGGGTCGGGCAACGCGGACGCCGACCTGATGTTCGTCGGCGAGGCGCCCGGCGCCAACGAGGACAAGCAGGGCCTGCCGTTCGTCGGCCAGGCCGGCCGGTTGTTGGACACGCTGCTGGGCGAGATCGGGCTCACCCGCGCCGACGTGTTCGTGGCCAACGTCCTCAAGTGCCGCCCGCCCGGCAACCGGGACCCGCTGCCGCAGGAGATCGACTCCTGCCAGGACTACCTGTTCCGCCAGCTCGAGCTGATCGAGCCGAAGGTGGTGTGCACGCTCGGCAACTTCGCGACGAAGCTGCTGCGCGACGACATGACGGGGATCACGCGCCTGCACGGCAAGCCCGAGCTGCGCCAGATCGGGCCGCGCGTGGTGCGCCTGTACCCGCTCTTCCACCCCGCGGCGGCGCTCTACACTCCCGCGATGCTCGCCACGCTGCGCGCCGACTTCGAGCGCATCCCCGAGCTGCTGGCGCGCCCGGCGCCCGAGCAGCCGCAACCCGAGCCCGAGCCGGAGCCCGTGGTGCCCGAGCCGGAGCTCGCGCTGGTCCCCGACGACGCGCAGCTCGGCCTGTTTTGAAGCCGGAGACCTGGGCCATCGTCGGTGGCCGCTCGAACACGCCCGGCGCGCCGCTGAACACGCCGCTCGTCCCCGCCTCGAACTTCGTGCTCGGCACGGAGCGCCTGTACAGCCGCAGCGAGGGCACCGAGACCTGGGAGGCGTTCGAGACCGTGATCGGCGGGCTGGAGGGCGGCCGCGCGGTCGCGTTCGCCTCCGGCATGGGCGCGGCCGCCGCGGTCATGCGCCAGCTGCCGGCGGGCGCGCACCTGGTGATCCCGGACGACTGCTATCAGGCGGTCGCGGGCATCGCCGAGGCCGGCGCGCGCGACTACGGCTGGCGCGTCGAGCGGTTCGCCCCGGCGAACACCGAGGCCTGGGTCGAGCGCGCGGGCGAGGCCGACATGCTGTGGCTCGAGTCGCCGACCAACCCGCTGCTGGAAACCGCCGACATCGCCGCGATCTGCGCGGCGCCGCGGCGCGAGGGCACGCGGGTCGTGGTCGACAACACGTTCGCCACGCCGCTGCTGCAGCGGCCGCTCGAGCTCGGCGCCGACCTCGTGATGCATTCGGCGACGAAGTTCATCGGTGGGCACTCGGACCTGCTGATGGGCGTCGTCATCACCGCCGACGAGACGCAGTTCGAGCTGCTGCGCGAGGCGCGCACGCTCAACGGCGCCACGCCCGGCGCGCTCGAGTGCTTCCTGGCGCTGCGCGGGCTGCGGACGCTGCCCGTACGGCTCAAGCAGGCCACGGCCACCGCCAAGGTGCT
>Ga0182742_1004464_pt1 | contig 12673 bp, 10 predicted proteins | sample eDN5th37CBELigMG_FD_128880 | JGI IMG/M metagenome (GOLD analysis project Ga0182742, IMG submission 128880) | Enriched Miracle-Growth compost microbial communities from Emeryville, California, USA - eDNA 5th pass 37_C BE-Lig MG (version 2)... ... | reverse complement strand
TCTTCGCCGGGACGGCCTCCAGCCGGCCCCACAGCCAGTAGGCCGGCAGGCCCGCCAGGACGATCAGGAAGCCGATCCCCGAAGTCTTGGGCTTGAGGTAAATGAAGTCGGCCACCAACACCAGGGCCAGGCCAATGTAAATCAAGGGGGGGAATGGATAGGCGATCGTCTTGTACGGCCGCTTCAGCAACGGCGCCTTGCGCCTCATCGCGATCACCGCGGCGACCATCACCACATAAAAGATCATGTCGACGGGGATGATGTACTCAAGCAACTCGCTGTACAGGTTGCCGTAGGCGGTGGCCCCGGTTTCGGGGTCGACGGCCACCGTCGCCGGGAGCGTCAAGAGCGACGCCCAGGCTCCCTGCGCGTAGAGCGCGACGGCCGGCACGCCCTGCTTGTTCGTCCTCCCCGCGGCCTGAAAAAAGAGGCGGTCGCGGGCCATCGCGTAGAAGACCCGCGCGCCGGCCAAAACCAGCCCGTTGACGCAGCCGAAGGTCGAGATGACGATCGCCCCGGCCATCAGATGGCGGCCGATCGGCCCCATCGCGGCCTCCATCGCCGCCGTGCCCACCCGATCCTGAGGCGCGTGCTGGATCAGGTCGAAGGGGAGGCTCGCCAGGTAGGCGAGGTTGGCGAGCAGATAGAGGACAACCACGCTGGACGTTCCCAGGAGGAGCGCCCGGGGGAGCGTCTTGCCGGGGTCGCGGGTCTCTCCGCCCGTGAAGGTGACGTTGTTCCAGGCGGTCGACGAAAACAAGGGGCCGATCATCGCCAGGCCCAGAAGCAGCAGGATCGCGCCGGGGCCGTCGACCGGCAAAGGCTCCTTGTAGCCGGACGTCGGCGTCCAGCCGTTGGCCGCGGAGTCCCACCAGGCGGCCGTCCAGGCGGCGGCCTTGGTGTTGGCTCCGAGGAAGAGACCGATCAGGATCAGTCCCAGAAGCGCCGCGGTTTTGGTGATCGTGAACGTGTTTTGAATCAGGGCGCCGAGTTTCAAGCCCCGCGTGTTGGCGACCGTCAGCAGAACAATCAGCGCGACGGCGACAAGTTGTTGGGTTGAGACCCGAAGCGCGTAGCCTCCCAACTCAAGGGCCGGCGGGGCGACGTCGGCGGAGATCGCCGGGACGAAGACGCCGACGAATTTGGCGAACGCGACGGCCACCGCGGCGATCGTGCCGGTCTGGACAACCAGGAACAGCGACCACCCGAAGAGGAAGCCGATGCTCGGGCCGTAGGCGGTTCGGAGGAAGACATACTGTCCCCCCGCGCGCGGCATCATCGCGGCCAGTTCGGCCGAGGAGACCGCGCCGGCGACCGTCATCAACCCGGCCAGGAGCCAGGCCAGCATGAGCCAGCCGGGCGAGCCGACGATCCGGGCCGATTCTGCCGACGTGATGAAGATGCCCGAGCCGATCATCGCCCCCATGACGAGCATGGTGGCGTCGAGAGTTCCGAGGCCCCGAACCAGGGCCGGAGAACGCTTCGGCTTCGCGGACGGCTCGGGTTCCTCGGTCGCCATGATGAGTGTTGCTCAACCCTCTCGTTTGACGAAATCCTGAACGTCGGCGATCGCCTGGCTAAGCGATTCGCGGCGCCAGTCGGTCAGGGCGGTGTCCATCGCCGCGGCGAGCTTGTTCGCCAGATGCGTGGCGGCCTCCTTCGGCGACTGGCCCTCGGCCCGGACCTCCGGAAAATCGTGGTGGTGGACGCAAACGCCGTGGGACGTCGCCCCCATCGTCACGATCACTCGCTCTTTTTGTTGCTGTTGCACTTGAGGCCTCCTGCTCGTTCGGTGTTGGAAGCTCATCAGTCGAGGCGAGCGGGCGAGGCGGCCGAATTCTTAGAACTGGTCGAGGAAGCGAACGTCGTTTTGATAGAGAAGACGAATGTCGTCAATCCCGTGCCGCCGCATGCAGAGGCGTTCGATGCCCAGACCGAAGGCGAATCCAGTCACTTGCTCGGGGTCGTAGCCGACGGCCTTGAAGACGTTGGGGTCGACCATGCCCGCTCCTCCCATTTCAACCCATCGGTCGCCGCCGTGCCAGAGCATATCGACCTCGACGCTCGGTTCCGTGAACGGAAAGAACGACGGGCGGAATCGAATCCGCACGTCTTCGCCGAGATAGGCGCGGGCGAAAAGTCGCAAAACGGTCTTCAGGTCGGCCATGGTCACGCCCTGATCGACCATCAGGCCCTCGATCTGGTGGAACATGAACGAGTGGGTCGCGTCCACCGTGTCGGGCCGATAAACCCGGCCGATGGCGACGACCCGAACCGGCGGCGGCTGCGACTCCATGACCCGAATCTGGATCGTGCTGGTCTGGCTGCGGAGCATCGTCCGCTCGGACAGATAGAAATTGTCCAGGGGATCGCGGGCGGGATGGACCGGGGGGATGTTCAGGGCGTCGAAGTTGTGGTGGATGTCCTCGACCTCGGGTCCGCGGGCGACCGCGAAGCCGAACCGGGCGAAGATGTCGAGCAACTCGTCGGCCGTTTGCGAGAGCGGATGCCGATGGCCGAGCCGGGGGGCGACTCCGGGCAGGGTGACGTCGATCCCGCCGGCGACCGCCTCGCGTCGCTCAACCCGCGATCGGGCCGCCTCAAGCGCGGCCTCAAGCGCCCGTTTGACGCCGTTGAAGCGCTGGCCGTAGGCCCGCTTGACGGACGGCTCCAGGGTCTTGAGCCGCTCCTGGGCGGCCTTCAACCGCCCCTGCTTCTGGCCCAGATACTCGACTCGCGCCGCCTCGACGGCGTCGGGAGTCGCCGCCGACTCGAACGCGCGGGCGGCTTCGGCCTCCAAGTGGTCCAGATCCAGGAGGGCGGGTTCCAACGATTCCGTGGAGCTCATCTCGGCCTTCGACTTCGATCGGTCGCTAAGGGGAGTGGCGCGGTCGCCGGGAGACGAACAATTCCGACCCGACGGCCGTCGCCGGCGGGCGACGCCCGCCCCACGGATACCCTCCGCGGGCAAGCGCCTTGCGGGGCGGGCGTCGCCCGCCACTTCAGCGCGCCGGGGTTGGGCCTCCAGCGGCTCAGGCGGTTTTGACCGCTTGACGCGCCTTCAATTCGGCGTCGAACCGATCCAACTCGGCCCGGGCCTTCGAGACGATGTAATCGAACGTCTCGGCGTCGTGGATGGCGATCTCGGAGAGGCTCTTGCGATCGAGGCCGATCTTGGCGAGCTTCAGCCCGTGGATCAGCCGGCTGTACTTCAGCCCCCGCATCTCGGCCGCGGCGCTGAGCCGGGTGACCCAGAGCTTGCGGAACTCGCGCTTCTTGGCCCGGCGGTCGCGAAACGCGAACATGCCGGCCCGCAGCAGGGTCTCCTTGGCCGACTTCAGCAACCGTCTCCGACCGCCGACGAATCCTTTGGCGGCCTTGAAGATCCGAACCTTCGCCTGGCGTCTGGCCGCGCCTTTTCTTGCACGCATTGTTCAGGGTCTCGCAGGGGGGCGTCCGGTTCGGCGCCCCGGGTGAAATACGGGAAAAATCGCAGGGGTGAAATCACTCGGAGGCGGGAGCGGCCTGCTCGCCGGCGCCCTCGGCCTGCTCGGCGACGACGGCGAGCCGGGCGGCCTCGACGGCCAGGGGGTTGCTCGACTGCCGAGTCAAGAGGGCGTCGCGAACCCGTCGGTTCTCGGCCGAGACCTCCAGGAACGTCTTCTTGCGCAGCCGCCTGACGCGCTTGCCGCTCTTGTGGCTCATCAGGTGCGACGAGCCGCACCGCTTGTGCGAGACCTTGCCGGTGGCCGAGACCTTGAACCGCTTCTTCATACCCTTGTGGGTTTTCAGCTTGGGCATTGCTCTACCGTTTCTGTTCCCGTCTGGATCAAGTCGGATCGCGGGATTGGCCGGCCGATCCGCGGGAGGCGCCGGGCGGGCGCCGCCGGTTTCGGCTCGCGTTGGAGAAGTCGTCTCTAATAATCGCAAACGTCCCGGCGCGGCCGCGGCGGGACGGGCCCCGGGGCGGCGGTCGGTCGGCCGCGCCGGCTCGAAGTCGCGGCTCGGAGCCGAACCAGCGTCCCCCCGTCGACGACGCGCGGTCGGATCGACCGTCGAGCGTTGTGGAGGAGACGCGCGGGCAAGTCGCGCATGGTAACAGAACGCCCCGCCCGCCGTCCAGTATCGCGAACCCGTTTCGCGGCGTTTCTCGCCCGCCGCGTCCTCAGGGAGGCCGCCAGCCGATCGCCGACGCCCTCACGACCGCGGAGCCAGGATCGCGGTCATCCGCCGTCCCTCCATCGAAGGAGGCTTTTCAAGCTTGCCCACTTCCTCGAGCGCTTGAAGAACCTCGTTCATCACGCGCCGGCCCTCGTCGATGTGGGCCAGCTCGCGGCCACGGAAAAGGACGTTGACCAAGACCTTGTCCTTGTGCTCCAGAAACTCGCGGGCCCGCTTGACCTTCACCTCGATGTCGTGGTCGCCGGTCTTGGGGCGGACGCGGATTTCCTTGATCTGGATCTGGTGCTGCTTCTGCTTCGACAGCCGCTTCTTCTGCGTGTACTTGAACTTGCCGAAGTCGATGATCTTGCAGACCGGGGGCCGCTCGTTGGGGGCGACCTCGACCAGATCCATCCCCGCCTCGCGCGCTGTCTCAAGCGCCTTGTTGGTCGGCATGACGCCGAGCATCGCGCCCTCGGCGTTGATGACCCGCACCGGGGAAATGCGGATTTGCTCGTTGACCCTCAAACCTCGATCGATCGGTCCGATGACGTCCTCCTCGGGGACGAATGCAGTGATCGCCTCGCCAATGCGGAACCGCGGAACCGCTTCGCCGCGCGAACCAGCCCGGGATTCCGAACGACCCCGGTCCAGGCCCCGGCGGCCGGCCGTTGGGTCATTGGAGGCAATCTAAACAATTACGGAGCGGGCCGCCGATGTCAAGACCTGCTCGCCGCCGGACGCCCCATGAAAGGCCGATTTTGGCGTCGAAAGCATCCCGAGCGCTCCCAAATCCCCAACGCCCCGCGCCCGGCGCGGCGCCGAACCCTTGCGGCGGCCGATCAAACCTCCCAAAATCGACCGCGAGAGGCCCCCGCCCGAAGGGGTCGGCGATCGACGTTCGACAGTTTGCGGGAGACGCGCCGGTGCGAGTTCTGATGACCGGGGGGTTCGGCTGCATTGGCTCGTGGGCCGCCAAGCAGCTTATCGAGGCGGGCCATCAGGTTTGGATTTACGACCTGCGCGAGGACGGGCGCCGGATCGACCTGGTGGTCGACCCCGAGCGGCGGGCGGAGGTTGGCTTCATCGAGGGGGACGTTTCGGATCCCGCCGCGGTGCTGAAGGCCGTCGCTGATTGCGGGGCGACCCACATCCTGCATCTGGCGGGGCTTCAGGCGCCGATCTGCCGGGCCGATCCGATCTTGGGGGCGAAAGTCAACGTCATCGGCACGCTGGCGGTCTTCGAGGCCGCCGCGGCGCTTCGGGATCAGGTCCAGCGGGTTGTCTACGCCAGCTCGGCGGCGGTTCACGGTCCGGCCGAGGCCGGCTCGACCGCGCCGCTGGCCGACGCGGTTCGCCTCACCCCCTTGACGCACTACGGCGCCTTCAAGGTTTGCAACGAGCTGAACGCCCGGGTCTACTGGCTGGACCGGGGCGTCCCCAGCATCGGCCTGCGGCCGTGGACCGTTTACGGCGTCGGCCGCGATTTCGGGATGACCAGCGAGCCGACCAAGGCGATCAAGTCGGTGGCCGTCGATCGCCCTTACCGGATCAGCTACGGCGGGCTACAAGACCTGCAATACGTCGGCGACGTGGCCGGGACGTTCGTCAGGGCGCTGCACCATCCGTTCGAAGGCGCCGATTCGTTCAACCTGCGCGGCGCGGTCGAGTCGATCGAGACGTTCGTCGAGACCCTGTTTGAAGTCGTCCCCGCCGCTCGGGCTTTGGTGAGCCACGGCGACCGTCAGTTGCCGATCGCCCCAAGCCTGGACGACTCGCGACTCCAGGCGGCCCTGGGCCTTCCGCCCCGAACGCCGCTCCGCCAGGGAATCGCCGAGACGTTCGAGCGGTTCACGGAACTGAAGCGCCAGGGGCGGCTGGACCTGTCGGATTTGGAGTGAGAGCCGGCGCTCTCCCGGGAGGGCAATACCCTCCCGCCGAGCCCCACGCAAAGCGCCGGCTCGGCGGGAGCCTCGCCCCCCAAAATCAACCCACGTCCCGCAGTTCGTTCGCAACTCCGCCGCCCCTAATCCTGTCTTTTGGCTTACTGGGAGGCGTTCGCCCACGGGCTGTTGGGGTATTCCTGCTTAAGGCGTTGGGCGTACTCGTCGGCGCGTATGGTTTGGCCGAGGCGGCGGAAGAGTTGCGAGATCTGGTGAAGCGCCCGGGGGTGTTGCTCCTTGTCCTTCGAGTAGAGCAGATCGGTGTGTAGGTAGGCGAGCAGGGCCTCCTTGGGTCGGTTCGCGGCGACGAGGCAGTCGCCCAGGGCGTTGTAGGCCGGCGATTGGGCCAAGGCGTCCTCGGCCGGCGAGTCGGCGATCACCTGGCGGACAAGGGATTCGGCGTCGGCGAACTTCTTTTCGCCGATGAGGGCCTCAACCTTGGTCAACCGAGCCTCGCGACGTTGGGCCGAGCCATCGGGCGAGGCTTCGATCAGACGGTCGAGCTCGGCGCCGGCCGCGGCGAAATTGGCCTGCTTGACCAGGACCCTCGCCTTGAGGATCGCCGCGTGATCGGCCGCGAGTGGGATCTTCGCCAGTTCGGCGACGGCGGCCTCGGCGGCGGCGTAGTCCTTCGCGTGAATGTGGAGCTTGGCCAAGGTCTCAAGCGCGGCCGCGGCGTGCCGGCCCTTGGAGGCGGTTTGGAGGAACGCCGAGAGCCGGCCGACGGCCTCTCCGACGCGCGTGGGGTCGGTCAGGGCCAAATCGGCCAGGCACTTCGCCTCGCGAAACCGCGCGGCCTCGACGATGAACGGCTTGCCCGCGGCCTCGGTGGCGGCCTTGGCGAACTCGGCGGCGGCGGCGGCGAGTTGCCCGGCGCGCTCGCGGGTCTCGCCAAGCTGCATCGACGCCGGCTGCCCCTGATATTCGACGCTCGCGATTTGATCGGTCGGAACCCGGATCGTTGCGTTCCCCAGCGAAACGACGACCTCGCTCGACGATTCCGACTGGACCGTCCCACGGACGGCCCCCCCCTGCCCCTGCTTGAAGGTCGTCCCCTCGATCAGGTTCACAACGTCGGCCCGCGCCTGGAGCGCGGCGGTCGCGGCGAGGCAAAAGACGAGCCGCCGGATGAGGCGGGCGGAACTTCGCGATCGTCGGGGAAGCGCCATGGGGATGATCCTTGCGGGTCGGGGATGGAAGCGGGAGTCCGGTCGTCGAGCAACGGCCCGGTCACTTCAATTCCTTGAGCAGATCCTCATATTTCTTCTTCATCTCGGGGCTTCCCAGGGTCGGATTCAGCCGGATGATCCCCGTTAGGATCTGGCGAGCCTGGGCGGCCTGTTTGTCCCGAGCGGCGGCGGTCGCCGCGTGGAACCAGGCGTCGAAGTAGGCCTCGGGTCGGGGGCGGGCGCCCGCGAGCCGCCGCGCGAGGTCCTGCCAGTGGACGCGGGCGGCGGACCAGCTTCCCTGGCCGGCCTCGGCCTGGGCGTCCAGGAGCATTCCCTTCTCGACCAAGGGTTCGAGGTATCGCTTGAACTTCTCGTCGGCGAGGAGCTCATCCAGCAGCGAGGCGGCCTCGTCGAACTTATTCTGGAGGCGGAGCGCCGCGGCGAGCTTCGCCTTCGTTCTCAGAACCCGCTCGGTCGCGCCCGCCTGGTTGATGAAGTTCGGGTCGGCGGCGAACTCGGCCAGAACGCGGCGGAGCACGCCCTCCGCCTCGGCGCCGGCGTCGAGGGACAGGAGACTCTCGGCGGCCCACTGCAGTGATTCGTAGGTCTGGCCGGACTTGTTCTCGGTCAAGGCGGAGAGGAACGAGCGGAACGACGCGCGGGTCTTTTCGAGCGCGGCGGCGTCGTTGTTCGCGCGAAGGCGGTCCATCTCCCGCTCCAGCAATTTGCCGAGCTTGAAGTAAAGCTGGGCCCGGTTGCCGGTGTCGCCGGCGCCCTCGATCGCCTTCATTGACGCGATGGCCGGTTCGACTTGACCGGCGTTGATCTGGGCGAGCAGGAACGCCTCCATCAACCGGGCATAGGCCGCGCCGGTCTTCGACGTCTGCTTGTCGACGATCGGTTGGAGGGTCGCGAGGGCGAGATCGGGCTTGCCGGATTCGCTCAGAACGGTGGCGAGGTCGGCGGCGTTGTTCAGGTATCCCGAGCTTTCGGGGGACTCGCCCGCCTCCTCGCGATCCCGGAGCGCGCTTTGGAGGGTCTCGACGGCGATGGCGGCCTCGGCCTCGGCATCCTTCGCGTGGTCGTCTCCCTGGCGGCTCAGGGCGCGGCTCTTGGCCCAGTGGGCGGCGCCGAGCCGGCTTCGGGCCTCGAACTTTCGGGACGACCGATCACGGACGGCCGAAAACTCCTCCATCGCCCGATCGTAATCTCCCCGGCCCTGGTGGATCTGCCCCAGCGCGATCCGGGCGTCGTCTCCCTCCTCGCGCTCGGGCCAGGTTTTGGCCGTGTACTCGGCCAGATCGACGAACCGTTCCAGGTCGGCGGTTCGATCGACCTGGGTGTGGGTGTTGTAAGCGTCGATCAAGGCCTCGCGGGCGAGCGTCGAGGCCAGGGCCGAGCGGTCCCAGCCGGGGTAGCGCCGGGCCAGGAATTCGGCCAGGACGTCGGCCTCGTAATACTGCTTGTTCATGTAATAGGCGAACGCCAGGTTGTAGCGGGCGAGGTTGATCTTGTCGATGTCGCGCCGAAGATCTCCCTTGGCGATCGCCCCTTTGAGGAACGCGACGGCGCGGTCCCATTCGTGGGCGGCGAGGGCCTCCTCGCCTTGCGCCATGGCCTCGTCGAGCGACAGCCGGCTCAGCTCCTGGGCCTGCACGGCGGCGCTGGGCTTGTATTTCTGGAGGAGTTCCAGGGCCTCCTTCTTGTACGGCGAGGCCTGGCGGACGACCTGCGATAGCGCCTCGGTGATCTTCGCGGTCGCCTGCTTCCGCTCGGCTTGGGGCGTTTGATCGTTCATTTGAGCGTCGAGGCTCTTGGCGAGTTCCAGAAGCACCCCGAGGCCCTCGACGGATCGGCGCTCTTCGCGCTGGCTGTAGGTTTGCAGCCACCGCGTGGCCTCCTCGACGGCCACGGCGTACTCCTTGCGTTTGCGCCGGGCGACGATGTGGAAGAAGCCAACGTGCCGCCTCAGACCCCGAAGGCTGGGGTCCGACTGGGCGAGAAGCTGTTGATAGATGCCGATGGCCTCGCCGATTTTGTCTTGCTCCTCGAAGCACTTGGCCCGCCACATCTGGGCCGTTAGACCCGCGAACGAACTCCGATAGTTGTTTTCGATCTCCTGAAATTCCTTGAGCGCCTCGTCGAGGATCGACGTCCGCTCGGGCGTCCCGGCGGGGTGCGACTGGGCCAGCTCGTAGGCGGTGATGGCGCGCTGCAACTTGGCCTGGAGCATCGCGGTGCGGACCTTGTCGCGCTCCTCCAGCCGGGGGTCGTCCTTGGGAATGAACCCCGCGTACTTCTGGTGCTCGGCCTCGAGTCGCTCGGCGGCCCGGCCAAACGCCTCGCGGGCCTCCCGGAACGCGGCGCGGGCCTCTTCAAGCTTCTCGTTTTTCCGGGCTTCGTCCTGGGTCTCGTCGACGACGAGCATGGCCAGATGTCCGCGCTCGTAGACGAGCCGGGCGATCTCGACGAGGGCCTCGCGCGCGAGGGGGTTGTCGGGATGCTCCTCGACGAACTTCCGCAGGCGCGCGCTGGCTCGCTCCAGCAGCTCGCGACGGCGGGCCAGGTCGCTGGTCTTCGACGCCTCCTCCACCAGGGTCCGGCCCTCGTGGTAGTCGAGCTCCTCCTTGAGGTCGGCGGGAATCCCCGAATCAGCGCGCAACAACTCGATGTCGTCGAGCGCCAGGTCGTGCAGCCCCTGGTCTCGAAGGGCCTGGAGGAACCGTTCGGCGGTTCGCGGGTCTTGCTGGGCCCGCGCGGTCCCTCCCCAAACCAGTCCAACGATCCAGGCGCCGACGACGACGCGGGCGACCCGTCCGAGACCAAGGCGCGACATGGCGAACTCCCACCGAGACGATGCGACGTGAGGCGGCCGGGGAAAACGTCGTCTCCAGATCAATCCAAGTATAGACGTTGTATTCGAAGAAAATGGAGGCTGGGGGCGACGAGGCAATTGACCTCGGGGGGCGGAGGCAACCCGCTTTTGGGATTGATCCCCGACCCGGGACGCTTCGCCACGATCAACCCTTTGATCGCAGGTAATCCTCCACCTTCGTCTTGAGGGCCCCGTCGAGCTGGATGCCCAGTTCCTGGCCCCTGGCGACCGCCTCGTCGGCGGTCCAGCCGTTGGCCCTCGCCTGCTGGATCAGGACGAGCGCCGCGGCCCGTCCGCCCTTGCGGCAGTGGACCAGAACCCGCCCCTCGGCAACGCAACCGTCGATGAAGTCGCACGCCTCGCTCACGCCGGGGTCGCTCAGCGGCTCGGCGCCGACGCCAAGGTGGTGATAGGCCATGCTCAAGTTCCGGACGGCCTCGCCCTCCTCGGCGACGCTCAACGGCTGTTCGGGCTCGCCGTCGTTCCGCAGGTTCACGACTCCCACGAACCCGTCGCGCTGGAAGGCGGCGAGGTCGTCGGTCTCGGGCTGGTCGGCGATGGTGATCCGATCGGTGATGGGGCGAATCAGATTCATGTCGAACCTCGCGCGCTCAAAAGGTGAAGGGGTGGCGAAAACCCCAACCAAACCACAATTGGCGTCGGCAAGCCAGCTACTACATTGTACGATCCCCCGAGCCGCCGCGAGAGCCCCCCGCCGATCCCAACCGCGCCTCGGCTCCGGACTCCGCAAAACCGGAAAAATCCCGATTGACGACCCGGGCGACCGCCGGAATAATACCTACCGCTCGGTAGGAGGGTGTCTTGATCGAGGGTATTTTCACGACGGGAACGGGGAAAGCAGCCGCCTGATGAGCGCGCCGACGCGATCGACGCCGGAGAGCAACGAGGTGGCGCGGCACATCGCGCGGGTGGCCGCCCGGCTGTTCGCCGAGCGCGGCTACGAGGCCACCTCGGTTCGCGAGATCGTCGAGGAGGCGGGGGTCGCCAAGCCGACGCTCTACTACTACTTCGGCAGCAAGGAGGGGTTGGCCAAGGCCCTCGTCTCCGACCCGTTGGAGGCGTTGGTCGAACGGCTTCGGCTGGCGGTCGAGGAGGAACCGGACCCGCTGCGCTCCCTTGAACTCGTTCTCGAGGCCCATTTCGCGTTTTGTCGAGAGGACCCCGACCGCATGCGGTTCCTGCACGCCTTGATCTTCGGGCCGCCGGGCTCGGGCATGGGGAGCCAAATGAAATGTTGCGCGTCGAAGCTGATCGGCTGGACGAAGGCCGCGGTCGCCCGGTGCGCCGAGGCCGGAATCATCGCCGAGGATCGCGTCGAGGCGTGCGCGACGGTCTGTCGGGGCGTGATCGTCGTCTCCAATATTGATTTTCTCTACGGCGGGAAACCGCTCGAAGTGGATCGGGCGCGACGGTTGGTCGCCGACCTGCTTCACGGTTTCGACGCCCGCCGCGGTGCCGGAGGCTCGGAACCATTCCCATGAGACATCGACTCGCCGCATGTTTAACCCTGGCGATCGGCTGCGCGGCGCTCGGCCAGTCGGGTTGCTCACACGAGGGGACCACGGCCGAGGCCAAGGAATCCGCGCCCGGGCCCATCCCGGTGACGACGGCGCCGCTACAGCGGCGGACGGTGGAGCGCACCATCGACGTCGTCGGTTCGCTCCGCGGCTGGGAGCAGGTGGTCGTCGGCGCGAAGCGGTCGGGGCGGGTCGTCAAGGTCCTCCACGACATGGGCGACCGCGTCCTCCCCGGCGAACCCCTGGTTCAGCTTGAGACGGTCGACGCGAAGCTCGCCTACGACGTGGCCGAATCGAAGTACCTGGCCGAGCTGGTGAAGCTCGGGATCACGGCCGAAGCCGCCGACGCCTTCATCAAGGAGTACGGGATCACCGAAACCCTGATCCGAGGCCAACACGCCGAGGACGCCATCGAACAGGTTCCCGCGGTCGTTCAGGTGCGGGCGGCGATGGAGAAGGCCCAGCAGAACCTCGCCCGCCAGCGGAACCTCAACCGGCGGGGCGCCGGCACCGCCCAGGACCTTGAGGACATGGAGAGCGACTACCAGATCGCCGTCGCCGTTTACGACAACGCCAAGGCGACGGCGCGGAACGTCATCGCCCTGGCAGTCGCCAACCGGCTCGCCCGCGACCAGGCCGAGCAGACGCTGGAGGACCTGACGATCCGAACCCCGGTCCCCCAGGAGACCCCGCCGATCCGCGAAACCGACGCCGAGGTCTCCTACGGGGTCGCCTCGCGCTCGGTGGCCGAAGGCCAGATGATCCGGGAGGGCGAGGCGGTCTTCGAGTTGGTGCTGGACCACCCGCTGCGGCTCTGGACCAACGTCCCCGAGCGGTTCACCGGCGACCTGCGCGTCGGTCAGACCGTGCGGATCTCGGTCGCCTCGCATCCGGGAGCGACCTTCGAGGGGACGGTCGCGCGAATCAACCCGACGGTCGACCAGACCAGCCGAACCTTCCAGGTGGAGACCATCGTCCCCAACGAGA
>Ga0182742_1004463_pt1 | contig 12677 bp, 9 predicted proteins | sample eDN5th37CBELigMG_FD_128880 | JGI IMG/M metagenome (GOLD analysis project Ga0182742, IMG submission 128880) | Enriched Miracle-Growth compost microbial communities from Emeryville, California, USA - eDNA 5th pass 37_C BE-Lig MG (version 2)... ... | reverse complement strand
GGGAGCGCGAGCCCACCTGCTTCAGGGCCGTGCCGCCGACCCAGATCTGGTCGGGGTGCGCCGCCATGGGGTACGAGGCGTTCACGAAGGTGAAGTGCGCCCCGCCGTCGTCGGCGGCCCCCCGCTTGTAGGTCGGGGAGGTGTCGAGCTCGACGGTCCAGCCGTCGTAGCGCCAGGCGGTGCCGTCGGTCACCCAGCCGGTCACGACGCGGCTGCCGTCGAGCCACACCGCCTCGCCGGGCCAGTTCTGCACGGTCAGCTTCTTGCCCTGCGGGATCATCACCGTCTCGTGGTACTCGCCGCCACGCAGGACGATGGTGGCGCCGGTCGAGGCCTTGCTGATGGCGGCCCCGAGCGTCCGCAGCGGAGCCGTCTGCGTGCCGGCCGCGCTGTCGCTGCCGCTCGGCGACACGACGATGGCGCCCGAGGGGACCGGGTAGCTGCGGCTGCCGACCGTGGTGCCCACGTTGCCGGCCGGGGCCGGGGCGGGCGCCGGTGCCGGTGCGGCGGTCGTGGTGGTGGTCGGCTTCACGGTGGTGGTGGGCGCTGCCGTGGTGGTCGTCGGCTTCACCGTGGTGGTCGGGGCGGCCGTGGTGGTCGTCGGCTTGACCGTCGTCGTCGTGGGCGCCGCCGTCGTGGTGGTCGGCTTCACCGTGGTGGTGGGCGCCGCCGTGGTGGTCGTCGTCGGCGCGGGCGCCGCGGCGGCGCCGCCCTGACCCACGTCGAGGTCGTCGACGAAGATGCCGACCGGGGCGTTGGTGGTGGAGCTGGAGGCGTACGCCCACAGCCCGACCGTGCCGGCCCGCTGCAGGCCGCTCCAGGTGTCGGTGCTGCTGAGGAGCCAGTCGGCGGGCTCAGCGGTGCCGTCGCGCCACACCTTGGCCCGGACCGTCGTGGGCGCGGAGCCCGTGGTCTGGGTGCGGACCAGGAGCGGCACGCCGGCCCCGGCCCGGAGGTTGGGCACCCGGACCATGGCCAGCGTCGTCTCGCTCCCGTTGACCGCGCGGACCAGGCTCAGCTCGAGCTGCTCGTCGGAGCGGAACCGCACCTTGGCGCGGTAGTCGGAGCCGGACACGCTGCGGCCCACGGCTGCGACGTAGACGCCGCCGCCGGTCGAGCGCTTCTCCAGGGTCAGCTTGACGGTGACGTCGGTGCTCGTGGACGAGACACCGTCGAGGTAGGCGGACCGGCCCTGCCCGGGCGCGGTGAGGCGGAGGACGCCGTTGCCGCCGGCAACGGAGAACGAAGCGGGGTCGCCGCCGAGGGACCACGTCCCTCCGATCGTGGCGGCACCCCAGTCGCGGGTGATCTGGCGGTCGAACGTGTCGCTGACCAGCACGTCGGCCGGCGTCGTGCTGGCGGAGGGGGTGAGGCCCGAGGCCACGCCCTGGCCGCCCAGCGTCAGGACGACGACGGCGGCGCCGACCGTCGCGGTGAGGCGGTGCTTGCGGTTCATGCTCGGGTACTCGGCGCACCGACGGCGGACCTTGAGCGCGGTTCTTGACGAACGCCCATTTGTGCTGGTGGGACGGGTTGCGTCGCCGTTGTGACATCCGGCTCCGGGATCGGGCTGATTCATTGACGTGTCGTCATCGAGTCGCGCGTGTCGTTGCGGGAAATGGCTCACCGTCCACCTCCTGTGCAACTGTGCGACGTCACCTGCGCAGGTTGTGCAACAGAAGCAACAGAGGCCGGCAGGAGGGCCCCGCGGCGGGCCGGGCCGGACACATCGCGGCGATCCTCGGCGACGTGTTCACCGTGCCACCACGGCATATGCGGCGCGCCAGCTGGCGCTGGGGCGAAGGGCCTGGTCTCGGTTGTCATCCACACTCCATCGGTCCGGCGGTACGTGCAGTCGGAACCCTTCGCCCGGCCGGCGAGCATAACCACATAGCTCCGTTGCGAGGGAAGCCGGCGGCTTCGATTTCTCCGATGTCATGTGAACGACATGTTGATTGTCATGGAGGTGCGCACCTTTTGAGAGCCTCGCGAAGCGCTGTCATTTCACGGTCCTGGCGCCCTTCACCGTTGCGGAGCGCCCTGCTCCTCGAGCTGCCAACCTGGGCCGGTGCAGCTGCTGAGGGTCGTCGTGCGGGGCCAGTTCGACGCGGTGCCCGCCGAGGTGCGGGCCCGCCTGGAGGCCGAGGCGGCCGAGCACGACGAGCTGTCGAGCGCCTTCACCGAGGAAGGCTCGTTCGTCTACGACCTGCGCTACGGAGCCTTCTCGTTCCGGTACGCGGTGCGCACCACCGCCGACGACCGCCAGGCGGCCCACGACGAGGCGGTGGCCACCGGCCTGGCCAAGGCGGCGGCCAGCCTGGAGGCGCAGGGCATCACCGCCAAGCGGCTGCGGGCCACCGCCACCAACATGGCCGAGGTCTGGGAGCGCCCCTCCGGCAACCGGTCCGGCCCGCGACGGCGCGGGACGGCCTGACGCGCGCCGGCGCCGCCACGCTCGACACGTGGCGGCGCCGGACGTTGGTGCGGGCTCAGGCGGCCCGGGTGCTCGCAGCCGACCCGGTGCGGAACCCCTTGAAGAGCATCCAGCACCCGACCGAGAGCTCCCACGTGGCGATCGGCAGGGCCGCGAGCATGGCGGGGACGGAGACCTGGTCGTAGGCGCCGAAGAGGCTGGCCACGCTGGAGGCCACGAGGACGGGCGCTCCGACGAGCCCGATGGCCGGGATGATGCGCGGCACCAGGCCGGTCCGGTGCAGCACGGTGGCGAGGCACAGGGCGCTGACCGCCGGCATGATCCCGGGGCCGAGCAGGAACGTCCAGTCCTTCACGGCCACCAGGGCCTGGGCGGTGGTGACGGCGGCGGTGGCATCGGCGCCGGCGCCGACGACCTCCTGGCGGAGCGTGAACACGGCCAGCACGCTGACCACGCCGACGAAGATCATCGCCGCCTCCAGCACCCGGGAGGCGACGAAGCCCGCGGCGGCGCTGCGGTGGTGCCGCCGGACGACGGGGTAGAGCACGACCGCGGTGCCGATGCCTGCCAGGCCGGTGAGGACCTCGATCAGCCCGCCCCACAGGACGCCGTCGTCGGGGCCGGCGCCCAGCACGAAGTCGGCGTCGTTGAGCACGCCGTCGTAGAGGGCGAGCGCCGGGATCGAGAAGGCGAACGTGGCCAGGTAGAGCAGGCCGGCGGCCAGGGCCGTGCGGCGCAGCGGATCCGCAGCGGCGGTCGGGGTGGGGCTCGTCGGGATCGGGGTCGTCGGGGTCGTCGGGGTCGCGGTCGTCGTGGCCATGGTGCGGTTCCCTTCCTGGGATCGGGGCTCAGCCTTCGGGTGGGACCTGCCGGAGCGACACCAGCGGGAGGCCGAGGTCGCGCACCTTTTGCAGCAGGCCGTGCAGCGCGGCCTGGTCGACCACCTCACCGGAGATGACGGTCGTGCCGTCGTCGCCGTCGGCGAGGTGCAGGCCGTCGAACCACGCCACCCAGCGGGGTCCCAGACGTCCTCCGACTCGGAGCTCGTACTGCACCGGAGGACCGTACGAACGGACCTGGTGAGCCCGCCTCACCAGGTCTGGTGAGCGACCTGGTGATCTGGGGAGCCGCTACGACCAGAGGCCCAGCTCGTCGGCGCGGCGCACGGCGGCGCGGCGGTTGGTCACACCGAGCTTCGTGTAGATGTTCCTGGTGTGGGTGCGCACGGTGTTGAGCGACACCACCAGCTCCCGTGCGATCTCCGGGCCGCTGAGCTCGCTGCGGAGCAGCCTGAGGACCTCCCGCTCGCGGCTGCTCAGCTCGTCCACCAGGCCCGTCGGCGCCCTCCGGCCGGCCGGGCTCACCGGTGGCGGCGCAGGCGCGGCGGGCGGGCCCGCGGCGGCCAGGAGGCGCGTGAGGTGCTCGCCGGTCGCAGGCGGGACCGGCTGCTCCCGCGCTGCTCGGAGGAGGTCCAGCATCGGCGCGCCCTCGTCGAGGAAGACCCGCACGTAGCCCTCGGGCGCCGCCCGCCCGACGGCTTCCCCCAGTGACGCCAGCGCGGCGGGGGTGTCGCCTCCCGCGTGGTGGGCCAGCGCCCGCAGCGCGAGGACCTCGATGGTCCCGCTGTCGCGCCCGCCGTCGCGCGCCGCAGCGAGGAGGCGGTCGAGCAGGGTGGTGGCCTCGGTGAGGGCGGTGTCGCTCGCACCCGTCCGGTGCCGCGCCAGCAGCCACCGCACCAGCGTCAGGTGCTCGTACTCGCGGAGGTAGCCCAGCTCGCCGTCGGCGGCGACGCCCGCGCCGCGCACCCATCGCGCCGCCGCCTCGAGGTCGCCGCACGCGAGCTGGAGCCGAGCTCGCACCGCGGGCACCGGCCGGATCGACGGCGAGAAGTCCGTGTCGTACCGCCGCTCGGCCTCGTCGAGGAGGGCCAGAGCGCCCGCGACGTCGCCCTCCAGCGCGGCCACCCGGGCCGACGCCACGCGCCAGCGGTAGGCGTGCTGGGGCAGCGCCCACACCTCGCCGAGCTCGGCGGCCGTGCGCAGGTGGCGGCGTGCCTCGTCCAGCTCGTTGCGCTGCCAGCGGAGCTCGGCCAGCCCGTCGTGCACGTCGGCCGCGCCGCGCAAGGGCCCGTGGCGCGCCACGACGTCGAGCGCGTCCTCCAGCGTCCCGATGGCCGCGCCCAGGCGGCCCTGCGCGGCCTGGATGTCGGCCAGGGCGCGGGAGCACCCGAGGATGTCGGCGTGGTGGCCGACCCGGTGGAAGGCGGCCACGGCGTCGGCGTAGCGGTGCTCGGCGGCCGCGAGGTCACCGACGTTCCAGCGGGCGAGGCCGAGCAGGGCCGAGGCGGCCCCTCGGCCGAGGTGGTCGTCGGCGGCCGAGTGCTCGAGGGCCCGACTGGCGTGGGCGGTGGTCGCCTCCACGTCGCCGGTCAGCAGCGCCAGCCCGGCTCGGTACATGGCGGTCTGCGCGGGGAGGCGGGCCAGCTCGGCCCGATCGACGACCACCACGTCCGCCGCGTCGGCGGCCGGCCCCAACCGGCGTTCGACGCCGTCGAGGAGGGCCTCCACGCCGTCGAGCTGCCCGGACGCCATCCGCGCCCCGACGAGGCCGATGGCCAGCACCGGCCGGTCGGGGAGGAGCTCGGCCGGGAGTGCGTCGTACCACCGGCGCAGCGTCGCCTCCTCGCGTCGCCGGCGCATGGCCGGCATGGCCAGCTCCACCAGCTCGGCGGCTCGCACCGGGTCGGGCGCGGCCAGCGCGTGGCGGATGGCCTCGGGCCGGTCGCCGTGCTGCTCGTGCCAGTCGCTGGCCCGCCGGTGCAGCACGGGGACGAGCTCGGGCTGCTCGTCGAGGAGCCGGGCCTGGAGCACGTCGGCGAAGAGGTGGTGGTAGCGGTACCAGGCCCGTTGGTCGTCGAGCGCGACGAGGAACAGGTTCGCCCGCTCGAGGCCGGCCAGCGCGGCCTTGGCGTCGGGCTCGCCCGTCACCGCGTCGCACAGCGGCGCCGACAGGCGCGCCAGGATCGACGTCCGCAGCAGGAAGGTCCGCACCGCGGGTGCCTGGCGGTCGAGCACCTCGTTGACCAGGTAGTCGAGGATGAAGCGGTCGTCGCCGGCGAAGCGGTGGATGAACCCGGTCGCGTCGTCGCGGCCCTGCAGGGAGAGCGCCGCGAGCTGCAGCGCGGCGATCCAGCCCTCGGTGCGGGCCTCCAGCGCGTCGACGTCACCGTCGGCGAGCGACAACCCCATCACGTCGTTGAGGTAGGTGGCGGTCTCGTCGGCGTCGAAGCGCAGGTCGCCGGCGCGCAGCTCGAGGAGCTGGCCTCGCGCCCGGCGACCGGCGAGCGGCCAGGGCGGGTCGGCGCGCGTGCCGAGCACGACGTGGACATGTGCGGGGAGGTGGTCGAGCAGGAAGACCACCGCGTCGTGCACCTCGTGGGACTCGACGAGGTGGAAGTCGTCGAGCACGAGCACGATCTCGTCGCGGGCCGCACCGAGCTCGTTGAGCAGGCGCGCCACGACCGCGTCCGTCCCCGCCCCCGTCCCGGCCGCGAGCGCGGCAGCGTCTTCGGCGAGGCCGACGCCCGGCGCCGCCGAGGCGAGCGCCGCGGCGACGTACGACCAGAACACGGTCGGGTCGTCGTCGCGCCGGTCGAGCGAGACCCACGCCACCCGGGCGCCGTCGGCCCCGGCGGTCCCCGCCCACTCGGCCAGCAGCGTCGTCTTGCCGAACCCGGCGGGCGCCGACACCAGCGTCAGGGCGGGCAGCTCGGCGACGCGGAGGCGCCGCGCCAGCCGGGGGCGAGCCACCATCGCCCGTCGCGGCCGCGGCGGGTGGAGCTTCGTCTCGAGCAGCGGAGCTGCGGCCACGCCCACCAGGTGCGTGTCTACTCGCTGGATGACCCACGTTGACGGCCGTCACACGGCCGGACACGATGGCGCCTCGTGGCCCGGCCGAAGTTCTCGATCCAGATGCCGTTGGCGGCCGACATGGCCTCGTGGACCGACAAGGTGCGTCGGGCCGAGGACGCGGGCTTCTACTCGGTGTCCGTGCCCGACCACCTCGGCCGGAGCCTGCCGCAGCTCGCGCCGCTCGTGGCCCTGAGCGCCGCGGCTGCCGTGACCGACACCATCCGCCTCGCGATCACGGTGCTCGACAACGACTTCCGCCATCCCGTGATGGTGGCCAAGGAGGTCGCCACCCTCGACCTGCTCTCGTCCGGCCGCGTCGACCTCGGCCTCGGCGCGGGGTGGCTGGAGGAGGACTACGCCCGCACCGGCGTGGCCACGTGGGACCCGCCGGGGGTGCGCGTCGACCGCCTCGCGGAGTCCATCCAGCTGCTCCGCCTCCTGCTCGCCGGCGGGGAGGTCACGTTCAAGGGCCGGTTCTACGAGGTGAACGGCTTCGAGTCCTACCCGATGCCCGTGCAGCAGCCGGTCCCGCTCCTGATCGGCGCCGAGGGTCGGCGCATGCTCTCCCTGGCGGCGCGCGAGGCGCAGATCGTCAGCCTGCTCCTGCGCACCCAGCCCGGCGAGGGGCAGCCGACCTTCGAGGACCGCCTCCGCTGGATCGCCGAGGCCGGGGGGCGCGACCGCGACGACCTGGAGGTGGGGGTGCGGGTGCTGTTCGGCGAGGTCGGCCGCCCGGGCGAGGCCCGCCGGGCGGTGGCCGAGCGCCTGGCCGCGTCGGGGCTCGCTCGCGGGCGCTCGGTCGAGGAGCTCCTGACGTCGCCCATCGGGCTGGTGGGCGACCCGGCGGCCATCAAGGACCACGTCCTCGAGATGGGCGAGCGCTACGGGATCACCTACTTCACCGTGCACGAGGACATGGGCTGGCAGCTCGCGCCGGTGGTGCGCGACCTCGCCTCCTGAGCAGAGGACCGAGGAGCACCGACCGTGCGCGTGGGGATCACGTTGCCGACCGACCGGGTCGACCGGATGGCCGAGTTCGTCTCGCCGGATGCCGTGGCGGAGATCGCCCAGGCCGCGGAGCGCGCCGGGTTCGACTCGATCGGCGTGGCCGACCACCCCTTCCCGCCCGACGACTGGCTCGAGCACGGCAACGGCCACCACGACCTGGAGCCGCTGGTGGTGCTGGCCTTCGCCGCGGCAGCCACGTCCACCATCCGCCTGCGGATGAGCCTCTACATCGCCGCCTACCGCAACCCGTTCCTGGCGGCCAAGGGGATCGCCAGCCTCGACGTCCTCTCGGGCGGTCGCGTCGTGCTCGGCATCGGCACCGGCTACCTGGCAGCCGAGTCGGAGGCGCTCGGCATGCCCTTCGAGGACCGCAACGAGCGCACCGACGAGGCCATCGTGGCCATGCGCAAGGCGTGGACCGAGGACCACGTGCACTTCGTCGGCCGGCACTTCGCGGCGCGCGGCCACACGATGCTGCCCAAGCCCGTGCAGCCCGGCGGGCCGCCGATCTGGATCGGCGGCAACGCGAAGCGCGCCATCCGCCGGGCCGTGGAGCACGGCGCGGGCTGGCTCCCCATGCCCTACCGCGGCAACGCCGTCTCCCGGCGCACCGCGCCGATGACGAGCTTCGACGACCTGCGGGCCATGCTGGACTACGCCGCGGCGCACGCGGCCAAGGTGGGCCGCACCGAGCCGCTCGGGCTCAGCTTCGGGCTCGGCACGTTCCCGATCCCGACCACGGCGCCGGACCCCGACGACGCGCTGGTGGAGGCGGCCGAGCACCTCGCCGGCCTCGGCGTCACCGACACGGGCTTCCCGCTGGGCCCCTACGAGACCCGCGCCGAGCTGCTCGACCGGATCGCGGGCGCGGCCGACCTGGTGGCGCGCCTCAAGAAGGTGCCCACCACGGGCGTCACCTTCTCCTGACGACCATCGTCCGCATGGCGTGACGTAGCGCGCCACACCGCAGCTGTCGAGCGCTCCTCGCGCTCCCGGATTGGCGATGGCGCGGCGCCGCGCGTCGCCATTGCGCACGGTGCACGAGCGGTCCACGTTGTTACGTCCGCCGTTGCGGAAGTGCAACAATCGTAATCTCCGCCCGGAGAGTTCGAGGAGCTCACACTGAAACGCGCACTTGCCCTCGCCTTGGCCGTCGTCGCCCTCGCAGCTGTGCTGATCCCCAGCTCACGGCCCGCCTCGGCGGCGACCGTCACCATCAAGGTCAACTTCCAGCCTGCGGCCTCGACGGTGCCCAACGGCTACGTCGCCGACAGGGGCCATGCCTTCGACGCCACCCGAGGTTACGGATGGGTGAAGGTCGGCAGCACCGCTGGGCACGACCTGACCGCCTGGACCCGCCAGCGCAACCGGTCGACCACCCTGTGGCGCGACACCCTGATCCACCTGCAGCCCCCGGGCGTCGCGGCGGGGGCCTGGGAGCACGCGGTGCCCAACGGCACCTACACCGTCACGGTGGCCGCCGGCGACCCCGCCTACTTCGACAGCGTCCACCGCGTGAACATCGAGGGCCGCAACGCCATCCCGGGCTTCCGCCCGACGGCCAAGGACCAGGTGCGCGTGAAGACGCTCACCGTCCAGGTGTCCGACGGCCGGCTCACGATCGACGCCATCGGCGGGAGCAACACGAAGCTCCACTACGTCGAGATCCAAGGCGAAGGGCTGAGCAGCCCGTCCGGATCGGTCACGTCCCCGACGACTGCGCCGAGCCCCGCGCCGCAGACCGGCGGCAGCGGGACCTGGCCTCGTGGGCAGCGTGTCCGCGACGCGCTCGGCAGCCACGTGCAGAACGGCGACTACGCGGGCTTCGAGCGCTGGCTCGGCCGCAGCATCAACTACCAGTTGAAGTACGCCTCCCGGAAGGACCGTGAGGCGCTACGCAAGACGCTGACGAGCTGGCCCGCGCAGAGCGGCAACCGCACCGCGGTGCTGTCCCTCGCCACGGTCCTCGACTCCGACCCCGGCAGCTCGAAGGACGCGTTGCGGGCCTCCGCCAACGGTCGCTACGACGACCTGTGGAAGGCGTTCGGCGCCGAGCTGCGCCGCGTCGCGTCGACGAAGGGTTGGACCTTCCCCGACGGCCGGCCGCGCTGGATCCTGCGCGTCAACTGGGAGGCCAACGGCACCTGGTTCAAGCACTCCTACGTCGGCGCCGAAGCCGAGTTCCGTGCCTCCGTGCGCCGCATGGTGCAGACGGTCAACGCGCCGCAGGTCCCCGTGGTCTTCGGCGTCGGCGCCAACCGCTCCAACCGCGCCCAGATGGAAGCCGCCTACCCCGGCGACGACGTGATCGACATCATCGAGCTCGACCTCTACGACAGCTGGGGCAGGTACGCCCCGGTCGGAGGCGACGCCGACCCGTCCCGTCGCACCACCACGTGGGCGATGAAGTCCGGGCTCGACGGCAACACGACGGCGAACCTGAAGACCGTCATCCAGTTCGCCAAGGACCACGGCAAGGCGGTCGCCATCGGCGAGACCAGCGTGTGGCGGGAGAAGGCCAGCGTCGGTCAGGTCGGCGGCGGCGACAACCCCAACTGGTACCCGAACCTCGTCAACTTCCTGACGAACAACGCCATCGGGCAAGGCGTCCCGGTGGCCTACGTCAACCAGTTCGAAGTGGACCCGCACGCCGGCCAGAAGGCCCGGTTGATGACGGGCAACTTCCCCAACGCGGCCGCCTCCTTCAAGCGCGTGTTCGGCTGATGTCGCCCGGCCCCGCCCCTCCTGCCTCCCGCACGCCGTCGGCGTAGAGTCGAGGACCTTCGGGGGAAGGAGGGGCGATGGTCGTCGTCGACGTCGACTCGCACTGGGAGGTGGCTCGGTTCGAGCGGGGCCAGCACCCGTTCGAACGCTGGCGGGACCGCTTCCCCAAGATCGTCGACCACCTCGCCAACGGCCTGGCCGGCGACCTCCTGCGCGCGCTGCCGCCGGGTCGCCGCCCCGACGCGCCGACCTTGCTGGCGCCACTGGTGCAGGCGTCGGAGGAGCGGCGCGAGCGTGTGACGATGCAGCCGCCACACCCGTCGTCGCCGGCAGAGCGGTTGGTGTGGATGGACGACGTGGGCATCGACCACTGCCTGGTCAACCCGGGCACCTGGTGGCAGCTGCTCGAGTACCTCGGTCCCGACCGCCCGGCGGGTGCGGCCCGTTGCAACGACTACCTGGCCGAGCAGCTCGCCGACGGCGCCCACCGCCTGCACGGCGTGGCGGTGATCGACTTCGCCGACCTGCGCGCCGGCGTCGCGGAGATGGAGCGGGCCCGGTCCCTCGGCCACCGGGCCTTCTTCCTCTACACGCTCGACGGCCGGCCGCCGGGGTCCGTGCCGCCCGGCCACCCCGACTGGGACGTGGTCTGGTCCGCGGCCACCGACCTCGGCATGGTGGCGGTCATCCACGTCGGCAACACCTACGCCGACTACGGCGGCTGGGCCGACATCGGCTGGGACCGGCCGGGCGGCGCCGGTGTCGGGGCGCTGCTGCGCCTGTCGTCGACCCGGCGCCACCACGTGGCCGAGGACCTGCTGTCGTCGATGCTGTTCGGCGGCGTGTTCGCCCGCCACCCGACGCTCACCGTGCTGCTCGAGGAGATGGGGGTCGGCTGGGTGCCGGCCTTCGTGGCGCTGTGCGACCGGCTCACCAAGCCGACGCCGATCATGGGCGACTGGCCCTACGAGCTGCGGGGCGACGAGATGCTCCGCCGCAACGTGCGCTTCACGCCGCTGCCCGGCTTCCAGGAACCCGACGTGCTTTCGGTGGTGGCGGCGCTACCCGAAATGGCCGTGTTCTCGTCGGACTACCCGCACCAGGAGGGGAACGCCGACCCCATCAACGTCTACGGCCCGGAGCTGCGGGCGCTCGACCCCGGGACGCTCGAGCGCTTCATGGGCGCCAACGCCGCCGAGGCCTACGCCCGCATGGGCGACCCGCTGTAGGCCGGTTGTAGGCGGGCTCAGACCACCCGCGACCCTCAGCCCGCCAGGTCCTTGTTCTCGGGCACGAACTGGCTGGCGATGAACGTGGCGCCCTGCGGGTCCTGCAGCACCGTCATCCGCGTCCAAGGGGCGTCGAAGGGCTCGGCCACGACGGTGCCGCCGAGCTCGCGCGCCCGGGCCGCGATGGCGTCGGCGTCGTCCACGCCGAAGGTGACGCTCCAGTGGGCGGGCGTCGCGTCGTCGGCGGCGAGCGGCTGGATGGCGGCCACCACGTCGATGAAGCCCTCGGGCCCGCCGGTCTCCTCGATCATCTTCCGCAGGCCGGGCGTGCGCTCCTCCAGGTGGTCGCCGTAGCCGGGCAGGGCCCACATCAGGTTCCCCGGCAGCTCGAGCACCTTCCAGCCGAACACCGCGCCGTAGAAGCCCTTGGCGCCCTCGACGTCGTGCGTGGCCAGCCCGTTGAAGTTCAGCGCGCCGTGCTCGTTGACCACCTGCGCGCCCTTGTGCTGCTTGGCCTGCCACACCGAGAACACCGCACCCTGGGGATCGCTGAGCACGGCCATCCGCCCGGCGTCCATGACGTCGAAGGGCGCCACCAGCACCTTGCCGCCGGCCGCTTCCGCGGCGGCCGCCGTCGCGTCCGCGCTGTCGACCCAGATGTACGTGTTCCAGGTGGCCATGGGCGGCGCGCCCTCGGGGATCGAGCTGATGGCGGCCACGTCACCCCCCCGGATGCGGGCGATCACGTAGTGGCCGCCGGATCCCTCCGGCATCGTGTCGGTCATCTCCCAGCCGAACAGGCCCTCGTAGAACGGGACCACGGCCAGGGGGTCGGGGTGGTTGGTGTCGACCCAGCAGGGGACGCCGGGGATGTAGCCGTCGCGCTCGGGCATGGTGGTCGCTCCCATCTCGGTGCGGGTTGCTCGTTCGTCGGCAGGGTACGCAGCAAAAGCGGACAGCTCGCGACCGGTTCAACGACCGGTTCAACGACCGGTTCAACGACCGGTTCAGTGGCCGAGGCCGGCCGTCGCTGCGGCGCAGCTTCGCGCCGCCTCCACCAGCGCGCCGGCGCGGGGGTCGCCCAGCGACTCCGGCCGCATGCGGTTCATCACGTAGCCGAACCCGAAGCCGAGCTCCGGGTCGGCGTAGCCCAACGAGCCGCCCATGCCCGGGTGGCCGAAGGCGGCCGCACCGGCGGCCGGGTGCACGTCGGCACCGAGCGCGAAGCCCAGCCCGAAGGCGCTCTCCCGGAAGGTGACGCGGTCGATGCCGCTCGTCTGGCGAGTCGTGGCCGCCGCCACCGTGGCGGGCTGCAGCAGCCGCACCCCGTCGACCTCGCCGAGGAGCGCGGCGTACATGCGGGCCAGGGCG
>Ga0182742_1004462_pt1 | contig 12679 bp, 16 predicted proteins | sample eDN5th37CBELigMG_FD_128880 | JGI IMG/M metagenome (GOLD analysis project Ga0182742, IMG submission 128880) | Enriched Miracle-Growth compost microbial communities from Emeryville, California, USA - eDNA 5th pass 37_C BE-Lig MG (version 2)... ... | reverse complement strand
TTAAGCTAGGTGTGTGAGAAGCTTTTTCTTTGGTTATCTTAGGAAATTTATTAATCTTTATAAGAACATTTTAAGAAAATAAAAAAGCTTGTAGAGAAAAACACCCACTTTCTCTACAAGCTGTATATTAGTTTCTTTTTTTGCCAACTTGTTCTTTATAATGAATAAAAGGAGTGAATAAATGACTACAAAAACAGATAATGATCGTCCGTTGGTTTTAGAGCATCAGGCTATTCGGTTTGAAACTGCTCAGAGTTGGAATCCAGGAAAAGGAAATCTTAACCACCCCGGAAAAGGAAATAACGGAGTTAATTTTCCACCAGGTAATCCAAATCCTACTCCAGGAGGTGCTGGGGCACCAGGGAAAGGGAAAGGAAATAAATAATTACATCTCATATGAGGTCAATATATTCTTGACTTCATGTGAGACTGAGGGGTAAAAGCTGTGTATAAAAAGTTATTAAAGATCGGTGATCATACCGTAGCTGTTACTAGTCATTCTACTACCGTCATCAATATGTTTAATAGTAATTTTCTGTCTATTAATTCAAGCATCAAAGAGGACCTTTCCATACTAATTAACGACAATTATGGCGTACCTTTTGTAGACTATAACGTGGTCATCACTAAGTCTCAAGATTCAATCTCTTACAAAAGAAAAGATTATTTCATAACAGTGGACTGTAATTATACAAATGCAACCATTTTGGTACATAATGAGCTCGCTCTAAAGCATGCTTTAATGAATTTATATAGCTCGTTCATCGTGCATCACAATTGGGGTTTATTGCTACATTCATCTTGTGTCATAGATAAAGGAATGGCACACATTTTTTCAGGGCATTCTGGTGCAGGTAAATCAACAGCCGCAACATTATCACAACCGCGCGCTTTACTCTCAGATGAAGCAACTATTATAAAGATTACGACTCACACCGTGACTGTTTTTGACTCGCCTTTTAGGAGTGAATTAAACGCAAAATGTCTTAGTAAACCATATAAATTAGATACGATTCACTTGTTGAATCAATCTTTATCAAATAGTAGAGAAAGATTAACACGAGGAAATAGTTTACTTCATCTAATGGATAAAGTTTTCTACTGGACGGAATCCTCAACAGAGACCAGGAAAATATTTAAACTTCTGCATTTATTAGTAAACCAAGTTCCTGTTTATAACCTCTATTTTCAAAAAAACAACACCTTCTGGGAGATGATTTCCTAATGCAACAATACATAAAAAAAGATGATTATGAAACTGTTCAGCTTGATAACGAATGGATCATTATGAACACAGATCAATTTACAGTAACGAAGTTAAATGATATAGGCGGATTTTGCTGGTCTCTACTTGAAAGCCCTCAGTCCACTGAAGCACTTACCAAAAGTGTAAAAGTGCAGTTTAATTTAGATAATATAAATCTTTCTAATCATATAGAAGTTTTTCTTTGTGAACTAATGGATTTTGGATTGATTCAACATGCAGTTTAATCAAGATACAGTTGAGTTATTAATACGAACTATCAACAAGTACGGGTGGATGGACCTTCCTTCATATGGAATTAGTATGTACCCCTACATAAAAAAGGGAAACATTTGTAGATTTGTTCAATTTGATGAAATGAATGTAAAAAAAGGAGATGTCTTACTATATCATGCCAGCTCTGGTCAATTAATAGCTCATCGTTTACTAGCTGTCCAAAAAACAGACACTTGTCAAAAGCAATTTATCCTTAAAGGTGATACAAACCTATATCCCGATGATCCTATAAACATAAATCAAATTATTGGTAAGCTTATCACCATTGAAAATTCAACAAGAAAGAAATATGCTACAGATCTATCCTCCATCCTCTGGAGCTATATTATGCTTTCGTTCCCAGTTACTTCGAAACTACTAAGATATATTCTATCTCTAGTTTTTCCAAATAAAAAACGTTCGGGAGCCTCCCTATGATAACTGCAAAATTATTATCAGTTATTAGAGAAATAAACTTAAAAGGAATTCAGAAAACCTTTCAATTACTAGGTCCTTATATTTTTTCAAGCTGGAAGTCATATACAGGACTAATTTTTATTTTATTCATTGATATCTTTTTAACAATCGGCTTCGCCTGGTTCTTCGGGACAATTACAGATGCTGCTGTGTCAGGACAATTTGAAAAGATTAAATCATTACTTTTTATTGTCATATTACTAGTAGTTATCGGGCAATTAGTTACTTTTTTTAACACGTATTTAGAATCCTATGTAACTAGTAAAATAAAAAGAGATTTAAAGGAACACGTACTTAAACAAATTATGTTATTGCCACCAGATAAGCTCTCAAAAATTCGTACTGGTGATCTAATGACTCATTTTACTAATGATATTAATTGCATAGATGGAGTAATCGGCAGCAACCTAATTTACCTTATTCAATTACCTTTAATTTCTATAGCTGTTTTTATCTATATGCTCCAAATCAATTGGCAATTATCAGTACTTAGCCTTCTAATCATACCCTTTGCAGTCGTAGCGGGTGGAATCTTCGGTATCCTTATTAGAAACAATAGTAGAATGATTTACAATAAGATTGGTGATGTTAATAGTCTTTTAAACGATACGTTTCAGGGACTTTCCATCATTCGCACATTTCTTGTTGAACGATTGTTTTTAAGAAGCTTTCGTCATCAAAACCACTCCTTTTTTGACTTAGAAATGAAAAACGCCAAACTTCGTAGTACTTTTTATGTTGTTGGCGGGCTAATTTCTTCTCTTTCTTACATTATAGGCCTATGTTTGGGTGCTTTTTTTGTATCGAATGGACAAATTACAGTTGGTTCCCTCCTAACATTTGTTACTCTTATGCAGCATTTGATAAGTCCATTAACAGGACTAGCTGGATTATGGGGAAGTTTTCAAAGCTCTGCTTCGGCCGTAGAACGTATATCTAATGTCCTGGATATTCAACTAGATAATCATGAACTTCCGACATATTGTATGTCAGTTAAAGTGCCTAAATCTATCCAATTTCATAATGTTTCATTTGCGTATGATCAAGAAACAAAGATTTTTGATTCTTTAAACTTATCAATCGAAACTGGCCAAGTAATAGCATTTGTCGGTCCCAGTGGTGCAGGAAAAACAACATTATTTCACCTTATACAAGGATTTTATAAACCGCAATCAGGACAAATTACAATGGATGATACACCATTTGATCAACTTACACCATCTGAATTAAGAAGTACTTTTGCCCTAGTAGCACAAGACACTTTCCTATTTGGAGGTACAATTAAAGAAAATTTATTACTGGCTCGTCCAAACATCACAGAATTAGAAATGATCAATGCAGCAATACATGCAAATATACATGAATTTATCATGTCTTTACCCGATCAATATGATACTGAAATTGGCGAACGAGGAGTTCGACTTTCCGGTGGTCAAAAACAAAGATTAGCTATTGCCAGGGCAATATTAAAGGATGCTCCTATTCTTTTGTTAGATGAAGCTACCTCTGCATTAGATAGTGAGTCAGAACATCACGTAAAAGTAGCATTAGACAGAATAATGAAGAAAAAAACAACTTTAGTTATTGCTCATCGATTATCAACAATCCAGCATGCTGATGTCATTGTTGTATTGGATGGAGGAAAAATTGAACAAATAGGGAGACATGACGAGTTATTGCGACAACCAGGTTTATATAGAACATTAACGGTTACTCAATCTTTAAATCATAATATCTCTGAGGAAAAAAGTGCTTCAATTTCTTCATTATGAGGGTGTGTTTACATGATAAAAAAATTAATTACAGAGTTATATAAAGAAAGCTCTTCGATACAGATAGACTATAGTGTAGATGAATATAAAGTTCTTGAAGAAGATCTTAGCTATTTTAAGTTAGGACCATATGTTTATTCAGTTTTAAAACAAAAAAGGTACTTAGATAACATTCCTACTAGATTCAAAGACTCCCTTACAATACAGTATCAGAATCAACTAATTCAAAACTTACTAATAAAAAATCAAACTGAATTGGTTTTATCCACATTAGAGGAAAAAAATATTTTTGTTATCCCCCTCAAGGGGCCACTTTTTTCTGACAAGTATTTCGATGATTTTGCGGCGAGGGCATCTTCTGACATTGATATCCTTGTTAGGGAAGAACAAGTTGATGAAACAATTGCATGTATCAAAAGTCTTGGATTTAAAACTGAAGAAATAACTGAAGAAGGACACTTCCATAAAACGTTTAGTAAGCCACTTCCCGGTTCGAGTATTCCACTTCTTATTGAGATACATTGGAATTTATTAAAAGAGAACACATCGAATCTTTCAATGGATGAAATTTGGAACCATGCAATACCCATTACAACAAACTATCAATTTGTTAAGGAATTATCGACTTTTTATACATTTTATTTCATCATTCTTCATGCTTGGCGACATAATTTAGATTCTATGAAACATTTTCTTGATATTATACAAATGATTCATAAGCATGCTAATGATTTAGATTATGAATTGCTATTTAAAACAGCTAGAAAACATAGGACACTTAAAAGAGTTAAGCGTACTTTATCGATTGTTTACCAGCAGTTTCCACATATAAATCATATTTTGGAATTACCTTTTAGTAAAAGATATGCTTCAAAGTGGCAGTATGAAGTAATCCACGGAGGTAAAGTAGATAAAAGAAAGATGTATTTAGACTTTATTGACTACCAGTTTAATAGCTACGATTCAATTTATCATCGGAATATTGCTTTATTTGAATGGCTTTTGCCCTCGAAGTTTGGATTGGAAGCTGAACTACAGCATGATCGTTTAAACTATTTACAATTATATAAACAGAGAGGACATGGATTACTTTCTTCTATATTATCTAAGGAGAAACAAAAAAGGAAAGGTTAACATTACTTACTAGTAGTGTTTACCTTCCCTTTTTTATGTAGTTCATACAACTATATTTTATAGGAAATAGTTGGTGAACTTACTCTAAGATCATTCTGCTTTTGATAGTTATTATATAGGTTAAAATCAGAAGTTTGATTACTAGCAACGATTGCTTTTATATTCGTTAGATCCTGATTGCAGGTTGGACATAACCATTGGCCTACATGACAACTACTGTAAGAGGAATGATAGCAGCGATTACAATATTTTTTGTACATATTATAGTCCTCCCTTCTCATTTTTATAAATTTATTCTTAATAAAGAATGAAAAGATAATAAAAGAGATCAAATTAACAAATTACAACCTATATAAAGAACAATGTTTTAAATTTTTTTTACATATACTGACTTGCTTCATGTTCTAATATTATATGATGTTCATTATCCAATAAACATGGATGAACATTACGAGAGTATACAGTGAAGCTCCAACAAATGAGATTGTTTTCATTCTAAAATTGTCAGGCATCTTTTGATAGAAGCATAACGTAAACAACAATATTGATAAAAGAGTCTTAACGATGAGAAAAAAATCGGATCTACTTCATATATTATTCTCATTAGCACATTGGCTTCTTCAATAAGATTTAGTTTAAGACCTATGTAAGTGAGAATACCGTCTATAAAATTAAGAAATGCTAGGTAATAGCAAACTACTTTCACAAACATATATCCCTTTTTACTATCTTTTATTTTCATCGAATTTCACCCTATTACTCTTAGCAGAGTTCTATTCTTCCTTCATTTCCTTTTTAATGTAAGAACGTTTATTTCCGGTGTATTCAAAAATCGAAAGTTCAAAAATGGAATGGCATTACTACTCCCTAAACCAGCACTTACATATTGTTTCGTATTTTTATATTGCCAGAGCCCTTTTACTCTGTTCTGTGGAGGAAACAAACCGCTTCTTTCATACCATGCTTCAGGGACGAATAAGGCACCAAGAAATGGGAGTCGGATTTGGCCGCCGTGGTAATGACCTGCCATAATAAGATCATAATTTGGAAAGTGTTGATTTGGATTTTCCCTAATTTGATCAATCCTAGTATCTACAATTGGATAATGATTTAAAGCGATTAACACGGTTGATTTATTTTCTTCAAGTGGGTTTAAAGTAGATACCTCAAAATTAACAAATTGAATAGCTGCTCCGTTATAATTAATCGTGTAAACAGACTCTAATAGCTTTACTCCTCTTTCTTCAAGGCCCAATAGAAAAGGATTTTTTACAACAGTTTTATTGTTAATGATACGTGGATCTGGATCTGTATTTCCCGGAACATATAAGACATGTTCCTTATTAGGTATACCTTCTAAGATTTTATATGTAGCTGAGTAATTCTCACTATTTTGACTTTTAAGATAATCACCCGTTAATGCTAATACATCGTACTGTATAGAATTAATCTTATTAATTAGTTTCTGTTGATTGTTGCCAAATTCTTTTTCATGTAAATCAGTAACTTGCAGAATCTTAAATCCTTCCAGTTCAACTGGTAAGTCTTCAACTAAAATATCTTCTTCTACAATTATCACTCTGTTGTTATCCCAGATTGTGTAGATCACTAAGATCGTCAAAACAATAACCATAAACAAGAGGACTCGTTTTAACTTATTCATTACTACCTCTCCAGTTTGAGTAAACCACGATATCTCTCCGTAAATTTACTAATTAAAAGCCCTTAACATTTAACTATAAGCCTAAAAACAGCTACCTCTTAGATTTAATAAAGATACTTTTCTGAGGTAATGGATTATTTACTAATTGACTATTTTTATCGAATACAGGTGATCGATAATCACCTTGATTATAATTACCCATAGCCTCATACTTATATGCCACAGATGTATCCATAAGAGAGTATTGAGTGAAATGAACGGTCAATATCCCTTGCTCCTTTAGTAATCCATCTAGTTCAATAACCTGCTTTTCGAACTTTTCAAATGGATAAATCTTTTTAATAGAACTGATGCCTTTTGCTGCAATGTAATGTGGCTTTCTCTGCAAAACTGCCATACAGAAAACTGCATCAAATGGTCCATGCTTTAGAATTTCGCTATAACTGGAATGTACAAAAGTAATCTTATTATCAACCGGCAGTTGTCTACATATTGCAATGCTGCGTTTGTTAATATCAGCTCCTACAATGTGCGCATTTGGAAAATAACTACGTAGAGTTAAAACTTCCTCACCGGTTGAGCAACCAAAAGAAAGGATTTTTAAATCTTTCTTGTCAATAAAATAGTCTCTACATGCTGAAAAAATAGTAGGATATCGATCCATATACGTAAGTGGTGTGGTTTGATGAACATTTTTAGAATTAAATACCTGCAATAGAAGAATGGAGCGAAATTCGGTATCGACAATAAAACGTTTTATGTTTTTAACTGAATTCCAACAAAAAGACAGGGTTGTTATACTGAACTTAATAATTGGATTTTTTGAAGACCTATATTCTTTAACTACCTGCTTTGCAACCCCAATCATTTGTAAACCACCTTTTGAATTCATTGCATTTTAGCTATTAATAATATCAAGTTGATTTAAGATCTTGCTTTTATCCGATCACTTCTAGTTGTTTTCCAAGTAACTTTCCAAATACATTTTTCTTATCCTTTGCAAGTTCATGATATTCACCCTGTTGAACAATTCTACCTTCTTCCAATACGATTACTTGCTCTGCATTACGGATTGTAGATAATCGATGTGCAATAACAATTATAGTCATTTTTCCTTTTAGCCGTTCAATAGCTACTTGAACTTTTGCTTCATTTTCGGTATCTAAAGCGCTAGTCGCTTCATCTAAAACTAGAACTGAAGGCTTGCGCAATATCGCACGTGCTAACACAATTCTCTGTCGTTCTCCCCCCGAAAGCCTTATACCCCTATCTCCTATCAGCGTATCAAGCCCGTTTGGTAGTTTTTTCACAAAATATGCTGCTGCAAATTCTAAAGCTTCCCATATCTGTGCTTCACTAGCCTCTGGCTTTACAATTAACATATTCTCTCTTATTGTCGTATTAAATAAAAATGGATCTTGTGGCACATAACTAATTGAGCTTCTCAATGATATTAAATTTTCTTTTGATAACATGTTGCCATCAATAAGAACTTGACCTGTAGCAGGTGTGTTTAAGCCCATTAATATATCAATTAATGTACTTTTTCCAGCTCCAGATGGACCGACTATTGCAGTCATACAATTTGCTGGAACATATAAGTTGATATTTTTAAGAGCATCGTTACTTTGTTTTTGATATTTAAATGAGACATTCTTACACTCAATACTACTTTGTATACGAATTGGTTCAATCATTTTAAAATGTTCATCATCTACTTCTTTGGCACTTTTGCACTCAGCTTGAAGTTCTTGAAATGCTTTAAATGAAGGAAGTACCGAACTTAGTTGTTCTAAGTTAGATTGGATACCAGTTAATCTTGGCCAAAGTCTTGAGAAAATTACGATAATAAGCATTAATTGCGCAGGATGAGTGTTAAGAACTTTTATTGCTAAAAAAACAAATGTCACGATTAATATTGCAGATATTGTTTTATACAAAAATTGAGATAGTGTTTTTAATTTCACCATGTTAAGAATGTTCATTTCTATTTTTCCACTAATAGATTGAAACCATTTCAAATGGTTTTCCTCTAAAGAATTACTTTTTATTTCCTTTATTCCATTAAAATGATCAGTAACTCCCCCTATAAACTCTTTAGATAATAGCATAGTTTCTTTTCCAATCGCTTCAGACCTCTTAACAAACGATTTTGAAAAGAAAAGTAATAATGTACCAAGAGTAAGAATGGAAATAGTCAATGATGCTGATAGCCAAAAGGCTAAACAAAGTTGAATAAAAGTAAAAATAAGGGAAGAAATAAACTGTAAGAACATAGCTGTTCCTCCAGCAACCCTGTTTAATTCAACCGAAATTAAGTTAATTAAATCTGTTTTTTTCTTATTAAGGAAAAAACTCCAATTTGCTTGTAAGATAGATTTATAGGTTTCCTCTCTCAAGTGACGGGTAAACTGTTGCTGAATCTTTGTATTTAATATAGATTGATTACGTTGGAAATAACTTTGTGAAATAATTAAAAAGACATACGCTCCTAATACTAGGATCAGTCCAAGAGTTTGAGGTATTTCTTTGAAAATATTATATAACCAATTAATAGAGGTATAATCATAGCCTATATCTACTATTCCTGTTACCCCTAATAAAGGAATCAGTAAAAATATACCCGCTCCTTCAAAAATGCCAATCAATACCATTCCTATAATATTCAAATAAAGGATTTTTCCTGAAAGGATATATAATCTCTTAAAAAAGTAAAAAAGTTGTTTCATTATATATCCTCCTAGTTTGAAATAACTTGTTTCCTTATTCCCTTAACTCTTCTCCAAATCCATAAAAAAGGGCGTAACGGAAAGTATAAGAAATGAAGTTTCTTTGGCAATGGTAAAGCTTTCACATCTTCAGGGTAAGGATAAAGAAAACTCAAAATGAAAAGTAATTTTTGTTGAAATGACCGTAAATGAAACATATGTTTTTTGTGAAATTTCGATACTTCCTCAGGAAGAGGTTCTGAGTGTAAATTAATCATTCTTTCTAAATAAAAAACAGTCTCACTTGCAAGTTTTTCTGAACGATTGCTTATTAGACCTTTTGCACTACCCTTATCTATTGAAGTATTTAATAATTGATTAGATAAAATAATTGACTGACCGCCAACTTTCAGATAATCATATTTTTTTAGTATATTTATTAAAGATTTCCAATTCATTTCTTTATTAATTAGTTTATGTATGTCAACTAACCAACGTAACCTTGACCATCCATGTCTCGCTCCATGGGTAACTAGAAACAAAAATAGATCTTCCTTTCCTAATAAATGAATGTTCTGCCCTGAAAAGTTCACCACGCTTCTTCTATCCCATAGTTCCCTAAAGGAAGGTTCTTTACTTGGACCTGGATTTAACCGCCAATGGACCTCTAATTTTATTCCTTTATCAGAGTGATAGTAAGTAAGATGGTGATGCCTCCACTTCCAGTCATCTAAAGTTGTTGAAAAATATTCATCTTTTGTATAGCCGACTTTGTTCAACAAATCGTTAACTGCTTCCAGTTGATCTATTGAAACAAGTATATCAAGATCACCTGATGTTCTTAACGAAATATCACCATAGAGCTCAAGTGCGAGAACTGGCCCTTTCAAAAAAAAAGTCTTTATTTTATTCTTACCAAACAAAACATCTATTTCTGTCATTTCAGCACATAACTTTAGCATTTCAAAGGTATTTAACTTATATTTATATGATATAAATTGAAGAATGTGAGGAGGGAGCAAACCTTGATCATAGTCTTTTAATTTGGGGTAAATTAAAGGATATAATCGATGATGGATTAGCAATTGAGTGAATAGTTTCCAATCAGTATCTCGTAACCAATCAGTCTGAATATTATATCCTTTTATAATATTTAGGATTAATATTAGCTCTTTAGGTAAACTATCAGTTTTTAGTGTAAAATCACCCATTCTAAAGTTTCTCCTTTTATATACAAGTTCATCTAATATTTTTTGCAAATTTACTTACAACTGTAAATCTTTCTTTTTCTTCAAAACCGGTTAGATAATAGGGGCCACTTCTTAACCAAGCATGGGCAATCATACTACCTGTTTGATCCTTTGCTGTTCCCAAATATAAAGTACTATCAATATTTCGCCTCTCCAGCATTTTCATACATGCAATAGCTTTAACAAGGCACATACTGTCCCATAAAGTATAACGACTCATTATGTTAATCGCTTGGGAAATTTGGATTAATGTTCTTTTTTCAGAAGGTGAGACTAGAGAATTATAGGTCGTTTCCTTACTCTCTTCACCTAAATGTTTTACTATTTTACGAAATGGTAAACTTTTTAGAATCCTAGCAATGCCTAAGTAAAATAAAGCTTCTATAAATAGGAATTGAGACTTTTTGCTCATGAAAAGAAATATCTTAACTCTCTTTAAATAATTCACGTTTCATACCTACTTTTTAAAGATAATTTTATGCTTTTTGAATTAAACCTTCACTTAATAGGTTATCTAAGAATGAACGGACTTGGGTTTCGCATTCTTGCTCATTTATGTCATATATTGTCTTCATTTTTCCAACTACATCTGTTACTTTTATAGGTGTCTCTATCGAATCCCAAATGAATCCACCTGTCTCACCTAGATTGTAATACTTTCCATTTTTAATGCTTAACATTACTTTCTCTCCATCCATATCACTGCAAATATTTCCCTTAACTTGAGAAACAGTATCTTCTAAAGCAATCATTTCATCAGTTTTCATATGCTATTAATCTCCTTCGTTAATCTTATTTATAATCGTTGATACTAACTCATCGGCTGTAAACCTTGAAATCGGGCGTTGTAGTTGATAAACATTTACATTGTTTAAAATGGCAGTTGATAACTTAAAATGCCAATCTAATTTTCGCAATCCGGATATCATAAGATTGCGATATGTATGATTATATAGAATAGAGAGTTGTTCTAGTCTATTGGTAGAAATTAAAGCAACATTATCTTGTTCTGTTTTCACAAGTTCAAAGATTCCAGCTAACGGCAATGGTTTTATTGAAAAATCTTTTCTTAATGGTACATAATACTTGGTTTGTCTACCATACACTGACTTCAAATTACATATTGGTTTCCCTAATTCTTGTAAGGTTTCTTGCCATAATTTTTGTTGTGGATAAGAAGGAATAACAAAAGGAGTACCCTCGTTTAAAAAGGAAACAGCGATTACATCATCGGTCAAAATTGAGTATCCATCATTAATAAAAGTAGAAGCGAGTGTTGACTTTCCTGCACCAGATTCACCGACTATTGCATATGCTTTTCCATTTATAGCAATAGCACTACCATGTAAAGGAAGGATTTTCCTTTGCATTAATATTGCTCCCATGCAAGTACCTAATACAATCATTCTTGCAATATCTTCCTTATAATCTTTAAGAGGTGATATGGCAATTTTATTTCCCTTTTCTATTAAAAAGATTGCGATATCTTCAAATTTAAATAATACGTAATCTTCTTTGAAAATGTAACCAGCTTCCCCACCAGCCAATTCATCCCATTCTTTTTTATAATCTTCCATTATAACTTCAACATCAAACCCTTGGTCATCAATACCCATGGGGGATAATTGTGGTAAAGGTAACTCGCTTAAAATATGAACACCGAAAGCCATATAAGACATTTTCTGTTTAGTAACCATCATTATGTTCACTCCATTTAAAAATCATGTAACGAAAGCTCTTATCTATATAAGAGCTTTCGTAATGGAACAGTTATAAATTAACTCATTTGAGATTCAGTGGGTAAACCATTACCATCAGGATCTACCGGGTTAGGTAAATGCTCTGTCCATGCACCATCATGATGGCTACCTTCTAAATTCCACATTGTCATTTTTACATCTAAAACTTGTAATGTAGGATTAGTCCATTTTTTTTTCATCTTTATCACCTCCCTCAATAAAGTTAATTTTTCTTCCAAATACTCATGTATTCTCAATATTTCATAACTACCATTTAGTTGACTCACCTAAATGACTGGATATCATTTGAATTTCTATAAATAATTTACAGGGTGGGGGCCATCCTATCAACCAAACTGGATTAGTTTGGAAAATAAGTGTATAACCGTGCTAAGAAATCTCCACATAAATCACGGT
>Ga0182742_1004461_pt1 | contig 12680 bp, 12 predicted proteins | sample eDN5th37CBELigMG_FD_128880 | JGI IMG/M metagenome (GOLD analysis project Ga0182742, IMG submission 128880) | Enriched Miracle-Growth compost microbial communities from Emeryville, California, USA - eDNA 5th pass 37_C BE-Lig MG (version 2)... ... | reverse complement strand
GTGAGCACCGAGGCGGGCTAGGAGCCACACGTGTATATAGATTTACTGCACCAGGCAATGCCGTTACGATTTTAAAGAAAACGAAGACGAAGCCATGGGCGCTAAATGGAGGTCAAGAGGCCGATTCCAATCATATTATTGTATGGCCAGGGACAGATCGTGAGGAGCGAACAGGGGCGATTAATCAACGATTAGAATCAGGAGAAGTACTCATTAGCAGTGCAGGCGGCGGCGGCGGATGGGGGAATCCTTTTAACCGCAGCGTCGAGAAAGTACTGGAAGATGTACGAAATGGCTATGTTTCACAGGAAATTGCCAAACGTGATTATGGAGTTGTTATTGATACAACAACATGGACGGTTGACACTGAGGCGACGGCTAAATTGAGACAAGCATGATGGGGGGCACTACATGAAATTTATCGACTTACACAGCGATATTCTCGTTGACGTGATCTGGCGCCGTTCGCGTGGTGAGCGGCGGGTGATAGCTGAACGTCATCTGCCAGTATTACGCAAAGCCGGGATCAATGCACTAGGTTTAACCATCTGGATCGAATTAGACCAAACTCATCGGGCAGCACCACGTACCAGAGAAGTCATGGCAGCACTCTCAGCAGAGCTGAGTGAATCACATGGGGAGCTGGCAATTGTTAGAACTCCAGCGGAGGTAGAAGCTGCAATGAATTCGGGGAAGCTTGCCATTCTCCTGACTATTGAAGGCATGGCCGCTCTTGATGAAGATTCTATGCTTTTGTCCGATTTATGTGATCTTGGACTTACATCAGGACTGTTAACCTGGAATGAGGCGAATGCCTTTGCCAGCGGTTTTCCAGGCTATGATTATGCAGAGGCACGAGCACTGTCCCAATCAGGTAAGGGGACTTGGCTGACTGGACTTCAGGGACCTGGAGAAGGAGATGTTCGAGGCCTTACGGCAAAAGGGCGCACTCTTCTGATGGAGATGGCACAAGCGGGAGTCATGCTGGACTTGTCCCACTTGAATGAAAAATCCTTTTGGGAAGCAATCAACGCCTATCCAGGTCCAGGAGTATTTGCATCGCATTCCAATGCGAAAGCGCTATGTGCAATCTCGCGCAATTTAACAGATGATCAGATAAAAGCCATTGCTGAGCGAGATGGAATCATTGGCCTCAATGCATTCTCAGCATTCGTACATCAGGAAAACCCTGGTATTGATCGATTTATCGATCACGCCGTGTACATTGCCGGTCTGGTAGGGACAAGACACCTTGGCTTCGGGTTTGACTTCATTGACTATCTGGACGCAGAAGCGCTTGATAGTATTGGTGGCGCGCTCCCCAAAAATCCTGAACTAAATGGTGCGGTGGATGTACCGAATTTGCTGGAGCAAATGCGCAAGCGGGGTTTTTCTTCAACGGAGATAGAAGGTATAACTTGGGGGAACTTTGCTAGAGTATGGGACTCTGCTATTTGTTATAGCAACACAGTGAAAGTGAATAAGGTGAAATAATCAAAAAGGATAAAGGTAAAAGGGGAAAGGCTTAGCTTTTCCCTTTTACTTTAGAAAAGACTCCAATATAGTAGGGGGCTAATATATTTGAATAGAACTGAGAGTTTACCACTTCACAGAAAAGCAATCATAATTGACGCGACCTGTCCATTAGGATCAATGGAAAACTATTATAAATTATGGATCGACGGAGGGGTTACAGTAATGGCTCCCACTGTGGCAGTCGATCAAAATTGTCGAGAAACAGTTAGTCTCATTGCCACATGGTTAAAGAAAATTGAAGCAAGTGATGACTTATTACTTGTTACATGCGTAGAAGATATTTATAGGGCTAAACGAGAAAATAAATTAGGAATCATTTTTCACTTCCAAAACTCTCTGCCTATTGAAAACGATTTGGACCTTTTGTCTGTTTATCACCGGTTAGGCGTAAGGATTATCCAAATCTGTTATAACGTAAAGAATTTTATTGGCGACGGTTGCACAGAGCGAACTAATAGTGGATTAAGTGAATTCGGTATAAACGTAATCAGAGAAATGAATGGTATAGGAATATTGGTAGACTTAACCCACACAGGTTATCAAACAACCATGGACGCTATTAAGATCTCTGAGAAACCTGTCATATTTAGTCATTCAAACGTATTTAACTTGTGTCCATCACCTAGAAATCTTAAGGATGATCAAATTAAAGCAGTAGCCGAAAAAGATGGTGTCATCGGGGTTGTTGGTTATCCAGCATTTGTAACCTCAAATAATCAAGCAACGGTTGATGATTTGATCGATCATATTGATTACATTAGAAATCTTGTTGGCATCAGACATATTGGGATTGGGATGGATTATTGGGAAGGCATGGATGGGATTGCAACTCTTGGTGAATCGAAAAAATTATATACAGAATTAATTGATACTGGTAAATGGAAGGCAGATTGTTACCCTCCTCCTCCGTGGAGATATCCAGATGGAGTAGAAAAACCGTCACAGTTCTCAAATTTAACAGATGCGTTAATTCGTAGAGGATACTTAGAGGAGGAAGTCCTCATGATATTAGGTGAAAACTTCCTTCGAGTTTACAAAGAAGTGTGGAAAGGATAAGAAACACCTTGTTGTTTGGGGATAGGACCAAATTTTAAAGCGAAAGAGGGGTTACGGAATGATTAATTTTTCACAATATATTCAAACCATTGATTCCCATACGATGGGGCAGCCAACTCGGATCATCACTGGGGGAGCACCTAGAATACTAGGTTCGACAATGATGGAAAAAAAGCAATACTTGCAAAGTAAATTAGATTGGATGAGAAAATTATTAATGTCTGAGCCGCGTGGTCATAAAGATATGTTTGGAGCTATCATTACAGATCCTTGTTCGGAAGATTGCGAAATTGGCGTTATCTTTATGGACGGCAATGGATATTTAAATATGTGTGGCCATGGGACCATTGGAACGATCACAACCATTATAAACATTGGGATGATAGAACAAAAGAGGAATATCAAGATTGATACTCCAGCGGGGATAGTCGAATGTGAAGTGGAGTTTTTAAACAAGAAGGTGGAAAAGGTCACCTTTACAAATGTGCCTGCTTTTGTTTTTGGACAGAAAGTCGAGGTATATGTTGAAGGTGTTGGGCAAGTGTTGCTTGACGTAGCCTTCGGGGGCAGTATTTTTGGTATTGTCAGTGCTGAACAGTTTGGTTTAAAGCTAGTAAGTGAAGAGCAGCAGCAATTAATTCATCTTGGGAATAAAATTAAAAAGGCGGCAAATGAACAGTTGAAATTTCAGCACCCGCTTATTCCGGAAATCAATACGATAGATTTAATTGAATTTAGTTTGATATCTGACAAAGAAGATGTAGATTACAGGAATACGGTTATATTTGGGAATGGACAAATTGATCGATCACCTTGTGGCACTGGTACGTGTGCAAAAATGGCGTTACTATATTCACAAGGTAAGTTAAAAATACATCAAAATTTTGTACATGAGAGTATTATAGATTCTAAGTTTGAAGGAAGAGTGATTGAGGTCAGTCATGTGGGAGCCTATCATGCCGTTATCCCACAAATTTCAGGTTCTGCATGGATTACGGGTATGCACCAATTTATAATTGAAAGTGAAGATCCCTATTATGAAGGATTTTTATTGGGATAGCGCAGTAAATGAATAATACGGAGGAAGACATATTGAAAGAGATAATCCAGCAGTTACAACCTACGATTGATCCCGTCTTTGACTATTTACATGATAACCCAGAGCTTAGTTGGCAGGAGTACAAGACAACTGCCTATATTCAAAACTTTCTAATGGAACGGGGTTTTTCTGTCCAAACGTTTGATAATTGTCCTGGTCTTGTAGTGGAGGTAGGCACTGGTGATTTTTGCATTGCCCTTCGTACGGATATGGACGCTCTCTGGCAACAAGTAGATGGTCAATATCAAGCGAACCATTCCTGCGGGCACGATGCCCATATGACGATGGTGATGGGAACCATGCTCCTTCTGCAAAAACTAAATACCTCCTATAAAGGAAAACTGAAATTCATTTTTCAACCGGCGGAAGAAAAGGGAACAGGGGCATTAAAGTTTATAGAAAACAAGATTGTAAATGATGTGGATTTTTTGTATGGTGTCCATCTAAGACCAATTGAGGAACTTGCGGACGGGTATGCAGTGCCTGCCCTTTATCATGGTGCAGCAGCCTTTTTGGATGGAAAAATTATTGGTGTGGATGCACATGGAGCACGTCCTCATCTTGGCCAGAATGCTATAGAAGTGGGTTCATCTTTCATTCAAGCCATAAAAGGCATCCATTTGGATCCGATGATTCCATATACCGCTAAAATGACAAAGTTCCACGCTGGTAGTGATTCTGGAAACATTATTCCCGGAAATGCGAACTTTAACATCGACCTGCGGGCACAAACAAACGAAGTCATGAAAGAACTTATAGAAAAGATCAATGAAATCTCGGAATCAGTTGCAAAGCTGCACGGTGTTACGATAACACTAGAGACAAGAGCGAACGTAGCAGCTGCACAAGTTAATGAACAGGCTAAACATTTTATGAAGAAAGCCATTATTGATTCTTTAGGTGAAAAGCGGTTAAAAGATCCGATTATTACTCCAGGTGGAGAGGATTTTCATTTTTACACATTGAAAAATCCACACATAAAAGCGACCATGCTAGGATTAGGCTGCGATTTACAGCCCGGGCTTCACCATCCTAAAATGACATTTAATCATAGTTCCCTTTACTCTGGAATTGAAATCCTTGCAAGAACCATAATAAATACACTTGAGGATTTTGAAAAAGGGGAGTTATCATGAGTTTTGAAATTAAAACACGAATGCTAAATACGATTCATGATCTAACGCTGGTTCAAAAACTGGAAGAAGAAGTATGGAAGATGCAACCGCTTCCCCTCCATCAAACGATCACTGCTTCTCAAAATGGCGGCCTTTTATTAGGTGCTTTTATTAATGAAGATTTAGTAGGATTCAGTTATAGTTTTGCGGGTTTTAATAACGGGAAAAGTTATTTGTGTTCACATATGCTTGGGATCCATCCGAGTCACCAAATGAAAGGTATAGGTGCTATCTTAAAAGAAAAACAGAAAGAAATAGCTCGAGAAATGGGTTACGAACTGATCATGTGGACGTATGATCCACTTGAAACACGAAATGCTTATCTTAATCTATCAAAATTACATGCAATAAGCTCAACATATATTGATAATTGCTATGGTAATATGGAAGACAATTTAAATAAAGGTATTCCATCGGATCGTCTTAAAGTGGAATGGTGGATCAATAGTCCTTATATATCAAAACCCTATCCTGCTTACCAAGAACAGGCTGAGTTGATCTTTAAATGGGAAACAATTGAAGGGAAACTCCCAAAATTAAAGAATATTGAGGAAGACTTACAGAGCATTTCGTCTAGTGACAATCCAATCTTATTGCCAGTGCCAGCCAACTTTCAGTATGTAAAAAACACAAATAAGGAGCTTGCGATGGATTGGCGATTCAAAACGCGAAAGATCTTCCATACCTTATTTTATATGGGATACGCAGTTGTTTCCCTTATAAAAAACAATAATCAATCAGTTCATTTATATGTATTTGTCCCAAAACGATCCTTACAAAATTTACTTCCATGATAAAGGAGTGACAACAGAATGAGATTACGAGAGGTAAAATTACGACATGTAAGAATGAAGATGAAATTTCCGTTTTCAACTAGTTTCGGAACGTTTGAAGATAAAGAATTTATTTTACTAGAAGCAAAGGATGAAAATGGTGAGAGCGGCTGGGGGGAATCAGTAGCATTTCATTCTCCTTGGTATAATGAAGAGACAGTAAAAACAAACTGGCATATGTTAGAGGATTTTATGATCCCCAAACTTTTGAATACAGATATAGAGCACCCCGATGAGGTTTCTGAAATTCTCTCAGGAATTCGAAAAAACAATATGGCAAAATCAACAATTGAAGGCGCCGTATGGGATTTATTCGCTAAGCAAAAAGGGATTTCACTCGCTGTGGCACTGGGTGGTGAAAAAAAGGAAATTGATGTCGGCATCAGTATCGGGATTCAAGATACTGTTCTCGATTTAGTTCAATTAATTGAGGAACATGTAAATGAAGGATACAAGAGGATAAAAGTAAAAATTAAACCAGGTTGGGATGTCGAGGCTTTAAGGGAGGTTCGAAAACATTTTCCGAATGTGCCATTAATGGCTGATGCTAATTCAGCTTACCATTTAAATGATATCGATCGATTAAAAGCACTCGATGAGTTTAATCTCACGATGATCGAACAACCGTTATCCTCTGACGACATAGTTGATCACGCTAAACTGCAAAAAGAAATCAGCACGCCAGTCTGCCTCGATGAAAGCATTCATTCCTATGAAGATGCTCGAAAAGCCATTGAACTGGGAAGCTGTAAAATTATTAATATTAAAATTGGACGGGTTGGGGGTTTAACAGAGTCCAAACGTATCCATGATCTATGTCAAAAACATGATATACCGGTTTGGTGCGGGGGAATGCTCGAATCAGGTGTGGGAAGGGCGCATAATATTGCGTTAACAACCTTATCGAATTTCATACTGCCTGGTGACACAGCTGCTTCTTCCCGTTATTGGGAGAAAGACATTATTGACCCGGAAGTTGTCGTTGAAAATGGAAAAATCACCGTTCCACAAAAGTGTGGAATTGGTTATGAACCTAATAGAGAAATTATTCAACAACTTACGGTTAGTGAAAAGTCTTATTTCTAAAAAACATAATTTGTTCATAAGTAGCACGAATGCGCCTCTGGCTGTTCGTGTTTCCTTTATCTCAGTTGGAGCGCTCCAGGCCTGACGTGCGCTGAACAGGGCGATTGCGCTTTTCTTATTTAAAACATTCCGTTTTCATTAGGTGAATTCTCTGGTATAGGTTGGCCTATATCCCACATTTCAACGATGTGGTTATTTTGAAAACGAAAGATATGTACAACAGCCCCTCCAAGATCACTTGGATTCTGCCTAACATGGGAGTGAACGGCTACAGTATCCCCTTCTTGAATAGCTAGTTTGACTTCTAATGTCTTGTTGGGATTCTGACCTGCATTCTCTTCCATCGCAAGCTTAAGCGAATTTGCATCACCACGGAAATAGGGGTTGTGATGACGAAAGTCAGGACCTATGTAATTGTCGTATGCTTCGCGAACTTTTCCTGAAGCTACGAGCTGAAGAAATGATACTGCCTTTTCTTTAAGGGAATAAGTCTGAATAGATTGCTATTCCTCATTCATTATTAAACATCCTTTCCTTTCCAATACTCTTTTAATTATATTTTTAATTTCTGAGAATGTACAAGAACCATCAGGAAAAATATGATAAACACATACATGAAAAAAGTTCGACAAAATACTTGATTTTTTTCAGGAATCTTTGTATTATATAAAAGTACCAAATATGAATCACATATTTGCGGGTGTAGTTTAATGGTAAAACCTCAGCCTTCCAAGCTGATGTCGTGAGTTCGATTCTCATCACCCGCTCCATACATATAAGCAACGCAGTATGCCGTTTATAAAAAACGATGTACTGCGTTTTTTAATCCCCCATATTTAGGAGGGAATTTGTTGCTATTTTTGATTTAAAATACTTTCCTCTAACACATCATGTTTATCTCCATACACTTTTGTAATATGAGATTCTCCCCATGCGCACAACGAATCTAAAATAGATTGCAGGCTTTTTCCATACTCACTAAGTTCATATTCCACTTTAGGGGGAACCTGATTATAACTAATACGGTTGATCACTCCGTCGTCCTCTAACTCTCGTAATTGCTGTGTTAACATTTTTTGAGTGATATTTGGCATTAATTTCTTCAACTCACTCGTTCGCTTTTTTCCATGTGTAAGGTGGCATAAAATGACACACTTCCATTTCCCCCCAATTACTTCTAATGTTGCTTCCACAGCAATGTTGTACCTCTTTTTCTCCATTTTCATACTCCTTTCTAAAGGTACTAAAAAGTACCTACCTTACTAATAGGTGCCTATATCACTTTAAAGTGCGTTCTTCCCAATTAGAACTCTATGAATCATAATAGCATTTGTTGATGAAATACACCAAGGAATCATTCAACGGAAATAAATAGGAGGAAATGAAATGAATATAGATAGGAAGAGAAGTACATTTGCTTTATTAGCGTTAGCAATTAGTGCTTTTGCAATTGGGACAACCGAATTTATTAGTGTTGGGTTGCTTCCTCTCATTGCAAAGGATTTACAAATATCTGTAACAATGGCTGGCCTAACAGTCTCCTTATATGCACTAGGAGTCACGGTAGGTGCGCCAGTTTTAACTTCGATTACATCGAGTATGTCGAAAAAGAAGCTGCTGCTTTGGATTATGCTCATTTTTATCATCGGCAATAGTCTAGCAGCTTCTGCAACATCAATAGGTGTTTTACTTGCAGCAAGAGTAATATCAGCATTTTCCCATGGTGTATTTATGTCAATTGGTTCTACCATTGCAGCGAGCCTAGTTCCAGAAAACCGTCGTGCTAGTGCGATTTCTATTATGTTTACAGGGCTTACGGTTGCAACGATCACCGGAGTTCCTATAGGTACCTTTATTGGTCAACAGGTCGGATGGCGATCAGCATTTGTTGCTATTGTCATTGTCGGAATAATAGCTCTGATTGCCAATAGCATTCTCGTTCCGAGCGAACTACCTAGAGGGCAAAAAACAACATTCCATGATCAACTTAAACTAGTTAGAAATGGTCGTTTGTTATTAATGTTTATAATTACGGCATTAGGATATGGGGGAACATTTGTAGTATTTACGTATTTAACTCCCTTGCTTCAAAGCATTACAGGTATTAAAGAGGAATTAGTGGCTATCGTCTTACTCGTATATGGTATTGCCATTGCGATTGGAAATGTGATAGGTGGTCGACTAGCAAATCATAAGCCGCTCAAGTCTTTATTTTATATGTTTCTCATTCAGGCAGTGATTCTCCTCATATTAAGCTTTACTGCTCCGTTTAAAGTGATTGGAATACTCACGATTATATTCATGGGGCTCTTTGCCTTTATGAACGTTCCAGGCCTTCAAGTATATGTCGTAATGCTTGCAGAACGCTTCGTTCCTGGGGCAGTAGATGTTGCATCAGCTATAAACATAGCTGCTTTTAATGCAGGAATAGCCTTTGGTTCTTATGTTGGAGGAATCATAACCGAACAAATGGGATTGATTCATACCGCATGGATTGGTTCGTTAATGGTATTTGGTGCTGTAATTTTAACAGGCGTAAGCCTAATTCTAGAAAAAAAAGATCTAATGGAGGGCAAATAGATGATTAATAAACATTTACAAGAAACGACTACTTTAAATAATGGGGTAGAAATGCCTTGGTTTGGATTGGGTGTTTTTAAGGTAGAAGAAGGACAAGAGTTGGTTCATGCAATAAAAACAGCTATATGTCATGGGTATAGAAGTATTGATACAGCTTCGATCTATGGAAATGAAGCTGGTGTTGGAGAGGGTATCCGAGAAGGAATGAAAGAAGCAGGGATTACTAGAGAAGATTTATTTATTACTTCAAAAGTATGGAATGCGGATTTAGGCTATGAATCAACTATTTTGGCGTATGAAGAAAGTTTAAAGAAACTAGGTTTAGACTACTTAGATTTATACTTGATCCATTGGCCTGTAGAAGGAAAATATAAAGAGGCTTGGAAGGCACTTGAAACAATTTATAATGAAGGCAAAGTAAAAGCAATTGGAGTAAGTAATTTTCAAATTCATCATTTAGAAGAGTTAATGAAAGATGCTAGCGTTATTCCTGTAATTAATCAAGTCGAATACCACCCTCGATTAACGCAAGAGGAGCTAAAAGCATATTGCCTCAAGCGACAAATTCAACTTGAAGCCTGGTCTCCATTAATGCAAGGAGAGTTGTTAGACCACCCTGTTCTACAGGAAATGGCAGAAACGTATGGGAAGACAGTGGCACAAGTCATCTTGAAGTGGGATCTTCAAAACGGTGTTGTGACGATTCCAAAATCAACAAAAAAACATCGTATCATTGAAAATGCGTCACTATTTGATTTTGTTCTTTCAGAAGAAGATATGAAGCGGATCAATGAATTAAATCAAAATAAAAGAGTCGGTCCAGACCCTGATAATTTTGACTTTTAATAGAGAACTCCCCTGTACATCACAGGGGAGTTACTTTCCCTTTTTACTCACCAATCACTCTAAATTCCCCCACCCCACCATGAATTTGTATAAACATGTTCATAATGGACTGTGTCAAAAGTTGTCCTTCATCCATTGTTATGGACGGACGTAAATAAATCAGGTGGAGTGCATTTCTAGTTGATTCTGTCACTGCTGATCTCACAGAATCAACGTACGGACTGCCGAACCCGCCTTTTTTATCGGCGGAAATGATTAGCTGGTAAAGAGAATTACTACGGCCATTAAGCCCCTCGTATACTTCATCCTCCGCTCCCAATCTAATCATAATGTCCTCACTAAGCTGACTAGTGTCATAGATACCTAAAGGAATCTCATACTTCAATGAGAGGAAGTTATTTAAATCTGTGGCACTGTTAATACTTTGTATGTAACTTTGTTTTTTGACACGTCTGTATAAAGCTTCAGCTGAATGACGATAGCGATTAGGGTCCTTTCCGGTTTTCTTAAAAATAGACCTCCACTCACTAATTCCCTTAAGGTCAGATAGTTGCTTCTCCTCTAAGTCGAAGAATAATGATTCTTGAAAAAGTTGCAATCTACCTTTTAGCATTTGGGGGGAGGATCCAACATCAATATCTTTATATGTGATGACGCCTATTTTAAAACCCGGGACAAGTGACAGAATCTCAGGAGAAATCGTTATTTCCAAACTTTCCACCTCCAAAAAGTGTTTAAAATAGTTTATCATAGAATGCAGTGAATTCGTATTTGTAAGTATGGAACGAGGTGAAGACACATGAATTATCATCAATTAAAAATAGATATCATTGAATATAGCAAAACGATCGGGATTGATAAAATTGGATTTACATCAGCATCATCGTTCTCTGAGTTACGAAACCGACTTGTAAGGCAACAAGAGTTAGAGTATCAGTCGGGTTTTGAGGAGCCCGATATTAATAAAAGAGTCGAGCCCTCTTTACTTTTACCAGAGGCTGCTTCTATTATCTCCATAGCACTAGCCTATCCATCAAAAATGAAGATAAGAGTGGAAAGCAGAAAGGGAGAGAGAAGAGGTATCTTTTGTCGAGCTTCTTGGGGAACGGATTATCATACAGTCCTTCGTGATCGGTTAAAAAAACTTGAGGATTATATCCATTCTAGAGTTCCAGGTGCTCTTATAAAATCAATGGTGGATACAGGAGAGCTTGCTGATAGAGCCGTAGCTGAACGTGCAGGGATTGGCTGGAGTGGGAAGAACTGTGCTATTATTACTCCTGAGTTTGGCTCCTACGTCTACCTAGGGGAAATGATTACAAATCTCCCGTTTGAACCAGATCAGCCGATTGAAAATGGGTGTGGAGACTGCAATAAATGTGTAGATGCTTGTCCAACAGGAGCACTTGTTCAAGGCGGACAACTAAATTCACACAAATGTATTGCCTTTTTAACACAAACAAAAGGATTTCTTCCAGACGAATTTCGAGGAAAGATTGGAAATCGATTGTACGGTTGCGACACATGTCAGACAGTCTGTCCTAAAAATAAAGGAAAGGATTTTCATTTTCATGAAGAAATGGAACCTGATCCAGAGATTGCAAAACCCCTTTTACGTCCTTTACTTTTCATGAGTAATCGGGAGTTTAAAGAAAAGTTCGGACATGTATCGGGCTCTTGGCGTGGGAAAAAGCCCATTCAGAGAAATGCTATTATCGCACTTGCTCATTACAAGGATGAGACAGCTGTTGAGGATTTAATCCAAGTCATGAAAAAAGATCCAAGGCCAGTGTTAAGAGGAACGGCTGCTTGGGCTCTAGGGAAAATTGGTGGGTTAGTGGCAGCGGATGCCTTAAATAATGCAAAGCAAAAAGAAGAGGACCAAGAGGTTCTTAACGAAATCAATAAAGGATTATCATTCATTCAGTGAGAGTACTTCGTTACTCTCATTTTTTTTTCAACTTCTTCATATGTTTACTTGAAGGGAGTGAAAAAGGTGAGAAAACAGCTTCAAGTGTTACTCGAGAAAAGGGTCAAGCAATGTGTAACAAATACACGAGATATTAACGAGGAATGCGAGAAAATAAAGATGAAGAAACAAGGGTTAGAGGAAAGAAAAGGTGAAATTGTTAAAGCCAAAGCTAGCGGCAAGATACAGAACATAGAACAGGTAGCAGATATCGCTCACGTTTATTACCAGGTTCACTTTCAGTACTTGATTAACCATAAGGGAACATTATATATAGAGGAAGAAATAGAGGAAAGAAAAGCTGAATTTTATAAAGGAACATTGGTTGATGATGAGGAGATTGCTCCAGACTTTACAGTAGAAAAAGCAGAAGCAAGTATTAATGATGTATTTGATGAACGAGTAAAATTTGCTTACGACCGTTTAAGTGCTGTGAAATATGCGGAAACATGGTGGAATAGCTATAATCCGCGATTTAGTAAGTTTACGAACGACTGTAC
>Ga0182742_1004458_pt1 | contig 12685 bp, 7 predicted proteins | sample eDN5th37CBELigMG_FD_128880 | JGI IMG/M metagenome (GOLD analysis project Ga0182742, IMG submission 128880) | Enriched Miracle-Growth compost microbial communities from Emeryville, California, USA - eDNA 5th pass 37_C BE-Lig MG (version 2)... ... | reverse complement strand
GCACCCACAAGCTCCTCCGAGGAGGTAACGCCTAGAGTCCCACCGCCACCAAGGTGGGGAACTTCGACGAGCAACCCTGGGGAATTTCGGCGAGCGGCGTCAGCGCCGCGCCCGGGCGGAGGGCGGGCGGGACTTGGCCGCGTAGTAGGTGGAGGGAGCGACCTGCAGCACCCGGCAGATCGGCTCGACTCCCCACACCAGGCCCTCGCTGCGGCGAGCGCGGTGGGCGTCGACGAAGGCCACTACTTCTTCGACTGGCGGTCGAGCTCCGCCCCGAAGAAACTCGCGGCCGCCTTCAAGATGTCGTTGGCCCGGCGGAGCTCGGCGTTCTCCCGCCGCAGCCGCTTCAGCTCCTCGAGCTCGTCGCTGGTGCGGCCCGGCCGGGCGCCGGCGTCCACCTCGGCTCGGCGCACCCACTTGCGCACCGTCTCCGCCGTCGGGCCGAGCTTCTCAGCCACCGAGCAGATCGCGCTCCCACTGCGAGCCGTGCTCGTGCTGATGCTCCAGCACCATCCGCACCGCCCGCTCCTTGACCTCCTTGGGCCACGGCTGTCCACGACTGGGCATGAACTCCATCCTCTCAAGGGCTGGAGCCTCCACCAGAGCCGGGGCGGTTCAGAGGCCCAGGACCGCCAGCGGGTGGCGATCCGGGATCTGCCCTGCTTCGGCCGCCCGGCGCGCGTGGTATGGGTAAAGCGGCGGTGGCGCTGCCGGGAGGCGCGGTGCAGGGTGAAAACCTGGACGGAGCGCTCCGAGCACCTGGATGCGCAGGTGGTTTTCACCCGCCGGGCGGGGGCGGAGGCCTGCCGACAGGAGGGGAGTTGGCCCGGCCGGTGTCGCGAGTCGGGCCCTCGCGTGAGCCCAATGCAGTCGTCGGTAGTGAGCGCGATGGTCAGTCGGGCGGTGCGCGTCTGCCGGCCGTGGCCCTTCTCTGCGACGGCTCGTCGCCCCCATCTGGCGTGCGTCACGGCTACATCCGGGTAGTGCCCGGTCGCGGAGGAACCCCCGACCGCGACGCCCTGGCCTTCTCCGACCTCCGGCTGACTCGCTCTATGCGGTGGTCGGACCGACCTCTTCAGCGTGGTTTCCGCCCATGGCTTGCCCATGGGACAGTGCTGAACCTGGCAACGGCTACTGCACCTGACCGCACCAGTGAGTACAGTGACCAGGAACTACACGTACGGCAAGTCATGCGATAGCACGCTGCGGACGCCGCCGCTCACCCTCTCAAGGTGGCGGCACGGGTTCGAATCCCGTTGGGGCTGCTACAGAAGCCCAGGTCAGCGACCCTCCGCGAGGAGGGTCGCTCCCCGTTTCGGGCCTGCTGGGTGTGCCGCCGCCGTCAGCGAGCCAGGTGGTGCAGCGACGACTGGATCGCTCGGATCATCGCCCCCACATGGCCGGCGGAGAGGCGCCCGGGGGCGAGCGGGCCGGCGGGATCCTCGCCAAGCGCGGGAAGGGACGAAAGCGCCCGCACGACCGGGGGGCTCATGCCGGCCAGCACACGCCGGCACTCCTCGCGCACGACCTCGTCGCCGCCGTCACCTGACGAGAGCGCGAGGGCCTTGGCGGCGTAGCCCGCGGCACCGAGCGCGTGCGCTCCCATGTGGGCGCACGCCGCAGCCTGTTCCGCCGCGTACGCCGCCGCCCGAGCAGCAGGCGTAGGTGCTTCGCGGGCCGCAGCTCCAGCCGCGCCCCCACGGCGGCGGATGGCGTCGGCGACGGGGAGGGCGCCGGCGGCGAAGGCGCGCGCCTGAGCCACCGCGAGCCGAACCCGGGCGTCGCCAGGGCGGGCCGCCTCGAAGATCGGCAGGACCCGCTCGGCGCGGTCGGCGGCCCACGCCGCCAGCAGGCGGCGCTCCTCCACGCCCAGGGTCTGAGGCGACGTGGCCACATGGTCGAGGCTACGCAGAGCAGCCAGCTGGACCGGCAGGCGACGTGCACTCCCGAGACCCCAGGCCGAGCTGGACCTGTGGAGGCTTTCGACAACAACCAGCGCGCCACGGAACCTTGGCCGGGGTGGTTCCGCGGGAGAGCCCCGGCTGCACCGGACTGCGCCCACCGCTCGGTCGGTCTCGGGCACGGTGCAGCGTCGTCCGGCCGCACGCCTGCCGGCGCCCGGCTTGGCTCACCGGCGCCCTGACGTCGCCGACTGAACAGGGTGTCGCCCTCGCTCCACCCCATGAACAACCGGACCCTGACGAGCGCACCTCCGCTGCCTCCACCAGGCTCCGGTCCCAAGCAAGGCTGGTCCCGGCGAAGGAAGTGGGCCGTCGGAGCTGTCGTGGCCATCGTCACGCTCGGCGCCATCGGGAACCTGGCGGAGGACGCTGACGATGGCGACCAGGAGACCGTGTCCGCAGCGGCGCACGAGGAGTCCCCGACGACGGACGCCCTCCCCACCACCTCGCCGGCCCCTGCGACGTCGGCGGCCACGACCTCCCTCGCGCCGCCGACGACCGCTGCGCCCACGAACGCCGACGCACCATCGGATCTCCTCGCCGCGCTCGACCTCATCACGGTGGAGCGCGAGCACGGCGACGGCTACGAGCGGGCGCTGTTCGAGCACTGGATCGACGCCGATGGGGACGGGTGCGACACCCGCCAGGAGGTGCTCTCCTCCGAGGCGCTCACCCCTGGGCAGGGCACGTGCGGGATCATCGCCGCCACCTGGTACTCGCCCTTCGACGACGGCGAGTACGTCGACCCGAGCGAGTTGGAGATCGATCACCTCGTGGCGTTGAAGGAAGCGTGGGACTCCGGGGCGTGGGCGTGGACGGCGGACCACCGTCGGGCCTTCGCGAACGATCTCGACCATCCCGAGGCACTCGTCGCGGTCGTCAGTCACCAGAACCAGGCGAAGTCCGACAAGGACCCGTCGAACTGGATGCCCGCGAACGAGGACGCGTGGTGCGGCTACGCCGCCGATTGGGTGCGGGTGAAGGTGGCCTGGGGCCTGTCCATGGACGAGTCGGAGGCGGGCCGTCTCCGCAACGTCCTCGAGCACTGCGGCCCGGAGCCCGGCACGCTCGTGGGCGCCCGCCCAGTGGCTCGGCCACCCTCGACACACCCGCAAGCCACCGCGTCGCCATCGACCGTCGCCGACGCCGCGTACTACCCCAACTGCGCGGCGGCCCACGAGGATGGCGCTGCCCCGGTCCGGCGGGGTGAGCCGGGGTACGGCCGCCACCTGGATCGTGACGGCGACGGCATCGGCTGCGAGTAGGCGCCCGCGCCTCACCAAGCGTTGGGCGGGGGCGGTTCCGCGGAACCGCCCCCGCTGCTGGCTCAGGCCGGGTCGAAGATGGGCGGCGGGCCGTCGATGACCTGGACCGTGTAGGTCAGGTCGGAGAACTCGTCGGTGGGCAGCCCCTCGACCTCGAGCGGTTGGATCGTCCGCGTCGGGCCGGTCAGCAGGTCGTTGAACGGCACCAGGTCGGCGAAGGCCCCGAGGACGTCGCCGGTGAGCGGTTCGTCCTCCTCGCCGATCGCACCGAACAGGATGAGCGGCACGGGGTCGGTGAGCGTCACGTCGAAGGTCTGGCCGAGGCTGATGCGGGCCGGGGTGTCGCGGTTGTAGATGTCGAACGAGCACGCCGTCTCGGGGATCACGGCGGGATCGAAGCCGTCGCCGAACAGGTCGGCCAGGAAGCCGAAGATGTCGTCGAAGATGCCGCCGAGGACGTCGACGAAGTCGTCGAACGCCGTGCAGTCACCGCCACCGGGGTTCAAGCCGGCGGCCACCACCACGATCTCGGCGTCGCCGTCGAACAGGCCGTCATCGAAGTCCTCGTCGATGTCGACGGCGTCGAGGCGGATGCGCAGCACCGCGGATCGGGGTACCACCGTGACGCTCGTGGTGGCCTTGTTGTTGTCCTCGTTGAACTCGATGACCGTGTTCAGCGAGTCGACGAACACCCCGCTGGTGAACGTCCCGGGGAAGAAGTAGCTGCTCGAGATCGACACCACGGTGCTCGCCCCCGGGGCCAGCTCGGCCACCACCACCGACGGGTTGAAGATGCTGGCCGCGTTGTCGGTGGGGTTCCACGAGACCTGGAAGCCCCGGGCCGGGAAGAACCCGTTGTTCTGCACCGTGATCTGGGCCACGGCCTCCGACTGCGCCACCACCTCGTCACCCACGGCCGCCACCACCTGGAAGTTGGTCACGGCCAGGTCGATGCCCGGTGCCACCTCCATGTTGAGGATGGCCAGGTTGTTGGCCTCGTTGAGCTCGGCGACGTCGCCGAAGGCGTCCACGTTGGCCACGCTCCGGAAGTTGCCGGAGGCCGGGTAGACGTACTCGAAGTCGAAGAAGGTGGTGGCGCCGGCGCCGAGACCCGGGATCTGGGTGGACAGCGTGGCCGGGCCCTGGGTGATGAGCTCGAAGGGCACGCCCGGGTTCCACTCCAGCTCGAAGGGGCCGGCGGGCCGGTTGCCCTGGTTGAGCACGGTGACCCGCACGGTGATCGGGATGCCCTGCGTGGCCGAACCGAAGGCGGCCGCCACCGCCGGGCCTTCACGCTGGAGCTGCTCGATCGACGTGATCACCAGGTCCGGGCCCACGGGCGCCACGTTGACCTGCTTGGTCACCGTGTTGTTGGTCTCGTTGGACTCCGCGATGACGCCGGTGGCGTCGACGGTGGCGGTGGTGGTGACCAGCACACCCGCCGAGCCGTAGGTGTGGACCAGGTCGATCACCTTGGTCTCACCGGGCGCCAACCCGTCGACCACCTGGTTGCGGTCGGGTGCGAACGGCGACGGCTTCCAGCGCACGACGAACTCGTTGGCCGGGAAGTTGCCGTCGTTCCGGATGGTGATGCGGCCGGTGGCGGGCGCGTCCGCGTCCAGGGCCGGGGGCAGCACCTCGAGGTCGACCAGGACGAGGTCGACGAACGGCGCCTGGACCTCGACCTGCACGGCCTGGGTGTTGTTGAACTCGTCCACCTCGGCCACGGCGAAGGTGGAGTCGACCGTGACGGTGGTGTCGAACAGGCCCGGGAAGCCGTAGGTGTGCTCGAGGCTCACCGTGGCCGACGCACCGACCGCCAGACCGGGCACCTCGATCGAGTGGTCCGGACCGAAGAACCAGGTGCGCCACGTGACGATGGCAGGGCCCGACGGGTCGTTGCCGGTGTTGGTGACCGTGATGTCGGCCCGCGCCGTCAGGCCGGCCACCGGCTCGGGCGGCACGATCTCGACGTTCGTGATCTCCAGGTCGGGCAGCGGCGGCTCGACGACGACCGTCAGCGACGAGGTGTTGTTGAACTCGTTGCTCTCGACGACCTGGAACTCCGAGTCCACGAAGGCGTCGACGCTGAAGGTGCCGGCGAACGGGAAGGTGAAGTCGAAGGTGTGCGAGGCGACCTCACCGGGGCCCAGAGTGGCCACCTCGAAGGTCAGGTCCGGCCCGAAGAACCACGGCTTCACCCGCACGGGGAAGGGTCCCGGGGCCGGGGTGTTGCCCAGGTTCTGGTAGGTCACGGTGATCTGCGCCGGCCGACCCTGGACGAGCGGATCCGGGCTCGTGGTGATGCTCGTGATGACCAGGTCGACGAACGCCGGCACCACGGTGAACGACTCCGTGCGGGCGTTGTTGAACTCGTTGGCCTCGGGCACCACGAAGGTGGAGTCGACGGTGGCGGTGATCGCCACGTCGCCGGGGAAGGCGTAGCTCTGTTGCACCGTCACCACGGTGCTGGCGCCGGGCGCCAGGCTGGCCACCTCGGCGCTGAGCGGTGCCAGGAACAGCCCTGGCGAGACCTCGACGAGGAACGGTCCGGCCGCGACCACACCCGCGTTGGTCACGGTGACCGAGATGTCAGCCACCAGGCCCTGGATCACCGGCTCCGGGTCGACGGCGATGTCGCTCACCACGAGCTCGGCGATGGCGGGGAGGACCGACACCGGGAAGATCTCGAGGTTGTTGACCTCGTTCGTCTCGAGCACCGAGTTCTGGGTGTCGAGCTCGACGACGGTCAGGAAGTTGCCCGGGTTCAGGAACTGGAAGGGGAACGACACCACGGCGGAGCCGCCGGCCGCGATGCCCAGCACCAGCTCGTTGGGACCTGTCGCCGCGAACCGGTCCTGGCGCCACTGCGCCACGAAGTCCGGTGTCGCGCAGGAGCCCACGTTGACGATCTCCACCTGGACCGTGGTGGGGACGCCCGCGAAGACGGTGGCCGGGATCACCTCGAAGGTGCTCACGCGCAGGTCGGCACAGGGCGCCTCCTGGGCCGCCGCCGGCGCGGCGTAGACGACGATGGTCAATACCATCGTCATCGCCGCCGCCATCACTGCGATGCGTCGTGAGAAGAGGCCGGGACGAGCCGATCCGATCACTCCTACACCCCCCGCCGTTGTGCGCAAATAGGCGCACATGATCCAACCCGCCCCAGAGGAAGCCGTGGCGCGATCAAGTCGATCGGCGTCGACGCGGATCGTGGCTCCTGGACTGCGCCCAGGGGCCGTGGCCCGGCCGATTCCGACCCTGTGAGCATAAGCGACCACCCACAGGTGTCAATCGCCGCCAGATAACGCCCCGAACAACAGTTGCCCTACGGGCCGCGAACGGCGGCCGACGCGGGCTCGGGACCGTTCTCTTACCCTCAATTACAGCGGACCGACTGGGGGGCTCTTTTCCATGAAAGTGTCCGCCGTCTGAACGGTGACACCCGTTGACAGCACGACGGGCCACAGCTTTACTGAGCCCGCGGGCCCGGGCGGGCCTGAGAAGTCAGAGCATTGCGGCGGCGCCGGTGACGTGAGCCTTCCAAGGCTCGTGCGTCAGCGCGCCATCGCGGACGGAAGGAGCTCCTGCTGCGCGCCACTGCCGCCCTCGATGCGATCGTGCTGTCGCCACCCGGCGCGCCGCACCCCGCGTTGGCCATCGCGGCCAGCCGGGCCGGCGCGCTCGGCGTCGTGCACGGGCTCGGGGGCGCGGCGCGAGACGGCGCGGCCGCGTCGGCACTGGCCGAGGTGGCCGCGCGCGGCAGAGGGCGGCGCGGCCTCCTCCTCGAGGCCGACCGCGTCGCGGAGGTGGCCCGCCGGCTGCCCGCCGATGCGCTGGGTCCGCTGACGTCGGTGCTCCTCGTCCCCACGGTGCCCACCGACCTCGCCGCGGCGGTCGCCGCGGTGCACGCCGCCGGGTCTCGCGCGCTCGTGGTGGCGACGTCGGTCGACGTGGCCCGTGCCGCGGCGGCCGCTGGTGCCGACGGCATCGTCGCCAAGGGCAACGAGGCCGGCGGTTGGGTGGGCGACGAGAGCGCCTTCGTGCTGAGCCAGCGCGTCCTCGGCGCGGTGGAGGTGCCGGTCTGGATCCAGGGCGGCATGGGCTTGCGCACCGTGGCGGCTGCGGCCGCGGCGGGCGCCGAGGGGGTGGTGCTCGACGCGCAGCTGCTGCTGACGCGCGAGAGCCCGCTCCCGGACGCCTGGCGGGCGCGCCTGCGGACCTTCGACGGGAGCGAGACCGCGGTGCTCGGCGCCGAGGCGGGCCTGGCCTACCGCGCCTTTCGCGGGTCCTCGCTCGAGCCCTTCCGCGCGCTCGCCGCGCTCGAACCGCAGGCGCCGGCGGAGGACGTCGACGCGCTCCTCGCGTGGCGGCAGTCGGTCGAGGAGCGGGTCGGTTGGGACGACCCGGACGCACAGGTCCTGGCCGTCGGCCAGGACGCGGCCGCCGCGGCCGAGCTGGCCGACCGCTTCACGACGGTGAGCGGCGTGGTGCAGGGCCTGCGCGGCGCGGCCGTCGAGCACCTCGGCGCCATCGCGTCGTCGGGCCCCCTCGATGAAGGCAGCCCGATGGCGCGATCGCACGGCACCCGCTACGCCATCGTGCAGGGCCCCATGACGAGGGTGAGCGACCGCCCCGCCTTCGCCGCTGCGGTGGCAGAGGGCGGTGGCTTGCCGTTCCTCGCCCTCGCGCTGCTGCGCGGCCCCGAGGTCAGCGCGCTGTTGCGCGAGACCGCCGAGCTGCTCGGCGACCGCCCGTGGGGGGTGGGCATCCTCGGCTTCGTCCCACCCGAGCTGCGGGCCGAGCAGCTGGCCGCCATCCGGGCCAACCGGCCGCCCTTCGCCCTCATTGCCGGCGGCCGGCCGGACCAGGCCAGGGCGCTGGAGGACGACGGCATCCCCACCTACCTCCACGTGCCGTCGCCGGCCCTGCTGCGCCTCTACGTGGCGCAAGGGGCCACTCGCTTCGTGTTCGAGGGCCAGGAGTGCGGCGGGCACGTCGGTCCGCGCAGCAGCTTCGCCCTGTGGGACGCGGCGCTCGGGGCGCTGGAGGAGTCCATCCCGTCCGACGCCTCGGCCGGCGACTACCACGTGCTCCTGGCGGGCGGTGTGCACGATGCGTTGAGCGCGGCCATGGCCTCGGCCGCGGCGGCCTCCGTGACGGCGCGCGGCGTGCGCGTCGGCGTGCTCGTCGGGACCGCCTACCTCTTCACCCACGAGGCAGTCGCCACGGGCGCCATCACCGAGGGCTTCCAGCACGCCGCGGTGGCCGGATCCACCACCACGCTGCTGCACAGCGGTCCCGGCCAAGCCACCCGGTGCCTGCCCTCGCCCTTCGTGGACGAGTTCGCTGACCGTCGCCGTCACCTGCTCGCCGCCGGCACGGATCCCGACGAGCTGCGCCAGCGGCTCGAGGAGCTGACCATCGGCCGGCTGCGCATCGCGGCCAAGGGCGTGGACCGGACCTCGGGTCCCGCCGGCAGCGGCCGCTCGGGGCTGGCGGCGGTGGACGACCGGGAGCAGTGGGACCGCGGCATGTACATGATCGGCCAGGTCGTCGCCCTGCGCCAGGAGGTCACCGGCATCGCGGCGCTGCACCACGACCTGGCCCACGGGAGCGCCGAGCTGCTGGCCGCGGCGGCAGCCGAGATCGACGAGGGCGACGACACCGCCGCGGCCTCGGCCCCGGTCGATGTGGCCATCGTGGGGATGGGGTGCATCTTCCCCGGCGCGCCGGACGTCGAGCGGTTCTGGGCGAACGTGCTCGACAAGGTGGACGCGGTCGGCGAGGTGCCCCGGACCCGGTGGGACTGGAGGGCCTACTACGAGCCCGACCGCCGCGAGCCCGACAAGGTCGTGGCCCGCTGGGGCGGCTTCGTCGACGACGTCGTGTTCGACCCGGTGGCCTTCGGCATGCCGCCCATGTCGCTGCGCTCGATCGAGCCGTTCCAGCTGCTGGCGCTGCTGACGGCCAAGGCCGCGCTCGACGACGCCGGGTACGCCCGCCGGCCCTTCCCGCGCGAGCGCACCTCGGTGATCCTCGGCGCGGGTGGTGGAGGTGCCGACCTCTCCGTGGGCTACACCGTCCGCTCGGCGTTGCCGGCGCTGTTCGGCGACGACGCAGCCGCGTTGGCCGAGGCGCTCGGCGACCGGCTGCCCCAGTGGACCGAGGACAGCTTCCCCGGCGTGCTCATGAACGTGGCCGCCGGCCGCATCAGCAACCGCCTCGATCTCGGCGGGACCAACCTCACCGTCGACGCCGCGTGCGCCTCGTCGCTGGCCGCGGTGGCCCTGGCCGTGCGCGAGCTGCAGGTCGGCGCCAGCGACATGGTCGTGGCCGGCGGCATCGACGCCATCCAGAACCCCTTCGCCTACCTGTGCTTCAGCAACACCAACGCGCTGTCGCCGACCGGCCGCTGCCGCCCCTTCGACGCAGCCGCGAACGGCATCGCCATCAGCGAGGGCTTCGGGGCGGTGGTCCTCAAGCGGCTGGCCGACGCCGAGCGCGACGGCGACCGCATCTACGCGGTGGTGCGCGGCATCGGCTCGTCCAGCGACGGGCGCGACCGCAGCATCACGGCGCCCCGGCCTGAGGGTCAGGTCCGCGCCCTGCGCCGCGCCTACGCGCAGGCCGGCGTGTCGCCCACGACCATCGGGCTGGTGGAGGCCCACGGCACCGGCACCGTGGCCGGCGACTCGGCCGAGGTGGAGGCGCTGTCGCTGGTGTACGGCGAGGCCGGCGGTGACGTGCAGCGGTGTGCCATCGGGTCGGTGAAGTCGAACATCGGCCACACCAAGGCGGCCGCCGGGGTGGCCGGCCTCATGAAGGCCGCGCTGGCGCTGCACCACAAGGTGCTGCCTCCCACGATCGGGGTCACCACGCCGAACCCCCGGGCCAACTTCGCCGCCAGCCCGTTCTACGTGAACACCGAGGCGCGCCCCTGGGTGGCGTCGCGCGACCACCCCCGCCGAGCCGCGGTGAGCGCCTTCGGCTTCGGCGGCACGAACTTCCACGCCGTGCTGGAGGAGCACACCGGGGCCTTCCTCGACGAGCTCGACGACGGGGGCGTGCCTCGGCCGGCCGAGCTGCTGCTGTGGCGGGGCACCGTCGACGAGGTGCGCCGTCGGGTCGACGCCGTGGCCCGCACGCTCGCCGACGACGGCGGCACCGACCCGGCCCGCCTCGCCGAGCTGGCCATGACGCTGGCCCACGCGCTGCCACCGCTGACGACCGCCGGTGAGCCGGGGCAGGTGACGCTGGCCGTCGTCGCGCAGGCCGCCGACCTGGCGGCGCAGCTCGACCGCGCCCTGGCCGTGCTCGACGGCAGCGCCGAGCGACACCACGCCGACGGCGTGCACCTGGCCCGATCGCCGTTGGCCGCCGACGGCCAGGTGGCGTTCCTGTTCCCCGGCCAGGGGTCGCAGTACGTCGACATGGCGCGGGACGTGACGCTGGCCTTCCCCGAGCTGCGGCGCCGGTTCGAGCAGGCCGATGCGGTGCTGGCCGGCCGGCACCCCCGGGCCCTCAGCCGCTTCATCTTCCCGCCGCCGAGCTTCACGCCCGACGAGCGCCGCGAGCGCCAGGACGCGCTGACGATGACGCAGGTGGCCCAGCCGGCCCTCGGCGCGGCCGAGCTGGCCTACCTCGACCTGCTGCGGGCCTTCGGCGTCGACGCCGACATGGTCGCCGGCCACAGCTACGGCGAGCTGGTGGCCCTGGCCGCCGCGTCGGTGTTCGACGACGAGACGCTGCTCGTCCTCTCGGAGCTCCGGGGCCGGGCCATCGAGGAGGAGGGCGGGGACGACGCCGGCTCGATGGTGGCCGTGCAGGCCGACGAGGCGCAGCTGGCCGAGCTCCTGCGCCGCTCCGACCTGGTGGTGGCCAACCACAACGCCCCGGGCCAACTCGTCCTGTCGGGCTCGCGGTCGGCCATCGCCGACGCGGTGGCGTGGTGCGCCGAGCGGGAGCTCATGGCCAAGGAGCTCCCCGTGGCCTGCGCCTTCCACTCGCCCCTGGTGGCCCCGGCCAGGGACCGCCTGGCGGAGGCGCTGGCCGCCATCGCGCTGGCTCCGCCGCGGCTGCCCGTGTTCTCCAACACCACCGCGGCGCGCTACCCCGACGACGGCGGCGCCATCGCCGCCCTCCTGCGCGACCACCTGGTGCAGCCCGTCGCCTTCCAGCGCGAGGTCGAGGCGATGCACGACGCCGGCGCGCGGCTCTTCGTGGAGGTCGGTCCGCGCAGCGTCCTCACCGGGCTGGTAGGGCGGATCCTCGAGGGCCGGCCGCACGTCGCCGTGCCGGTGGACCTGCCCGGACGCCACGGCGTCGCCCAGTTGCTGGAGGTCCTCGCCACCCTGGCCGCCGAGGGCGTGCCCGTCGACCCGCGTCGGCTCTTCGCCGGCCGCCGCTCGACCGCCGGCGACGCGCTGCCGCCGCCGGCGTCCGCCTGGCTGGTGAACGGCGGCAAGGCCCGACCCGCCGGCACCCCGCTGCCTGACGCAACCCCCATCGACCTGGGAGTGGCCATGAGCCCTGCTCGAGACCCGCAGTCCTCCTCCGTCGTCGCGCCGGGGTCGGCCACGCCTCCGCCCGCTGCCGTACCGGCGGCCCCGGTGCCCGCCGTCGCGATGCCGGCGGCTCCGTTGCCGGTCGGCTCGGAGGCCGACGTCGTGATGGCCCAGTACCACCACCTCATGGGTCAGCTCATCGAGACCGAGCGAGCCGTGATGCTGACCTACCTGGGCCAGCCGGCCGCCTTCGACACGCCAGCGGCCATCGCCGCGCCTTCCCTCCCGGCCGCGCTCACGGCGGTGGCGAACGGCGCCGCGAACGGCGCCCCGAACGGCGCGGCGAAGAGCGCGACCAACGGCGCGACGAACGGCGCCGCGAACGGGTCGGCCGACGTCCACGCCGCGGCGGTCGACGACCCGCAGGTGGTGGTGCTCGCCGAGGCGCCCACGGCCCCCCCGGGTCCCGCGCCCGTGCCGGTGCCGGTGCCGGTGCCGTCCATGCCGGCGGAGCCGCCCGATGTCGGCGCCAGGTTCCTGCAGGTGGTGTCGGAGCGCACCGGCTACCCGGTGGAGATGCTCGACCTCGACGCCCACATGGAGGCCGACCTCGGCATCGATTCCATCAAGCGGGTGGAGATCGCCGGCACGATGCTGCAGTCGTTGGGTCTGCCCGACGGGGCCGCCGATCCCGAGGAGCTGCTGGCGGCGCGCACGCTGCGCCAGGCCGTCGAGGTGCTCGGCCGCTTCGTGGCCGCGAGCGGGGAGGACCGTGCCGGCGTCCCTTTCTGAGATCCGGGGCGGTCGCACCGAGCAACGCCGCACCCCGAGCCGCCCTCGGGCGGTCCACGCTCGACGCCACGCCGCTGGCCCCCGCGCGGGCTGACGGCGGACTCGGCGCGGGTGGCGTGGTGGTGATCGTCGACGACGACACGGCCGTGGGCGCGGCGCT
>Ga0182742_1004457_pt1 | contig 12685 bp, 2 predicted proteins | sample eDN5th37CBELigMG_FD_128880 | JGI IMG/M metagenome (GOLD analysis project Ga0182742, IMG submission 128880) | Enriched Miracle-Growth compost microbial communities from Emeryville, California, USA - eDNA 5th pass 37_C BE-Lig MG (version 2)... ... | reverse complement strand
AGTAAATCCAAATAGACTTTCTTTTCCTGTCGCTTCAATAATTTTCTCTTCAATCCCAAACACTATTTTTATTGCAGATAGCATTTTTGAGGATGTGAAAAATATGAGTGCTGTCTTTGTGGCTCAAACTAAAGGATATATATTTGATGGCTTGAAATCACCTACTATTAGACTCTTCGACTCAACTTTTAGGAATTTTGAGTTTCCTTTGGGTTCTGTATTAACTGTCCTTCCAGATTGTTATCACCCATCAACTTATATTAAGAATTCTTTGTTTGAACACAACAAAGCATTATTGGGAGGGGCCTTGGCAGTGTATGATGGTCAGGTTTCAATTGTGAATTCGATTTTCAAGAAGAATGAAGCAATGTTTCTGGGATCAGCAATTTATGCTGGAGCTGACGTTATAAAGAGACTTCACACAGATGAAGTCACTTTCCTTGAGAATAAAGCTCTTGAACAGAGAGAAGTTGTGTCTGAAGCTGTTAACATGGCTTTGTTATTTGTTTCAGATTATCCTAATGGCATAAATGCTTTCTCAATCATAGATTTTAAAAACGCACTTATTTTAACAAATGTCAGTGCTTCCGAATTCCAACAAGGTTACATACAAATGGACTTTCTTGATACCAGAAACAAACCTACATTAGACTATGCATTTTCAAAACAAATAACATTTACTTTAAATTCCCCTAAAAGTGACTCAAAAAACGGAAATACATTTGCAATTTCTGTAATATGTGAAAGCCCTTTCTCATGCAAAATCCCCCTGAAAGGAATAGCATTATCAGGTAAAGCAAATGAAGACCTTGTTTTAAAATTACAATACAAATCAGAAAGAGTCATTCATATCTATTCTATCAATATTACATTAAGATCGTGCTTACCTGGAGAATATAATAATTCTCTCACTTGTGAGATTTGTCCTCCCGGAACTTTCTCTACTTCACCTCATCGTCCTTGTCATCAGTGTCCTCCAAACGCAATTTGTCCAATGCAAGCAAAAATCTGTCCTCATTCAGGCTATTGGAATGTGAACGAAAATTCATCCAACATTTTACCATGTCAAAAAGATGATGAAGGAAGATGTGAGCGTGATCCAGGAGAATGTAGATCATGCAGTAAAGGCTATGCTGGCCCTTTATGTTCAGGTTGTGATTTTGAAGCAGGTTATGTAGAAAGCGGATATTTCCATTGCAAATTATGCGAAGAACCAACTAAAGAACTGAGTATTGTTATTGCTGGAGGAGCTTTGGTTCTAATATGGCAAGCTTTGGCTATTTATCTTTTATATACAGGAAGTAAACCCTCAGAAAATAATGATAACAATCTTAATGAAGTTAGAAAGATTGAGAGATCATTTTATGTGAAGGCACTTATTACTTATTTGCAATTGATGTCAATACTTTCTCTAACAGACCCACAAATCTTCAATACTTTTGGTTTGGTTTCTCGAGTTGGAAGTTTGAGTTCTTTGATTTCTTATGGAACTCAATGTGCAATGAAGGCCCTCAATATCGCTCCCTTTGATTTTATCTACCATCAGACTTATTTAAGCGTTGCAGCTCCTTTCATCCAGCTTATTTTTATCGCCTTTATTATAACGATAGCTGGCATTATTAAAAGAGACATACAAGTAAGGAAGATTATTGCAGTGGCTGGCTTATATTTGATTATTTCCTCTCAACCAGGCCTTGTTACTAACCTTACATTATTCCTATCCTGTAAGACAATTCCCGATCTTGGCCACTATTTCATCACTTCTCATCCTAATTGGACATGTGATGACCTTTCGTATTTATCAGCAGCAAGGTTTATTGTCTTACCTAACCTTATACTATGGCTTATAGTAATACCAATCATATTAATTACAATACTATTCAAGAAAAAATCTAAACTACAAAGCGAGAATTTAAAAACTTATTTCGGAATGTTGACTTTAGATTTAAAGGAGAAGCGATATTACTGGGGGATTGTACTTATGGTTCAAAAGCTAGCTCTTTCGGTGATTATGTATGGAATAGAAATGAAGGTTGATGTCCAAGCATTTTCCTTTATGTTGCTCATGTGGATTTATCAGAGTTTAATAAGAGTTTTTCAACCTTATTCAGTGAAGTCATATAATACCTTTGAAGTGGCTTTATCTAATTTAGTCATTTTTAATATAATAACGGCTAAATATCTGCTTGGATCAAATTATGGAGAGTTAACAAGAGGGATTTCTTTTGCTATATGCATTATTATAAACGCAATCTTCATATTATTTGTGGTTTTCAAAATATTAATTTTGACTGTTTATAAGAAGATGAGGTCAGCAGAAGAGAAATTCCTCGGAAATAGTCTAGCTTCGGGTGGGTTCTCTACCGAAGTATTCTCTGCAGACAATAAAGGTTCTAATTAATAATGTGTTTTTTTAATACAGATTTTTTTCTTTGGGTTATGGTTGTAATTAAATATTTTTAATAGTGAATAAATAATTTAAATACAAATTTATTGAGTTCCGTGCTAATGAATAAAAATTTATGTCCTGATTAAATTCTTATTCCTCTTCTATAAATTATTTTCTGATAAGTAACCAAAAGGAACCAAATTTTATAAAACTAAATTGGATGTCATCATATGAAACAACAAGTAAAAATGAAAAAAATTATTTGGGAAAGGAGTACAAATGCTTTTGTCTTTAAATAATTCCCTTTATGTAATTCTTAAACTAATTCTTGTCAGAAAAAGTCCAAAGCTCTTTTCATTTCCTTTAGGTCAAATTATCTTATTTTAAATTTTTTCAATATAAGCTTGAAGGTTTTGTCCTCACATTGTTTTGGAAAGGGCTCTCATATCAGCCTTATCAAAAGATGCTATCTAATCCTAAACATATTTCTCGTCACTTTAAAACTCTTTGAATAAATGATCCCAAAAACCTTAGAATATCATCGAAAATTCCCTTAATTAATTTATTGTATCATTTTGATATGCTCTTCTGGCAATTTGTCTTGATTTATCTTGCAACCTTATTCTCTTATCTTGTCCCAGCCAGAGCTGAAATTTGGTCACTAAATTTATACGTAAACAATCAGGCATCTTCTAACGAACCAGATGGAACTAAAGAAAAACCTTTCACTTCAATTATTGATTGTCTGAAATCTATTTCGAACCCACTCCAAATCGAAGCCAAGATAAATATTTATCTCAGTCCCAGTCCAAATGTTTACGCCCTTGCTGGCACTGATTTTGTGTTTAGTGGCCAAAATGAAGCGAGCTTATCAATTTCCACATTGATAGATCCTCTTTCGGAAAAAATTTCTCCAGCAACTTTGAACTTTGCGGGGTCCACTTTCGAGCTTAAAAAATTTGATTTCATCCACTTTTCAGATCTCAACATAACTGGAGAAAATGACTCATTAAAACTCATTGATACAAGTTTATTCCTTACAAACGTCTCTTTCGACTTGATCGCGAGTTCAACAAGCTCCTTTATCAGGATTGTTGATGGGAAAAACTTTTCCATTGAAGGACTGAACCTTAAAATCGATAAAGGAGGGTGCTTCGTTAATTTTTCCTCGCCCTACACAGAAGGCTTAAAACCTCCTAACGTTAGTATAAAAGACATAAGAGTTCTTTATCAAATTGATAAAGATCTTGCACAAACTCCCAACAAACATCTATTTGGAATTTTCTCTCGCTCTCTTGGCCCTGAAGGATATCTTAACATAACAAATGTAAATATTGAAATTAAAGGAGACGATTCACCAAGGCCTGGATACCTTAGCAATTTTGAGATGCACACTGTCTTTTCAATTATAGGCTTTGATCACGTTAGAGTAAAAGACCTAAAATTATTGAACCAGAAGATAGCTTTGATACATAATAGTCTCGCCTCATTTAGGCAAATTAACTACTTAGAGTTTGACTCATTCAACATATCTCATAATTTATATATTCCACTATCAAATTACGAACTCTTCATTATTAAACAAGTTCAACAATTTAGTTGCACAAATATTGAAATATCCAATAACGTTTGGGATAAATTATCAGGTCAAGCGTTTACCTTTACATTCTTTCGCTTAGATGAAGTTATCCAAACTAAGCTTAGTAATCATGCTTTGAGATCAAATACCCTCTCGATTAATCTAAATGTTTTTAACTTTTTAGAAACAAAAAGTATCGGTGTTAATCCAATCGCATTAAAGCTCGAAGTTTATAATTTGACTTTAAATAATAATATAAATATTGACCCAACACTTAAGTTCTCATATTTGTCTACAAAAGGCTCAAGTTTACATCAGCTTGTTATAGACAACGTTACCTACAAAGAAAATCAATTATCAAGCAGAGTATTTTGGCTTCAGACGTTTTTATATAAAGAAAAGACAGTTCAGGGGGATTTATATCCTCCAACTCAGCTCTATATAAAGAACATTTATATCAAAGATAATCTAAAGGCAGTCAATACAAATTTCTTGTATTTCTGGCCAGTTTCGAATCTACGAAATAATTTCGAATGCTTGCAAATTGTAGAGCCATTTACTATATGGATAGACGGCTTAGAAATTCGGAATAATACTTTTAAAAAGGGAATAAGTGAACTTTGGACTTATGAAGTGGGCTTGTTCTATGTCATAGAATCACAATTACACATAACAAATGCATTAATCTCAAATAATAGTTTTTACTATTACAATGTACTTGCCTTGGACCAGAAACCTTCTACATTAGTCTTCTCTGAGGGCCTAGTTATGTCTAACGTATTTCTTTCAAGCAAATTTATCAATATGGACTTTTTAATGAGAAGCAGCTATTGTAATGCAATTGGGGATAACTTTGTCTATCCTTCTCGAATATTATATCGACATGTCTTCATTCTAAAATCGGAATTCTCAGACATAGTCCTTGAACAAAGCACCTTATTTGTTCTAAATAATGGATTCCTTTCATTACAAAACAATAAATTTCAGAATATTGATTTAAATAATGGTTTATTCATTACAACTGACTTCACTCCATCTTCATTTAACCCAAGTTTACCCAGCTATACCGAAACTGTCACATGTGAAGCTCTCAGTCTCCAAAACATTCCTCTTGCCTGGAAGGTCTATAATGAAACACGTCAAAAGGCTTTAGATTATCACGCAGGAAACGGAAGCTTCTTTAGTATGAGAAGCAACTCATTTTCTGAAATAACTGCTCTTTTTGAGAAATTTATCATTATAAATGGACATGGTTCTAAACAAGGCTTTATCCTCCTTGAAGATAATTCCTTTGAGTCATTGGTTTTTCATAATCAGCAACTGCTTTCAATGATTGAGTTTGATAGTGTTGAAACTCTTGCTATAATTCACAATACATTTTTAAAAGTCTCAAGCGGGGTTGTATTATTCTCGATCCCTCAAAGCCAGAATTCAAACTTAATAAGTATTAGCCATAATAATATAAAAGAAAGCTACATTGCAACTTTCTTTACTTATACTGGAAGCAAGATTAACACCCTGGAATTTAGCTATAATAAAGTGAACCTTACCGATATCTCGCAGACTTTTGTGAACATTTACGTTAGCAAAGCTTCAGATGACTGGATTTTTGATAATAATCATCTAAGCTCAGTTACTTATCTTCCTTTTATCCAGAAAGTTTCGTCTGAGAAAGATAACATCTTTACACTTTATGTCGGCGGAGCAGCAAAGACAACGACTCTATATTTTACAAATAATCTTTTTGAGTCGTTAGTTTCTCAGAGCACAATGGATAACCGCATTGAAGAGTTTAATTTGATTAGCGTGGAAGGTTTCTTGCCCGTTCAATTTAATAATTTCATAATGCAAGACATACGAATGTCAACGCCAGGAAGTTTGATTCATATTGCTTACTCTTCTGACGTTTCTATAAGGAATTCTCAGATAAAATCCATTAATATCTATGCAAAGAATGGATTAATTAACACATGTGCTTCGAAGGTTGCAGTTTATGACTCGAATTTCACTATGATAACGAACGCTGAAAAGGCTGGGATTTTCATGTTAGCTTCATCTGTTGATCATTATGCAATAAAGATAAAAAGAAGCTCTTTTTCTTCTGTGAAAACTTCAAGAAATGCTATGAGATATGAAAACTCTCCATCAGTTGGTCTCATTTTAGATGCAAAATTTGCTAATTCTGATGAAAACCAGTCAAAGATGGCCACAATACAATTCGAAATGACGGATTGTAATATAACAAACTTAGAACGTGGATATGCTCTCAAGCTTAGTCAATATGTTTGTATTGATTGCGTTGTTAAAGATAACTTCCTACAATTCCAGAAAAGCTTTATAGATAAAGACTATGGTTTTGTTGATTTATTTATTGGAGTTTCCGGCGCTTTTCTCATCCAGAACGTAACAATAGAACCAACATCTCCACTCTCGTTGCCTCTTATTCGAGTAATCCATTCTAATATAGAATTAACAATTGAAAACATCCATATAATGAGTGAAAAAACACATTTCACTCTAATTGACCTTGATTCTGGAGTTGTTCATATCAAAGACTCTTCCTTCTCGAATATTATGATGCATAATATCCCTATAATCAACATCATCCCTCTCCTTGATTATTCCAAAAATGAATATATCGTCATGACTCCTGAAGTGACTCTGCAAAATGTGCAATTTCGAGACATAAGTTCTCCTTCACTTTCTATAAGTCAGCGAGATCTCTATCTGCTTCAGAGTCTCACCTACTATTGGGAACCTTATACTCCTTACCTAGGAAGAGTCGCAATTTTTAGTGCAATGCCAGGTTTATTGAAGATTAAAAATTGCTCTTTTGAAAGATTAACAAATTTATCAGCTATTCTCCTTGCAGACCCTCTTGAGTCCACTTTAGTGTCTCCTTCTAAAAAGCTCTCTGTTGAAATTATTGATTCTTATTTCAGCAATATTGAATACAATTTAGGCAGTGCTCTCACTTCTGTCAAAAAGAAAAAAGAGACAAGCTTTAAAATTCTTAATACGACTTTCTATAATAACAAAGCTTTTGTTGGAGGCGCAATCGCTGTCATGGAATCTTCCCTTGAAATTAAGGATTCAACTTTTCGGCAAAATACTGGTACAACAGGAGGGGCAATATTTATCCGAACAACTAAAGAAAGTCAACTTATACTTGACAACACCAATTTAATAGCCAACAAAGCTTCTTATGGAGGAGATATTGTTACAGAAGCAAGTAAATCTCAATTAACTTTCATTCCAGACGATCCATCTACTTCGGGTGTCCAGAGTATTCAAGAAGATGAAAGAACTCTTTTATTGTTAAATGCTTCCAGTTTTGACCTTCATCAAGGAAAATTGTTCCTGGCTTTCTGTGATAAAAAAGGTCAAGCAGCTCCAGATTTCTCTATAGTTAAAAGAGCCTCTCTTGAAGTTCCGAAGGACACTTCTTCAGGAGAAGCCTCTGACACTTTCTCTGTTCCAATAGAAAGGAAAGGCGAGGTTGATTTCAATGTGAATATTTCTCTTCAAGGAATTATCTTAAAAGGACGTGCTGGGGATATTCTTAAAATAATCCTTCATTATGAATCTGAAAGGCTCGAAGAAAGTCATGTAATAAAAATCCAGTTAAGGCCATGTTTACCTGGAGAATATAACAACTCGATGGTTTGTGAACTTTGTGAGCCTTTAACGTATTCGATAGATCCTCTCAAGCCTTGTGCAAGCTGTCCAGCTAATGCACAATGTATTAGTCAAAAGCAAATCTGTCCTATTCCAGGTTTTTGGAATAATGAGACTCATCAAGATAGAATTTTTCCATGTAGAAATGATCATATAGAAAGGTGTATTAATAATCAAGAACTTGGCTGTAGAAATTGTGCGCCAGGTTATACAGGACCTCTTTGTAATGTATGTGATTTTGAAAATTCATATGTTGAAGGAGGCTATCTTAAATGTGGAACTTGTTCAGATCCCAAAAAGAGTTTGATGTTGGCGATCCTCGCAAGCGTTGTTTACATGTTATATCAGCTTTTCAGTATTTATACGTTTGATTCTGCTAACAAGCTTTACCTTACAAATGAAAGTGACTATTTGACGCTTAGAAAGGCGGAAAGATCGTATTATATGAAATCTTTGCTTTCTTATATCCAGATAATGTCAATTCTTTATCTGGCAAGCTCTCAGGTTTATAAAAGCTTCGGTCTTTTCTCGCAAGTAGGAAATCCAAGCTCTTTGATATTATACGGAACGCAATGCTCTATGAAAGCTCTTGGACTTGATTACCAAAATTTCGTCTATTATCAAATAATCCTCATGATTGTTGCTCCTCTTGCGCAATTCCTTGTCATTATATTCATATTTATTTTGATTAGTTTCCTTTGCTGTCAAATTACAAAGCTAGAAAAAATAGCCATTGCAAGTGTTTATATCATTATTAGTTATCAACCCGGCGTTGTTACAAATTTAGCTCAGATGCTCTCGTGCTCGACCATAGAAGGACTTGGATACAGTTTTCTTTCAGCTCATCCTTACTGGAGTTGTGATACAGACAAATACTCATTTTATGCAAATTATCTTGCTATTCCCAATCTTCTATTATGGGGTCTGATTTTGCCTCTTGCGATTTTCCTCATATTATTCGTTAATAGACATAACCTTCAAAAATCGAAGCTTAGAACAAGCCTTGGAGTTCTTTTCGTGGACTTGAAAGACAAGTATTTTTACTGGGGAGTCATTTTGATGGTGTTAAAGGTTGCACTTTCCATTTTGGCTTATGGATTACAAGATAATGGCGAGATTTCTATATTTATTGCTCTGCTTCTTCTATGGATATATCAAACTCTAGTTAGGGCATTAAAACCTTATAAGACTCAGGCTTATAATAATTTTGAGATCAGTCTAATGAATTTGTTAATATTCAATATTATTGTAGCCAGATATCTGCTTGGTTCTAATAGTATTTCTATTATTGGCCAGATTGCTTTTGGCTTAAGTGTAACATTAAATGGAGGATTTTTGTTGCTTTTGTTGTGGAAAGTGCTATCGTTGACGTTTTTACAAACAATCGCATGGTTTGAAAAAAGTATATTGGGAAGAAATACCTCTAGGGGAGCTCATGTTCCTCTACTTACAGAAACAAACCAACAATGGAATGCTAATATGTATTGAGAGGAAAGCTTAAAAATACAGAAAACAGTTATTAAATGCTTCTTTTTTGTTTTTATAATTTATTTTAATTCGTTTTATCAAAATAATTTTTTAGTTTGAATAAGAATTAAAAATTGTAGGATTGTCAAGTTTATTTGGTTGCATGTATAAGTTATTAAAAGTCAATCAAAGCTGAGAATGTTAAATATATTACAAGTTAAATTTAATCATATTTTTAATTACAAAAAGAACAATGTTTAAACAGTTATCATTATCTCAAACCAAGCACAAATCTCATAGAGTTTTATGGTTTGGTTTAATACAGTTCTAAATTACACTTGACTTCTATTGAACATTACAGTCTTGAGGATTTTCGATTCTTTTGCCATTGATTATTAAATTAGCTCCTGGTGCAATATTAATCTTGGCTCCTTCGCCCACAAATACATTAGTAGCTTCACCATCAGAAAGCACTACTCTTCGATAACCATTTTCATCTGGTACTAAGGTAAGCTGAGCCCTCACAACATCAACATTCCAATCGTCAGCTAAGGGCTCCTCGGACGGTTGATCATCATCAGTATCCAAACCCTCTTCTTCATCTTGATATATCTTTCTAGGTTGGAATTTGCGGCAAAGAGGGCAATAAGGTTTAATTTTTAAGGCTCCGACTAAGCATTTACGACAAAAGCAATGACCACATATCGTCAGAGATGGCTCCTCCCCAAGGTCTTTAAACGTTTCAAGACAAATAATACATTGTTCTTCCAAAAACTCTTTATTTTTTCGAGGGATCATAATTTCTTCTTGTTTACTATCTTCTTCTGATCCTTCATCTTCCCAATCTTCTTCACCTTCTTCATCCATTAGCTTCTGTTTTTTAACCGTATTGTCATGCGCAGATAGTTTTTTTTCTTCTTCTTCCTCCCTGAGTTGGCGATCTTCTTTCACTTTTTCAATGGAATCAGTACCAATTTTTCCTTCCACATAGTGAATATTCTTATCTTCTGAAAGTACAGGATTTTTAGATTGACGTATAGAGCGGTCTATTGAAAGATCTTCGGCAGAGGGCTTTCCTGAGCATAATTGACCCATATTAGGATTTGTCTAAAATAAGTTTTGGTTTAATAATTTTGAAGTTAAGGGTTGAAAAATTTATATCGTGATTGTAATTAAAATTTATAAGCTAACGAATAAATATATTTATTGGTGAAAACTTTATTTTTTCTGTAGTTTGTTTTATTTCCTTTTTCTGTGTCCTTTTACTATATGAATTTTGGACATGAGGTTCATCTACAGCTGAATATATTTGACTGAAGATCTCTGAGGATAATTTTTGCAGAAATTATTGAAATTATTGCTTTAATTATTTATTGAGCTAATTAAAAATCTATTTAATAATGAACCCTCGGACTACGCAATTCATGTAGTATACAAACCATGTAAAAAAGATTAAGTAAATTTATAGGTTTATCAAATATGTAATCCAATTTTTTTGCAAGAAGATTTCTATTTTCTAAATTTAATTTTAGTAACTTTATCTACTAAAAGAATAATTATTTTAGATACACTTATCTCTAATTCTAAATATGGAACTTTCCATCACTAAAAAGGAATAAAAGTGGACTAGAACTGAAACAGATTTTTGCAGGAAATATAAACCAGAATGAAATATAACAAATAATAATAAGAATGTCGTCATGTAGTTGATTGAACCTTCTCTTACCTTTACTTTGAAATTAATAAATCTTGAGAAAATCCAATTTTGATTTTTTCTCGGAACAATTGTTCAATACTCATTTTAGTTATAAAAAGAAAAAAAAAGTTGCAACAATTCCGAATCCAGGTTATGAATTTAATTGATCATGACTATCTCTGCTCAATTAAGTCAAAAGGCTTCAAAGCAAGTGATATATTTGTTTTCCTATTTTGAATTTAAAGATAAGGAATTGAATTGAAAATACTTTATTCCAAGTTTCTAGAACCTCAACAATCCAAATAACCGTGGAGTAGTTTCAAGTCTTTTGATTTCATGAAAGAATTCTAAATTACTCAAGAGAAAACTTATCCTTACAGTTTTCTATTCAAGAGAAAATTTACAATACAAACCTCAACATAGAACTCTGTAAGAAAGCATTAACTTTTGATACTATTCTATGAACTCGTTAAATTTCTTTTGGGGAAAATATTGAAAAATTATTCGAGCGATATATCATAATAATACAAAGTTATTAAAATTTATTTTCCCTGAAATGAGTGAGTGAAAATCATTTTTTTTAATTTTATTTAAAACTCACTCAAATAGTTTGGTTTCATAACAAGAATACAATAACAAACTAAATTACTAAACTAAAAGTTTCAGCTAAATGAAATGAAATAAAATAGTCAAGAACTCAACTATTTTTTATGGATCTGTAATGGTGAAAAGAAAGCAGAAATGAGAGGAATCCTCCAATTTCTATGAGCGAATTGAGACGAACAAGCTTATTCTCAAATATAAGTGAACAAGAAGGTAATTGAAAAGTTATTAACAATATATAAGGAATTGAAGTTGAAGACAATAAGCTATTGTTTGCTAAAGTGATCCCTAAAATCAAGAAAAGAGAAAAATAATGACTTCTGTGTTTTTGCTTTTGGAAGAATTGCGAAGATTATTGATAATAGATTGATAGAGGTAAGGAAAAATTCTCTCAAATCAAGTGAATGATCGTTAATACCTTTCCCTGAACCTTGCATAGTAAATCATCAAAAAGAATAATTTCTTATTCAAAAGAAGACTAAGAAACTATTATTTGTATTTACCATAAAAAGTTCAGAGAAATATTTCTAGTAATATGAACTTTTCCTAAAGGTTGATGGTTCTCTATTATAAAGTTTACACCTTTCAAAAGTGATAATCTAATAATTTCACTTTGTTCTTGAGATGATATGCTTATTCTTATTGATTTGAGAGATTTTAGACTTTTTATTCCTCTGTCAATCCTTTATCAGTAATCTTTACAAATTTCCTTTTTCCAAAAGGAAAAACTAAGAATTCATAATGAAATCTTTTACATGGTAAAAGTTGATAGATCTCGGTAAAAAGGTCTGAAAGTGTCTCAAATCAATAAGGTTGTCTCGAATTTTATGAACAAACTGAAATTTAAGTAAGTTATTGCGTTTTGAAGGAGTTTGTATTCTAAAAGAGAAAAGGAAAAACAATTCTCCTTATATTGAATATCTTAGAACAGTCTCAAGAATGAAAATGGCATAATTTAATTTTATGAAACAATTTACTTGTTTGGGCGTTTATTTTTTGGTAATAGTAAATTGATTTGACTTGATTGTATAATAATTTTGTTGTCATTTTCTGAATACTTTCCATATTGGCTTCTCAATAAAAAGAAATCTATTAAAATATGATATTGTTGAATAAACTCATGATGTAAAACTCAAATGATTCATAATGACAACAACAACAAAAAAATCATCTCATTTCATAACGAATGAAATTTTCTTTAAGATACATCCTAATTTATAGTAAAATATTCTCTCCAAAAAGTTAGTTCTGAATTTTATCCCAAAAAATAATT